>Ga0194131_10004398_pt1 | contig 21293 bp, 22 predicted proteins | sample TA2KigO120mmetaG_FD_148631 | JGI IMG/M metagenome (GOLD analysis project Ga0194131, IMG submission 148631) | Freshwater microbial communities from Lake Tanganyika, Tanzania - TA2015053 Kigoma Offshore 120m | ecosystem: Environmental > Aquatic > Freshwater > Lake | place: Tanzania: Lake... | reverse complement strand
CCCGAGTCGGTGGTGGCGGGGATGAGTCTCGACGCGGTGGTGCTCGCCGACGACGCGCCCGGCGTCGGGCGCTCGCTCGCCGAGGCGCAGCTCCGCCAGCGCGACGGTGCGCTCGTGGTGGCGCTCTCGCGGGCAGGCTGCACCGTCACCGCGCCCGACGCGCAGGAAAAACTCCGGGCGGGCGACGTGCTCTTCCTCGCCGGCACCCGCGACCAGCTCGGGCGCTCGCGGCAGATCCTGTGCGGCGCGTAGGCGGCGGCCTACCCCCCGTGTTCGCTCGCCAGCTTCGCCAACAAGACGTGATCTTCCCAGTTCCCGGCGATGCGGATCAGCTCCCTGGCGAAGCCCTCGCGCCGGAACCCACACTTCTCCGCCACCCGCAGGCTCCGGTGGTTGGCAGGCATGATGCCGCAGGCCACGCGGTGGAGTCCCAGGCCCTCCGGTGAGAATGCGTGTGTCAGCAGCGCGCCCACCGCCCAGGTGGCCACGCCGCGTCCGGCGAACTCCGCGTTGACCGACCAGCCGGCGTTGGCGGTTTCCGACACCCCGCGCACGATGTCGTTGAGGTTGACCCACGCGGCGACGCGTCCGTCCGGGGCGATGGCGAGCCCGCGCCACGCGGTGCCGGCAGCCTGGCGCTCCATGCCACTTTCGAAGAGGCCCTCGTAGCCACCGCGATCGTCGAGCGACGGGAACCACGGCGCGTGCAACTCGCGACTGGCACGCAGCCCACGGATCCACTCGGGACGGTCGGCCTCCACCGTGGCGCGCAGCGTGAGTCCGGTCACACGCACTCCCCGAGCAGCTTGCGGTAACTCTCGAGGCGCTCTGGCCAGCTCACCACCTCGTCGGCCACGCAGCCCTCCTCGCCCTCGTGGAGACAGTCCCGGTACTTGCAGGGCAAGTCGAGCAACTCGGGAAAGTGCGTGCGGAGCTCACGACGGTCGACGTGGGCCACGCCGAACTCGCGCACCCCGGGCACGTCGATGATCTGGCCGCCGCCCGGCAGGGAGAAGAGCTGCGCGGCGGTGGTGGTGTGGCGACCGCGCCCCCAGGCGTCGATGTCGCCCACGCGCACGTCGGCCCCGGGGACGAGCGCACGCACCAGCGTGCTCTTGCCCACGCCGCTGTGGCCCACCAGCACCGTGGTGTGCTCGCGCAGCCGCTCGGCCAGCTCGGCGATGCCGCGCCCGTCGCTGGCCGAGACCAGCGCGATGCCGTAGCCGAGGGCCTCGTAGCGGGCCATCCACTCGAGCACCTCGCCGGGCATGCCGGTGTCGCACTTGTTGAGCACCACCATCGCCTGCATGTTGCCGGCCCCGGCCGCCACCAGCATCCGGTCGACCAGGCCGGGACGGAAGGGGGGATCGGTCGACGCGCACACGCAGGCCAGCAGCGTGGCGTTGCTCGCCACGAGGCGGACGCCGGCGCTGTCGCCGGTGCGCTCCAGCGTGGAGCGCCGCGGCTCGGTGCCGACGATCACCCCCTCGACGATCTGCACCCGGTCGGCCACTGCGACCAGCGCCCCGCGCGCCGGGAGCACCGACTCTCGCCCGTCGTCGAGGCGAACGCGCACGCGACGGCCCACCATCTCCACCGCCAGGGCGCCGACCGACCGCGAGAAGTCAGGGCCCTTCGACTGCCCCCGGTTGCCCTTCGACACCAGTCGCTCACGACGCGCCCCCTGGCGCACGCGGTCGCCCGGCCCGCGCACGGCGGCGGCATCGTCTTCGAACAGCTCGTCAGATCTGGACATCGAGGCTCAGCGCGGCAGAGCTATACACGGTCCCCGGCGAGTCCCAGGGGAGGAAGAGCGACCCACGAAAACGGAGCCATGCGAAGGGGCCGAAGAAGAGCCGCGCGTCGCCGTCGAGCTCGGCGCCGTAGGGATCCAAGTCTGCAAAATGGTAGTTCCACGCGGCGGCATCGACGCGAAGCCCGGGGGTCACGACCATGTCCGCGAAGGCGCCCACCCCCACCGTTCCGGGGACGAACACCGACATGCCGAGCGGATAGCGGGCGTTGGCGCCCACCGCCGCCTCGACGTTGCCCCAGGGGTTGAGGAATCGCCCGCTCCCGTCCTCCTCGCCGGTGCCGCCCTCTACCGCCCCGCCGAGCACCACCCGGGAGTCGCCGCCGAGCGCCCAGCCCAGCCGAGCGCCCCCCATCGCCGCCACGCCACCCTCGCGAAAGGGCTGCACGTACGCGTCGGCTCGCGTGCGAAGTCGCGACACGTCGACCCGCGCGTACACCCCGGCCGCAGCGATGTCGTCGTCGACCGGCACGCCGGGCGCGGTCACGACGTCCAGGTCGACGTCGGTGGCGAGCACATCGACCTGCCAGGAGCCCGATGGACGCTCCCGACCCGCGCCGGCGCGCACCGCCCACCAGGGATAGGCCCACACGTCGCCGCCCTCGCGATACCCGGCCACCGCGTCGATGCTCCACGGCGCCGCCCCCAGGTGCAGCCGTGCCGCCAGGGGAAAGCTGGCGCTGAGCCACTGGTCCTGCCGGCCCACGAGGCGTCCCTCGTTGAATTCCACGGGTTGCAGGCCCGCGGCAAGGTGAATGACGAGTGCCTCCGAGATGTACGGGTCGAGGCCGATCCAGGCCTCGGAGAGTTCGGCGGTGCTGTCGACCGGGGGAACGGCGTTGGTGATCCCGCCGTCGAGCCACGGGTACAGGCGCGCCCCCATGCTCACACGGGCGGTCAGCGCTCGGCGATTCGCCTCGATGCCCACTCGTCCGCCCACGCCGAGGTTGTAGAGCTGATCGTGACTCCAGAGGGCGAGCGCCTGCGCCTGCACCACCGGACGCCACTCCAGCACCGGCGCCTCGGCGTCGGACACCGAGGGGGGAAGCGGCAAGTCTGCCGCCCACGCGACTGTCAACAACGCTACCATTGGGGTGCACACTCCGGCGCCGTCACGAGCGGGAAGGGCTCCGCCCACCGGATGAAGCCATCTTCCGGCAAGAGGTTGGGGTCGCCGCTCCGCGACGGCGCCACGGTATCGTAAGCCGGGGCGTCCACCCCGGGGAACGCCGCCATGTCCACCCGCGCGTAGAGCGCCGAGGGGCGACTGTTGTCGCCGCCCACCGAGCCGCGGTGGATCCCGTGGCTGAAGCCCGCCTCCACGAAGGCGCCCCCGGCCTGGCCAAAGGCGCGGACGAGGTAGCGATGGACGTAGTTGTTCCGGAACAAGGCCTCGTCGTCGGTGAGCAGGGGACGGGAGCTCCCAGGGTCGAAGCCCACCGGGTCGAAGGCCATGGCAAAGCCCGACAGCACCGAGGTGCCGCCGGGGGAGCCGGTGACCGCGACCCCGCGGTCGAGCCAGCTCTCGGGGGGCGCGGCGGCGCGCCCCGGCAGGGGCTGGTAGGCCTGCCCTCTCACCTGGCCGCAGCCGATGTGGGCCCGAGCCATGCCGTCGGTCGTCACCCGGCGCGGGTCGCTCGCGTATCCCGACGCGGAACGGGGCCCGGGCAGGGATCGGTCCCAGGTGGCCACCGACCAGCTGTCGCTGGGCGCGCCGTCCACCACCGCGAAGTCCACCACCACCTCCACGCCGCCCTCGGGCCGCGTGGTCTTCCCGTGGCGCAGGCTGGGGCCGCGCGTGTCGAAGTCGTTGCAGATCCCGCCGATGAGTTGCGACCGCACGGTGGCCGCCGTGCCCGCGCGCCCGAGTGACAGGTCGATGGCCGCCACGCAGATGCCCTCCGCCGCGCGCGCGCTGGTGTCGATGGCGAAGCCCTGGAGCACGAGCGCGCCCTCGCCGGGGTCGAGAGGCAGGGCCACCGTGTAGTCGCGGCTGGTGTCTTCGAGCAACGTCGCCACCGACGGGTTCTCCCGCTCGCGGTCGCGGGGCACCACCGACAGCCGCGCGCGGTACCGGGTGAACCGGAGTCCGGTGCCGGCGAGATCGGTGAGCGCCACCGCCTGCCGGTTGTGCCCGGCGGGACGCCCGAGGCCGAGCCCGCGCGCCCAGAGGCCGATCGAACCTCCCACCTCCATCTGCCAGCGTCCGCCCAGCGCACGCGTCCAGCCGCCCACGCGGCCGTCCGCCTTGCGCGCGAGGCCCAGCTCGATCTGCGACAGCCGGTGATCGCGCTGGAACCAGCGCAGGTCGAAACCGTTGAGCGCGAGTTCCAGAGGCTCGTCCAGCGATTCCAGCGACAAGAGTTGCGCCCAGGCCCCGTCGCGGGGCGCGGGGGTGGGTGAGTCGAGGACCGTGGCGTTGGGCCTCCACGCCGTGCGCGCCACCGCGTCGTTGTCGAAGAGGACGATGGCGTCGACATCCCCGGGGCCCGCGCTGGCCGCCGCCGGCAACACCGCGAGCGCCGAGGGGCGGTCGCGGAAGCGGGTGTTGATTTCGACCGGCGACAGCGCCCCGCCGTGAACCTCGTAGAGCTTGCCCCCGAAGGCAGGCTCGGTGTCGTGGCCGTAGCTGTCCCAGGCGCTCAGCGCGAACAGCCGGCCATTCGCCCACGACAGGGCAGTGACGCCCTCGGCGGGGCCCCCTTCGCCGTCGGCCTCCAGCGTGATGGTGGCCACCTCGCCGCGACGCGCCGCGCCCAGCGGGTAGCTCAACACGCGGAGCGCGGGGCCGTCGCAGCGGCTCAACCCCACGAAAACACGCTCGCCGCCTGGATCGTAGGCGAGCCCCTCCACCAGCATGTCGTCGTTGCAGTAGGCGCGTCCCCAGTCAGACAGCGAGTCGCGCAGGCGAGTGACCTCCGGCAGGTCCTGCTCGTACCATCGTCCCTCGCGGCGCTCGAGGACGAACAGTCGCTCCGTCTGTCGCCTCGACCGGGCGAGCAGGTCGCGACGGAAGGCCGTTCGCCGACCGACGGTGGAGTACTTGGTCACCCCGAGCACGCGCTCTGGCCCGAATGGGGCGAGATCCTCGGTGTCGACGGGCATGCCCACGCCGCGGTCGATCCACGCGATCGGCTGGCGCTCGAGGTGGACCTCGGCGCGGAAGTTGCGCGCGGCACAGCGCACGGTGGCGCCTCGCTTGCGCTCGTCGCAGCTGTCGCGGCCGTCGACCAGAGGCAAGAGGTCGAGCAGCCCGCCCGGCGCCACGGGACGGTCGGGCACCGGCACCAGCAGGTGACTCGTCTCGCCCTCCGCCACCGCCACCACGCGACCGTCGTCGAGGCTCGCCAGCCCGGAGAGCTCGAGCGCGTCGCGCTCGCCGGGCACGTCGAGGCTCAGGAGCGGGTAGGTGCGGTAGAGCACGCAGCCCGGCAAGGCGAGGGCCAGGAGGGCGGCGCGCGGGAGAGTCACCGTCCTCTCGATAACCCCGGCGCGGGTGCCAGCGGCATAGTTCCCCGGCATGGTTCCCGGGCGCTGGAAGATCGCGGTGGCGGTGGCGGCGCTGCTGCTGGCCAGCGGGTGGGCCTGCACCGAGGCCGGCCCCGACTCGCCGCGCCACCTCGAGTCGCTGCCGAGCTACGCGCGGAACCAGGGCTACGGGCTGTACCGGTTGTGGGAGCGCGGGCGTGCCTGGCGCTGGTCGAGGGCGCCTCGCCCCGCGGTCGATGGAGCGCTGCTCGTCGACGAGTGGCACAGCCGCAAGCAGCCCATCGACAGTGTCCTCGACCCCGGCGAGTACGACTACGACAGCATGCACGGCCTCGGGCGCGCCTTCGCGCCGGTGCGCGAGGCGATGGCGGTACGCCCGGTGGGCTGGCGCCTCGGCTGGGACCCCGTGGGCACGCTCGACGGCGCCTCGGCCCTGTTCATCAACCTGCCCTCGGGCGACGGGCCCGGCTTCCGCTGGTCGGAGGTGCGCGCCATCGACCGCTTCGTGCGCGCGGGCGGCGGGCTCCTCCTCGTGACCGACCACAGCGACTGCTACGCCCACGGCGACATGCTGGCGCAGCTCGCCGAGGTGCTCGGCTTCTCGCTGCCGCCGGTCACGGCCGTCGACGCGCCGTACGGGCTCGGCCCGCGGGCGAGGGCGTGGTTCGAGACAGTTCAGGTTTTTCCACATGAGATCACCGATGGAGTGTCGCGACTTGGGTTCATGACGGCCGGCAGCGTGGAGGGGCTGCACACGGTGGCGTCCACCAGCCTCGCCGGCTTCGCCGACCGCTTCGAACCGGGGCGAAAGGCCGAGTCGGCGGGGTTCACCGGCAACCTCGAGCGCAGCGACGACGAGCCCAGCGGCCCGGTGCCGATCGTCGCCGCGGGCGAGGTCGGCCGGGGCCGCGTGGTGGTGATCGCCGACCAGAACGCCCTGGGCGCCACGATGATCGGCTACGGCGACAACCACCGCTTGTTCACCAACGCGATGAGTTGGGTCACCCGGCGCGCGATCGCCACGCCCTCGCCGCGGGTCACGACGCTCGGTCCGGGCTGCGCCGACACCTCCGACCTCGGATTCCGAACCTTGCAGGTGATGATCGCCCGGCGGGCCAGCGACGGCTGCGCGCGCGACGGCACCGGTGAACGGTGGGTGGCCCTGCCGCACGGTGCCGTGCCCGAGCACGGCCGCGGCATCGTCGTGAGCGAGGGCGCCTTCACCCCGGGCGTGGACGGCGCGTACTACCGCCTGCCGATGGCGCTGGTCAACAACGCCGCGCTCGGCGGCGAGCGCGACGACCCGGCGCGCGCGGGCAAGCAGGGCGCCCACCGGGTGGTGGACGAGGCGCTCGACTGGCTGCTCGTTTACCCTGCCGACGGCGTGAGATAGCGCCCGGGCCGAGGTGTGCCTATGCTCAAGAAAATCATGGTCGAAATCAGAACTGTCCTCGGCCTAGCGGTGGTGGGCCTGTGCGGCGCGGAGGCGATGCAGCCCGACCAGCTCCGCGTGGAGCGCAGCGCCACCTCCGCGGCGCAGCCGGCCGAAACTTCCCCCTTCCTCACCGAGGGCGCGGTGATGGAAGTGCCGGTGCAGTGAGCGGCGATTAGACTCGCGCCATGAGTCGCGTTTCCATCACGTACTGCGGCGTCTGAGGCTACCTCCCGCGCGCCACCCGGGCGGCGGAATTGTTGCGGGAGGAGCTCGACATCGACACCGAACTCATCCGAGGATCGGGCGGGATCTTCGAGGTGAAGGTCGACGGCAAGGTCGTGGCCAAGAAGACGATCTTCGGGTTTCCCGAGGAGGCGGAGATCGTCAACCGCGTGGGGAAGGCGCTCGGGGGGTAAGACTGGCGGGATCCGCGACCTCTCTGCGCCGTCCGTGGGGGCCCGCCATTCCCCCCGGGGGCTGGCAAGGAACGGCGTCGTTCCTTGTCGACGCCACCAAGAACGTGAACGTTCTTGGTATGGCCGGCTGGTCACTTCGGCGCCGTCGCTACCAATCCTCCGGCGGGTGCCTCCCGCCCTCGGGCAACTTCATCCACAGCTGGCAGGTGACCGGCAAGTGCTTGCGATCGAGCGCCTCGCACACGTTGTTGTACTTGCAATAGTGCACCTTGTCGGCCTGCCCGGCGCGCAGCTTCCGCGGCCAGTCCGGGTCGGCGAGCAGGCCCCGGGCCATGCCCACGAGATCGCAGTGGCCCTGTTGCAAGGCCGACTCGGCCACGGGGTAGGTGTTGATGCGACCGGCGCCGACCACCGGCGCGTGGAACCCGGCCGCGCGCACCGACGCCCGGATGGCGCTCGGCAGGTAGAGGTTGTGAGCGTCGGGGTACTTGAAGGTGGGCATGCACATGAGCCCGGAGTGCCCGGTGTAGGGGTAGGCCGCCTCGCCCACCGCCGGTCGCTTCGCATCCTCGAAGCGCCCGCCCCGGCTCACCGAGATGAAGTCCACCCCGGCGCGCGCGAACGCCGTCGCAAACCAGGCCGCGTCGTCGACGGTCGAGCCACCGTCGATGCTGTCCTCGCCGAGCAAGCGCAGGCCCAGGCAGAAGTCCCGTCCCACGGCGGCGCGGGCCGCCTCGATGGCGCGGAGGCAGATACGAGCACGGTTCTCGAGGGAACCCCCGTAGTCGTCGCCTCGCTGGTTGGTCCGGCTGAGGAAACTCGACATGGTGTAGGCGTGGGCGAAGTGGAGTTCAACCCCATCGAAGCCCGCCTCGCGGGCGCGACGCGCCGCCGCCGCGAACAGGCCGGGCAGGCTATCGATCTCCGCGACCGACAGGTCCTCGATCTGCTGGCGGTAGCCGAAGGCATAGTCGCGCCACTCGCGAGGTGACAATCGGCGGGACAGCTCCTCTTCTGTCCACCCGGAGCAGCCGGGGTATTTCACTTCCAGTCGCGCGAGGGCGCGGGCCGGGTCGCGACGCGCGATCTTGAGGAAGTCGATCACCTGCGGCATTACCAGGCCCGCCCCGGCGTCTTTCATGCGCGACACCAGCTCGCGCAGGCCGGGGACGTACCGGTCGTGGCCGATGCGCATGAGCGGGCCGCTGTTCACGTCGCGGATGCCCATGGCCTCGAGCACGATCGTCCCGGCGCCGCCGCGGGCGTAGCGCACGTAGCGCCGGGTGACATCGTCGGTCACCACGCCCTCGTCGTTCGACAACCACGTGACCATCGCCGGCAACCACACCCGGTTGGGCGCGGTGACCGGACCGAGCGGGAGCGGCGAGAACAACAAGGACTCGGCAGGCGGCGGCAGGTTCGGGCTGGGGACGAAGGCCCCCTCGGCAAGCGACATGGCGCCTGCCTATTGCCCCGCCAGCGCGTAGAGGTCCATGAAATGCCACCAGGGCAGGGCGAGGAAGGGCAACGCCGCCACCGTGGCCCAGTGCCAGCGGCGTCGCATCACGAGAGGCAAGGGAACGAGCGCGAGCACCACGGTCATCGCCACCGGGTAGGGCAACTCGGGACGGCGGGGCTCGGTGTTGAAGGCTACCCACATCTGGGCCCCCATCGCGAGTGGCGGGCCGAGGTAGCGCACGGTCATCGCCCCGATGAAGCCGCCCATCCACGCCGAGAAGAAGCTCCAGGCCGCGAGGGCCTCGAAGATCCAGAGGCGTTTCTTCGGCTCGGCCACCCCGGCAGGCTATCCCCTCGGCGTGCGCATTCCCGGCACCCTGTACGGATCCCTGCTGTTCGAGCGGCCCGAGCACCGGGCCACCGTCGAGCGAGTAGAGTCCTTCCTGTCGCGACCGGGACCGCTCGGCGTCGAGATCGGCTTCGACCACGGCATGTGCCTGCTCGACCGGGCGCGTCGCTTTCCCGGCGCCAACTGGATCGGTGCCGAGGTGCGGCGACGCCGCGTCGAAGCCGTGTCGCGGCATGCACCCGAGAACTGCCTGCCCCTGCGCGTAGACGGGCGCGCGCTCCTCGCGCTCTTGCCCGGGGGCCGCGTGGACTGGATCTACGTGCTCTTCCCGACGCCCTTCGGCGACCGCCGCGAGCTGTTCAGCCCCGAGTTCGGCGAGGCGGTGGCGCGCTCGTTGCGGCAGGGCGGCATCTTCTACATGCGGACAGATGTCGCGACTTTATATGACTCGGCGACCGCGTCGTTCGGGCGCTGGGCGCGGAGCGACCCGCCGCCGCTCGGCACGGAACTGTCGCGGCGCGAGCGGGTGTGCGCGCGGGACGGGACCGCCGTGTACGACCTCTGCGTGAGACGCGGACGCACCGAGGCGGAGCCGCGATAGGCCGGGGCGTGGACTGGTCGGCCGTCACCGCGCGCGTGGTCGTGGAGGCCGCCGCCGCCCATCCCGACGACCTGGTGCTCGACCTGGGCTGTGGGCGCGGCGCGCTGGCCCTCGCGCTCGCCCCGCGCGTGCGCGAGGTAGTGGCCTTCGACGAGGTGGATCACCTGCCGAGACCGCTCCCCCACAACCTGCGCGTGGCCACCGGACCCCTGGGCGACCCGCCAGTCGCCAGGGCGAGCGTGGTGGTGATGAACGATGCGCTCCGCCGACTGCCCCCACCGGGACAATCCGCCTTGATCGCGCTCCTCGGGCGTTCGATACCCCCGCGGGGGCTCCTGGTCGTCGGCGACGTGATGTGGTCGATGCCCCCGGCGATGATCGACGAGCCCGGGCAGTACGGCGCCGCCACCGAGCACGCGCCCGAGGTGGCCACGGTGGAGCGGCAGCTACGCTCCGCGGGTTTTCTCCCCGACACCCATCGCTTCGGCGTGGGCCGAGCCGTGATCATCGCGCTGCGGGGATAGCCCCCCGGCATGCGACTGTTCGTGACCGGCGCGTCGAGCTTCGTGGGTGCTCACTTCTGCATGCTGGCGGTGCAACACGGTCACGTGGTGCACGGCCTCCACCGGAACACGCCGCTCAACCTCCGGGGCGTGGTTTCTGTGCAAGCTGATGTCGCGACCGCGCGACCGTCTCCCGGCACCGACGTGGTGGTTCACCTCGCCACGAAGGTGATGGCGGCCGACGCGCGCGAGCAGAACCGCCGCATGCTCGACGCGGTGTTGTCCTGGGGGCTCCCCGTCGTGTACGCCTCGAGCACGGTGGTCCACTGGCCGCGCAAGAACGCCTACGCCGAGTCGCGCGTGGAAGACGAGGCCCGGGTGCGGGCCAGCGGGCTGCCCCACGCGATCGTCCGGCCCTGCGCGCCCTACGGTCCCCGGGTGCCGGGGCACGAGCCGGCCCACAAGGAGTCCTTCCACACCCTCGCCCGCATGTGCCGGCGCCTGCCGCTGGTGCCGGTGATGGGGAACGGGAACTATCGGCGTCAACCGGTGCATGTCGACGACTTCAACGGCGCGATCCTCGCGCTCGTCCGCCGGGGGCTCGCGCGCGACGAGTTCGACGCCGGGGGCCCGGAGCCCCTCGCGCTACGCGAGATCATCCGCTCGCTCGGGGGGCGACGCGTGCTGCCGCTGCCGCGACCCCTGCTCCGCGTCGCCGGCCCCCTCGCGGGCCTCTCCGCCGACGTGGTGTCGACCTTCGACACCGACGACGTCGTGGACCCCCAGCCTCTCGCGCGTGCCAGCGGGATCGATCCGCGGCCCTTCGACGCCGGGGCGCTGGCCAACGTGTAGGAGCCTGCCGGGCACGGGTTGCCCGGCGACATGGGGCGGGATGGCCCACGATGCTCCCCTTCCAGCCCTACTCCTTGCCTTCAGGGCAGCTTCACCCCTCGCCCCGCCGCCACCTCGCGTGCCCGCTCGTAGCCCGCGTCGACGTGGCGCCACACGCCCATGGCCGGGTCGCCCTTGAGCACGCGCTCAAGCCGCCGCGCCGCCGCCTCGCTGCCGTCGGCCACGATCACCTGGCCGGCATGGAGCGAGTAGCCCATGCCCACGCCGCCGCCGTGGTGGAAGCTCACCCAGGAGGCGCCGTTGACCGCGTTGAGCATCGCGTTGAGGATCGGCCAGTCGGCCACCGCGTCGGTGCCGTCGAGCATGCCCTCGGTTTCCCGGTTGGGGCTGGCCACGCTGCCGCAGTCGAGGTGGTCGCGACCGATGACGATCGGCGCCGACAGCTCGCCCGAGGCCACCATCTCGTTGAACTTCAGGCCTGCAAGGTGCCGTTCGCCATAGCCGAGCCAGCAGATGCGAGCGGGGAGGCCCTGGAATTGGATGCGCGCCCCGGCCATCTCGATCCACCGGCCGAGCGCCCGGTTCTCGGGGAACAACTCGAGGACCGCGCGATCCGTCTTGGCGATGTCGGCTGGATCGCCGGAGAGCGCCACCCAGCGAAAGGGGCCCTTGCCCTCGCAGAACAGGGGGCGGATGTAGGCGGGGACGAAGCCCTGGAAAGAAAAGGCCGCCTCGCGCGACAGCCCGCCTTCCATGGCCCCGGCGCGGAGGTTGTTGCCGTAGTCGAAGGCGTGGCTACCGAGGCCCTGCAGGGCGACCATGGCAGCGACATGTCGCGACATGGTGGTGTAGGAGAGGCGGGTGTACTCGGCCGCGTCGACCCGGCGAAGCGCGGCAGCCGCGTCGAGCGAAAAGCCGCTGGGCACGTAGGCGAGCGGGTCGTGGGCGCTCGTCTGGTCGGTAACGAGGTCGGGGGCCACGCCCCGGCGCGCGAGCTCCTCGTACACGTCGGCGGCGTTGGCCACGATACCCACGCTGCGGGCCTGCCCGGTGGCCCGCCAGCGCTCCAATCGCGACAGCGCCTCGTCGAGCGTTGGCGCCACCTCGTCGAGGTAGCCGGTGTCGAGCCGCTTCCGCACGCGCGTGGCATCCACGTCGACGCCGAGAAAGCTGAACCCCGCGAAGACGGCGGCCAGCGGCTGCGCCCCGCCCATCCCGCCGAGCCCCCCGGAGAGCACCCAGCGACCGGCGGCCTCGCCCCCGAAGTGCTGGCGGGCCGCCTCGGCGAAGGTCTCGTAGGTGCCCTGGACGATGCCCTGGGTGCCGATGTAGATCCAGCTGCCGGCCGTCATCTGGCCGTACATCATCAGGCCCTTGCGCTCGAGCTCCCGGAAGTGCTCCCAGGTGGCCCACTTGCCCACGAGGTTGCTGTTGGCGATGAGCACGCGCGGGGCATCAGGGTGCGTCGTGGCGATGCCCACCGGCTTGCCCGATTGCACCAGGAGGGTCTCGTCGTCGCGCAGGTCGCGAAGGGCCGCCACGATGCGGTCGAAGCTCGCCCAGTCACGCGCCGCCTTTCCGATCCCGCCGTACACGACGAGATCCTCGGGCCGCTCCGCCACCTCGGGATCGAGGTTGTTGTGGAGCATGCGCAGCGCCGCCTCCTGCACCCAGCCGCGACAGGACAGCGTGGTGCCGCGCGGCGCGTGGAGCGGGCCCCGACTCATGCCTAGTCCTAGTTCTCTTCTTCCTCGGCGCCCTGGTTGGCCAGGTGCGTGTCGAGCGCGCGCCCGCAGATCACGAGGCGCACGTCGGACTCGGTGGCCTCCTCGGTGTCGTCGGGCAACGACGCCAGATAGGCCTCGTAGGCCTCGCGGGTCGTGCGCCCCTCGGCGATGTGGCGGTCGACGGTGCGACCGTCGAAGAGGCTCTCGTCCACGGTGGTCGGCTCGGCTTTGGCCATGGCGGGCTCCTACTTGGCGTCGGCGGTGGGGGGGAGGTCTTCGGCAGGCGCGAGCAGGTCGTCGACCCAGGGAGTAAGCGGCTGCGCGCCCTGCCGCTCTGCGGCCTCGCGCTTGAGGTTCTCGTTCTCGTCGAAGGACGAGAAATCCGGCTTCACGTGCGACGCGGCGATCTCGCGGAGCGCGGTGACGATCTCCTTGTTCTTGCGGTCGTCGTCGAGGAGGGCGCGAGAGCCCTTCATGAGCTGCTTGGTGCGCTCGGCGGTGACGAGGCACAAGGTGAAGCGGTTGGGAACCTGCTCCAGGCAATCTTCGACGGTAATACGCGCCATCCATGCCCCCGGGGTGAGAGAGCGCGGCGGCTAACGAGCTAGGCCGCGCGGCGCAAGCGGCCCATCCGCGCGTGGCCGCTCAGGCGCCAGAAGCCGCGCAACTCCACGAGCAGCGCGTCGACGTGGGGCAGGCGCTCCAGCTGCGCGCAGTACCGATCCGCCAGCCGACCCGCCGTCGTGTAGCGTTGTCGCTCCTCCTCGTCGAGGGCCGGGTCGAGCGCGGCGTCACGGAAGAGCCGGTCACGCAGTCCGGCGGCCGATCTCGACAGGAGCCGCGCCGTGACGAACTTGTCGACCTCGGCCTGCGTCTCGAGCTCGAGCAGCGACACCCCCTCATCGCGACGCGCGCGATGCACGAGCAACAGGAAGTGCGACACGGCCTCCGTCACCACCGCAAAGGCATCGAGATCGGCGTTCGCGGCCTCCCCCGGCGGATGGGCTGCCACGCGCTCGACGATGCTCGGGTCGACAAACACGGCGATGCCGGCCTCGCCAGCCACCTCGTGCACCAGCACCGCCTCGCGACCCACGCGCGCGCCGGGCGCGATCTGCTGGGCCTCCTCGCGATCGACGAGGAAATCGGCCACCGGCGGCGCCTCGATCGCGTAGATGGCCTGCAGCTGGCGCTGCGCCAGGGAAAGTGGGCTCAACCGCTGCCCGCGAAGCGCACCGGCAGCACCCCGAGCTGGCGCAGGCGCTCGGCGGTCCGCGGCGAGCCGGAGGCGAGCCACTCCTCGTAGAGCCGGACGATGTCGGAGGCGTTGTTCTCCCGCGCCTCTTCGCGCACCTCGTTGATCACGTCGGCGCAGGTCTCGAAGCGCGACGAAAGCTCGCCGAAGACGTCGGGGAGATTAGAGTTTGGCTCGCGGAGAATTCGCGCCAGGGTCCCGTACGCGCCGGCGCCCATCTCCGCGTAGTAGTCGAGCGACAGCCGCCGCTGGCGCAAGTTCTCGCGGAAGAAGCCGACGCCCACCAGCGCGTGGTCGCCCATGCGCTTCCACCAGGTGACGCTCTCGGCGAAACTGCCGTTGGCGGCGCGCTCGCGCATCTCCACCAGCGTGGAAGGCGCGTCGGCGCTTGCCTCGTCGGCGTGCCCCTGCTCCGCCAGCAAGTGAGAGAGGTAGTAGACGGTGTCCTGGGTCACGGGGTGACGGCACGCCCGCGAGGCGGACTCGACCCGGTCCCTGAAGAAGTCGAACAGGTTGTCCTCTGCCACGATCTTCGCCGCGATGCTCAAGGCCATTTGTCCTCCAAATTGCTTCGCTTCAAGGGATACCGTTTCGAATTTTTCCTCTCGCGCTTGACGCCCCGGTGCCCGTGACTACCTGTGCGCCGCTGCGCTCGGGCACCCTCGGGCTCCCGGGCGCGCGAACACTCAAACGACAACTTGCCTCACGCCGTCCACATCGGCCGGCGCGCATGGAGCTGAAGTAATGACCGTCCGTCCCCTGTTCGATCGCGTTCTGGTCAAGCGGAACGAGGAGCCCACCCGCACGAAGTCGGGCCTGTTTCTCCCCGACACCGCCAAGGAGAAGCCCGTCGAGGGCACCGTCATCGCCTGCGGCAACGGCCGCGTGGCCGACGATGGCAAGGTCACCCCGCTCACCGTGAAGGTGGGCGACCGAGTGGTGTTCGGCAAGTACGCCGGCACCGAGATCAAGGTCGATGGCGAAGATCGCCTCATCCTGCGCGAGGACGACATCCTCGGGATCGTCGAGTAGCGCGCTCAACCTCAGCAACTTTCCACGTCAACCCGCAGGGGCCCGTCGGGCTCCTGACCTAAGTCTACACGGAGTTCAACCATGGCTGCCAAGCAGATCCTCTTCGACACCGGCGCCCGCAACAAGATCCTAGTCGGCGTCGATACCCTCGCCAACGCGGTGAAGGTCACCCTCGGGCCCAAGGGCCGCAACGTCGTCATCGAGAAGTCCTGGGGCGCGCCCGTCGTCACCAAGGACGGCGTGACCGTGGCCAAGGAGATCGAACTCGAAGACAAGTTCGAGAACATGGGCGCTCAGATGGTCAAGGAGGTCGCGTCCAAGACCTCCGACATCGCCGGCGACGGCACCACCACTGCCACCGTGCTCGCCCAGGCCATCTACCGCCAGGGCATGAAGCTCGTGGCCGCTGGCCACAACCCGATGGACCTCAAGCGCGGCATCGACAAGGCGGTCACCGCCATCGTCGCCGACCTGAAGACCCAGTCCCGCCCGGTGGCCGACAACAACCAGGTGGCCCAGGTCGGCACCATCAGCGCCAACGGCGACCCCACCATCGGCGGCATCATCGCCACCGCGATGGACAAGGTCGGCAAGGAAGGCGTCATCACCGTCGAGGAGAACAAGGGCATCGAGACGGAGCTCAAGACCGTCGACGGCATGCAGTTCGACCGCGGCTACATCAGCGCCTACTTCGTCACCGACGCCGAGCGCATGGATGCGGTGTTCGAAGACCCCTACATCCTCATCCACGAGAAGAAGCTCTCCTCGATGCGCGAGCTGATCAAGCTCCTCGAGAAGGTGCACGGCGCCGGCAAGCCGGTGATCATCATCGCGGAAGACGTCGAGGGCGAGGCGCTCTCGTCGCTCGTGGTCAACAAGCTCCGCGGCACCCTGCAGTGCGTGGCGGTGAAGGCTCCCGGCTTCGGCGACCGCCGCAAGCAGATGCTGGAAGACATCGCCATCCTCACCAATGGCCGCCTCATCGCCGAGGAACTCGGTCTCAAGCTAGAGAACCTCGGCCTGAGCGACCTCGGCACCGCCAAGCGCGTTGTGATCACCAAGGAAAACTGCACCATCATCGACGGCGCCGGCTCCACCGAGGCTGTGAAGGGCCGCATCGGCCAGATCAAGGCCCAGATCGACGAGACCACCTCCGACTACGACCGCGAGAAGCTCCAGGAGCGCCTCGCGAAGCTGGCGGGCGGCGTGGCGGTGATCCGCGTGGGCGCCGCCACCGAGGTGGAGATGAAGGAGAAGAAGGCGCGCGTGGAAGACGCGCTCCACGCCACGCGCGCGGCGGTGGAGGAGGGCATCCTCCCCGGTGGCGGCGTGGCCCTGATTCGCGCGCAGCGGGCGCTCGACAGCGTGAGCGCCCAGGGCGAGCAGCGCTTCGGCGTGGAAATCGTGCGGCGCTCCGTGGAGGAGCCCTTGCGCCAGATCGTCCAGAACGGCGGCGGCGAGGCGAGCATCGTGCTCGAGAATGTTCGCAACGGCAACGGCGGCTACGGCTACAACGCCGCTTCCGGCACCTACGAAGACCTCTACGCCTCCGGCGTCATCGACCCCACCAAGGTCACCCGCGCCGCGCTGGAGAACGCCGCTTCCGTGGCCTCCCTGCTGCTCACCACCGAGGCCATGGTGGCCGAGCACAAGGAAGACGACGACGACGGCGCGGGGCACGGGCACTCGCACTAGTCGTGCGGGGGGGGCTCGCCCAAGCGGGTTCCCCCCCTACCGCCCGCTCTACCCTCCGGCCTCCGGGCCGCGGCTCTCCCCCCTTCCCGTGACACGCCCTCGCTCGGGGGCGATTCACGCGGAGGGGTTCGCAGCTCTTGGGGTCGGCGGATCGAAGCCAGCCCCGGCCCGGGCGCCGCGATCGCCTGGAGATCGGGGCCCGCGTGTCGCGACGCAGGGCCGGGAATGGCCGACCGCTAGTAGGGGTCGGGCTCGGGGCTCGCGAGCCGAGGGCCCTGTCGGCCCGCCGGGATGTAGACGCGCGCGCCGATGCCGCCGTCGAAGCCCATCTCGGTTCGCGGCCAGACGCCCACGACAGGCACCAGTTCGGCCCAGCCCTCGATGGGCACCTTGTCGTGCCAGACGCCCATCGCGATGGGCACGCGAATGCCGAGGTTCACCGAGTCGTAGCCGGTACCGCTCCCGATCCGCAGGCGCGGACCTGCGCCCAGCCACACCGGGAAATGGGTGTTGGGGATGTCGGAGGTGCGCAAGTCGGCGAGGTCGAGGCAGGCATCGGCGTGCACCTGGGCGAAACTCGCGAAGGACCACGCCATCGCGCCATCGACCCAGAAACGACCACCCCAGGTCCCGCCCGGCCGCCAGGCCGCAGAGAAACCCGTGGGCCCACCGAGGAAAATGCCCATGCCAATGCCCTCTGGGTCGCGACTGAAGCCATCGTCGGCCCACGCCGCGGACACGAGTAGGGCGAGCGCGGCGAGCATTGCGACCCGCCGGTATCGCGTTCGCGCCGTCGCCGGAAGCCGTGCCGGTCCGGAGCGTGCTCCGAGTGGCGCCGACCAGACCGTCAGCGCCCGCGAAGCGCGTCGAGGGCCGCGTCCCCCTGGTAGACCGTCACCAGCCGCCTGAGCACGGCCCCCACGCGAGGATCGTCCACGAGGGCGCGCCAGTGCGGATCGTCGGCCACCAGGCGGATGCTGAACCCGTGGCGGAAAGCAGCGAGGAGCGCGGTCTCGAAGGCGGCCGCGTCGCCTCGCCGCCCGGCCACGTCGGCGGTGCGAAACCAGCCCGGCCACGCGCGCGGCTCGAGCCGAGTGACAACGGCGAAGTCCTCGGCCGCACCGTCGACGTCGCCCCGCGCGAGCCGGATCTCTCCCCGGTCGTAGCGAGCCGCCACCAGCTCGGGGTCGAGTTCCACGGCACGGTCGATCGCCGCCGCGGCCCGGGCATCATCGCCCGCGAGGCGCCAGGCCAGTCCCATCTCGTACTGCACCCTCGCGCTCTCGCCCACGGCTCGCATCCAGCGGCGGGCGAAGTCCTCCGCGTCACCGGCGCCGGTCTCGCGAGCAACGCGCGCCACCTCGGCTCCCGCCGCCTCGGTCACCGCCTGCCGGTAGTCCGGGAGCGGCAGTTCCGCGAGAGCGAGGCGCGCCAACAGGATCACCGGCGTCGCCTCCCTGCCGCCGCCGCGAGCAGCGTCCCGAGCGCGCCCAGCCCGGCCGCGCCGCCTGCATCGCAACCGCAACCGCCCGAGTAGATGTCAAGCTTGTCGGTGTCGTCGACGTCCTGACCCACATCGTCCCCGGGGTCAACCGCCGTGTCGGTCGTGCCGCTGTCGTCGCCGCCCTCCGCCGCCACGGGGCGGTACACGCACACGTCGTCGATGTTCCAGCCACCCATCTCCAGGCCGCCGTCACTCTCGATCTCCCAGCCCAGCGTGAGCGACCCAGCCACCGCCGTGGCGAGGGTGTGGAGCACCCACTCCTGGTCGGCGGTGTGCGCCCCGCCGTCGGGATCGTTGGAGTCGTAGTTCTCCCAGGCGATCTCGTCGTTGGCGTACACGCGGGCACGATCGTACTCGCCGTCCTCGACGTTGAGCCAGCGGCGGTACTGCACGATCACCCTGCTCGCGGTTCCCACGTCGATCGCCACGCTGCTGAGGCGGTTGGTCACGTCGGGCTGATACTCGCCGTTGTAGTTGCCGCCGCCGAGGTCGTTGCCCCACACGCGGCGGCCGGTGTAGGCCGCCGCCGGGTCGTCCGCGTAGCCGCCGGGCACGTCGAAGGTCCAGTCATCGGCGCCCTCGCGCTCGCGACCGTCAATGAGCTCGTGCGTGTAGCCCCCGTCATCGGCACCGTCGAAACCCTCGCAGTAGATCTCCTCGAGTTCGCCCACGTAGAACGTGAAGGGCGCGATGAAGCCCCCCTGGGGCCAGGTGGCCTCAGTGCCGTCGGTGCCGGCCACGTCGATGTAGTACTCGACGATGCTGCCGGCGGCCAGGCCCTCGATGGCGGCGGAGAAATCGCTGCCCGCGAGCTCTGCGGCCGCGCGAGACCAGTTCCTACCGCGATCCGTGCTGTACACCACGTCGACACGCGCGGGCGTGAAGTCCACGCACGCCGCCGCGAGGTTGACGACGCTGCCAGCCACCTCGATGTCGGCCCGGGCTGGCTGGTTCAGCAGCGCCACGTGGTCGACCGCGATGGCGCCCCGGCCGGAGAGCGGCCCGAGCCCGTGGCGCCCGAAGGCCTCGGCGATCTCGCAGAAGTGCGGCGTGCCGTTGGTGAGGTCGCCGTCGTCGTCGTCGGCGGCCACGAACTCGTCGTAGGCCGACTCCAGCGTGGGCCCCGCCTTGAGCGCGTCGGCGAAGAGCGTGGAGGTCACTCGCCACGCGTCGCCGCGGTCGCCGCGGGCCTCACCATAGGTGTCAAGCAGGTTTTCCCAGAGATCCCAGACCGCGCCGCCGAAGATGAGACCGTCGTAGTGCACCTCGTTGACGACGTCGTCGGGGTACACGCGGTCGGTGGCGAGCTCCCGGATGCCGGCGCCATTCGTCATGAAGTAGGGGGCCACCGTCGCGTCGCCCGTGAGGAGCACCGCCACGATGTCGCCCGCTCCCTCGCCGATGGTTCCATCGAAACTTCCAGCTTCCAAACTATAGTAGTGGAAACCATGGCCCCACTCGTGGTAGTTGATGTCGGCGATCTGGCCGGTGTTGTTGCAGCCGCCGCCGGCGGCGTAGAAGTTCAGGTTTCCATCGTAATAGGCGTTGCAACTTCCGCTGTTGTCGTTGACGTTGGCGAGCAGCTCCTCGCTCGCCATCCGCACCTCGGGCGCGATGCCCAGCGACCAGGCGCGCACCTGGTGGACGAAGGCGTAGCTGGCGATCTCGGCGAGGGTGGCGTGATCCTCGGTCCACGTGGGGTCGGCGCCGACCACCGGTAGCTCGCCCTCCGCGCCCGCCCGGTTGCGTACCTCGAGGTACTTGCCCCGGAGGTAGGTCGTGGCCGCGGCGTCGCCGGGCAGCCCGAAGGTCCCGTCCTCGCCGGCCTCCACCCTAGTGCCGCTGGTCGCCCCCTCCACGTGCACCAGGGGCAAGGCGGTGGTGGCGTACTTGCCGTCGAGCGTGCGCGCCGGGTGGTAGCCGTACACCGTGCCCTGGACGAAGCGCACCTCGTTGTAGAAGCCAACCACCTGGCCGCTCATCGCGTCGACGAAGCTCACCCAGCGACCCGCAGGCACGGCGGTACGGGTCCGCACCTCGTACACCAGCCGGTAGTCCACTCGGCCACCGTGGTCGCTCGGGAGGACCACCAGGCGGGCCTCGCCGCCGGCGTGGTCGGCCAGGGGCGCGGCGCCGTCGAGCGATGCCGCGAGGATGGCGTCGCCGGCGTTGATCTCGGCGTGGCCGACCGTGGCGCCGGGGTGGGTGTCGAGGCCGAGGAGCACGAGCTCGCCGCCGCGCACCCGCGCCGTCACGCCTCCGCCCCAGATGGGCACGCCGTCCACGAGGCGATCGAACTCGACATACCAGGTGCCGGTCCGCGCCACGTGGTTGGCGGAACGGAGGCGGAGCGTGGACGTCGGCACCCCGAGGATCTCGCGGTTCCGCTCGAGGAAGGCTCGCAGCGCCCCCGCCGGGTTGCCGCTGCCCATCGGGATGCCCGGGCCCCATGCACGGTGGGCGGTCCCCGTGGCCTCGTCGAAACGCGCCGCCCAGCCCTCACCCTCCCCACGGGTGAACTCCACCCAGGCGGGCTGGTGGGCCAGCGCGAGCTGGGCCGGGAGGTGGGTGAGGAAGAGCCGGTTTGGCTCGATACCCTGGGGCTCCTCCGCCACCGGGGCGAAGGCGACAGCGCTCGCGACGAGAACCAGCCAGCTCAGCATGATCGCTCCGAAGGCCTCCAAACTATATGTGCGCTGAACGGGCCCGCGCGCCCCGTCACCGTCTCCTGGCATGCACCCTGTCTTCGCCCTCCTCCTCGCCTGCCACTCGGAGCCCGGCTCGGTGCCCTCCGCCGCCCTGCCCCCGTTGCCGCCCCGCCTGGCGGAGCGGCCCGTCGATCGCGGGCCGGAACTCCCCCTCCGCGAGGCGGTGATCGCCTTCACCGCCGAGGTGCGCGGCGAGGTTGAACCCTGCGGCTGTCCCACGACGCCCTACGGTGGTTTCGCGCGTCGTGAGCGACTGCTTGCTCGCTATCGCGGCGCCGCGGACCCTCCGCTCTTCGTGCTCGACGCCGGCGAGATGCTCGCCAAGCCCCTGCCCGGGAAGGCGCCGGCTGAGTCGCGCGACCGCGCCGAGGCGGTGATGCGGCTGGCCGAGGCCACGGGGCTCGACGCCTGGGCACCCGGCGCGCTCGACCGCCTGGTGATGCCGGCGGGCTGGCT
>Ga0194131_10004397_pt1 | contig 21299 bp, 24 predicted proteins | sample TA2KigO120mmetaG_FD_148631 | JGI IMG/M metagenome (GOLD analysis project Ga0194131, IMG submission 148631) | Freshwater microbial communities from Lake Tanganyika, Tanzania - TA2015053 Kigoma Offshore 120m | ecosystem: Environmental > Aquatic > Freshwater > Lake | place: Tanzania: Lake... | reverse complement strand
AACGTCCCCAAAGAGCTCGAGGAGTCGGCCTGCATCGACGGGGCGACGCCCTGGCAGACGTTCCGCCTGGTGGTGCTGCCGCTGATGGGTCCGATTCTCGTGGTGGTGTCGCTGTTGACGTTCATCGGGGCCTACAACGACTTCCTGATCCCGTCCATCATCCTGCAGGACGACTCGCAGTACACGCTGGCCGTGGGGCTGCGCTCGTTCATCAGCGGCCGCTACGACACCAACTGGACCGAGTTCGCGGCCGCCTCGGTGATGGGCGCGCTGCCGATTCTGGTGCTGTTCCTGTCGCTGCAGCGCTTCCTGGTGGAGGGGCTCACCAAGGGCGCTGTGAAGGGTTAGCCCGTGCGATCAAAAGGTTGAGCCCCAGGAACCTGTTGCGCAGCGCGTAGTTTTCATCGAGACCGAAACCCTCCGGCTTTTTGTCGGTGTCCAGATGGGTGCCGAAGAGGCGGTCCCAGATGGTGAGCATCGATCCGTAATTCTTGCCGTAGGCCGACGGGTGGTTCACGTGGTGCCAGCCGTGGAAGTGGGGATTGTTGACGACGCGGTTGACCGCGCGCGCCCACCGACTCGACATGGGGAAGTCGAAGTTCGAATGGCGCCACGCCCCGCTGATCCAGCGGACGGTGACGTAGGAGACGAGCACCGGGAGCGGGGTGCCGCTGCTGTAGACGAAGTGCACGAACAGGTACTCGTAGAGCGATTCCACCGGGTGCGCGCGCTCAGCCGAGCTGGCGTCCATCTTCTCCGTCGAGTGATGGACGCGGTGAAACGTCCACATGAACGGGAAGGCGTGCTCGGCGCGATGAACCCAGTAGACCAGCAGGTCGTCGACAAGAAAGATGGCGATGAACTGCCAGACCGGGTCCATCCCCTCCAGCTTGAACAGCCGCGGCACGTTTCCATGGTGTTGGAAGTACCAGATGTCCAGGTGGAAGATCAGTGGCAGAATGAGGAAGAGCTTGACCGCGTGGAGCCACAGGTTGACCCCCGCGTTGAGCAGCGTGTCCTTGCTCCAGGTGGGCTGGGGGTTACGCGGGTAGAATCGCGCGCCCCAGATGAAGACGATGAAGATGAACCACTGGAGCCCGATAAAGTAGAACCGTTCGATGCCGCCCACCTCGGAGTCTTCAAGTTCGAAACAATTTCGGCGGTAATGGGGGAGGCGCCTGCGGCAACCATCAAAGCCTGCGGCAACCATCAAAAAGGGAGCGGTCTTCACCGCTCCCGGGCTGAAAAGTGACGGCTTCCGGCGCTATGACTTCGGCGGGTTCTTCGCCTGTTCCAGCAGGTACTGGACTTCCGGGTTCGAGGGGTTGATCTTCAGCGAAGCCTCGAACGCCTCGGTGGCAAGCTCGTATTGCTTCTGCTTCATGTAGACCTTGCCCAGCAGGATGGGGGCGTGGTAGCCCTGGGTGAGGCCTCGCGGGTCGAGCTCCCAGCATTTCTTGAGGTTCTCGATGCATCGGTCGTAGCGGGCCATGTCGTAGCACGCCGAGGCGACGAACCAGTAGCCGTCGGGATAGGTGGGGGCCTTTTGTACGATCTGCTCAAAAAATGTCAGCGCTTCGGACGGCTTCTTCTCGTCGTTCATGATGATGTCGCCCACTCGCTCTAACGCCATCAGGTCTTCCGGGTTGGCGCGCAGCGCGTTCAAGAAATATCCCTTGGCGCGCGCCATCATGCGGCGCTGATAAAACACCAGGCCGAGCCCGCAGTTCGCGATGGACAGGTTGTTGTCGATGGTAAGCGCCTGCTCGAATGCCTTCTGCGCCTGATCGAGCATCTGGGGCTCGCGCATGGAGCGCGAGATGTAGCCGATGCCCAACTGGGCCAGGGCCACCGCGTCTTTATTGTTGGATTGCACCGCCTTCTGCTCCAGGTTGTAGAGCACCGAGCGCATGTCGTTGCGCTTGATGTAGCAGTGAATCAGGTAGTGCAGGGAGAGCGTGTCGCGCGGGTCCTGCTCCATGATCTTGTGGAACGACTCGATGGCCTGCGGCCACTGCTGCTGGTAGTACTGCTGCAGCGCGGTGCTGAACTCGGCGCCGGCGTAGTTGGTGCCGGCATGCGCGCCGCGCGACAGCGTCAGCGCCAGCGCGACCACAAGAATCAGGGCTCGAAAAATCTTCATGGAATTCACCTCGGTGGGGTTTGTCGCGGGCAGGGCCAGATCTATTGCCCTCCAAGTCCCGCCAGGGACGGTCGCCCTCCAAGTCCCGCCAGGGACGGTCAACCAGGGGAGTCCGCCGGAGGCATGAGGTTGGGAGGCGAGCCGACCCCTGACTTAAAGACAATTCGCCTGCGATTCGTGCCGGGAAGCCAGGATCCCTTTAGTGGGGGGCCCAGGGTCAAGATCCTACCGCTCGCCGCTCAGCTTGCTCCACTCGGCCAGCACCACGGCCACGTAGTTCTGGGTTTCCGCATAGGGAGGCACGCCGCCGTAGTGGGTGACCGCGCCGTAGCCCGCGTTGTAGGAGGCAAGCGCGAGCTTCATCTGCTCGCGCTTCTTCTTGTGCTTGAAGCGATCGAGCTGCAGCTTGAGGTAGCGGACGGTTCCCTGGATGTTCTGGTACGGCGTCCCTGGATCCACGTGCAGCTCGCGTGCCGTATCGGGCATGAGCTGGCCCAGGCCCTGGGCTCCGGCCCCCGACACCGCATGCGGGCGGAAGGCCGACTCGCAGGCCACCACGGCCACCACGAAGCGTGGATCCACGCGGAACAGGTGGCTGTAGTACAGGATGCTGCGCACGATGGTGTCCAGCTCGCCGGCCTTGAGGCTGGGGTTGTAGCTGCGGATCACGCGCCGATATGCGTTCAGGTAGGCGTCGTTGCCGTAGTAGACCTGCTCGTAGCGGGTTCCGCTGGAGGTGGGCGTGGGCGCCGCGGTCTGCATCGTTGTCCGATAGGTGGTCGGCGCCGGCCCGTGGATGCGCAGGGTCTTGATTTCCTCAGCGGCAGCCGGACCGGCCGTCCATAGCCAGCCCGCCGCGAGTGCGGCCAACAACAGTGATCGCTTCATGCGTCCCATCCTTTATCCATCAGCCCGGCGGCCAGGAGAACGTCCGCCCGCCCAGCAAGTGAAAGTGCAGGTGGAAGACGGTCTGTCCGGCGCTCTCTCGACAATTGTTTACCACGCGATAGCCTTCGTCGGCCAGTCCCACCTTCTCAGCCACCGCGGGGATGGTCGCAAGAACCCGGCCGAGGATTTCCGCGTCCTCCGCGGAGGTCGCTTGCAGGTGCTCGAGGTGCCGGGTGGGGATCACCAGCACGTGCACCGGCGCCTGGGGATTTGTGTCATTGAAGGCGACCACGTGCTCGTCGCGGTACACTTCGCTGGCCGGGATCTCGCGCGCCGCGATCTTGCAAAAAATACAGTCCATGCTCTTTTTACCGCCTGTCAGCAGGCTCATTCCGTATTGCCGCGGATCTGGAGCGTCTGACGCTCGCCTCGCAGGTTCACCACACCGGTGATGAGGTACCGCCCGGGGCTGACCGGCTCGCCGTTCGAGTCGATCTGTTCCCAGTTCGTCTTGTAGGTGAGGGAGGCCTGCGGCTTGAGCACGCGGGTGTGCGGGCGGATTGGAGAGGGGTGCGTGGACGAGTACTTCCAGATGTCGAGCGGAACGCTGGAGAAGATCAAGTTGAGATCCTTCTGCACCACGAAGTCGTACTCGATGTCCTCGTCAAACTGCAGCGTCACGTCGCGGTTCCCGGTATTCTTGACGCTGAGCTTGAGCGGGATGGGCGCGCCCTCGACGTACTGGGTCTGCGGCATGACCAGGCTGAATTGCAGCGGTCCCACGGTCAGCTCCGCCGCTGAAGTTGGCGGGTGCTGGAGCGAAATGAAGTAGTTGAGCACGGCGAAAAACACCGCAATGATGACCACCACCGTGATGGCGAATGCGATGATCTCTTTTTTCGGATTACGAACGACACGCTTGCGCAGCACTGGCTTTCTCAACCCTGGGAAATGAATGAAATTCGATCCCTTGCCGACGTGGTGTATAATAGCATGGAACTTTGACCCCATCAACTTTAAGGAATGCGCCGTGAGTCCCTTTCGTCTTCGCGGGTCGCTGAAGACCTGCACGCTGCTCTTGTTGTCCGCCTTTATTCTGAGCGCGAGCGCTTCGTGGGCGGAAGTCCGCGGGATGATCACCCGCGTGCAGGGCGACGAGGTCGTCGTCAACCTGGGGCTGCAGAAGAACATGAAGCCCGGCACCTTGCTCTACGTCTACAACAGCCAGGGCGCGCCGCAGGCCACCGTGACCGTGGTCCAGGTGGACGACTATTCCTCCGTCGTGCAGATCACCTCGATGGAGCCCAACGCGCGCCTCGGCGTGGGCAGCAACGTGAACGACACCGCGTATGCCGCCACGCCTCCCGGCGCGGCGCCAAAGCCTTCGCCCGGGGCCACGACAGGGGCCACGACCGGGGGCGGCACCAGCACCGCCACCGTGGACCCGGTCAAGAACTTTGAGTCCTCGCTGAAGTCGCACACCCAGATCTACTCGTTCCAGGGCGGCAAGGGTGGCGTCATCAAGATCGACGCCACCGACATCATCAACATCGCGAGCACCCTCGGCGGAATGGCCGGGCAGGGCGCTTACGGCATTGCCAACCCCTGGCTCATCACCACGACCGCGTTCGACCATTACGAGCGCTACAACACGACCGCGCGCATGAACCAGAAGGCGCGCTCCACCCTGGAGATCGTGTACTGGGACGAGGCTCTCACCGGCGCCTACGCCAATTACTACGTCTACAAAGAAACCTATCTCGACCCGGCAAAGAAGGAAGAGGTTCGCCAGAGCCTGCTGGCCCAGAAGGGCGTCAGCTCGAGCGCCGTCTTCCAGGTCCGCATCCGCAACAAGGGGCCGGGCACCCTGCAGCTGGCCCCCTTTGACTGGCACCTTTACCTGTTGGATCCCGAAGGCAATCGGGTGAAGGCGGAGCGCTACGACGAAATCCTCGACAAGGCGATGAACCCCGGCCAGGAAGTGCAGGGCTACGTGTACTTCCCCAAGCGCGATCCGCTGGGCCGTCCCTACGTGGGGACCCCGGTGACGGTGCTGGTCGAGGACATCTTCGGCGAGCGCGCCACCATCAGGTGGGGAACGACCGAGAACTAGAGGAGAGCGGCGTTCTACGGAAAGGCCGGCGACCCGTCGGGCTGATACTCCCAGCGGAATTTGACCTCGCCCACCGGGCTTTCGTCCTGATGAATGGCCACGTGCAGGATCTGGAGCTTGGCGTACTTTCCGTCCGCGGTGCGCACTGCGAGCACCTGACCGGTGGCCATCAGCGCCGCCGCGCTCTCCTGGATGGGAAACGCCTGCATCGACGCGGTGACCATCTTTACGGCGCTCATCGAAGGGACTGACAGGACCGCGATTCCGGCCGGCGCGCCGGCGCCTGATCCGATGAGGATATTCGAGAGCTCGCCCTCTCGAATGGTGAACAGGAGGTCCGCGCCAGGCGGCGCCTCGGGCTTGCTGAGCCCCGTCTGCTCGCGGTTCCCCTCGAACCTGTAGGCGGTAAAGGAGCCGAACGATTCCAGTCGCACCGTGGCCACGCCCGATCGGGTCGGGCCGATGGTGGTGGGCCCGGGCCCGCCTGTTCCAGCGGCCGGCTTGATCGGGCGGCCTTCGAGCTTGCCCTCGGTCACCGCCAGCGCGCCGCTGGAATCGCTGACCCCGTAAGGCGTCGCGCCGTCCACGCGGAGCAGGGACATCTTGCGGTCGTTCACTTCGAAAACGAAGACGCCGCGCTTCTTGTCAACGACCCACTCCTTGCCTTCCACCAGGGCGCGGCGTGACCAGTTGACCGTGACGCTCACCACGCCGCCCACGACTTTGGGCGAACCGGCGCGCATGGTCAGGCGGATGTCCTGCATGTTCTGGAAGTCCGCGGCCACGCTGGATTCCAGCGCCGAGCGGCCGCGCTTGAGCGGCGTGGTGTCCTCGTAGTTTGGGGAAACCAGCCGCATGAACCGCTCATCGGAGCGGCTTTCGTACGCGCGCCGGGTAGCCTCCACGAACTGCTCGACCACGGCCTTGCGAGCCTCCGAGCCCAGGTTCTGGCGGAGGAACTCGATGGTTTCGCGGATGGCGCGGTCGTCGCGGGCGCCGAACAGCTCGCCGCGGAGCGCGTCGGCGAGGAGCTGGGGGCTGGCTTCGTTGAGCCCCGAGAAGCGGCTGTAGCCGATGGTTTCTTCAACCCGGGCGAGCTGCTCGCGCGAAAGGGTTGGCACGGGCAGCTCTTCCAGCGCTCCGAGCATCAGGCCCACCCGTTCGAGTCGCTCCACCGTGGCCACTTTCTCATATGCTGCGGCAAGCTTCAGCAGGCTTTCGTCGGGCAGGCGCCCGTCGTCCTCGGGAATCCGCGCGGTCAGGAAGTTCGCGTAGGGGGGAACCGGCCGCGCGAGCCAGCCTGAGGAGAGCATCCCCTTGCCGAGCGCGTCGGCTGCCTGCTGGACGCTATTGAGGATTTCCATGGTGGCCTGGGCGCTCTTCAGCCAGGCCTCAAAACGGGCATTGTCGTCGGCGGCGCGGGCGCCGCTCACTAGCAGCGCCACGCAAAGCACCGCGGCGGTGGTAAGGATTCGCAGGATGCGCATGGCGCGGACGGTTCGGCGCGATGCGGGGCACTCCTTCGCGGAATGGGTAGGACCGGAGCGGGGCCGGCGCAGGAATGCCGGGCCTGTTGAAGAAGAACGCAAAAAAGTTGAGCCAACTAGGCTAAATTGTATTGACAATATAACAGTCAATAACTATACTAGCCATAGACTCAAAGGAGGTGAGTCCACTTGTCGGATAGCAACGGGCGTGAGCCCGAAGAGAATGGTGCCGCGAATGCCCTCGCCGATTCGGCGAACAAGCCCGCCGGCGCGGATGAGGTCGAGCTGGCCGGCCTGGATGAAAAAGGTCTGCGCGCGGAAGTCGAGCGCCTGCGTGGTCTGCTGGCCGCAAAGGAGCTTGACGTGGCCGCAACCCGGGAGCAGATGTTGCGCACCCAGGCTGACTTCGAGAACTACCGGCGGCGCCAGCAACAGAATCTGGAGCAGGACAAGTTCGCCGCGCGCGAGGGGATCGTGGGCAATCTTCTTCCCCTGCTCGACAACCTGGAGCGTGCCCTGGACGCACTGGGCAAGAGCCGGGACGTGGCCTCGCTCGAAGAGGGCGTGCGCCTCATCCTCCGTCAGATGGCGGGCATCCTGCAGAAGGAAGGCCTTTCCGAGATCGAATCGGACGGCAAGCCGTTCGACCCGAATCTCCACCAGGCCGTGCTCAGCGAAGAGCGGGATGACCTGGAGGACCACACTATTATTGAGACCCTGCAAAAGGGCTACAAACTGGGCAACCGAACGCTGCGGCCAAGCATGGTGAAGGTCGCGGTCGGTGGCGCAACGGCACCCGTCGTGGGCGAGTAACTTAAAATCGATTTTTCAGGAGGATCCAATGGCTAAAGTAATCGGAATTGACCTCGGTACCACCAACTCGGTGGTGGCGGTCATGGAGGGCGGCAAGCCCCAGGTGATCATCAACAGCGAAGGCAGCCGCCTCACGCCGTCGGTCGTCGGCTTCACCAAGACCGGCGAGCGGTTGGTTGGTGAACTGGCCAAGCGCCAGGCGGTGAGCAACCCGGACCGCACCATCACTTCAATCAAGCGCAAGATGGGCACCAACGACAAGGAGCGCATCGGCGACAAGGAATACACGCCGGAAGAAATCTCGGCGATGATCCTCGGAAAACTGAAAACCGACGCGGAGCGCTACCTGGGCGAAACCGTGAAGCAGGCAGTGATCACTGTCCCCGCCTACTTTAACGACTCGCAGCGGCAGGCCACCAAGAACGCCGGCACCATCGCCGGTCTCGAGGTGCTGCGCATCATCAACGAGCCGACGGCGTCCGCGCTGGCCTACGGTCTCGACAAGCAGGACCAGATGATGACGGTCCTGGTCTTCGACCTGGGCGGCGGCACGTTTGACGTGTCGATCCTCGAGATCGGCGGCGGCGTGTTTGAAGTGAAGGCCACCTCGGGTGATACCCACCTGGGCGGCGACGACTGGGACAACGCCATCCTCAACTACGTGGCGGAAGAGTTCAAGAAGGAGCACGGCGTGGATCTCCGGCAGGACAAGATGGCTCTGCAGCGCCTGCGCGACGCTTCCGAGAAGGCCAAGATCGAGCTGTCCAACGTGATGCAGGCGAACATCAACCTGCCCTTCATTACGGCGGACGCGTCCGGTCCCAAGCACCTCGACGTGAACATCACCCGCACGCAGTTCGAGCAGTTGACCGAGGGTCTTTTGAAGCGCTGCTCCGACCCGACCAAGCGCGCGATGTCGGACGCCAAACTCACGCCGGACAAGATTGATCGCATCCTGCTGGTGGGCGGCTCCACCCGAATGCCGATGATCGTGTCCTTCGTCCGCAACATGTTCGGCAAGGAGCCGAGCAAGGACATCAACCCCGACGAGTGCGTGGCGCTGGGTGCCGCCATCCAGGGCGCGGTTTTGTCGGGCGAAGTGAAGGACGTCGTGCTGGTGGACGTCACTCCGTTGACCCTGGGCCTGGAGACCCAGGGTGGCGTGATGACGAAGCTCATCCCGCGCAACACCGCCATCCCCACCTCGAAGTCCGAGACCTTTACCACGGCGGCGGACTTCCAGACCACGGTGGAGATCCACGTGCTGCAGGGCGAGCGCGAGTTCGCCTCCGACAACAAGACGCTGGGCAAGTTCCACCTGACGGATCTGCCTCCCGCGCCGCGCGGCGTGCCGCAGGTCGAAGTCACCTTCGACATCGACTCCAACGGCATTCTGCACGTCACGGCCAAGGACAAGGCGACCAGCAAGTCGCAGAAGATCCAGATCACGGCGAGCACCACGCTGGAAAAATCCGACGTGGAGCGCATGGTCCGCGAGGCCGAGTCGCACGCTGAAGAGGACAAGAAGCGCAAGGAGCTGGTTGACGAGCGCAACCGCGCCGACCAGGTCGTCTACCAGGCGGAGAAGACCATCAAGGACGCGGGCGACAAGGTGACCGACGAGCAGAAGAGCAAGGCCGAGGCCGCAATCGAGGCCGTCAAGAACGCGTCCAAGACGGAGAACGTCTCCGAGATCAAGAGCACCATCGAGGCGCTCACCAATATCCTGTACGAGATCTCGCAGGCGCTGTACGCGGCCGCCAACGCGGGACCGGGCGCCGGTTCCGCCGCGGGCGGCGCGGGCACGCAGCCTCCACACGACGGCGGCGCGAGCCACGACGCGAACGTGGTGGACGCCGAGTACAAGGTGTCCGAAGAGTAACGCGTAGTTTGTTGGCCCCTGGGGATTTCCCCAGGGGCCAAATCTTGGAGACCCCATGGCCGAGAAAGATTATTACGGCATCCTGGGCGTGGCGAAAGACGCCAGCGAGAAGGACATCAAGATGGCCTATCGCAAGCTGGCGCGCGAGCATCACCCGGACGTCAACAAGGCGGACAAGGCTTCCGAAGAGCGCTTCAAGGAAATCAATGAAGCGTATTCGGTGCTGTCCGACAAAGAGAAGCGGGCAAAATACGACCAGTTCGGCCAGTACTGGGAGCACGCCGGCGCGGCCGGCGGCTACGGTCCGGGACCGGGTGGCGGCGGCGGTTATTCCTACAACACGGGCGGCGGCCGGGTCAACGTCAACTTTGAAGATCTGAGCAGCATTTTCGGCGGCGGCGGCGGTGCCCGCGGCGCCGACTTCAGCGATATCTTCGGGGATATTTTCGCGCGCGGCGGCGCCACCCGCGGCGGCGGCTTCCAGGATTTCGCGCAGCGCGAGGCGCCTCCCCAGGACGTCGAGGGCGAGCTCGAAATTACCCTCGACGAGGCGGTCAGCGGCGGCACCCGCATGGTCAACGTGCAGCGCCAGGACGCCTGTCCGCGCTGCAAAGGCACGGGCCGCAGCGGGAAGACCCTGTGCATCGAGTGCCACGGCAGCGGAGAGATCGCGTCGCAACGCAAGCTCGAGGTGACGATTCCCAAAGGCGTGCGCCCCGGCACCAAAATCCGGGTGCGCGGCGAGGGCGGCATTGGTCCCAGCGGCAAGCCCCGTGACCTGTATCTCGTGGTGAAATTCGCGCCGCACCCGAATTACGAAGTGAAGGGCGACGACCTCTACACCGAAGTGCCGGTGTCCGTCACCGAGGCGGTCCTGGGTGCGGAAATCCGGTTCTCGACCTTGCGCGGGACGGCGAGCATGGTGGTGCCGCCGGGCTCGCAGCCCAACCGGCTCTTCCGCCTCAGCGGACAGGGCTTGCCCGGTGCCGGTAACGCAAAGGCGGGCGACTTGTATGTCAAATTGCGGAACGTGGTCCCAACCAACCTTAACCCGGAAGAGAAACAACTCTACCAGCGGCTCGCGGAGCTCCGCCCGGAAAATCCCCGGGCGCCGCTCTCGGACTCGCGCGGAAAGTAGCATGGACGAGATCGAGGTCGGCGGGTGCTTCTCCATCAGCGTGGTATCGCGCATGCTGAGTTTGCACCCGCAGACCATCCGGCACTACGAGAAGCTCGGCCTGATCTCGCCGTCACGCACGGCGGGGAATGTCCGGCTGTTCTCCATACGCGACGTGAAGCGGCTCAGGGTCATTCACATGTATACGTCCAAGGGCGTGAACCTCGCGGGCGTGGAAATTATTGTGGAATTGCTGGAGCGCATGGAAGCGCTTGAGGGTGGTCCGACAGAGCCCCCGGGACCTTGACCAGATGGGATGCCGGCGCCATGGCCCGGCGCGAAGCGCTTTAATGGTTACGGTGGGGCCCTTGCTCGCACCAGGATTCACGCACCTCAGGCAGAATAGGGCCGGCCCATGTTGGCGCTGTTGGAAGAGCTTGGCCTCATTGTCATCCGCTGGTTTGAGTACCTCGGGGCGCTCGTCTATCTTCTGCTCGACACCCTGTCCTGGCTGGGCAAGGGGAAGGTGCGCGCCAGCCTCGTCATGTCGCAGATGTCCCTGCTGGGCGTCGCCTCGCTCGGCATCGTCGTCATTACCACCACCTTCACCGGCATGGTGCTTGCCCTCCAGCTCGCCGATTATGCCGTGCGCTACGGCGTGACCCGCTATGCGGGAGGCGGCGTGGCGCTGGCCATGGCCCGCGAGTTCGGGCCCATGCTGACCGCCATCGTGGTGTCGGGGCGCGCGGGATCCGCCATCACCGCAGAGATCGGCTCGATGAAGGTGACCGAGCAGGTCGACGCCCTGAGGGCCATGGCCGTGAGTCCGGTGCGCTACCTCGTGGTCCCACGCTTCATAGCGCTGGTGGTGATGATGCCCGTCCTGGCCACCTTTGCCGGCCTGGCGGGGACGGTGGGCGGCGCTTACGTGGCCAAGGTCCACGCCAACATCGGGTATGCGACGTTCTTCGACTCCATCCGCACCGTCGTCGTATGGTCGGACGTGACTTCCGGGCTCATCAAGGCCATGGTCTTCGCGGTCGAGATCTGCCTGATCTCATGCCTGCACGGCCTGCGCACCAGCGGCGGCGCGGCCGGCGTTGGCCGCGCCACCACCGAGTCGGTTGTCAACAGCATGCTGATGGTATTCATCTCCAACTACTTCATGTCGGAATGGCTTTTTCCCGGACAATGAGCAAGACGCAGGCAACCCAGAAGGTGACGGAGCGCCCTCCCGACGACGTCGCCATCCGCATCAGCAACGTCAGCGTGACCTTCGGCTCGCGGCAGATTCTCAAGAACGTGAGCCTCGACATCCCCCGCGGCCACACGTTGTGCGTGATGGGACTGTCCGGCGTGGGAAAGAGCACCCTGGTGAAGTCGATCATGGGATTCGTGAAGCCGCAGGGCGGGCAGATCTTCGTGCTGGGCCAGGACGTGCTCAAGCTCTCCGAGCCGGACTTCAACAGCCTGCGCATGCGCATCGGGATGGTGTTCCAGTCGCCCGCGCTGTTCGACTCGATGACCATCGGCGACAACGTGGCTTTTCCGCTACGCGAGCAAAAGCGCATCGCCGAGGAGGAAATCCAACGGATCGTCTCCGAGAAGCTCTCGCTCGTCGACCTGGAAGGCATGGAACACCTCTTCCCCAACCAACTCTCGGGCGGGATGCAGAAGCGGGCCAGCATCGCGCGCGCGATCGTCACCGACGCGGACGTCATCTTGTACGACGAGCCCACCACCGGACTTGATCCGATCATCTCGAACGTGATCAACGACCTCATCATGAGCCTGCAGCGGCAGCTCGGCGTCACCAGCGTGGTCATCACGCACGACCTGGGCAGCGCCTACAAGATCGCCAATGACATCGCCTTCCTCTACAGCGGGAACATCGTGGAGAAGGGGACGCCAGAGGCCTTCAAGAATTCGACCAACCCTTACGTGGTGCAGTTCCGCGAGGGGAGCGTCCAGGGTCCCATCAAGGTCTGAGGGAGTTCTACCAAGTGGAAATCAGCCCGGCGGCAAAAGTCGGCATGATCGCGGTACTCGCGGCGATCATCCTGGCGCTTATCTACACCTCGCTCAACGTCAACCGGACGGCGCGCGAGGGTGTGAAGTACTACGTGGTCTTCGACCGCGTGGAAGGGCTTCAGCTCGGCTCCACCGTGCGTCTGGCCGGGGTCAACATCGGCAAGGTGACCAACATTGATATCACCGAGAACAAGCAGATCAAGGTCGAGTTCACGGTGACCTACATGAAGGACAACGCCCCGCTTGCCATTTCCAGCACCTCGCAGTTCGGCATCACCAGCAACCTGCTGGGGGACAAGTGGCTGGAGATCACGCCGCGCACCGGTCCTCAATTGGCGCAAGGTGGCACCGTGATGGGCACGCCGCCGGTCACCATCGACCAGCTCATGGCCAAGGGCGAAGAAGCCATGTCCGAGCTTGAGAGGTCGGTCCAGGACTTCAACAAGCTGGTCGGGGACCCCGAGTTCAAGCGCAACATCCAGGAGACGGTCGCCAACTTCAGCGCGCTGTCCGGGGACATGCGGGTAGCCGCCAACAACATCAACAGCGTGATCACCAACGTGAACAGCCGCGTCAGCGTGATCACCCGCCACGTGGACGACCTCATCGTCGGGTTGCAGGGCGACATGCGCGAGATCGGCTCGGACTTCCGCCAGCTCTCCGCATCGTTCAGGCGCATGACCGCGCGCAACGAGCCGGAAGTGGGCGTCATCGTGAACAACCTGCGCGACATGTCCGCCAGCCTCAAGGTGACCATGGCCTCCGTGCAGCAGCTCGCCACCAACAAGCAGCTCCAGGGTGACATCGTGGGGACCGTCACCGCCCTGCGCAAGGCCGCCGAGGAGGTTGACTCGGTGGCCCGTGGCATCGCGTCGGTCACCAACGATCCCCAGGTGCAGGCGAACCTGAAGGACACCATCACCGACGCCCGCGAGACGATGGCCGGCGCCAAGCAGCTCGTTGATCGCCTCAACAAGGCGGTGGGCGGCTTCATGGGCGGCAGCGACAGCTTCAAGCTTTTCCAGTTCCGCGGCGAAGGCGAGTACAACACGCGCAGCACGCACCTGTACTCGAACGCGCTCCTCACGTTGCTGCCCGACTACAGGTACTCCGGCATGATCGGCGTGGATTCCATCGGTTACCAGAACCTGGTGAACGCGCAGATTGCCACCGGCAAGCCGAGCGGGCGCATCCGCGGCGGGGTGGTGCGCTCGAAGTTCGGCGTGGGCTTTGACACGATGCTCTTCAGCCGGCTCGGGGTGAGCGCCGACGTGTACGATCCGGCGGACGTGAAGATCGACGTGATCGGCCGCATGACGCTGGCCCGCGACTTCTACATCATGGGAGGCGTGCGCGACGTGATCGACAACCGCCGCTATCCCGTGGTGGGTCTGGGCAAACGCTTCTGATGAGTCTCGTGGAGGAGCGGCTGCGCCCCGGACACATCCTGGACGGACGTTACCGCATCGCGCAGCTCATCTGTGCCGGCGGCATGGGAGCCGTGTACCGCGCCGAGGATTTGAAGCTCAACCAGAAGGTCTGTGCCATCAAGGAGATGCTCGAGTCGTTCGAGAGCCCCGGCGAGCGGCAGGCCGCCATCGACCGCTTCCTCAGCGAGGTGGCGGTGATGGAGACGCTCAAGCACGCCAACATCCCCCGGGTCACCGACCATTTCGTCGAGAACAACAAGTATTATTTCGTGATGGAGTTCATCGAGGGCGTCGACCTGCAGACGCTGCTCGAGCGCGAGGGCGCGCCTGGCCTGGAGCCGGAGCGCGTGCTGACGTGGGCCGTCCAGGTGTGTGACGCGCTCGAGTACCTCCACTCGCAGAAGCCGCCCATCGTCCACCGCGACCTGAAGCCGTCGAACCTGATCCTCCGCGACACTGACGGACGCATCCTGCTCATCGACTTCGGCATCGCGCGCGTGACCAATCCCCAGGCCGGCTGGATCGGCACGCCCGGCTACGCGCCCCCCGAGCAGCAGTGCGGCAAGCACGAGCCGAGCAGCGACCTGTTCGCGCTGGGGGCCACCGTTCACGAGTTGTTGACCGGGCAGAAACCGGATGACTTCTACTTCAAGTCGTTCGAGGAGATGGGCATCACTCACATCCCGGCCGGGGTCTGGGAGGTGCTGGTGAGCGCGCTGCAGACCTTCACCGACGAGCGCTACCCCAACGCGCGCGCCATGCGGAGCGATCTGGTGGGCGCGCTGGGCTACGAGCCGGATATCGCGCACGACGCGAGCTTCGCCTTCAACGAGTCCGTCGCCCGGCTCAAGGACAGCGTTCTGGATCCGTCGTTGCGCCAGCTGATCACGCGCTACGGCAACGACTGCCAGACGCCGTTCCTGCCCCGCATGCTGGAGCGGCTGGTGTTCACGCTGGGATCGTCGACTCCGTTCAAGCTCATCATGCAGGCCAACGAGGCGGCCGGCACGGTGGACTTTTTCGAGCAGCAGGGGATTCTCGACCAGTCGCTGCTGGGCGCGGTGCGGCCCGACGACGCCGAGGCCGGGCGGCAGGCCAGCGAGATCCTCGACCGCTTTGTCCGCGACTACGAGTCATTCAAGAATTCCAACTGGGGATTTTGATGGTCGAGCCGCTCTTCGGGGGCAGGGACGCGCTCAGCGCCGAGGTCTACGAGGCGGTGCGCGACGCGGCGGAGCGCAACGGCCGAACCTGTCCGGATGATCACTTCGCGGCGACGGACAAAGGATATCCGTTGGATGATGATAAATGTCCATACTGCCCCGAATGTGGGGCACCCATGACGATTGAGGCCAGCGGCGATCTGTCGCATCCGGCGCCGGCCTGCACCGCGACGAGGTAAACGGGCGATTTCCACCGACAAGCTTACCGGCCTGACCCAACAAAAGGAGTTCGAGGAGCGGCTGGCCATCGAGGTCCAGCGGGCCATGCGCTACCGCCGGCCGCTCACCGTGCTCCTCATCGAGGTCGATTTCGAGCACTTCAGCCCCGGGCAGAACGTCAAGTGGGGAATGGCCTACACCATCTACAAGCAGCTCGGGCCGCTGTTCATGCGCCAGCTTCGCAAGGTGGACCTGGCCGCCCGCATGAGGGGCGAGCAGTTCGCTCTGCTGCTGCCGGAAACCGGCCTGGCCGGCGCGCAGATCGCCGGCGAGCGCATCCGCAAAGCCGTCGAGACGCACGAGTTCATCGGCGAGGACGTCTCCTCGCGGGTGCGGGTGGCCATCAACGTCGGCATGGCGACCTTCCCGGACCACGGCACCGGCTCGGACGAGCTCATGGCCACCGCCCAGAAGGCGCTGCTTCTCGCGCGCCGCGACGGCGGCAACCTCGCGCTGGTGTATCCCGAGCGCCTGCACGATCCTGAGGTGGTCTTCCGCACGCTGGCGCCTCCCAACGCGGCGGCCGGGTCGCCCTCTCCGGCCCGGGCGGAGCCGGATTGAAATCATGATGTAACCTTACCGGATGGCGCCCGGGCAGGATTGTGAGGGGGGTTGCGTGAAATAAATCCTGCCCCGACCGTGGCGCACGAACTTGCAAAGAGGCCCAACTCTTGGGTTCCCATTCCAGCTTTCTCCCCTACATCGGGTGCTGGGCCAGCGGCCTGGTCCTGACCGCGCTTCTCTGTCCCCTGGTCCATCGACTCGCGACGCGCATGGGGGTGATCGATCACCCGGACCATCGCAAGGTACACCGCGAGCCGATCGCGCGCTGGGGCGGCCTCGCCATCTACTTGAGCTTTTTCTTCACGCTCGGCATGGCGCTGTGGTTTTCCCTCGGGGAGGCGGTGTCCCCGGTGGCCCGCTTCACCGGCGGCATCATTGGCGCGGTGAGCGGCTCTGGCGACCAGTTGTCCAGTGATCTCGCGGCGCGCGGCAACCTCGTGGGGATTTTCCTGGGCGGCAGCCTCATGCTCATCCTTGGCATGCTCGACGATCTGCTCACGCTGTCGGCGAAGATCAAGCTCGTCGGGCAGATCGCCATCGCCTCGATGTTCGTGAACTACGGCATCTCCATCGGATTCTTGAGCCATCCCAGCAGCGGCATCGTGTTCTTGCCGGACTGGTTCGCGGGCTTCCTGACCGTGTTCTGGATCGTGGGCCTGACCAACGCCATCAACCTGCTCGACGGACTGGACGGGTTGCTGGCCGGGGTGAGCGGCATCTCCGCGGCGTTCCTCTGCGTGGTGTCCATCATGAAGGGACAGATGCTGGTGGCCATCATGCTCGCCACGTTGTCCGGCTCGGCGCTCGGGTTTCTGCGCTACAACTACAATCCGGCGCGGATGTTCATGGGCGACACCGGCAGCCTGTTTCTCGGGGTGATGTTCGCCTCGCTCTCGATCATGGGCGCGCTGAAGTTGTCCACGACCGTGGCGTTCATGATTCCGGTGCTGATCATGGGTCTGCCCATCCTGGACACCTCGTGGGCCATCATTCGTCGGGCCGCGCGGCGCAAGCCGATCTTCGCGGCCGACAAGGAGCACCTGCACCACCGCCTGTTGGGGTTGGGATTGTCGCAAAAGCAGGTGGTGGCGGTCATCTGGATGTTCAACGTCATGCTGGGCGTGGTCGGGGTTATTCTCGCGTACAGCGTGCACTGACAAGGAGACAAACATGAGTCGCATTAAAGTGATGAGCATTTTCGGGACCCGCCCGGAAGCGATCAAGATGGCGCCGGTGGTGAAGGCGCTGGAGCAGGACGCTCGCTTCGAGTCGCGCGTGGTGGCGACCGCGCAGCACCGCGAGATGCTCGACCAGGTGATGGGGTTGTTCGAGATCGTGCCGGATCGAGATCTGGGCATCATGCAGGCCAACCAGACGCTCACCGAAATCACGCAGCGCGCGCTGGGCGGGCTGGAGCAAGTATTCCTTGAGGAGCGCCCGCACATCATCCTGGTGCAGGGCGACACCACCACCGCCTTCGCGGCCACTCTGGCGGCCTTTTACCAGAAGGTCGCGGTGGGCCACGTGGAGGCCGGGCTGCGCACCGACGACATCTACAATCCCTTTCCCGAGGAAATGAACCGGCGACTCATCAGCGTCCTGGGCGACGTGCACTTTCCGCCCACCGAGCTGTCCCGCAAGCATCTTCTGGCGAGCGGCGTGAAGCCGCAGCACATCTACCTGACGGGGAATACTGTCATTGACGCCATGCAGCATATCCTCGGCGCCGCCCAGGGCGCGCTTCCCCCGGCGCTCGTGGAAACAAAGAACCGCGTGCTGCTGGTGGAGACCCATCGCCGCGAGAATCTGGGCCGGCCCATGGAGAACGTGTGCAAGGCCCTCAAGCGACTCGCGGAGGAATTCGAGGACGTGGAAATTGCCTTCAGCGTGCACCGCAATCCTAAAGTGCGCGAGGTCGTGTACGGCGTGCTCACGGACGTGCCGCGCGTGCACCTGCTCGAGCCCATGGATTACGCGTCGCTGGTGCAGTTGATGAAGAAGTCGTACTTCACGCTCACCGACTCTGGCGGCATCCAGGAGGAAGCACCGTCGCTGGGCGTGCCGGCGCTCGTGCTGCGCACCACGACTGAGCGTCCGGAAGGCGTGGACGCGGGCAACGCGCGCCTGGTGGGTACCGACGAGGAGACGGTGTACGAGGCGGCGGCGCAACTCTTGAAGGATGCCGCGGCCTACAAGCGGATGAGCCAGGCCGCCAATCCATACGGCGACGGCGGCGCCGCCCAGCGCATCGTGCAGGCCCTGGCCCACCACTTCGGTCTTACCGAGGAGCGCCCGGCCGAATTCATCCCCCGCGCCGCGGCCCCCAACGGCGCGGCGCATCACGTGGTCGCGTGACTGAGCAATCCCCCACCCCGGAGCACCTGCAGGGCCGCATCGAAAAGCTGCGGGCTTCCCAGGACCGCACCGAGAAGCAAGGTCTGGCGCGCGCCATGGCCTTTTTCATGTCGATGGGCGCGACCATGGTGGGGGCGATCTACGGGGGATATCTGCTGGGCACGTACCTGCAGAAGCAGACCGGCTCGGAGATGTGGCTGCCCGTCATGCTCCTGGGCTCGGTGGCCGCCGGGGCCAGCATCGTGTACCAGATGCTGAAGCCGTTCCTCAAGTAGATGGACGCGGCATCGTTCGCGGCCGGGGTCATCGTGGGCGCGGCCCACTTCTTCTTGTTCTTGCGCGCGATGTCGAGAGCATTGTCCCTGGAAGTGCGCGGCGGCTTCCTGATGGTCGCGCTGTTGTTCCGCCACCTGCTGCTGGGCATCGCCTACTTCGCGCTTTGGAAGGGGCTGGGGATGCAGCCGTTCTATCTCGCGGGCGGCATCGTGCTGGCGTATGCGCTGCTGCGGATGCGGTTAACGCTTGGCCGGTCAGGGTAGCCTCGGGGTATCGGGGCACCAGCGACCTTCGTAAGGTGCCATAACTCGGTGAGCACCGCGGGCGTTACCGCCAACCGTTCGTGCTGTAGTAGGCCAGCGCTCTCGCGTGATGCTCGTCCCCCGTCAAGCGCTGTGAAAAATTTCGCAAACGGTGGGAGGAGATCCGGAGGGGGGCGCGTATTGTCCTTGTGGATGGACTTTGTGAAATAATTCGCAAAGTCGCGCGGGTGGCTCGGTGACGGCCCTCGCGAACGATTTTGGTGCTGGAAGCCGCGGCATGGTGCGGCGCACCGCCTGCAATAAGTGGTTTTGTCCGAGAAAGACTGAGGGTTTCTGAGAGATGCTGTACCTGGCATCTACGACGGGCGCCGAGGCGCCCATCACCGAGCATGCCGCGGAGTCGCATGGGTACCTGACCTTCCACGCCCCCGACGCGCACCTGCTCACGTTCATCTTCTGGACCTGGGTCATGATGGCCATCGTTATCGTGGTGGCCGTCCTGGCGCGCAAGGGCGTCGGCATCATCCCCAAGGGGTGGGCCGGGGCCATGGAGCACATCTACGACTGGATCGTCGACCTGTCGCTCAACATGATGGGCAAGGAAGGGCTGCGCTACATCCCCTTCGCGATGACCATCTTCTTGTTCGTGCTGGCCTCGAACTGGCTTGCGCTGTTACCCCTCCCCACGATTCACTTCGGTGAGGAGGCCGGCGCGTACGACTTCAAGATGCACGTGTCCGGCCCGCCCGTCATCGGCGGCCGCGAATTTCACGAGCTCGCGCTGGAGGCCCCCTCCGGCAACCAGAACACCACACTGGCGCTCGCGCTCATCTCCTTCGTCGCGTTCACCTTCTACGGCCTGCGCAAGCACTACGAGCGCGCCCGCTACGGCGGCGGCCATCATCATCACGACGTCCCTGGCGAGGCGCCCGACGAGTCCCACCACGATCCGGAGCCTTCCCACGACCACCCGGTTCTCGATCCGTTTGGCGCGACCATGGTCGGATTCTTGTCCTGGCTGGCCCACTTCATCGAGCCCACGCCCACCCTGTGGCGCTCGCTGGACGGCGTGCTGCGCTACGCACTGGTGCCACTGCTCTGCATCCTGTTTCTCTTCTTGAACATCATCGAGGAATTCGCCCGCATCATCTCGCTGACCATCCGCCTGTTCGGGAATATTTTCGGCGAGCACCAGGTGAAAGCCGGCCTGCTCCTCGCGATGGGCGCCTTCGCCGGCCTGGCCGTCGGGGGCATCAAGGCGGCCGCCGCCGGCGCCGTGCTGGGCGGCGGGCTGCTGTCCGTGCTCCTCTGGGCCAGCAGTGTTTTCGTGACGCTGCTGGGGGCGCTGGCCGGGTTTATCCAGGCCTTTATCTTCATGGTGCTGTCGCTCAGCTATATCGCGCACGCGGTGGCGGACGAGCACTAGCCCACGAACGTCGTTCAAAGCATCTGGCGGGCAACCGCCGGAAAAAAATTCCCTGGAGAATCTGGGGAACCCAAATCTAGGAGGATAGCAACATGACCGTCGGAATGTTCGCCGCGCTTGCGGCCGGGATTGCAATCGGACTTGGCACGATCGGGACCGGTATCGGCCAGGGCATCGCCATCTCTCACGCCATGGACGCCATGGGCCGCAACCCCGAAGCGTCGGGCACCGTCCGCACCTCGCTGCTCATCGGTCTCGCCTTTGTCGAGTCGCTCTGTATTTACGCACTCGTGATCGCGTTCATGCTGATGGGCAAAGTCCAATAAATAGCACAGCCGGCAAGAGGGGTTTTCCATCATGGAAATGTCATTCAACGTCCCCACGCTGGTCATCCAGATCGCGAATTTCCTGATTCTCTGGATCGCGCTCGACATGGTGCTGTACAAGCCGATGCTCGGAGCGATTGCGGAAAGACAGGAAAAGATCAAGAAGGCCATCGATGAGGCGGAAGCGGTCAACCGCGAAGCGCTCTCCCTCAAGGAGCAGTACGACGCGAAGCTGAAGGAGGCACGCCAGGAGGCGGCCTCCATCGTGAACGCGGCTGCGGTCGAGGGGCAGGCACTGAAGAGCCAGCTCGTGGCCGAGGGCAACGAGGACAAGCAGCGGATCATCGAAAAGGGACACTCGGAGGTCTCTCGCGAGCGCCAGGAAGCGCTCAGCGAGGTGAAGGGCCGGGTGGTCAACCTGTCGGTGGACCTCGCTAGCCAGCTCTTCAAGGACGCGCTGGGACCCGATCAACACCGCGCGCTGGTGTCTGAATTCGCTCGAAAGGCGAGCCAGATCCATGCGGGATGAGAGCGTCGCCACGCGCTACGCCGAGGCCCTGTTCTCCCTGGCGCAGGAGCGGAACACGGTCGACGCGGTGCAGAAGGAGCTTGACCAGGTCGGGCACGCGCTGAAGTCGCAGCCCGCCCTGAGTCGGGCGCTCAACCTGCCCAACGTGCCCGACCCCGTGAAGCACGACATCGTGACGCGGGTGTTTGGGCATCACCTGTCTCCAACGATGGTG
>Ga0194131_10004388_pt1 | contig 21319 bp, 15 predicted proteins | sample TA2KigO120mmetaG_FD_148631 | JGI IMG/M metagenome (GOLD analysis project Ga0194131, IMG submission 148631) | Freshwater microbial communities from Lake Tanganyika, Tanzania - TA2015053 Kigoma Offshore 120m | ecosystem: Environmental > Aquatic > Freshwater > Lake | place: Tanzania: Lake... | reverse complement strand
ATCAGCGGCTCCGGCCGACGGCCGGTCAGCCGTGCATGCAGCAGCATCGCGGCGCCGAGCGCCCCCCCTGCGTCGTGCGGCACCGGCGGCACATAGATCTCGTCGAAGACTCCACCGCGCAGGATGCGGCCGTTGGCGGTGCAGTTCAAGCCGCACCCGCCCGCAATGACGAGACGATCGAGTCCCGTGGTCCGCCGCAGCGAGGACGCCAGATCGCAGACGACCTCCTCGAACGCCCGTTGCGCGGAGGCGGCGATGTCGCGATGACGGTCGGTGAACGGCGCTTCCTCAGACGCCTCACGCGCCGGTCCGAAGTAGGACGAGAAGGCGCCGTCGAACTTGCCGCGGAGCGCGCGGTGGTAGTCCAGCGCGCGATAGTCGAGCGCGTACCGTCCGGGTGCAGGGGTACGCAGATGGTGCTGCCGGATCCAGGCCGAGGCGGACGGATCACCGTAGGGGCTCAGCCCCATCATCTTGTATTCGCCGTCGAGCATCTGGAACCCGAGGTAACCAGTGACAGCGGAATAGAAATGCCCGAGCGAGTGCGGGAGCAGATGCCGGTCGATCGTGCGCATCGACGTGCCCTCGCCCGCCGCCGTCGTGGTACAGGCTGCCTCGCCAGCGCCGTCCATCACCAGGATGGCGGCCTCCGGGAACGACGACCCGTAGAAGCAGCTCGCCATGTGGCAGGCGTGGTGATCGAGATAGTGAATCCGCCGCGGCGCGCTGCCGATGTGCCGGCGCAGCAGCGTCGCGGTGCGGAACAGGTCCATCCAGCCGGCGTTCGGCCCGGTCGCCTCGTCGCGCGACCAGACGGTGCCGGCGCGCCGCAGCTTCTCGAGAAAGAGCGCCGGATCGGCGAACAGCGGTTCGATCACCGCGCGCATGCGGCGGCCCAGCTTCCACCGGTTCCAGTAGACCGCCACGTGGTCCACGTCGGCGAGGGTCAGGCCTTCCTGCGCGAGCACGAAGGCAATGGCGTGGTACGGGAATCCGCCGCGGTGCTTGATACGGACGAAGCGCTCTTCCTCCGCCGCCGCGATCACGCGTCCATCGCGCATCAGGACCGCGCTCGATTCCGTCATGGTGGTGAGGCCGAGGATGTACATCAGGCAGTCCGAGCCGCAATCACGTCGCCGATCGATCCAAAGCTGAATTCCCGCAGCAGCCGCACGAGCTTGGGTCTGGTGGACTGCAGGTTGGCGTAGTGCGTGAACCGCGGCTTCCAGGCGAAGGACACCTGCGGATGATCAGGATCCAGTTCCCAGGGATGCAGATAGAAGATTACGCTCCGCCCGAGCCGCTCCTGTGCCTTGAAGTTGGCGCGCGTGAGGCCGTACGGATAGAGGCGGAAGTACGCGCCGCCCGATACCGGGATCGTCTGGCCGTACCGTTCCATCACGGAAATCGGAAACTCCCACAGCGGGCCGGACTGGGTCTGCACCAGGACCGGATCCCGGCTGAAGTCCTCGATCCCGTAGCGCCAGTTGCGGACGGGAAAGATGCTCGAGTCGTAGGAAAACCCCAGCTCCGCGAGCACGTCCAGCGCCCACATCGAATCGCGCGTGATCGAGAAATACGGCGCGCGGAACGCGGTGACACGGCGGCCGGTCAGGTCGGCGATCGCGTCGCGCGCCTGCCGCGTGTCGTCGGCGAAACGCTCCGGCGTCATGGTGTAGACGAGGTCGTGCGACCACCCATGGCAGCCGAGCTCGTGCCCTTCGGCGGCGATGCGCCGCAGCACCGGCGCGTGCTTGTGGACGAGCGGGCCGAGGATGAAGAACGTCGCGCGCGCGCCACGCTCCGCCAGCAGGTCGAGCAGCACGTGCAGCCCGCGCTCCAGCCGCGGCGCCGCGGCTTCCTTCATTTCGCGGCCGACGGGGATGCCGTGGTACCAGTCCTCGACGTCCACGCTGAACGCATGGCGGATGACCTGCTCCTCCGCGCGGGCCGCCGCCCGTGGCGTCTCGGCAACCGCGGTGGACGGCACGTCGACCCGCGTCGGGCCGGTGAGCTGGAGCCACTCCAGACGGGAGTGGTAGAGCGCCACGCCGTAGCGCCGGCAGAGACGCTCGAGGCCGTGGACGTCGCCCGAGGTGTGCGTGATCACGACGGCGTCCACCTCGCCCGCCATGATCATGTCGACGAGGCGGTCGTGGCCGCCCAGCACGGGATAGCCATGCACCCGCGCGTGCTGCTTCTGCCAGTCGTCGTCGATGAACCCGAGGATCCGGTAGCCGTGCTGGAAATCGTGCAGCAGGTGGCGGATCGTCATCGATCCGGAGTCGGCGGCCCCGTAGACGACGAGGCGGCGCCCCGTGTGGCGGCGGCGCTGCAGGTACTCGGTAATCACCCGGAACGAGGCGCGCGACCCGCCGAGCAGCAGGAACAGCAGCATCGCGTAGACGGCGAAGACGCTCTGGGTATAGCCCTGGAAGTCGTACAGGAACAGCAGCACGGCCTGCGCGGTGACCACGCCGACGAACACGGCCTTGGCGAAGGTCAGCGCGTCGCTGAGGCTGAAGTAGCGCCACATGCCGCGATACGCGCCGACGACGAAGAGCGCGATCATCTGCACGCCGAGCACGATGGGCAGCGACCGGACGAAGTAGACGAAGTTGTCGGCCGCCTCGACGCCTTCGAATCGAAGGCGGTACGCGCCGTAGTACGCCACCGTGACGAGCAGCGAGTCGAGCGTCGCCTCGACGAGGCGGCGGCGGTAGCCGAGGTCGATGCCCAGCGGCACGATGGCGCCGGACAGCTGGTCGGGAGCGACGTCCTCGTGCACCTGCACGCGCGCCAGGTAGACGGCGAAGAGCGCCACCGCGATGGTGAACATCGCCGCGAGGACCCCGGCCGGACCGGTGGTGCGGTTCTCGGCGATCACGGCAATCAGCCCGCTGACGGCCGCCAGCAGCCACAGCAGGTTCACGGCCGCCCGCTCGGACAGGCCGATGGCGACGAGCCGGTGCGATGAATGATCGTGGGTGCGGGCGCGCGTCTCCGAGGCGAACCGCGACACGGCGACGAGCGTCGCGTCCACGATCGGGATCATGAGCAGCAGCAGCGGCACCGCCACCACCGACAGCAGATTGCTGCCGCGGCCGCGCGCGAACTGCAGCGTCAACGCCGCCATGTGCAAGCCGACGACGAGACTGCCGCCTTCGCCCATGCTGACGGAGGCCGGGTGCACGTTGAAGACGAGGAACCCCGCCAGCGCGCCGAGCAGCAGGGCCAGGTATTCGGTACGCGCGAACAACAGGCTGTTCGGCTCCACGGGCACGACCGTCATCAGAAAGGCGGTACCCGCGATGAGCGCAATGCCGGCGCAGAGGCCGTCCATGTTGTCGAGGAGGTTGAAGGCGCTGGTGACGCCGACGATCCAGAACAGGGTGATGACGCTGTCGAGCGTCATCGATTCGGTCCACTGGAGCCGGAAATCGAAGAACAGGAAGACAGAGGCGATGACGGTCAGCGCCACGACCTTGGTCGCCGGCTTCAGGGAGAAGACGTCGGACGCCGCGCCGAACAGCAGCAGCGCCGCGCTGCACGCGAGCAGCACCGGCACCGCCGGGAAGACGCCCATCACCGCCGCCCCGATCAGGACCGACGCGAAGATGGCGACGCCGCCGAATCCAGCCTTGGGCTTCGCCGACTCAGGATCGCCGGCCGGAAGGACGATGTACCCCAGGCGGAACGCGACGAACCGGCAGACCGGTACGAGCACGACCGACAGAAAGAGCCCGAGGAGGAAAGGCAGAGCCAAACTCATGCTGGGGAGACAGTCGATGAACGCTGCCGTAAAAGATGAGGCGACATCTTAGCGCAACCCGCCGATGTTCCGCAAATTCAACTAGTTAGCTGGCGTCGGTGGCGCTCCACGGCCTGAACCGCTCCCCGGTCGGACGCACGTAGTCTCCCCTGCTCAGCATCTTCTCGAGCCACACGTACAGGACGATGAACAGGTAGCGGCTGCCCATCTCCTTCATCCGTAGCGCCGACACACCTTTCAGCCGCTGATGCCAGCTAATCGGCAGAACGTCATACGAATACCCGCGCACGATGGCCTTCAGCGGCAGTTCCACGGTCAGGTTGAAGTGCGGCGAGAGGAACGGCCGGCAGCCCTCGATCACGTTCCGCCGGTAGGCCTTGAAGGCGTTGGTGATGTCGTTGTACTGGAACCCGAACAGCAGCCGGATGAAGGTGTTGGCCAGACGGTTCACCACCAGCTTCACCTTCGGGTAGTCGACGACCACGGCGCCCGGGACGAACCGTGTACCGAAGGCGCACTCGGCGCGGTCGCGCAGGATCTCGTAGTACCGGATCAGGTCGTCGGGACTATCCGAGCCGTCCGCCATCATGATCGCGACGGCGTCTCCGGTGAAGTGATCGAGGCCGCGGCGGACGGCGTACCCGAATCCGTGTGGAGCGGCGTTCGACACCCGCCGCACGCGTTCATTGCCAGCCGACCGCGCCGCGACTTCATCCGCGGTCCCATCCGTGCTGCCGTCGTCGACGACGAGGATCTCGTAGTCGATGCTCTCGGCGAGAAGCCGCGCGACGATCTGGTCCACCGCCGGGCCGATGTTGCCTTTCTCGTTGCGCGCCAGGATGACGACCGAGAGCTTCATGCGTCGGCCATCACGGGCTGGAGCTGCGCGCGATGGTCGGTCATCCACCGGGCCAGCTCGTCGACGATCGCGTCGGCGCGCACCAGCGGCGTCCAGCCGGTGAGCTCACGGATCCTGCGGCAGTCGGACAGGTAGGCGCGGACGTCGCCTGGCCGCGTCTCGGGTACGGGACGAACGTCGATGTGGCGGCGTGTGGCCTGCTCGCACAGACCGGTGAGCTCTCGCAGCGACACGCTCACCGCCCGACCGCCGCCGACGTTGAAGACCTGCCCGCTGATCTCGTCGAGCCGTGGCATCTGCATCTGCAGCAGCCGGTAGAGGTCATCGACGTGAAGGATATCGCGCACCTGCTTGCCCGTGCCGCCGTAGCCGCTGTAGGCGAGAGGGCTGTCGAACACATGACGGGCCACCCAGAACGCGACGACACCCTGGTCTTCCTTCCCCATCTGCCACGGCCCGGTGACGACGCCGCAGCGGTTCACGACCGCGCGCAGCCCATAGACGTCGGCGTACTCCTGCACGAGGACCTCGGCCGCGAGTTTGGTCGCGCCGTAGATCGATCGGCCGCCGGCGAGTGGAAAGTCCTCGGATACGCCCTCGGCCGAGGCACCGGGGGCGGCCTGCTCGTCGAGCAGGTCGTAGCGCGTCTCGACTTCACGGAAGGCCAGATCGTTGAGCGCGCGAATCGGGTACACGCGGCTGGTCGACAGGAAGATGAACGTCGCCCCATGGCGTCGAGCCACCTCGAGGCAGTTGAGCGCGCCGGTCAGGTTCGTCTCGATGACATAGCTCGGTGCGCTGGTGTACCCCGCCAGCACCGACGGCTCCGCCGAACACTCGATGATGCAATCGAGCGCCGGCGAGACTTCCAGATCTTCTTTCTGCCGGACGTCGCCGTGGACGAACTCGACCCCGGCCGCTCTCAGGCGCGGCACGTTCAGCTCGGATCCGCGCCGGCGGAGGTTGTCGAGCGCGATCACCCGCGCGTGCTCGACGTCGCGCTTGAGACCAATCGCAATGCTGGAGCCGATGAAGCCTGCGCCGCCCGTCACCAGATACGTGCGCATGACTACGTGACCGGCGCGGCTTTGACTCCCGCGAGCTCCTCGAAGATGTGGTCGAGCGGCCGGGTCAGCTCCCAGCCCGGATAGTCAGCCTTCAGCCGCCGCAGATCGCTGATGTAACAGATGTGGTCGCCGACGCGCGGGGTGTCCACGTACGTGGTCTGCAGCTTCTTGCCGAACAGCTCCTCGAACCGGGCGATGGCCTCGAGGATCGAGACGCTGTTGCCGCGTCCGCCGCCGAGGTTGTAGACGGCCGCCGATGCCGGCTGCTCGAAGAACGCGAGCAGCGCCGTGCAGACGTCGAACGAGTGGATGTTGTCGCGCACCTGCTTGCCGGCGGCTGTCGAAAAACTCCACGGCCTCCGAGCCGATGAGGCCGCTGCTGCCGGTGATGAGGACACGACGCGTCACTTGGACTCGACCCCGCGCGCGGCCAGCGCCCGCATCAGCGGCGTGACCGTCGCGTCGACGACGGTCAGCGATCCGCCGCCGACCGCGTCGAACATCGCCTGCGCAAAATCCATGTGATACACGAAAAACGTCCGCCGCGAATAGAGCGCGACCGTGTTCACGCCGCACAGCGGCGCCAGGTACGAGAATCCGCCGTAGGTGCCGACAAACGCCCGGGCGCCGGCGAGCACGGCCGTCTGCACGGCGAGGTTGTTCGCCGGCGTCATGAGATGGTCGACGGTGTGCACGCGCTCGGATGCCGCCGCGGAGAAATCGTGGTGATCGTCCACCCGCGTGCCGCTGCCGAGCACCACGACGTGCGTCTCCGCGCTGAGCGACCGCACCATGTCGTCGATGAGCGCGCGGTTCGCGGCGGTGTCCGGAAAGCAGTCGCTGAAGTAGAAGCGGACCGCCACGTAGTCACGAGGCAGCTGCAGCCCCGGCACGGCGGGCGGCGTGATGCGCGCGAACTCGGAGAAATCCTCCACCCAGCGCCTCGACTGCTGCTGCTTCCAGTACGGCATGAAGAGCGCGTACATCATGGCTGGGTGCACGATGCCCGGCCGCTGCTCCATCGAACGGGCGACCTCCCTGAGCAGCGCCCGATCGAACAGCCGCAGTCGCCGCTGCTTGCGCACCGCCGCGGTCTGTTCCCGGAACTCCGCGGGCGAGCGAAGGTCGAACACGTCGATGTACCGGGCGCCGTCGAGTCCGTACCACGACGCCGTACGGCCCCGCGACAGCAGCGTCACCGTCGCGGGGTCGACGCCGAAGCGATGAATCGCCCAGCGCACGAATGGCGCCCAGTACAGCAGCTCGAAGCCGACTTCCCCGGTCCACGGACCCACGAGCAGCGGCGTGCCGCGGCGCGCCACGTGGTGCAGCCGGCGCAGGACGCGCTCGCGGGTGAACTCGTGTTCCTGTCCTCGATGGGCCTCGCGCGCCACACGCTCGGCGAGCGTCGCCTGCCGTTTGGTACTGAGCCGAAGCGCGGCCACCGCGCTGTCCAGGTGATCGATCTGCCGGCGGTCGATCTTGTCCACGCGCTGCGTCAGGCGCTCGACCTGACCGGCGAGCCTCGATAACGAGCCGCCAACGGCCTCGATCTGCTTCGTGAGCGCCTCCTCTCGGCGGCGGCGGTCCGCCGCGTCAGGGTCGATCAGCGGCTCGACCAGACGTCCCAGCCGGCGGACGATGCGCGTCAGGATGCCTGTCATGCGGAAGAGGGGGGACGCGTGTCAGTGTACCAGCTTCGCCGGAACACGACGGCGGCCAGCAGCGCCAGGGCCGTGAGCGCCACGCCGGCATAGAAACTGCGGGGGTGATACCTGAAGCGAACGGCATAGGCGCCGGGCTCCGTGAGCCGTACCGCGAGCAGCCCGTCGTGCGCGAGGAGCATGCCCCGATCGGCGTGCCAGTCCCGGTGATAGTTCTGGTTGATGACGATCATGGCCGGTGACGTCAGTTCGACCGAGAGGCTCATCGCGTTGGACTCGAAGACCGCCGCGGTCACCTTGTTGCCGGCGCCCTCATCCAGCACATACGCCTCGCCCCGATACGCCGGGTTCTCCACGTAGCGATCGTCTTCGCTGACGAGGAATCTCGGCGCCACCGTCGTCGGCACGGGCACCGGGGTGAACCCGGACAGCGTGCCGATGCCGCGGCGCAGGTTGAAGTACGGCACAGCCCCTCGCGGGTGAGCGCCGCCGGGCTCCTGTTCCGCCACCTGGAACAGCGTCTCGGCAGCCGGCAGGTCTGGTTCCTCCCGGGTGAACGCGCCAGACAACATCGCGCTCGCGCGTGGATAGAGGAATCCCACACTGAACGCGGTGAGGATCAGCGCCAGCAACGCTTCGACGCGGCGCGGCTGCATCTCCCGCAGGAGGTCGAAGCTGCGCCCGGCAAGGATGGCGAGCGTGAAGGCGATCTGAAAGCTGAAATACTTGTACGGGCGGTAGATGGTGTCGAAGATTGGCAGATTCCAGAGCGCCGCCAGCAGATCGACCGGCGCGTGATGCGCCAGAATCAGCCAGCAGAACAACAGCAGGAGCAGCATCCACGGCAGCGCCTGTCGCCAGTAGACGAGCAGCGTGATACCGGCAAGCACCACCGGCAACGTGCCGACGGTGACGAGATCGCGATTCAGCAGCGCCGGCTCGACGCGGCGATCCCATCCGACGGCGCCCTTCCACAGTTCGTCGAAGCTGTAGGCGTTGACGCCCTCCGGGCTGTACACCTGAGGATGAGCGGCGATCATCGGCGCAATGCCTCCGCTGTCGAGGATCACTTCGAACGCGGGGAGCAGCCGGGGGAGGCTGATGACGATGGCCAGGGCCAGCGCCGTCAGGAAACAGGTCAGTGGCCCGTAGTCGAACCGCGCCCCGGTGCCGCGGTCCCCGGGAAATATCCGCAGCGGCGGCACCAACGCCGCCGCACAGAGCAGTCCGATGTAGAAGAAGGCCATCAGTGCCGTGAGCTTCCCGTCCGACACCATGGTGTAGAACACGACCGACAGCACGATGACCGGCCAGCGGCGTCCGGGACGCGCCAGGCCGATGAGCAGCAGGCAGAGCGGCAGCCACGCGCCGTACACTTCGTTCGGGTTCCCGCCCGCGATCCGGGCCGGTACGAAGAGGCAGATGCCGAACACGAGCGCTGAAAAAAGCGCTCCCCACTCCGTGTAGCCAAGGATGCGCCGCGCGAACGCGTAGGTCGACAGCCCGCCAATCAACATCGAGAGGTAGCCAATCGCCTTGATGCCGTTGACGGCTCCGAGCACGACCGAGAACAGCACCAGCGGGTTGAGCGTGGGATCCTCTGGGTCGGCGATGGTGTGAAATCCGCCGCCGAGCCAATGGGACCGCAGCGGCAGGGCGCCGAACTGGCGGATGCTCTGCGCGACGGACTCGTGCCGCGACGCGTACTGGAAGAAGTCGTCGTTGAACAGCAGCCTGTCGCCGGAGGTCAGGACCGGCAGATACGTCAGGGTCACGACAGCCGCGATCGCGGACACGGGAGCCACGACCCTGACGCGCAGATGTTCGCGACGCAGCCGGCGGGCCACGACGACGAGCAGCAGCGCGCCGGCGCCCGCGAGCATGCTCCGCAGGGCGATCGAACCGGCGCGCCCTGGCGGAACGGGGTCAGGCTGGAATCGCGCGCGATCCACGCCGTGTGTATCCGACACGGCCGGATGCTGCACGAGCGCACGGATGTTGTCGCGGGAATAATCCGCGAGGGTATAGACCCACGTGGCGCCCTCGTCGACTCGTCCGTCCCGCAGAGCGAAGCGGCGTTCCATGGACTCGCGCTCGGGGCCCGACGCTCCCGGCTGCCACCGCACGCGGATGCCGACCGTGGGAACGGGAACCGTGAGCCACAGAATCATGGCCGTGAGCAGCGCGGCGCCCACAAACGCCAGCGCCGCAGTCCTCACGTGTAATGTCGGGGACAAATTAAGCCAGGGTGCTGGATGGCAGCATCCCGCAGCGATCGTAGCGGCAATACAGCTCCCGGGCCAACCCAGCCGGATCTGTGGTCGGCCATCGCCTGGACCGCCTACTTCGTCGTGCCCGCGCGCGGCAGCGCGGTCGTCAACGCCGTCCCACTCGGCCCGCTCGAGGCCGCGGCGATCGCGTTCGTCTGGTGGGCATGGTCGGCGGATCGCCGGTTGCCCGCAAACACCCTCCTGATCGCCTGGCCGCCGCCAAGGTCCTGCTGGGTGCGCTGGCGCTCGAAGGAAGGATTCACGGCCCGGTATGACGCGAACGAGTCGTGGACGCCGCCCATCGAACGCAGCGTCGAGTTCCGCCGCCGCGACATCACCCGGCGCGACGAGCAGCTGGCCTATTCCGTCGTGTGGGAGGGGTTCCTGCACACCGACGAGCGGGCGACGAGGCCATTCGCTCGCGGTCCTGGCCGTCCTGTTCGGACTCGGAGAGGCGAACGCGGCCGACGGAATTCAATACGGGTCGAACCAGCGCCTCGTCCACCGTGGCGTCTCGTAGAGCTGCGGGACGGGCGTACGGATGACGTCATCCTGCAACGCCACGAAGAGCTGCTCGGCGTCGGGATGCCGATCGCGCCACCGTGGACGATTGCGTTCCAGATAGTCCTCGGCCACCGCCCAGTCGCCGCGGTTGACGAACGCGGTGTCGCGCATCGTCGCGACCAGGCCACCGGCGCGGAGCGTCCAGCCGGCGGACAGCACCAGCAGCGGCACAAGGAGCGCCACCGCGGCGAGGGGCCGGACCTGCGGCGACGCGACCAGGCTCCTGACCGCCGTGAACAAGGCCGCAGCATAGAACATCCCGGCCGGGCTCACGATGACGTCCTTCGTGTACGGGTAGCTGATCACGGCGTTGCTTCCGAGCACCGCGACGAAGATCAGCAGCAGGCCATCGGACTCGTCGAGACCCTCTCCGCGCCACAGGGCCCGAATCCTGCGCACGATATGCACCGCGATGACCGCCGTGCCTATTGCCGAGACGGCGACGTTCACGATCGACCATGGTGGCACGTCACCGCGGACGACGAACGAGGTGAATTGAAACACGCCGGCGCGCGGCTCGGAGAGAAGGACCGTCAGCACCGACGACACGATGTTGTAGAGATAGAACGTCCAGGGCGCATCGCCGAACAGCTCCTCGAGGTCTCCGGTACCGCGCACGGAGAAGCCATAGCCCGAGCTCATGGCCGCAAGCCCCCTCGTGCCCACGTCCAGCACGACGAAGCGCACGACCAGGTACGCTGCCAGGACACATGTCGCCGCGGCGAGCGCCTTCCACGACAGGCCGCGCCAGCGCGCAAGGTACGCGGCGACCATGCAGACCCAGACGAGCAGCCCCGTCTCGAGGGTCAACAGCGCGTATGCAAGAATCGCCACGGCCGCCACGTCGCGCCACCAGGCTGGCCGCGACATCGCCAGGTTCGCGACCGCCAGGCAGCACACCAGAATCGTCATGAAGTGATTGACGGGATACGCCTCGCGCATCGTGATGTTGAAGGTGTGCATCCCCACCAACGCCGCCAGCGCGAGCGGCAGGGCGATCAGGTCGGTCGCCGCGCGGATTCGCAGTAACCGCACGAACAGGGCCACGACGACCAGCAACTGGAGCGCATGGAATGCTTTGAACGTGTCCCAGTACGCGCCAGCCGGCGCGAGCTGGAACAGGACCTTCTGCTGCACCCATTGGAGCGGGCGCAGCGATCCGTCGCCGGTCAGCGAGTCCTCGACCAGACCCCGGTACGACTGGAACTGCATCACCAGGATGTGCTCAAGGTCGTCGGATACCTGGTACGGCATGCGGATGAGGAAATACGCAAGCCCAAGCGCCAGCAACGCGCCATACGCATACGCGAGCCGGGACGACACGCGTGCGTCGAGATCACCAGGGCGTGGCAACATGCGTGCAGTCAGGGTCGCGCTGAGAGGGTCGCGTGCTGAGGAAGTCGAGAATCTCTCGGGCGTCCTCCTGCCGAGCGAGGCAGAACACCACGGCGAGCTCGCGCTCGCCGAGCCGTGCGCCGTGGGCCAGCAGCAGCCGCATCGCATCAGGGGTGCGCGTGGCGACCGACGCCTCCAGCGGCGTCAGCACGAGCTCATCGTCGTCGACGACGCCGCCGCGTACCTGGGCCCGCGCGTTCGGATCGGCGCCGTCGCGCAGCAGGCGGAGCATCGTGCCGCGGTCCTTCAGCGCCGCCGCCTCCGACAGCGTCAGCTCGGGCTCCTTCCACAACGGATGCCACTGCAACACGCCCCCGACGAGCACGATCAACGCGACCGCGCCGAGGATCGCAGGGAGCGCCACGACGACGTGGATACATCGAGCGAACACCCGCATCGTGTCGAATGGAAACGCCATCTTACCGAAACGCACAGGGGCACCGCTATCCGCGCCGGTATACTGAGTCGTTGCCGTCCCTGGACCTCTCGATCGTCGTCCCCGCACTGAACGAGGAGCGGCAGATTCCGACACTCGCCGAGCGCGTTCGGGCCTACCTTGCCGCGTCGCCGTGGTCATGGGAGCTGATCGTCGTCGACGACGGCAGCGCGGACCGGACGGCGGCCATCGTCGAGGAGGAGGCGCGACGCGACGGCCGCATCCGACTCGTGAGGGGCGAACGGCGCGGCAAGGGCGCCGCCGTCCGCCGCGGCCTGCTGGAGGCCCGCGGCGGCTGGCGCTTCATGGCCGACGCCGATCTCGCGGTGCCACTCGATCAGCTGCCTCGCTTCGTGCACGCGCTCGAGGACGCGGCTGTCGACATCGTCATCGGATCGCGCGAAGCCCCGGGGGCGGAGCGCGTCGGGGAGTCGGCCGCACGCCACGCGCTCGGACGCTTCTTCAACGCGGTCGTCCGGACGGTCGCCCTGCCCGGCATTGCCGACACGCAGTGCGGCTTCAAGATGCTGCGCGCCGCCGCGGCGGAGCGGATCCTGCCCCTGCTGACCATCGACGGTTTCGCGTTCGACGTGGAGATGCTGTTCGTCGCCCGCCGCGCCGGGCTGCGCGTCGTGGAAGTGGGCGTCGTGTGCCAGTACGAGCCGGGCAGCCGCGTGAATCCCGGACGCGGCGCGAAGGCGTTCGCGGACGTGCTGCGCATCCGGTGGAATGCCTGGCGGGGACGATATCGCGGCGCTGCTCCCGCCTTCGCGGTCAACGACCCGACTCTGTCGTGATCCCGAAGTCGTAGCGCACCGCCCGGTTCGCCCCGGTCACTTCGACAATCCGCGACACGTCACTGGTCGGAATCGTACCCGGTGGCGTCTGCAGCGTCAGGCGGTAGCCGCCAGTCGCGACGCGATCGAACCGGAATCGTCCGTCGGCTGCCGTTTCGACGACCGCGAGCGGGAGGCCACCCCATCGCGTCATCAGCACGACCGACAGGCCGGGCACACCGTTCTCGCCGGCATCGACCGTGCGGCTGGCGTCCGCGTCCAGAAACACGACACCGGCAATCTCGCCATCGCCAGCGAACACGGTTGCCGGCGTTTGCCGGGTCCCGACGAGCGCGCTCACGTCCGGCACCAGGGCCGCCAGGCTGCCGAGTGCACATGGAATCACAAGGAGGCGGGTCAACACCCGCTGGCGGACCTCTCTTGGCGGTACCGGATGCGTCATTGCAGCGGCGTCCCCATCGCCCGCGCCAGCGGGCGCGGCCACATCGTCGGATGCGGCACGGACCGATCGACACCCTGCGCGGCCAGCAGCGTCATCAGGTCGAGATACGTCGGGCGGTCGGCGAACTCGACCCGGCGCGCGGGCGCGGCGATGGTCCACTCCAGTTGATTGCTGGCGGCGTTGATCCGCGCGCGCTCCAGTGTACCAATCGCCCTGAGCTGCCACGTGACGGCGAGCAGGACGAGCAGCGCAGCGCCGCACGCGAACGGCAACGGCCGCCGCACGAGGAGCGCGGCACATGCGGCCCGCAGTGCGTGAAAGGCGGCCACCGCATAGAACACCGCAGCCATGCCACCGAGCCGATCGCGCGAGTAGTTGAAGCTGAGGACACTGCTGGCGAGCAGGGCGGCGGCGAGGACGGCAAGCAGCTGCACGTCCGGCCCACGCTCGACGTCTCGCCGCGAGCGCCACACGCGAATGCCCCACCACGCGATGACGAGGGTCAACGCCGCCGACGATGCGACGTGCACGAACTCATGCAGCGGCGGCCGGCCGCGGGTGAGGCCGTCGACGAACGTGAACGTGCCGCGCGTCGGCTCGGAGAGCAGCACGTTCAGGATCGTGCTCAGGCTGCTGTAGGCGTAGATCAGGTATGGCCGATCGCCGAACCGTTCGACGGCTTGGTCCGGGCTCATCTCGCCGAACCCGAAGCCGACCGCCTGCTCGAACATCGCCCACTCCCCGCGCCAGATCAGCCGCACCGCCACGTAGAGCGTGCAGAGGGCGACCGTCGCCATCGCCAGCCGGCGATCGGCGCCACGCACGCCGGTGACGAACGCCGCGAGGATCACGGGGCCGAGGACGAGCCCCTGCTCCTTGAAGCCGACGGCGACCGCCATCAGCAGGAGGATCAGCGCGAGACGCCACCCGCTCGAAGGACGCTGGAGCAGCAGCCAGACGGCAAGCGCGATCGGCATGCCGACGAGCGTGTACGTGAGCGGGATCTCGAGGTTGTCGCGGAAGCCCGGATGGCCGAACAGCACCGCGGCCGCGACGATGGCCAGGACGGTCTCGAGCCACGTCCGCGGACGGATGCACCACACGAACAACACCGCCAGCGCCGCCACGGCGCCGATGCTGATCAACTTGATCGCGCCAAGCCGCATCGGCACGGACAGATCGCTGTTCCAGATCGCGGAGAGCGTCACGTGGAACACGGGCCGGTAGTACGACAAGGACGGGGTCAGAAACGACGTCGCCGGGCGGTTCGCGACGTCCTCGAGCAACGCCACGCCCTCGCTGAGCGGAAAGGGCGTGCGCCAGAGCGTGAAGGCGATGGCGAGGACGAGCGGCGCCACCGCCAGCAGCACCGTCTGCCGTCCCGGCTTCACGCGGCAGCCACAGCCGGCGTATCGGCGGCACCGGGGGCCACCGTCCCGGCAAGACCGAACAGGACGGCGAGCGCGAGCAGCGGATATCCCTGGCCGCTCCATTCGAGCGGCATCCCCTCGGCGAGCGCCAACACGAGCGGCAGCAGTAGCGCCCCGCGAAGCGCGAGCCTCGCGCCGCCGCGTCCGCGCCGGCCCGCCGCGCGCATCGCCTGAACCCACATCCCCACCAGGCACAGCGCCGCGATCGCGCCGATCTCGCGTTCTGCTGCCTGCACCACTTGGCGAGCCGAGTCGAGCATCTGAGGGACGAATCGAAGCCCGTCTGCCAGGTCTGCCGTGAGTTCCGCGCGAGCTCCAGCCTCGCCATCGACCACCCGCGCGACGTCACGGCTAATGTCGCCGAAATCCGGGCCGTCGAATTGTGGTGTGCGGAGCCCCCAGCCGATGAGCATCACGCTGCCCAGTAGCGCGATGCCAAGCGACGCGGCGATCGCGACGCCGGACCTCTGCTGCCGTGCCAGGCGCGCGACCGCGAACGCGACAACGGGAAACAACAGCTCGCGCCTGAAATCGGCCCGGTCACCAAGGTGGGGACTCAACGCGAAAACGACAACCAGCGACACCGCGTATGCAATGCACCACCACGCCTGCGCCGTCAGCCGCGGCGGCGGTCCGGTATCCAGCGCGAGCAGCGCAATCGCGACCACGCCGCCCGCGGTGAGGTACGCGGTCGTCGGCGTCACGGGAACGAAGATGCAGCCGATCAGTGCCACGCCCGCAAACGGCGCCAGCCATGCACCGTGGCGCCGGCACCAGGCAACCGCGGGCTCGACGGCAAGCGTGGCGTACGGGATGAGCGGCAGATGCATCGCGAGGAGCAGCCGGTCCCGGTAGACCTGCGGGTAAAACGCTACGATGGTCGCGAAATGACTGAGCGCGACAAGTACCGGAAGCAGCACGAGCGCGTCGTACTCGCGCCGGCGCCGCCAGACGGCGATGCCGCCGACCAGCGCCAGGATCCAGGTGCCCACATACAGCGTCTGCGTTCCATCGACCGTCCCGTCGTCGAGTCCACTACTCTCGAAGAAGCCGAGAGCGTACGCGGCCTTGCGCGTGATGTTGGCCGCAAATGCTCGCGGCTGCTGGAACGCATACTCCACAACTGTTTCGGTCTCGCCGGAGACACCGAGCCGGCGGTACCACGCCGCGCGCGCCGGCGGCGCCGGCGCCACAGGGACTGGAGGCGTGTTGCCGACGTACAGCGCCATGCCGACGCTGCTCGTGACCGGGACGAACCCTCCGGTGACGATCCAGTTCCGGAGGGTCGCGAGACTCACGATCGCGACCATCACGACGATCATCAGCGCCACCGCACGACGCCGGCGGGCACGAAGGGCTGCCGACCAGACCGGCAGCGCGACGACCCAAGTCAGTATGAGCGTCGCGCGAACCAGCGTCGCGACCCCGCCGACGATTCCCGCAAGCACCACGGTCCGAGTGGACGCGCCATGTTCCTGCGCCGCCCTCACGAGCAGCCAGAGCCACAGAACCAGCAGCGGAACGAACACCGCCTCCGTCAGCAGGATGCCGGCCCAGCGACCCGCGGTGCCGTACACCACGAACCCGCCGGCGAGCAGCGCGATCCAGCGCGCGCTGGCGCCGAAAAAAGTCGCGGTCAGGCTGCCGATTCCGGCCACGACGCCCGCCAGCAGCAGGCGCTGAACGAACAGCGGACCGAAGAACGCATCACCGGTGAGCAGGTGCACCGAGGCCAGGAAATACGGATACAGCACCTGCGCGTAGAAGGCGTGGCCAGCCGTCGCCTCTCCCAGCATGACATCGCCGAGGACGATCGACCGTGCGTAGGATTCGTAGATCAGCCAGTCGTCACCGCCAGTCAACACCACCAGGCGCCCGGCGCGCGGCAACGCGAACAGCACGGCCTCTACGATGGCGGCGCCGAACAGGAGACGCCCCGACCGGCGGTCGTCCCATGCCGTGCGCACGCGACCTGCGACGAGCACGACGAGGTACCCGAGCACGAAGGCATCGACGATCGTCGCAACCCAGCGGCCGATGCAATCGAGGGTGCGCCGCACGCCGCCAACCGCACCCACATACACACGGCGATCGTCGAACGGACGACGCACTCCGTCCACGATCTCCCCGGCCTCGATGCGCCTGCCAGCGCCGTAAGGCCCGGCGAGACGAACCGTGACGGCATGCCAGCCGGGTGACAGCGTTGCCGCTGCGTTGCCATCGGTGGCGCCATCGAGGGCCACCATGGCGCGGCTGTCAATGGACAGGTCTGCGCGGGTGCCCTCGGCGGTGTTCAGATAGAACGTCTGACCCGCGCCGCCGCCGAGGACATACCCCGACCACACAACCGAGTAGGCCAACCTATCACGGACGGGCTGATTCTCGGCAAAGTAGTTGAACCTGAGCTCGTTCACGAAGTGGAGCGGGATGTCAGGCCGGCCGTCGTTGCCGAACGCCAGGCTCTGGTCGACCCTGGTGATGTCCCGACGCCGGAAATCGAGGCTGCGCTCGAGGGGTGGCGCCCATGAGTCGTTGGCGTAGTAGGAGGCGGCGAGCCCTCGTTCGACGAGCACGAGGCCCAGCGCGACCTTCACCACCAGCAACCCCGCGACGACGGCTCCGCCGGCGATCCGCCGATCCGCGGCCCAAACCCACCACACGAAGGCCAGTGCGGCAGCCTCGATCGGGCCAAGGGGCACGCCGTCGAGCCAACCGTGTCCGGCGACCGGCAGGAGGATGTACGCCGTCCAGACCAGTGGTGCGATCAATGCTTGACTCATGTCGCACCTGAGGTCAATCCGCCACAAACAGCGCGTGAAGCTTGTCCGGGAGGAGGTTCCCGAATTCGTCGAAGACGTCCGACGCGTCGAACCGCGGCAGCTCGAACGGCGCTCGCAGATCCGATGGCTTGACGATGGCCGGCGTCCGCGTGACGCCGCTCGAAAACCCGCCTTCCTGAAGCATCCGGCGCGGCGTCAGGTCGCACGCGCCGTCCGGGCCGTACGCATGCGCCCAGTGCAGCGTGCGCACGCCGAACGCCGCCTGGAAGTGCTCGGCGGCCGCCTGAAGGTCGCGCCGCTGTTCGTCCTGGGACGCCAGGGTGTAGACCATGTGGTGCCGGCTGAGAATCCCGATCTCGAGCCCGGCGTCCTGCCACCGGCGAACATCGTCCGGGGCGATGACCGTGGTCGACGGCCACGCACAGTAGATCGTGGCCGGCACGCCCCAGCGCGCGAGGACCGGCAGCACGTCGTCCAGACGCCCCGGCAATCCGGCATCGAGCGTGACCACCGCGACTGATTCGGGCAGCCGGGCCAGCGGGTTCACCAGTTCGCCGATCGTGGTGCAGACGAAGTTCTGCGTCAGCGCTTTCAACTGACGGTCCAGGACATCGGCCGCCACCGGCCCACAGCGCACCACGAGCGCGTAGCGTTCGGCGACACCAGACGGCGCGGGCTCGGACTCGATGTCGACGACGTCGACGCGCCGCGCGGCGACCGGCCGCCCCGCGTCCTTCAGGACGGGCCACCGGCCAGGCAGCACGTGCAGCAGGCTGTCCCCGGCATCGTCGTACATCGTGAAGATCTCGACGCCGGCGGGGATGACGGAGCGAAGCTCCTCGACCACGACGCGCTGGTATTCGTGCGTCGAGACGAGAACGGCAGCCACACCTGGCCAGTCGACTTCGGGCGCCGAGCGTGTGGTCCGGCTAAAGCCGGACACTACGTACTCGGGATACGCGTTGAAATCCGCGCGCTCGCCGGGACGATCGTCCAGCGGTACGAATGCACGGACATTCAACTGGTCGAACCCGTCGACGTAGTCATGCAGGCACCGCGTATGTCCTCGCGTGCCGACGATGACTACGGGCGACGCATGCGTCGCCCCTACGGGTACTCTCCACTCCGCGAGCTTTTTCTCGAGCTCGTACTTGGCGCGGTACTCCCGATGCCACTCGGCGATGCGATTCTCCTCGGCGAGAAACGCGTCCCGCTCGGCCTTGTCATACCGCGTGAGGTATCGGGACGTTATGTCCGCCCACTCCGCGTCCAGCACATGCGCACGGTCGGCCGTGAGCTGCTGCACCAGCTCGGGTCGCGCGTACGGCTGGCAGTGAATGAGGCGGCCGTCGAGATACAGGTAGTCGATCGCGGTGCCGAAGGCGCAGATCAGCGCGTCGATCGGCGTCTCGACGATTGGCTCACGGTTGATGTTGAGCGAGGTGTTCAACACCATCGGCACGCCGGTCAGCCGGTGAAACTCGCCGATCATCCGGTAGTACGCCGGATTGGCTGCCTTCGTCACCGTCTGCGGGCGCGTGGTGTGATCGACGTGGGTCACCGCCGGGATGAGCGGTCGCTTCTCCTCGCGCACCTCGACCACGAGCAGCATGAACGGACTCGGCCCGTCCAGGTGCAGCCATTCCGCCGCGTGCTCCTCGAGGATGCTCGGCGCGTACGGGCGGTACGGCTCCCGGAACTTCACCCGCCGGTTCAGGATGTCCTTCATGTCCGGGTTGCGCGGGTCCGCCAGGATCGAACGGTGCCCGAGCGCGCGCGGTCCGAACTCGGATCCGCCCTGATACCAGCCGACGACCTTTCCGTCCGCGATCAGGTGCGCGACCCGCTCAGGCTCCGCCGCTTCGTGCGTGACGCCGTAGCGCTCGAGAAGGGACGCGATCTCCGCCGGCGGGTAGGCACGGCCGGTGTACGCGGTCGGCATCGAGACGCTGACCGCGGCGGCGTTCCGGGCGCGGAGCTCCTCGAAGTATCCCCACAGCGCGGCGCCGAGCGGCAGCCCCGTGTCGGAGCATCCCGGGGTGATCCAGACGTCCTCGAACGGCGTCTCCCGCAGGATGCGCGCGTTCGACAGACCGTTCAGGCCGACACCCCCTGCAAGGCACAGGTGCCGCGCCCCGGTCCGCTCGTACGCGTAGCGCGCCATGCGCACCATCTGGCGCTCGCACTCCTGCTGCACGTCGTAGGCGGCGCGGGCGAAGTACGGATCGAGCACCGCTTCGCGGTCGTCGCACTTGCGGACGCCGGGCGCGACGATCCGCGGCAGCGGCGCGCGCGTGGCGAACGCGCTGTAGTCGGTGGTCATGCCCGCGTCGCGCGCATCGAACTGCAGCACCGGACCCGGATGCACCCGCCCGTACGGCGCAAGACCCATCGTCTTGCCGTAGCCCTTCTCGGGTCCGTACGGCAGGACCGCGCTCGTGATCAGCGCATAGAGGCGTCCGATGCCCCAGTAGTCGCCCCGCTCGATCTCGGTCGCTCCGCCGGCCCGCGTGAAGTGATAGAGCGTCTGCACGTTGCCGCGGGAGCCCAGGCCGTCCACCACGAGCACCGCCGCCTCGTCGAACGGCGACGGGTAGAACGCGCTGGCCGCGTGGGCATCGTGGTGATCGACGATGCGAATGCGCTCGCGGGGATAGTGCAGGCGCAGCTTGAGGTAGTCGTGTTCCAGCTTGCGGTAGCCGGGCCCGCTGTTCATCCAGCGCGGGACTCGCGCGTAGTCGGTGTAGACGTAGTCGACCTGCTCGAGCGACTCGAGGCCGAACGCCCGCAGGCAGTGATGAATGCCGCGCAGCGGAAACGCATAGGCGTGCTTGACGCGCGAGAACCGCTCTTCCGCGGTGGTCACGTACTCGATCGCTCCGCCGTCGCGCGGCACGCGAATGAGCGCCGCCGTGGCCTCGTAGTTCGCGAAATTGGGCACACCGAGGACGAAAAGAAATGGCTGCATGGAGGCCGAACGTGGCTGTGTCGCCTCATGGTAGTCGATCTACACTCCACGCGATTCCATGATCCGCCGCTTCTTCTCCTCTGAGCCGCGTGCCTTCGGCACGGCGCTCGCTTTTTACGGCGCGTGCTACCTGGCCTTCTTCGGACGCGGACTTGGCAGTGGATCCGAAATCGCGCCCGGCGACGCACTGGACTTCGGCATCGCGACCTATCTGGCGCCGACGACGATCTGGACGGTGCGGATCGATGTGGCTCGCTGGCCGCCGCGCGCACTGGCGGCGTCGGCGATTCACGCTCTCAGCCCCTGCTGCGGGCGACCTCTGATTCTGCCGTCTTGACGAACCGCAGGTGCCCGGCGGCATCGAAATCGATGAGACCGGCAGCGAACGAACGCTCGACAACCTCGTCCCACTCGCTCGCGAAGCGCCCTCGCAAGGGGTCGGGCAGCCGCAGGATGGCAAGGTCGCGTGCCTTTCGGTACGCGGCCAGGCGACGAACGCGCTCGTCGGTCGACATGCGCGGCCACCCTTCGCCGGTCGAGCCGGCGCGTGCCAGCGCGATCAGGTTTCCGCGGTGATGAGTGACGAACACCGGCTCGAATCCCGACAGGCGCAGCGCGCGCGTCAACGACGGGCCGTCGAAGGTCTGGAGGTGGAAGGCGTTGAGCGTGTTGAACATCGACTTCCCGTTGCGGGTGAAGTCGCTCTCGTCCGGTTCGTTGTACAGGTACAGGTGGCCACCGCGCCTCAGCCGCGCGAGGACGGTCGCGAAGAACTCGCGGGGCCGGACCACATGCGTGAACATGTGGTTGGCGACGATCAAGTCGAACTCCCCCGGGTAGGGAATCGCAAAGACGTCGTAGTCGATCCGGTGGTC
>Ga0194131_10004381_pt1 | contig 21331 bp, 14 predicted proteins | sample TA2KigO120mmetaG_FD_148631 | JGI IMG/M metagenome (GOLD analysis project Ga0194131, IMG submission 148631) | Freshwater microbial communities from Lake Tanganyika, Tanzania - TA2015053 Kigoma Offshore 120m | ecosystem: Environmental > Aquatic > Freshwater > Lake | place: Tanzania: Lake... | reverse complement strand
GAAAACGAGGAAGCGATTCTTGATCGGCTGGATGTAGCCGACGCCGTCCGAGTCGGACCAGACCGGATAGGGGAAACTTCCGAGCACGGTGTTCCAGTGCTCGCGATCGGCGGCGACGGTCTCCGGGTCCGCGGCGCCGAGCCAGGTGTGGCGCGTGTAGGTCCGAAATCCTCTTTCTTGCAACAGCATTTCCCAGCTATCGGTGAGGTCGTTGTCACGGTGAAAGTCGATGCGCCACTGGGCGACGTAGGGCATACGCCAGTCGAGCTTGATGATCTTGCCGCCGTCGGCGGGAGTGAGATCGGGCGTGGCATGCCAGACTTGCGGAGCGTCGAGGACGGCGACCCAAACTTTGCGTTTGTCGAAGGTGATTTCGGAGCCGGTGACCTGGCGTTCGGCGCCTTTGCCCGTCATGGTCACTTTGATATCCTGCCCGCGATTCTCGAAGACGCACAGCGTGATTGCGTCGCCGTTGGCCGTCGGGTGCAGCACAAAGTTCTCGCTGGGCAGATCAACCGAGTCGAGCGGCAAGCGCGTCGCGTCAATCGTGATGTCGTCGGCAAAGAAATCGGGGAGGATGACGAAGCGTCCCGGGCAATCGACGCGCAGCTTGGAGGCGCCGGCGCCGGGCTCGACCTGGAGGGCGACGTCACCGCGTTTGATGCGGAACTTGGCCGAGATCGCGCCCCCTTTGGCGGTTCTGAAGGTAGCGTCGAGCGTGATGGCCGTCTTGCCGTTCTCGACTAACATCAGCCGGTCGACGCTGACGGCCGGCTCGCCCGCGGCGGAGAGAAGCCGGGCACGGCTCCGCGCCACGGCGCCATCGGTTCGAATCGCGTGAATCTCCATGATCGCGTCGCCACGGCGTAAGACGACGGCGATCCGGCCGTTGCTGACGATGGCATCGCCCTTGAACACGTCATTTGCCTTGTCCAGCTGCTGCCAGTTGTTCTTGCCGTTCAAGCGAAGCAGCGCTGGCGCCGGCGTACGCGTGTCCCAGACGGCGAGGCCGCGCGTCTTGGCGTCCCCGGCGAATGTCGGGATGCCGATGCCAAAAAGAACCGAGAATACCAAGGCCCAACGCATGATAAAACTCCGGATGCACAGCATGCCACGTACTTGCATCGTAGATGCCTGACGCCAAACACGCAATGAAAAAAAACCATGAAACCACGGATCGCACTGATGGCACGAAAAGGGAAATGAAGAGGCTTGCTCTGTGTCTAAGCCTCTCACTTGGTCGCGGTCATTCCTGCGTCACCTATCCGTGCCATCATTGCAATCCGTGGTTGGTTTTAGGTGACGCCCGAAAGAGGGGCCGGGAATCTTGTCGGATTCCTTGCTTTTCTTGTTGACGTGCGATTCACGGTTTCCTCATAATAACAAAATGGCGTTCCCACGGAGGCAGGAAAGCCGGCGGTCGTTCGCGGAACGGCCCGAATCGGGTCCACGGATGGGGGTGGTTGATAAACGTATCGAGCGGCCCGCGACTCCCCGGTGGCGTCGGATTTTGTTCGGCGCCTATGGGAACCGCGATTGCCGTGGGAATCCGTCAACCGCTGAAACCTGCACCGAGCTACTAACGATGCTTATGACGCTTTTGGGTTTCTTGTGGGCGCTTCTGGTTTTGGCCGCGCTTTGGCGCTGGCTGGAACCCGGCGCTTGCGAGAAAATGATTCGCCACGTGTGTTCGTCGATCCTGAGCCTAGCGGATCGGCCGACGCGACGATTCTTGTCGTCGATCCTTCCCTGGGGGCTTTATTCAATTATGGCGCCGCCGGGACGAACCGACCCAACCCAATGTCACCGGTTTCGGCGTTGAAGCCACATGAAGCCCAGGGGCGAGGTACTCCGAGCCCCTGGGATGGATTCCATTTCCCACGGTCAACTCGCGCGCGGGCCACGATCAGGAGTGGCCTACATGGAATATTTTCTGGGTGGCCTCGTCGGGCTGGCGGTTGGATCGCCCCTCGGCGCCGTCATTTGTTACATCTGGATTCGCCGGCTCGATAGCGAAAACCTGCACAGCGCCGAGGTGCGTGCCAAGGAACTCATCAGCCAGGCCGAAAAAAACGCCGAGAACATCGTCAAAGATGCCGAATTCAAAGCCAAGGACGAGTTGTTCAAACGCCGCGAGGAGTTCAATCGCGAAGCTGAGAAGGTTCGCAACGAGCAAAAGGACGAACATCGCCGACTCGAAAAACGCGAGGATACGCTGGAACAAACGCACGGGGAACTTCTCAAAAAAGAAAAGCACCACCAGCAAAACGAAAAGAAACTTCAGGAACGGCGCGAACACTTGGAGCAGAAAATCAAGGACGCGGAACGCGTTGTCGAGGAACAAACGCGCCGGCTGCACGAGATCAGCGGCCTGTCCCGGGCCGAGGCCGAGAAACTGCTCCTGGAACGCATCGATCGCGAACTTGCCGACGAGGTGGCGTCGCGCATCCAGAAGAATGAAGAGCAAATCAAGGCAGTCAGCGAGGAAAAAGCCCGGCGTATTCTGGCCACCGCCATCCACCGATACGCCGCCGAGCATACCGCCGATACCACGGTCAGCACCGTCGACATCCCGTCGGACGACATGAAGGGCCGCATCATCGGCCGCGAAGGCCGCAATATCCGAACTTTCGAAAAGGCGACGGGCGTGGACGTGATCGTCGACGATACGCCGGGAGTGGTCATCGTCAGCGCATTCGACAACATTCGCCGCGAGGTTGCACGCATCTCGCTGTCCAAACTGATCCAAGATGGCCGAATCCATCCGACGCGCATTGAAGAGGTCGTGAAGGAAACGCAGGAGGAGATGGATCGCAACATCATGGAGATCGGCAAAGCCGCCGTCATGGAGGCGAACGTCGGTCAAATGAACGACAAGCTTGTGCATTTGCTCGGTAGGCTCAAATTTCGCACTAGTTACAGCCAGAACGTGCTCAATCACAGCTTGGAGGTAGCCTACTTGACGGGCCTGATGGCGGATGAGTTGGGCCTGGATGGCCGGTTGGCGCGGCGCTGCGGACTGTTGCACGACGTCGGCAAGGCGGCCGACCACGAGATGGAGGGCGGCCATCCCAAAATCGGCGCTGAACTCGCCAAGCGCTATGGCGAAACGTCCAAGGAGGTCTTGCACGCCATCATCGGCCATCACGACGATGTCACCGTCGATCACATCTACACGGTGCTGGTCGCCGCCGCCGACGCCATCAGCGCCGCACGCCCAGGGGCGCGGCGCGAAACGCTGGAGAAGTACGTCAAACGGCTCGAAGAACTCGAAGCGCTTGCCCAAGGGTTCCCCGGCGTCGAACACGCCTACGCCATCCAGGCTGGCCGCGAGTTGCGCGTCATCGCCAACGCCGGCCAACTCTCCGACGGCGAGGCGCTCAAGACCTGCCGTGAGATCGCCAAGGCCATCGAGCAGAACCTGAACTACCCCGGCGAGATCAAAGTCACTGTCGTCCGCGAGACCCGCTCGGTCGAGTTTGCCCGATAGATTCCGTAGGGACAAGCTGCCAGCTTGTCCCCGGAACTGCGTTTTCCGTGGCCCCAATGGGATCAAGCTGGCAGCTTGTCCCTACGACGGCAACCCGGCATGCGTCGCGGCATCACGTTGCTGGAAGTGGTTATCATTCTGCTCGTCGGCGTGGTCGCTGTCGGCGTCGGTGTCATGCTCATCACGCGCAACCGAGAGTATGCGCTGCGTGAACAGTGCAAGCTGAATCTCAAACGCATTGGCGAGGGCATTCAGGCCTACCACGACGCGTCCTCCGTCAACGAGGCAGCGCGTCGCCTGCCGCCTTCGCGCATCGCGGCCGGTTATGCCACCTGGGCGGTTCTGCTCGCGCCGTACCTCACCAAAGAACACGTATTGCAGAAGTGGGACGAGAAGAAAGGCTATTTCGAGCAAGCCGACGACGTCCGCCACGCCCGTCTGGTCTTCTTCTTCTGCCCGACACGCCATCGAGCCGACACGTTGAGCCGCGCGGGCGACCTTGACGCTGCCAAAACGCATTTTCCAGGCGGGCTTGGCGATTATGCCTGCGTCGCCGGCGACGGCAGCGCCGCCCACGACTGGACCGGCCCGAGTGCCAATGGCCCCTTCGTCATGGCCGAGGTGACCGAATGCAAGAACCATGTCATCAAGTGGCAGAGCCGAACGAGCCTGGCGAGCCTGACGCGCGGACTGTCGTACACGCTGCTGGTCGGCGAGAAGCATGTGCCGGCGGATCAGCAGGGCGAGGTCAAGTTTGGCGATGGATCGCTCTACAACGGCCAGCATCCCGCCAGCTTCTCGCGCGTCGCCGGCCCGGGCTTCCCGATCGCCGGCAGCATCGATGCACCGTTCAACAACAACTTTGGAAGTTATCACAGTCGCGTCTGCATGTTCCTCTTGGCCGACATGAGTGCGCGCGTCTATTCCGCCGACACCAACGAGATCGTCTTGGGCCAAATGGCAAGGCGAGGAGAATGATGCCATGGCGAATTGCAGAATTGGAGCGATCGCGGTTGGTCTTGCGATCTTCACATTGTACGCGGGCACTGCGCATGCGGATGCGCCCAAGAAAAAGCAGCCCAACATCATCTTTTTGCTCGCCGACGATTTGCGCTGGAACGCCGTCGGCTTCATGGGCGACAAGCTTGCCAAGACGCCAAACCTCGACAAGCTGGCCAAGCGCGGCGTCGTTTTTCGCAACCACTTTGTCACGACATCGATTTGCGCCGTCAGCCGCGCCAGCATCTTCGCCGGGCAATACGCGCGACGGCACAAGATCAACGATTTCGTGACCGACTTTACGCCGGAAGCGTGGGCGCGCACCTATCCGATGCTTCTGAAGAGGGCCGGCTATCGCATCGGATTCATCGGAAAGTTCGGCGTCGGCGCCAAGATGCAGGCTGCGTCCTTCGACTTCTGGAAAGGGTTTCCTGGCCAAGGCGCATACTTCGGCAAGGGCGAAACCGTCCATCTCACGCATCGCATGGGCGATCAGGCCTTGGAGTTCTTGCAGGGTTGCAAGAAAGACCAGCCATTCTGCCTGTCGCTGAGCTTCAAATGTCCGCACGCGATGGACGCCGCGAAGCGCGAGTATCCACCCGATCCGCGCGATGAAAATCTCTTCAAGGACGTGACCTTTCCGATTCCGAAAACCGCCGATCCAAAGTTCTTTCAGGCGCTCCCCGATTTCGTTCAAAAATCCGAGAGCCGAAAGCGCTGGGAACGCCGCTTCAAGACGCCGGAGAAATTCCAAGAAATCGTGCGCGACTACTATCGGCTCGTGACCGGGATGGACCGCGAGATCGGACGTATCCTCGATGAACTCGACCGCCTGGGAATTGCCGACGACACCATCATCCTGTTCACGTCGGACAACGGGTATTTCTTCGGCGAGCGCGGCTTGGCCGACAAGTGGTACCTCTATGAGGAATCGGTTCGCGTGCCGATGCTCGTCTTTGATCCGTCCTTGCCCAAGGAACGCCGGAATCGCACCGTCGACGCGATGACGCTCAACATCGACCTGGCGCCGACGATGCTCGACTACGCCGGTGTCGCGATTCCGGAATCGATGCAGGGCAAGAGCCTGCGTCCCTGGGTGCGTGGCGAATCACCCAAGTGGCGCGACGATTGGTTCTACGAGCATCACACCGCGATCAAGATCATTCCGGAGTCGGAGGGGGTCCGTACGAATCGCTGGACGTACCTGCGCTGGATGAAAGACGCGAGCAAACCCGTGGAAGAGCTCTACGACCTACAAACGGATCCTTGGCAGGAACGCAATCTCGTTGCGGAGGCTGCCCATCAGGATACGTTGCGGCATTTGCGTAGCCGATGGGAGACGCTGCGAAAGGAATTGGAATAAGCCGCAAGAAAATGCAAAGGGCACAAAAGGAAGAAGGGAGTGGCCAATCACCTAGGCACCGCAACCACGGGGGCGGAGGAGACCGCCCCGCTTTACGCACGGAAATTCCTTCGCCTCGCTTTTTTGTGCTTGTGCGTTTTTTCGCGGCGGATCATCGCTCGGTTACGCGAATCACGAGCTTCAAGCCAGACCAGATTTCATCGACGGCGCACACCTTGACGTCCACCAGAGTCAGGGGAAGTGCGATGTCGCGGATCACGTTCTCCGTGATGTCGGTGGGGACCTTCGACGCCTTCTTGGGTCAGGACACCCATATGACGTCGTTGGACTTGATCTGCTTCAGATAGCGCTTCAACTTGCCGGCCAACGTCTTGGCGCTGTCGGTGAAGATGTGGACAAGGTCGAGGTCTTTGTCGGGTCCGGAGAGAAACGTCACATCGTCGGGCAGGGGCGCGAGCAGATCAAGGTAGTTCGCCGGCGCGTTGTCAAGAAAAACCCGAAGGCCCGGCTGGTAACCGAGCTTCTTGGCCAGCGGCGTGCCGGAATATCCGACGGGCATTGGAGTGCTCCGAGGATTTCATTTAGCGTCCGCGCGGCGCCGCGCGAACGCTAAATGGAGAAGGGGACTTACTTCGCCGGCACGTTGGTGTGCGCCATGTTGGCGCCCCAGGTGGGCCAGCCGGTGAAGCGGGCGTCGCCGGTGTTGATGCAGACGACACGGCCATCGTCCGTGCCGACATAGATGCGGCCGCCTTCGATCGCGGCCTGGGACCGGATCGACGAGCCGACTTTGAATGTCTTGGTGACATCGCCTTTCTCGGGATCGACGAGCAGCACGTCGCCCTCTACCGTGGTCAAGAAAAGCAGTCCGCCGGCCGCCGCCGGAGGGGCCGCGAGGTGACCGCCGCGTTTGGCGAGATCGCCCTTGAGCTTGACCTTCCAGCGGACCTTGCCGTCTTTCGGGTCGGTGTTGACCAGTTCATCGCCCATGCAATTGAAGTTGGCGTCGCGGTAGTTGAGGATGCGCGAGCCTTGGAAGGCTTGCATTGTGGAGACATTTCCCTGGCCGACGTTCATGAATCCCGCCTGCGGATTGGCGGCTGCTGGCGCGCCTCCGGCAAACCCGTTGCCGGCATCGAGCGCCGTTCCTTTCTTGGCCAATTCGCTGGTGCGCTGCACCTTCTCATCGAGGTAGATGGCTTCACGCTTTGCCGTGGCGAAATTGTCGCTTCCCTTGGACCGATCGATGCCGGCGATCTCCTCGGAAACCTTGTCGCCTTTTTTGTCAGCCCGGCGAGTCCAATAAACGTTGCCGCCTACCACGACCGGGGCGCAGGTCGCGCGGCTGCGCTGCGCGGAGACGATGGCGCCATCGCTTTGCTTGAACTTGTAGACGGTTCCGGCAAATGACGTGGCGTATACTTCATCGTCGACGGCGACAGGGGCCGACATGACATCGCTGTCGATCCATTTCTGCCAAATGATCTTTCCGGTCTTGAGTTCGAGGCAAATCATGACGTGCGAAGCCTCGGGGCGCTTTTTTTGGGCGGGCTGTTGTGGCGAAACGGCATTCGGGTTCAGTTGCACCTTCCCCTTCGGACCGAAGTCGAATCCGCCTGGACCTTTTTTGGGGCCGCCTGGCGCGGGAGCCTGCCCGGCGTTGGCGGGATAGGACGTAAAGACCCGACCTCCTGCGATCGTCGGCGTGCTCGTCAGCGGATCGCCCAGGAAGTACGACCAAAGGTGCTTGCCCGTCTTCGCGTCGAGCGCGAAGATCGTGCACGATTCGGTGTTGAACGCGACGATGTCGTCATCGCATACCGCGGAGGTCGGCCCGTCGTCGTCAAGATCGACGGCCCAGACGAGCTTGCCGGTCACCGCGTCGAAGCAGAAGTAATCGCGCGTGCTGAATCCGCCACTGACGAAGATCTTGCCCTTGTAGACCGTCGGCGTCGGGATCGGGGCGCCGCTGGGGAGCTTGATGGCGAAACCGGTGGCGGTCACGCTGATCGCCTTGGCGTCGAGCGCTTTCGGTTTGACGTGGCCGACGCGGAACTGCGTCGGCGGCGAAGCGTATTTGTCCGAATTCATCTCGCGCACTTGCGAGGTAATGTCGGTGCTCTCTTCCTTCTTCGCTTCTTTGCTGTCTCCTTTCGCATCGTTGGCATTCTGCGCGTCCAACAGCGATGGGACAACGGCAATGCCCAGAAACAGCAGCCCAGCCAATACAAATCGCGATCTCATGACGGCTCTCCTTGGTTTCGAGTCACGCAACCGACCCCTTAACGTAAAGACGACAACGGCGCAGGCATCGTTTGCTGCTTCACGGCACGAAAAATGCGTCCGCTTCTATTGCCACGACTTCAACCAATGGAGGTGGGCCATGATGAACAAGGCAGAATACGGCGAATACCTGAATGAAATCCGCAATGAAGTTTGCAGCCGCTGCGTCGAGAAGCCCGAAGGCGGTCCGCCGTGTGCTCCTCTGGGCAAGATCTGTGGAGTGGAGCTCCATCTCGGCGAACTCGTCGACGCGGTTCATGGCGTCCACAGCGATCGCATCGAACCGTACCTGGACCACAACCGTGCCGACATTTGCCAAAGCTGTGCGTTTCTGCACAGCGAGCATTGCCCTTGCCCGATGGACACGCTGGCAGTCTTGGTCGTGGAAGCGGTCGAGACCATCGACGCCCGGCGAGCGCAGCGTGACAACTTGTGCGCCGCACATTGGGTGATCTAAACGCCGCTAGGGCAACACGGTCTCACCCATCAAGTAGCGATCGCATTCGCGAGCGGCCCCTCGGCCTTCGTTGATCGCCCAGACCACTAGGCTTTGACCCCGACGCATGTCGCCGGCGGCGAAGACGTTTGCCTTATTCGTCTGAAACCTGCCGTACTCTGCTTTGACCGAGTGCGTGGCGCCGGTCTTTTGCACTTCGATGCCGAGCTTGTCGAGAAGTTGATTCTCCGGACCCAAGAATCCCATCGCGAGCAAGACGAGTTGGGCGGGGAGCACTTTCTCGGAACCGGGAATTTTCTTGACCGCGAATCGTCCGTCGGCGTCTTTGACCCACTCGATGCTGGCGATGTGGATTTCTTTGACGTTGCCGCTGGCGTCACCGACAAATTTTTCCGTGTTGATCAAATACTGGCGTGGGTCAGCGCCGAAGACGGCGGCGGCTTCCTCTTGGCCGTAATCGAGCTTGTAAATCTTCGGCCATTGCGGCCACGGATTGTCGGGCGCCCGTTCGTCCGGCGGCTTGGGCAGGATTTCGAACTGAATCAGGCTCTTGCACCCGTGCCGCATCGATGTGCCTACGCAATCCGTCCCGGTGTCGCCGCCGCCGATGACGATGACGTCCTTGCCCTTGGCGCTGATGAAGCCTCCATAGACCTCACGCTCCGTGAGAGGAAGTTGCTCACGCGGAGCGTGAGGCCTGCGATCGAGCAACGTGCGCGTGTTCGCCGTCAGGAAGTCCATGGCGAAGTGAACACCCTTAAGCTCGCGGCCTGGAACTGGAAGGTCGCGAGGCTTGGTCGCGCCGCCGCACAAGACGATAGCGTCGAATTCGTCGTAGAGCTGCGTCGCGGTGTAGTTCACGCCGACTTCGCAGTTGGTGATAAAGTTGATCCCCTCGGCCGCCAGGAGCTTCACGCGCCGTTCAACGACCGCCTGTTTGTCAAGCTTCATGTTGGGAATGCCGTACATCAGCAGGCCGCCGACGCGATCGGCGCGTTCGAAGATTGTGACCCAATGCCCGGCCTTGTTGAGTTGCGCCGCGGCCGCGAGACCCGCCGGGCCTGAGCCTACGACGGCGACCTTTTTGCCCGTGCGAAACGGCGGTGGTTCGGGAACAATCCAGCCTTCCTCAAAACCTTTATCGACGATCGAGCATTCGATGTTTTTGATTGTCACCGCCGGTTCGCTGATGCCTAGTACGCACGATCCCTCGCACGGCGCCGGACAGACGCGCCCCGTGAACTCCGGAAAATTGTTCGTCTTGTGCAGACGTTCCAGCGCTTCTTTCCACAGGCCGCGGTAGACGAGATCGTTCCACTCAGGAATGAGGTTGTTGATCGGGCAGCCCGACGCCATGCCGGCGATGAGCGTGCCGGTGTGGCAGAACGGCACGCCGCAATCCATGCAGCGAGCGCCTTGTTCTTGCAGCGCGGCGTCGCCCTGGTGCTCGTGAAACTCGTTCCAGTCGCGGATACGCTCCTTCGGCGGACGAGCCATCGGCAGCTCGCGCGAATACTCCAGAAACCCGGTCGGTTTGCCCATTATTCGAAAACCTCAAGACTCACGGCTACAACAGGTAGAGGAACTGCGGCACGGTCAATCCAGCTCTGCGAATCGATTACCGCAGTGTCCCTTTTTTCACTGGGTTGTTCATTGGAACGGACAACAATCCAGGTTGGCCCGGACGTTTCATGATGTAATGGCCGCCATGAGTACGATCATGGCGCCAGCCAACGTCAAGCATTGCCCAGCCAGCGGGCGAAACGCCGAACCCACTCGCGTTGCTCGGGCGTGTCCGGGACCCTGATGCCTCGAGCGATGCTGATGCGGCCGTAAGCTTCGTCGGCGTCGATGCCGGCCGTCACCAACGTGCATGCGGCAAGCAGCGACGACCGCCCAATGCCCGCCCGGCAGTGCACCACGACGCTGCGGCCCTGGGCCAAGAAACCGCCCAGTTGCTTGACGAACTTGGCGACCGAGTCCTGCGACCCGGGCGATTCGCGGTCGTTAATCGGATACGCCAGAAACTGTAGGCCGAGCTGGGCGCAGAGGCCTGGCTCCTCGACGACTTCGCGATCATGGATTTCGGGAAACGTCAGTGCCGACACCACGACCTCGACATTCGCCTGCTTCCAGGCGAGCAAATCGCCCTGCAGCCAATCGCCGCCGCGCGGGCACGCCGCCGTCGCCAAGTCGGCACTCGGCCAGGGTCCGTCGATCGCGTACAAGTTTTCGGACATTGCTTGGCTCCCGGACACCCCTACCACGCTTCGCGTTCACACTGCGCAACGCGAACGTTCAACGAAGCCTTCTATTTCCCTCCCACGCGCATTGTATCATGGGCGTTCTCTTCAAACGCCGCCATGATCGCTTCTTCATCGGATAGGCCGCTCGCCTTGAATCGCTTCTGCGTTTCGATCACGCGGCGATAGTCGTTTGGATAAACCTTCACGAACTTCGGGACCATCGATTCCCAAACGCCCAATACTTTCCACGCGCGTTCGCTCCGCGTGTACTCGGCGTGCCTCTGGATCATCGCACGGAGCTCGGCGATTTCGTCGGGATCGTCGAGTTGGTAGAGCTTGACCATTTCCTTGTTGCAGCGACGATCGAAGCCGCCGTGTTCGTCGAGGACGTAGGCGATGCCGCCCGACATGCCGGCAGCGAAGTTCTTGCCCGTGCTGCCCAGAACGACGACGCGGCCGCCGGTCATGTATTCGCAGCCGTGATCGCCGACCCCTTCGACAACCGTATGCACGCCGGAGTTGCGCACGCAGAAGCGTTCTCCAGCGATGCCACGAATGTACGCTTCACCGGAAGTCGCGCCATAAAACGCCACGTTGCCGATGATGACGTTCTCCTCGGCAACGAACGTCGAAGCCTTGTGCGGAAAGACGATTATCTTGCCGCCGGAGAGCCCCTTGCCGACGTAATCGTTGGCGTCGCCTTCGAGGATGAGCGTCATGCCGCGCGGGACGAAAGCGCCGAAGCTTTGCCCGGCCGAACCGGTGAACGACAGCTCGATCGTGTCGTCCGGCAATCCGCGGGCGCCGTAACGTCTCGTCAACTCAGCGCCTGTAATCGTGCCGACGACGCGATTAGTGTTCAGAATCGGCACATGGGCTTTCACTTTTTCGCCACGCTCCAGCGCCGGATTGCAAAGTTCCAGAAGGGTCGTTTTGTCGAGCGACTTTTCCAGCCCGTGCTTTTGCGTTTCCGTGCAGAATCGGCCTACGCTCGGCGCGACCTTCGGCTGTTCGAAGATAGCGCGAAAATCGAGGCCGATCGCTTTGTAGTGCTCCAGGGCCTTGTGCTGATCGAGCAACTCGCTGTGGCCGATCATGTCATTGAAATTGCGAAATCCGAGCTTGGCCATCCACTCGCGAACTTCCATGGCGATGAAATGCATAAAGTTGACCACGTGATCCGGATCGCCGGTGAATTTTTTGCGCAGCTTCGGATCCTGCGTGGCGACGCCGACCGGGCACGTGTTCAGATGGCACACGCGCATCATGATGCAACCTAGCGCTACCAAGGGCGCCGTCGCGAAGCCGAACTCCTCGGCGCCTAAGAGTGCGCCGATGACGACGTCGCGTCCCGTCTTGAGCTGTCCATCAACTTCCACCACGATTCGGCTGCGGAGTTCGTTGAGTACCAGCGTTTGCTGCGTTTCCGCGAGGCCGAGTTCCCATGGAGCGCCGGCGTGCTTGATGCTGGTGAGCGGCGACGCGCCGGTGCCGCCGTCATGCCCGGAGATCAAGACAACGTCGGCGTGCGCCTTGGCGACACCAGCCGCGACGGTGCCCACACCGACCTCGGCGACCAGTTTGACGCTGATCCGGGCGTGTTCGTTGCCGTTTTTCAAATCGTGAATCAACTCGGCCAGATCCTCGATTGAGTAGATATCATGGTGCGGCGGCGGCGAGATCAGGCCGACGCCCGGCGTCGAGAGCCGAACGCGAGCGATCCACGGATAGACCTTATGCCCCGGAAGCTGGCCGCCTTCGCCCGGCTTCGCGCCCTGGGCCATCTTGATCTGGAGTTCCTTGGCGTTCACCAGATACTCGCTGGTGACCCCGAACCGGCCCGACGCGACCTGCTTGATGGCGCTGTTCTTGGAATCGCCGCGATCGTTGGACCACTGGTATCGCGCCGGGTCTTCACCCCCCTCGCCCGTGTTGCTCTTGCCGCCGATGCGGTTCATGGCAATCGCCAGCGTTTCATGGGCTTCCTGGCTGATCGAGCCGTACGACATCGCTCCTGACTTGAATCGCCGCATGATCGACTCGACCGATTCGACCTCCTCGATCGGCACGGGCGTTCGGCCTTCGAGCTTGAACGTCATCAGGCCGCGCAACGTGCACAGGCGAGTCGATTGATTGTCGACGAGCGTGCTATATTCCTTGAACACCTTGTAGTTGTTGGATCGGCAGGCGTATTGCAGCTTGTGGACGGTTTCCGGGCTGAACAGGTGAAACTCGCCTTCCTTGCGGAACTGGTAATGCCCGCCGACGTCGAGCGTCTTGCCGTTGGTCGGCCGCTCGGTGAAGGCGTGATCGTAACGGGCGCGAACTTCCTGAGCGATGACATCCATGCCGATGCCGCCGACGCGCGACGGTGTGCCGGTGAAGTACTTGTCGACGATCTCTTTGCTCAGGCCGATGGCTTCGAAGATCTGAGCGCCGCAATAGCTTTGCGCAGTCGAGATGCCCATCTTCGACATGACCTTGAGGACACCCTTGTCGATGGCCTTGACGTAGTTCTTGATGCACTTTTCTGTCAGCGCAGCGGTAAGATCGTCGGCCGACATGCGATCCGATCCCAAGGGTTCGCTGCGCTCACCCTTGGGCTTCGGCTTGATGTGCCCCTGGCGCACCATGTCTTCGAGCGTCTCGAAGGCAAGGTACGGATTGATGGCGCCGGCGCCGTAGCCGATCAGAAGGGCGAAATGATGCACCTCGCGCGGTTCACCGCTTTCGAGCACCAGGCTCACCTGGGTGCGTGTACCTTCGCGGATGAGGTGGTGATGCACCGCCGCCACCGCCAGGAGCGCCGGAATCGGCGCATAGTTCGGCGCAATGGCGCGATCCGACAGAATGATGTACTCGATTCCCGTGGCGATGGCGCTGCTCGTCTGCTTGCAGAGCGCCGTCAGCTCGCGCTCCAGGCCGGCGGCGCCTTCCTTCGGGTTGTACAGGATCGGCAGCGTCACCGAATTGAACCGGCCGCTCGTCGTCGCGTCCAGTTGACGCAGCTTGTCCAGTTGATGATTCAACAGAATTGGCGATTTCAGTCCGATTTGCAGGGCCGACTGCGGGGTCGGGTTCAGCAGATTGAACTCGCGCCCGATCGTGGTCTCCATCGACATGATGCAGTCTTCGCGAATGCAGTCGACGGGCGGGTTCGTGACTTGCGCGAACAATTGCTTGAAATAGTTGTAAAGCAACTGCGGCTTGTCGGAGAGGACGGCGAGGGCGGCGTCATTGCCCATCGAACCGATCGCCTCAGACCCGTCGCCCGCCATCGGCGCGAGCAGGATGCGCACGTCCTCGACCGTGTAGCCGAACGCTTGTTGTCGTTTGAGCACCGTGTCGTGGTCCGGCTCGTGCGGCGACGGGGCATCGGGCAGGTCTTCGAGGTCGACCAGATTTTCTTCGAGCCACTGGGCGTACGGCTTCTCCTGAGCAAGTTCTTGTTTCAGTTCTTCGTCGTTGATGATTCGGCCCAGGGCCAAATCGATCAGGAACATGCGACCCGGCTGCAGTCGGCCCTTCGACTTCACGTTCTCAGGCGGAATATCGAGTACGCCGACCTCGGACGACATGATGACCTGTTCGTCGTGCGTGACGTAGTAGCGCGACGGACGCAGCCCGTTGCGATCGAGAATCGCACCGATGCACGTGCCGTCGGTGAACGCGATCGACGCCGGCCCGTCCCACGGCTCCATCAAGCACGAGTGAAATTCGTAGAACGCCCTGCGCTCCGGCGCCATCGTCGGGTCGCCGGACCAAGGCTCTGGGATCATCATCATGATCGCGTGAGGCAATGATCGCCCGGTCATCACCAGCATTTCCAGGACGTTGTCGAACATGGCCGAATCACTGCCGGTCTCGTCTATGACCGGGAGGATCTTCTTAAGGTCCGGGCCGAACAGGTCGGACGCGAGCATGCTTTCGCGTGCGCGCATCCAGTTGATATTGCCTCGCAATGTGTTGATTTCGCCGTTGTGCGAGATGAAGCGATACGGATGCGCGCGAGGCCAACTCGGAAACGTATTCGTGCTGAAACGTGAGTGCACCAGCGCCAGCGCCGACTCCAGGGCCGAGTCGCGCAGATCAGGAAAATAGGCGTCGACCTGCGGCGCATTGAGCATCCCCTTGTAAATCAAAGTTCGGGACGATAGGCTCGGCACATAGACCATGTCCTTCTGCGGAATGCTCGACAGCTTGATCGCTTTCTCGATCATCTTGCGGATGACGTAAAGCTTGCGTTCAAAGTAAAGCGGATCGTCGGGTCGATCGACAGGCAATCCACCGACTTTCTTGATGAAGAGCTGACGGATAACCGGCTCGCCGCGCTTGGCGCTGGGGCCGATCATGCTGTTGTCGGTCGGCACGGTTCGCCAGCCGAGCGTCTTTTGGCCTTCGTCGCGGATGACCTTCTCGATCACCTTTTCGCAGCGATCTCGCGCAGCGGTGTCCTGTGGCAGATAGACCATCCCGACGCCATATTCGCCCGGGGCGGGAAGATGGATGCCAAGCGTCGAGGTCTCCTTGGCCAGAAAGCGATGCGGCATCTGGATCAGGATGCCCGCGCCATCGCCGGTGTTTTCCTCGCAGCCACAAGCGCCGCGATGTTCGAGGTTGCAGAGAATTTGCAGCGACTTGCGCACGATGTCGTGCGACTTGCGACTCTTGAGGTCAACGATGAATCCGACGCCGCAGGCATCGTGTTCATAGGCGGGATCGTAGAGACCGATCGGTGTGTTCATGGATGCGTCCCTGTTTGCCGCTTGCGGCTGAGCGTTCGCATGGCGCATTGCGAGCGCTCGGCCGCATGCGGCGATGCATTATTTCCCGGAGCGATGCTTGCCGTTTTTCTGAGGACTGGAATTCGGTTCCAGAAGGAGATCCATGAAACGCTTGGCCGCCGCGCTCAGCCGATTGCCGCGCCGATGAATGATCGCCAGCGGACGCGTAAATGAACATCCGGACAGCGGAATCGCCGCCAGCGTGCGGGCCTTGACCTCGCGGCGAATCGTCGGCTCGGGCAGCAGCGCGACGCCGGCCCCAATCGACACCGCCTGCTTGATGTTCTCGATCGAATCGAACTCCGCTACAACGTTTACGCTCGCGCCCTGCTCGCGCAAAAAGCGATCGACACGGCGCCGAATGACAAGCCCCCGGTCGAAATGGACATAATTCAGTCCGGTAAGTTCGCGCAGCGGCAGCGCCTGACGCGATGCCAGGTAGTGCTTCGGCGAGCAGGCCAGCACCATCTCCTCGTCCCGCCAGGCGACGGAGACGAGATGGGCGGCCTTCTTGGGATATGACACCAGTCCCAAGTCGGCGGTCCCATCCATCACCCGTTCATAAACGCGATCGGGATGCACGTAGTCGATGTGCACAGGGGACTTGGGCAGTTCGGCCTGAAAACGCTGCACGTATTGACCCATGTCTCCCAAACCCACCGAGTAAATTGCCGCGATGGTCACGTTCCCCGTGATTGTGACGCGGGCATTGCGAATGCGGGCTTCGAGCTTCTCATACGCGTCGATGAGTTGCTTGCATCCTTCGTAGTACGCCAGGCCGACCGGCGTTAGCTGCAAGGGACGTGTCGAACGATCGATGAGCTGGACGTTCATCCGCTTTTCCAGGTGCGACACGATCTGGCTCACGGCGGATTGCGTGATGCCGCTCTCTTCCGCGGCTTGCGAGAAGCTGCGATGCCGCACCACGTCACAAAACACTTTCAGCGATTCCAGTTGCATGGAATACTTTTTATCATGCTGAAAACTAATAGCAAGTGGAATTTAGATAAAAAATACTAATATTATGCCCCCAACGAAAACCGAACCACGTCAGTGCGTACGTGGGCCGGAATGCTCGCAGTTTAATGAAGCGGGTGATTGAAAAAAAACGCCGAGTGCGCGGAGGTCGCGGAGAGCATTTTGTTCGTGCTCTCCGTGTTCTCCGCGCACTCGGCGGCTTTGGTCATTCGCGCTGCGGCTTGGCTTCGCTGTTTCCGCATCGCCTACTAGCGGGAGATCGGCGTGAGCGGCGGCAGCGACGGGCGGGTGTTGGGTTCGCGAGCCGGCGGCATCGGATCAGCCGGAAGCGTCGGCGAGCCGAGGTTCGACGGGATATCGCGGATCGGCGGGAATGTGCCGGGCCGATCGCTCGAGGTCGGGATCGCCGGGACGTCGGGGAAGCTCGGAGTAGCCTCGGCCCGTTGGACAGTCCAGCTGTTGGTTCGTTTCGCACAGGTCGAGCAGCCATTGCGATGGCAGGTGCCGTCGCCGCACGGGAACTGACCGGCGTTCGACGAGCCGTGGTAAGTGCCCTTGTAGTAGTGCGGGTGGAAGATCACGTTGCGCTGCCGACGCGGCGCTTCCAGGATGCCTTCCAGGAACAATTCGAAGTCGTCCGGCACACGGGTTTCGCGCCCCGGCAGATGCTTCGGAATCCGCGTGCAATCGACGGGATCGACCAGACGAGGCGTGACCAGGATGATCAGCTCTTCTTCGACTTCGTCGTACGTCTTGTTCGAGAATACGGCGCCGAGGTACGGTAGATCGCCGAGGAACGGGACGCGGCTAATGGTGCCGTTGACGGTATTCTGGATGAGGCCGCCGATAGCAATCGTCTGGCCGTCTTCGACCTGGACCTTGACCTGAGCGCTGCGGGTGCGGAAGCCGGGAGCGGAGATGCCGGCGACGCTGATCCCGGAGGCCTGATCTAGCTGGCTGAGCTCGGCGCGAACGTCCATGTGAATCCGGCCATTGCCCATGACGATGGGGAGGAAGTTGACGCGCGTGCCGAACTCTTTGTAGGTGACGCTCGGCGGGGCGCCGACGCCGGTAGCAAGGACGATGGGCGTTTCACCGCCGTTGAGGATCGAGGCCGGCGTTCCGCTCAGGGTCGTGATGCGCGGCTCGGAGTGAATCTTCGTCAGGCCTTCGGTGCGAAGAACCTGGAGGAAACCGAGTAGGCTATTGTTGTTGCTCAGCACGCCGAACGGGACGTTGGCGGTGCCGGTGCCGGTGATGCTGGTAGTCGTCTGCGCGGGAGCGAGCGGCGTCAAGACGGTGGCCAGGCCGCCGGGTCCGCCGATCAGACTCGAAAGGAACCAGTTGGGCCCGCTGTGGTTCCAGCTAAAGGACATGTTGCGGAGTTCGGATCGATTGACGACAGCGACAACGACCTGAAGCTCGACGGTATACACGCCCTTGGTTTCGGGGCCGACGACAGTAATGTCGATGACTTCGGCGCGTTCTTTCTTTTCGCCGTAGAAGAACGTCACGCGGCTGCGGCCGATGTCGAGGGCTTCGAAGGTGACGACGCGCATGTCGTCCTTGGATTGATTGACGCGGACGACTTTGCTGTTCTCGTTGTCGATGCCGCCGATGGGAATCTCGCGAAGACGGGCCGTCTTGAAGCTCCCTTTTACGATGGACATCGATTGAACTTCCGCGCTGCCCTGAGCGCCGCCGGCAACAGCGACGACGATCTCGTGGATCTCGACGCGATCCTTTTGATCGACGAAGGTGATTTGCGTGCGGCCGGGGTTCTCGGCGACCAGGAGAACCTCGTTGTTCCGATCAGCGATGCGCTCCACGCGCACCACGGAACTGTTAGGGTTCTCGACGCGCTTGAGGTCCGCCAGCGTCGTCATGTGATGCGGGCGCGAGGCGCCCATGGGCATCTCGACGACGTGGCGCGTCACGGTGGCCGTCGGGTTTGACGGCGTGAGCGTGGGCAAGGGGGTTTGTGCGGGAGCGGACGAGGTGCCGAGCTGAAGCGCCAGCGCGGCGAGCAGGCTCCACCAGCCGATGGAAAACGTGCGGTGCATCCTTTCACCTCATGGGATATGGAATGTGCAGGGGAGTGTCGCCACCCACCAGCGAAACCAAATTCGTAGGTGGGGATCAACCCCACCCTACACAATCATGTCCCGTCAACATCCGGTCGACGGGACCTTTGTTCGTCGAATCATCCCTGGTTCTAGGACGGGTCTCCGGACCCGTCCTTTGTTTTTCCGGGAACGGCTCAGGAGGCCCGTCCCACGAAAGCGCCAACCCCAATTATCAGCGGCGCTACTGGGCGTCATTCTGACGAGGGCCGTTCTGCTGTTTCTTCGGTGTCGTCGGGGTCGGCCGCGGTGGCTGCGGGGCGGCGGCGGACGGCGACTCGGCTTCCACTTCATCCGGCGTCAGGACTCGTCCATCCTCAACGCTGCGGTAGTAGTACATGCGTTCGACGGTGCGCGGGCCCGTGCCGGAGCCATTCACGATGTCGTAATAGTGTTTGGTGTAGCGCGGGGCCGGCGGCAACTCCGGCTCGGGGTCAGGTTTCACCGCGGGCTTCACTTCCTGTTTCATTTCGGGCTTCACTGCCGGCTTCACTCCTGGATCCTCGGTACGCGGCGGATCGTTTTTGGCAACCGCAGTCGGTTGTTCCGGCTCTTTGTCCTTGTCCTTTTTCTCGATCTCGCGCCCCGTGAAGACGCGAATCTTCGCCTGCGTCTTGTCGTCGTATTTTCGCATGATCAATCGAATCGTTCCCATGTCCATCGCAACGTTGGCTTTCAGAATGTCCTCTTGCTTCAGGGCGAACGTCACTACCTGTGCGGGGGCGGCGATATCCCCTTCCGGCGTCACACGGATGTCGGCCGCCAACACCAGGACGTTCTCAAGCAACAAGTACACTTTCGTTCCGAACACGTCCTGCCCACGCACGGTTAGGTGCAAATCCACGCGTGAGCCGGGCAGCGTCGCCAAGCCATGTGCGGTCGTCTGCAGGTTGACCGGCACGCCAATGGCCTGGAATCCCTCGGGAATCTCAATGCCGCCCTTGTCGTAGAGATTCGCGGCAGTGATTGACTCTCCCTTGTTGCGCGACATCTTCAGCTTCTTGCCCTTCAGGGCTTCGAAGTCGGTGATGGCGTCTGCCGGGGCCAAATCCTTGCTGACCGCACGTTTCTCGAAGTACTCCTCCGGTTTGACAAGTTGCGTGTGGACGCTGATGTTCTTGGTCGCGAACAAGATTTCAACCTTTTCCGGTTCGTCGGGCGTTGATCGTTCGGCGAGCAGTCGGCTCGTCATGTAACTGGCGCCGAGGCCACAGGCGATGGCCAGGCCCATCAGGATGATGGCTTTCGGTTTCATGGTGTAGCTCCAGGGTGCGGGGCTGAGGTTGGTCTCTTTTGGATTCCCACCTCACCGTTTGTATTTTCGACCGGGTGACGCGGGAGACTTCAGCTTTTACGGATATTCCGGTCGCACTGGTTATAACGATCGTGCCGGCAAACTGGGGAGACTGATGAGTCCACGCAAGCAACTGCGTTTACGTTTAGCGCTCGCTCGTCGCCGGGCGAGCGCCAAGCGTAAACGGCTAAAAGTTGAAATTGTGGATGTACATCAGATACCCCAAGAAACCGATGCAGAGCGGTACGCCATAGGGCAGCCGGTGCCAGCGAGGCCGACGAGCATCCGCTTTTTCCGCGATCTCGCCCAGGCCGTTCGACTGGAACATATCGCCGACGATTTCCTTGAGATGGTCGGCATTTTCTTTGAATTGGCCGCGGGCGAGAATCATGCCCAGGCCGATGACCCCGCCGACGATGACGCCGGCACAAAACGCCCAAAAGATAATGTCGGCGCCAGTGGCTAGACCGTAAAACGCGCCGATCCACGAGCCGAAGCCCATGGTCATTTTGACATCGCCGGCGCCCATGCCGCCGATGGCGTACACAGGCAGAAGCAGAATGAAGCCCAGGAACGTGCCGAACAGGGCAGCGCCGGTGCCCCCTTCGCCGGCCTCCAAACCGAGATCGTTCGCCAGCCCAAGCATCCAGCCGCTGATGATGAGCGGGAAGGTAAGCTTGTTGGGAACTTTGAATTTCCACCAATCGATGATGGCGGCGGCAAGCATGCCGGCACAGATCACCACGATCGGCCAGTTGCCAAGGCTCAAGAGCGGTTTGTCGAACATGGGAGAGTTCCTTGTTTCAGGGGTCCGCGCGTTGAAAATCCCAGGGGTTCACGTTGTTCACCCCTGGGCTTGGGCTTCAACCAAAGAACCGTGAAATCAGCTCGAAGCCGATCCGATCTTCGTTCCGACGGTCGTAAAGGTCGTGTTGGTGTTCTGGCCCAGGGTCGTGATGGCTGCCAGGCAGACCACGATAATGAGGGCCAACATGACTGCGTATTCGACAGCCGTCGGGCCATCTTCACGCGTCAAGAAATCGACTGTTGCATTCCAGAACTTGCTCATGGGGTTGTCCTTTCTGTCGAAACCCGTGTCCACTTTTCTCCGGCTCTGTCCTCTGGGAGAGACGCGGGCCGGGTTCGCTCGAATCGCACCGTGCGGTTCGAACCAGAGCAAAACCTCTGCCGCCGTCGGTCTCGCCGAAACCGTCGCTTGCGCTTCCGGCTCGTCGGCGAGACCTCGGGCGGCAATTGACTCAACTCGACGCCGAACCAACCTTCGTGCCAACCGTGGTGAAGGTCGTTTTGGCG
>Ga0194131_10004380_pt1 | contig 21332 bp, 18 predicted proteins | sample TA2KigO120mmetaG_FD_148631 | JGI IMG/M metagenome (GOLD analysis project Ga0194131, IMG submission 148631) | Freshwater microbial communities from Lake Tanganyika, Tanzania - TA2015053 Kigoma Offshore 120m | ecosystem: Environmental > Aquatic > Freshwater > Lake | place: Tanzania: Lake... | reverse complement strand
GCGCGCGACCGTCTTGCCGTCGTCGCGCGGGTCGAGCAGCGCGACCGAATCACCCTCCGGCACGCAGCGCCAGTAGCCGTAGGCCGCCTGCGGCGCGAGGATCTTCTCCTTCGCGCATTGGCGGCCGAGCGTGTGCAGGATCGGCCGCACGTGCTCGTCGACGAACTTCTTGTACTCGGCCACCGGCTTGCCTTTGCGCCGATAGCCCCACTGGAACTGGAACAGCGTGACCTCGTTGATGTACGGGAACACGCTCTGCAGGTGGATCGACTCGATCGTGCGCGCGCCGAGGAACGGCGCGGACGGATACGCGAACTCGCGCGGCAGCTCGTGGCCGTTCATACGCGGCTCGGCGACCTCGGGAGCCGGTCGAGAGCCGGACGCGGCGGCTGCGACCACGCCGGCCAGGCGCAACGCGCGCTGCTCGGGTGTCGTCTCCGCGTCGGCGGTCGAGCCGTCGACGCCGGCGACGTCGGCCGCCAGCTCGGCTTCGGCGAGCTCGGAGGTCGACAGCTCGCGCTCGGTGCGGCGCGGCCGGACCGCGGGCTTGGCCTCGCCGGCAACGACGCGGCCCACGACGTCGAGGCCCTCGAAGGCGTCCTTCGCGTAGTAGAGCGGGCCGTTGTAGATGCGGCGGCAATCGTCCTCGACGTAGGAGCGTGTCAGCGCGGCGCCCCCGAGGATCACCGGCGTGGCGATTCCGCGCTTGTTCATCTCCTCCAGGTTCTCGCGCATGATGACCGTGCTCTTCACGAGCAGGCCCGAGAGTCCGATCGCGTGCGGCTTGTGCTTCTCCGCGGCCTCGAGGATCGACTGGATCGGCTGCTTGATGCCGAGGTTGTAGACCGTGTAGCCGTTGTTGGTGAGGATGATGTCGACGAGGTTCTTGCCGATGTCGTGCACGTCGCCGCGCACGGTCGCCAGCACGAGCTTGCCGCGACTGTCGCCGTCGGCGCGCTCCATGTGCGGCTCGAGGCACGCGACGGCGGCCTTCATCACCTCGGCCGACTGCAGCACGAACGGCAACTGCATCTCGCCGCGGCCGAACAGGTCGCCGACGACGCCCATGCCGTCGAGCAGGTCCTTGTTGATGATGTCGAGCGGTCGTTTCGACTGCATCGCGACGCCGAGGTCGTCCTCGAGGCCGATGCGCTCGCCCTCGACGATGCGCCACTTGAGCCGCTCGAAGACGTCCTCGGGCGCCTTGCGTGCGGCCTTGGCCTTGACCTGCGCGCCCTCGAAGAGCTTGAGCAGCGCCTGCAGCGGGTCGTAGCCCTCGCGCCGGCGGTCGAAGATCAGGTCCTCGGCGGCCTGTCGCGCGGCCGGATCGACGCGGTGCAGCGGCTCGATGCGACCCGAGTGCAGGATCGCGGCGGTCAGGCCGGCTTCGCGCGCGTGGTGCAAGTAGACCGAATTCAGCACGTGGCGCGCGGCCGCGTTCAGGCCGAACGAGATGTTCGACAGGCCGAGCACGGTCGAGACTCCGGGAAACTCGGCGCGCACGCGCCGGATGCCTTCGAGGGTCTCCAGGCCGAGCTTGCGGTCATCCTCGTTGCCCGTGCAGATCGTGAAGGTCAGCACGTCGAACAACAGATCCTCCGGGCGCAGCCCGTAGTCCTCCGTGCAGATGCGGTAGAGCCGGCGCGCGATGCGGATCTTGTCGTCCGCCGTCTTCGCCATGCCCTTCTCGTCGATGGTCAGGCAGATCACGGCCGCGCCGTGCTCCTTGACCAGCGGCAGCACCTTCTCGCAGCGCTCCAGGCCGTCCTCGAGATTGATCGAGTTGACGATGGACCGCCCGCCGCACAGCTCCAGCGCGGCCGCGAGCACCGGCGTCTCGGTCGAGTCGATCATCAGCGGCACCGCGACCTCGCTGCGGTAGCGCTCGATCACCTTGGTCATGTCCGCGACCTCGTCGCGGCCGACGTAGGCGGTGCACACGTCGAGCACGTGACTGCCCTCGCGCAGCTGCTCGCGGCCCATGTTGACCATCGCATCGACGTTGCCGGCGAGCAGGTGCTCGCGGAAGGCCTTCGAGCCGTTGGCATTGCTGCGCTCGCCGACGAACAGCACCGAGTTGTCCTGGAAGAGCGGGACGGCCGAGTAGATGCTCGTCACCTGCGGCAGGTGCGCGCCCTTGCGGCGCTTGGGTTCGCGCACGCCCAGCGCGCGCGAGGCCGCCTCGATGTGGGCCGGCGTCGTGCCGCAGCAGCCGCCGATCAGGCCGACGCCGTCCTCTTCGACGAAGCGCATCAGCCAATCGGCCAGTTCGGCCGGCGTCAGCGGATAGTAGGTTCGGCCGTCGACGAGCTGCGGCAGGCCGGCGTTCGGGTAGACGCCGATGCGCTTGCGGCAGTTCTGCCCGAGCAGCCGCACGTGCTCGCTCATCTCGCGCGGACCGGTCGCGCAGTTGATCGACAGCATGTCGATCGGGTACGGATCGAGCAGCGCGAGCGCGGCCGCCATCTCCGTGCCGACCAGCATCGTGCCGGTCACCTCCATCGTCACGCTGGCGAGGATCGGCACGTCGCGCTTCAGCGCCTCTCGCGCGCGCAACACCGCATTGATCGCGGCCTTGGTCTGCAGCGGATCCTGGCAGGTCTCGATCAGCACGCCGTCGACGCCGCCCTCGATCAGGCCGAGCGCCTGTTCCTCGTAGCTCGCGCGCAGCTTCGCGTAGCCGATCTGGCCCAGCGTCGCGAGCTTGGTGCCCGGACCGAGCGAGCCCAGCGCGAAGCGCGGACGCGCGCTGGTCGAGTGCTTCTCGCAGGCCTCGCGCGCGATCCGCGCGGCCTTCGCATTGAGCTCGCGGCAGCGCTCGCCGAGGCCGAACTCGTTCAGGGTCAGCACGGCGCCCCCGAAGGTATTGGTCTCGACCGCGTCGCAGCCGGCGGCCAGGTACGCCTCGTGGATCGAGCGGATCACCTCGGGGCGGGTGTGATTGATGATCTCCGGGCAGTTCTCGAGTCCCTGGTAGTCGCGCTCGAGATCGAGGTCGGCCGCGTGGATCTGCGTGCCCATCGCGCCGTCGAGGACGAGCACGCGGCGGTCGAGCGCTTCGCGCAGGTTGTAGCTCATGGTGGGGGAGCGCGTTGGAGGTCTGAATGGAGCAGGCCCGGGCCTAGGCGACCGTCGCCGTCGCGACGAGCGTCATGAAGTGCGGCGGCTGCGGATCGCGCGCGGCGCGCGCGACCTTGATGCGCGCGAAGCCGGCCGTGGCGAGGCAGTCGCGCAGCGCCTCCTCGGTGAAGCCGAGATGCTTGTGCTGGTACTTCTCGCGCACCCACTCCTCGTTGTGGGCGAGCAGGTCGAGCACGAGCACCTTGCCGCCGCGCACGAGGATGCGGCGCGCCTCCTGCAGCGCGCGCACCGGGACGACGGCATGGTGCAGCGCCTGCGACAGCACGGCCACGTCGAAGGACTGATCGGGCAACGGTAGGTCCTCGATGTTGCCCTCGACCGTCTTGACGTTGGCGAGGCCTGCCGTGCGCGCGCGCAGCTCGAGCTGGCGCAGCATCTCGGGGGACAGATCGACCGCCGTCACGGTGTCGGCGACCTGCGCGAGCATCAGCGTCAACAGGCCGTCGCCGATCCCGAGATCGACGTACTTGCCGCGCGGCACGAGTTGCAGGATGCCGCGCGCGAGTCCCTCCCAGGTGCGGCCCGGCAAGAGCTGCTCGCCGAACGTGGCCGCGACGCGGTCGAAGTAGGCCTTGTCCTCGACGCGGCGGCGTTGGCGCAGTTCCTCCAGGCCGGCGAGGTCGGATTGGAACTCGACCGTCTCGCGCTCCTGTCTCAGCACCTGCTCCCACACTCCGCCGGCGGGACCGGGCAGCAGGCTGTACAGGCTGCGGCGGCCGGTGCGGCGATCGGTGACCAGGCCGACTTCCTTGAGCAGCGCGAGGTGCGTCGACACGCGGCTCTGGCCCATGTTCAGGATCTCCATCAGATCCGAGGCCGAGAGGTCTTCCTGCGAGAGCAGGTTCAGGATGCGCAGCCGGGTCTCGTCGGCGAGCGCCTTCAGCACGCGGGAGGTTCCGTTGAGTCCGATCATGGAATCAAGATTAGTCGATGGAATGATTTTCGGCTCGTCAGGTCTCCCAGCCTGAGCCCGGTCTGCGATTGTAAGGCTATGGAAAACAGGCAATTGTGGACCTGACCCTGGGCCGGGAGCCGAGCATCCTGGTATGGGTGATCCTCGTGCCCCTCGGTCCCTCGCCGCTCCCATGATGCGCCGCGCCTTCCGACTCGTGCTGCTCACCTCGGTCCTGTGCGCCTGCGGCGGGGGCGGCGGTTCCGACGGTCCTTCGACGCTGTCCGGCGATGTCGTGCTGCTCGTCGACGTCGTGTCGGCCGCCGAGAACGAGCCCAACGGCTCCGTCGATTCGGCCCAACCGCTCGGCGCGCTGCACGCGGGGATTCGGCTGAGCATCGACGGGCGCTTCGATTCGGCCGGCGATCTCGATGCCTTTGCCTTCGTCGCCCGCGAGCCGCTGCGCGTCGAGATCGACGTGCTGCCGATCCGCGGCGATGAGTGCGAGCCCGCATTGGCCGCCTTCGACGCCGTCGAGCAGGTGTGGCGCGCCGAGGGCAGTGCCTCCAATTCGCGTGCGCGGCTCGCTTTCGACGCGCGCGGCGCCTTCGATGTCGTGCTGCGCACGCTGTCGGTCGGCGGCGCGTACCGGATGCAGGTCCGTGCGCAGCCGGCCGGCGAGGTCGGCACGGCCTGGTTCGGCGACGGCGAACGCGGCATCGAGCCCGCCTTCGGTTGCGAATTGCAGATGGGCGGCTCGAGCGCGTGGCAGCCCTATCTCGCTCCCGCGCTCGAATCGCGTGCCGGCGAATTCATCGTCACCACGCGCGCCGGCGCGGATCCGGCCGTGGTCGCGGCCGCGCACGGTGCGACGCTGGTCAGCCGCATCCCGCAGGGGCCCGCGCTCGTGCGCTGGGTCGGGGCGCAACCCGGTTCATCCGCGGGTGATGCCGAGCTGCGCGCGACCGTTGCGCGCGCGCGCCGCTGCAGCGAGTCCGTGGACGTCGAGTGGACCGAACTCAATCGCGTGCGGCGCATCAGCGGGCTCGGCAGCGCTCTCGGCGGGCCCCCCAACGATTCGTTCTACGGCCTGCAGTGGCACTACGAGCTGATGCGGCTGCCGCAGGCCTGGGCCACGAGCACGGGGGACGATGCGGTGTTGTTCGCGGTGATCGACACCGGCGAGACGGCGCACCCCGACCTCGACGATCGCCAGATCGCCGGCTACGACTTCGTCCTCGATCCGGCCAGCGCGAAGGACGGCAACGGCCTCGATGCGGACCCGACCGACGAGGGCGATGGCACCGGGCTGACGCCGTCGTCGTTCCACGGCACCCACGTGGGCGGCACGATCGGCGCCGAGACGGACAACGGGCAAGGCGTCGCGGGAGTCACTTGGAGCGGCAGGCTGATGCACCTGCGCGCGCTCGGCGCGGGCGGCGGCACCGACTTCGACCTCGCCAACGCGCTCTTGTACGCGGCTCGTCTCGCGAACAACTCCGGCACGCTGCCGCCGGAGCGCGCCGATGTCGTCAACATGAGCCTTGGAGGCCCCGGCACGAGCACGACGCTCTCGAACGCCGTTACGCAGGCGCGCAACGCCGGCTGCGTGCTCGTCGCGGCCTCGGGCAACGAGAACACGCAGACCAAGAGCTATCCGGCCGCCTACAACGGCGTGATCGCGGTCGGCGCGGTCGACTTGAACGGCGTGCGCGCGCCGTACTCGAACTACGGCACCTGGATCGACCTGGTCGCGCCGGGCGGCAACCTGGCCGCGAATCTCGATGGCGACGCGTACCCCGACGGCGTGCTCTCGACGCTGATGGACGATTCGGGGCCGTCGCTGTCACCGGTCTATGCGTTCTATCAGGGCACTTCGATGGCCTGTCCGCATGCGGCTGGGTTGGCCGGGCTGTTGCTGGCGGTCGATCCGCTGCTCACGCCTACGCAGGTCGAGTCGATCCTCGTATCGACGGCCGTCGATCTGGGCAGCCCCGGCAAGGACATCTTCTACGGAAACGGACTGGTCAACGCGGAGCAGGCGCTGCTCGTGGCCGACGGTTCGGCGAGCGGCACGCCCGTGCTCGGACTGACGCCGACGTCCTTGGCTTTCGGCACAGCGCAAGTCCAGTTGTCGAGCGCGGTCGCGAATCTCGGCGGTGCCTTGCTCGACGTGACCGGCGCGACGGTCACGACGGTCGACGGCGGCCCCTGGCTCGCCGCGGCGCTCGTCGCCAGTGGCAGCGCAAGCACCGACACCTCGGCCGTGCAGGTCAGCGTGGACCGCAGCGGTCTCGCCGATGGCGCGTACAGCGGCAGCGTGCTCGTTTCGAGCAACGGGGGTTCATTGACGATCAACGTGACGATGGAGGTCGAAGCCGCGCCCGTCCTGCCTTCAGTGGACGTCTTCGTCGTGCTGGTCGATGCCGAGAGCTTCGACCCCGTTGCCCAGGACATCGTGAACCCCGCGCCGGGTGCTGGCTTCACTGCGCAGGACCTCGTCAGCGTCGATCTCGCCTTCCTGCTGACCGACCTGCCCGCCGGCGAGTACCTGCTGTTCGCGGGGTCCGATGACGACAACGACGGCTTCATCCTCGGTCCCGGCGATGCGTACGCGGGTGCCTACCCGACGCTGAACGAGATCGAAGTGATCGCGCTCGGCAAGGGCAAGGATCTCGCCGGCTACGACTTCGCGGTGTCCGGGAACAGCGGTCCGACCGCGCTGTCCGCGCAGGGCATCGATCCGGCCGGTCCAGCAGCCGGCAATCGAGGCGTGCGCCTGCTCTGGCGCTGAGCCGTCGCTCCGGGTTACGGCGCGAACTGCAACTCGATCGGCAGCTCCGTCGCTTCGATCGTCGCGATCGCGATCGGGTGCGTGACGATCGCGATCTGAAGCGTATCGGGTGCTGGGTGCAACTCGCGCGCGCGAACCACCACGTGGTCGCGATCACGCTCGACCGCGACGATCTCGACTCCATGGCCCCCGCTCGGGCGCTCCCCGAGCGCGACGCACAGCAGTGTGCGCAACTCGAAGTCGATGCTTGGGGCGGCGCGAGCCGGCAGCCGCGCGTTGTCGATGCGCTCCCAAAGGGTCTGCCACTGAGCGTCGGTTCGAGCGATGTGCAGGCCGGCGGATAGCTGCGCCGCGCTGAGCGGATGGGGGACCGCCTCCGTCGTCAGGAGGGTCGGAGCGCTCCGGCAGCCGGCGAGCAGCAGCGCGAGCACCATCGGAAGGCAGGGCCAATTCATCGCATACCGTCTCTTTACTGCTTCCAAGGGGGCTGGGTTGGCTTCTCGGCGGGCCACCCGGGGGAACCCGGGACTGGGGGGAGCGGAGACTGTATCCTAGAAGGTCGCTTCCAGGCGGCGCGCGTGCGCTGCGGGAGCCTTCGATCCGGGCTGTGGCAGGTCTCCTTTCCTGCTCGGGTCCCCATCTCCAAACGCTGGATCCTGCGGGATCCGACCCTGACCCCAACACGAGAAACATGAGCAAGCTCATCATCGCCCTCGCGCTCGCGACCGTTTCCCTGACCGCCTGCAAGTCCGACAACAAGATGGCCGCCGGCGACGCGAACGAGCCCGCCGCCAAGCCGGGCTGCTGCGACATGAAGGCCGGCTGCGGCGAGAAGGCCGGCTGTGACAAGAAGGCCGCCTGCGATTCGACGAAGACCTGCCCGATCACCGGCCAGAAGATGCAGTAGCGCGGTTCGGACGGCTGGGCTCGTGCCTGCCGCCACGTCGCTAGAGACCACCGGGGTGCGGAATCAGCTTCCGCGCCCCGGTGGTTTTTTTGTTGCGAGGAGCCGGGTTCGCAGGATGATCAGCGCGTCGTGAGTCCGAAGTGGAAACGCTGGCTGCTCGGCGCAGTCGTTCTGCTGCTCGCGTGCGGACTGCTCTTCTCGGGCGCCGCGCACGTTGCGCTGCATGACCATTGCCATGAGCACGAGCTGGGGGTGGATCCCGCCGGCTCCGAGCAGTGCCCGGCCTGCTCGCTCGCCAGCCCCGTCGCGCCGATCCCAGAGCTCACGAGGACGTGGAGCTACACGGTTGTCGAGCGCCTCGAGGATCCGGCCTCCGAGGTTTGGAAGAGCCGCCGCGAGCTCGCGGCGAGCGCGCGCGGGCCGCCGCGTAGCTAGGGATTGATGATGCCATCGTGGATTCCTGCGCTCGAGGCGCGGGATTCCACTGCGTGAGCTTTCAGGGCTCCCATTCTCGCTCAGCGGACCAAGGTGCCGCGCGGCGAATGCGAGGAGTTCCTGCCTGAGGTCCGCACCAACCTCGCCCCACGCCTGACGGCGATCCGGCCGCGCGCCGCGCTCGCCGCATTCTTCCGCGCCCTGCGGAGAGTCGCACGGTTTCCCCTCGATCCAGATGCACGCCCGCCAACCCGAATGTCGCCCATTTTCCAGCTCCTGCCCACGCTTTCTCCTTCCATTGCGAGTCGCGACTCCACCAAGCCGACCCGCGCGCTCCGAGTAGCCCACGAGCCCCTGGATCCAGAGCGCTGGACGCGTAGGGCCCAGCGCGTCGTCCGCGATCACGAGCTCGCCCTCGACGTCGCGCAGGACGTTCGCATACGCGTTTGGAAGCTCGGTCATCGCTCCGAACAGGAATGCCCGTGGATCCACTCCGCGCTGCGCAAGCACTCGTTGTTCCTGCTGCGCTGCGCGCGCCGGCGCAGTTTCCACGAGTCGGCAGCGGGAAAGTCCCGTCTCGAGGTCGACAGCGAGCACGATCCAGAGCGTGTCGCGATGCGCGGCGAGCTGCGCTCGGCCATCCACACCGCGATCGCGCACCTGCCTGTGGAGTTCCGCGACGCCTGTTCGTTGCGCCTCGAGCACGAGCTCGCCTACGCCGAGATCGCGGCACGCCTGCGTGTGCCGGTTGGGACGATTCGCTCGCGGATCGCACGCGGGAAACAGCTGCTGCAAACCCAATTGGCGAGCTGGATTGCCGACGAATGCCTCGAGTGCGCGCTGCGCGTCTCGGGAACTTCCACGGGCACAGCGGCATTGGGCTCGCGCCGCCCGCACCTCGAGGCGACAGCCGCGCCGCTCCAGGCGCCACCTACCCGCTCCACCCAGAGATCCATCAAGTGAAGTTCCCTACTCTCCAGACCGCCGGCCTTTGCGCGGCCGCGATCGCAGGCTTGGCGCCCTCGGCTCGCGCCAGCGATGAGGACGCCAACGTCCGTCCGGCATTCCAGCTCGCGCCAGGCGGACCGGCCGTATGCCAGCTGGCCGTCGGATCCGACGTCGAACTCTCCGTGGTGCTCTACAAGGAATGCGGCGCGGGCGAGCAGCTGCGTTTCACGGTGTCTGACGGTCGCGGCGTCGATTGGACCACGCCGCTCGCGCTTCCGGGCGCGTCCGGCGCGGCCAAGCAGGTGCAGCGCGACTCCGTGCACGTGATCGGGGCGCGTGCGTTTGCGGTCTGGTCCGATGACGCTCTCGGCGCGAGTTCGACCGGGATCCGTTTCGCGCGCTATCAGGGCGGATCCTGGACCCTGCCGCTGGCCGTCGGGAACGGACTGCCTGTCGGCGTCGACGTCAGCGCCTGGAAGTCGATCTCCCGGTCCGGGCCGTCCGGCGATGTGCATGTCTACGTGCTCGCAACTGCGCGCGGCGCCGCGACCGGCGGCGTCGATCGCGTGTACTTGCTCACGTCGAATGATGCCGGAGCGAGCTTCCTGCCGGCCATTGCGGTCACCACCGCGCCTTCCGGCGCCGATGCCGAAGGACTCGGACTCGATGTGCAGGGCGACCGCATCGTCGTAGCGTGGACCGACGACCGCAACGCGCTGCCGACGCCCGGCAGCGGTCTCGACCTGTGGGTGCGAGCGGGCACGATTGCCGCGAACGGGAGCGTGTCGTGGGCGGGCTCGGAGCAGCAATTCGATCTCCAGCTCGGTGCCAGCACGCAGTCGACCAGCGCGGACCCGATCGTGGCGATCGAAGGAACCAAGCGTGGGATCGCCTGGCTCGAGGACGGGCTCGTCAACGGAAACGACCAGCTCTACTTGCGTCTCTCCGACGACGCTGGCGCAACTTGGAGTGCTCCTGAATTGATCGGCACCTACAACCCGTCACAGGATTCGGTCGCGGCCTTCGACTTCGAGCTCGTCGGGCCCGTTTGGACGCTTGCTTGGGAAGACGACCGCGGCGGCTTGACCAACGTCTACCGCGCGGAGAGCAAGGACGGAGCCGGCTTTCCCGAGACGCAGTTGACCACCCTGGGCGGGCGTCAGCCGTTGATCTCTCGCAGCATCGGCACTCCCTCCGGCGCGACCGTCGTCTACATCGTCGACACGCGCAGTGGCTCCGAGCCGGCCGCGTACTACGCCGATCAGGAATCCGGCGCGGAGTGGCATGACGAGCCGCTCCAACTCGCAGATGGCCTCGCGCTCGGCATCGACGAAGTCGTGAGCCCCGCGGTTGCCTACAACCACCGCTACTACAACTTCGTGATTCCCTTCCTCGCCGGTGCGGGCGAACCGATCGCGAGCGAGCCCTTCATCACGGGATTCCGTCCGCCCAGCCTGTACCCGGAGGGCTTCGTGGCGGGTCCGGCCAATCCGTTCTTCGAGCTCGGCCACCTGCCGTTCGAGGACCTGTTCGCCTTCGTCCTCATTGCCGAGCAACCTGGTGTCGGTCAGTTGATGCTGCCGGACGGACGCGAGACCGGACTCGCCTTCGACACGTTGACGACGTTCGGGTTGAGTCAATTCAACTTCTTCTTCGCCAGCAACGATCCGGTGGCGCGCGGAGCGATGACTCCCGCGCTGACCACCAACCTGCCCTCGGGCTTCCAGTTCTGGGCCTGCGGCATCACGATCGGCGCGGATCTGAACCTGCGCCACGTGACCGATCGGGTAGAGGTCATCATTCCCTGACCTCGACCGGGTATCCGCGGGAGCCCAGAGCGCGCTTCGCGTGCTTTGGGCCTTGCGGGTTTCGGGGTTCGAGAGCAACATGCGTCGCGTGAATCCGGGCTGGCGTCGTTGGCTGCTGATCGCAGTCGTCGTGCTCCTCGCGTGCGGGCTGCTCCTCTCGGGCCCCGCGCATCTCGCATTGCACGACCTCGGCCACGATCACGGGCACGACAGCGATTCGTCGCAGGCGGGTGAATGCCAGAAGTGTTGGCTGGCAAGCCCGCAGGCGCCGAGTGCGGACGGTGCGTGCACCCGGATTCATGCGACGTTCTTGCGCTCGGAGGAAGAAGCCTCCGAGGTTTGGAAGAGCCGCCGCGAATTCGCGGCGAGCGCGCGCGGGCCGCCGGCGGCCTGAGACGAGTCTTGTGTTGGAGCGCGGCGGCGCCGCGCTCGGTGTTTCTCGTTTCCTCGTCACCATTCCGCACGCGGTGCCTTCGTGCCACCGCCGGGTTTCCACCTCTTCCAAGCATTCCATGCCCCGATCCAATTCGCTTCCCGTTTTCGTCTTCACTGCCTGCGCCTGCTCCACGTTCTCGCTCCACGCGCAGGGTTCCCCGTTCCAGACGCCCGGCATGCCGCTCGTCAAGCAGCCCGTCGCCGGCCAAGGCGATGGCAAGGCCGACGGCCAGAGCGCAGGTCAGAGCACGCGCTTCTCGAGCGAGTTCAACCCGGCCATCTCCTTCGCGCTCGACGGCCTGCTCACGCACGCTGACTTCGACGGCGACGAGGACGGCTTCGAACTCGAGCTGCGCTCCGGCGAGATCGGCATCAACGCATGGGTCGACCCGCGCGCTTGGGCCTACGGCATCGTCGTCTTCGCCGAGGACGAGGTCGCTCTCGAGGAGGGCGCCGTCCACTTCACCGGCCTGGGCGGCCATCGCGTGTTGCGCGCCGGTCGCTTCTTCGTCGACTTCGGCAAGCAGATGCAGGCGCACGAACACGAGCTGCGCACGATCGAGCGGCCGGCCGTGCTGCGCGAGTACCTCGGCGCCGAACTGGCCGGTGACGGCGTGCAGTTCGACGACTGGCACTCGCTCGGCGACGAGACCGTGCTGCGTTACTCGATCGGCGTGTTCCACTCGCTGCTCGGAGAGGTCGAGGAGGAAGCGGGCAGCCCCTTCGCGGTCGATTCCGAATTGAAGGAGCTCGACGAGCTCGGGTACACCGCGCGCCTGACCGCCTTCACCGAGGTCGGCGACGCAGGCACGCTGCAGCTCGGCGCGTCGGCGCGCTTGATACCCGACTTCGGGTTCGAGCTCGACAACGGCGCCAGCGCTGAGGGACTCGACAACTCGGTGCTCGGCCTCGACCTGACCTACGGCTGGGCCGACGAGACGAACACGCGCCGCTTCACCGCCGGGCTCGAATGGCTGTTCGACGCCGGTGACAACGGCGCGGCCGTGAACGACTCGGGCACGCCGCTCGACCCCAGCGACGACACGATCGACACCTTCGACGAGACCGTCAACGGCTACTACGGATACGTGGACTATGCCTGGAACCAGCAGCAGTCGGCGGGCATCCAACACTCGTGGCTCGAGCTCCCCGAGCCCGGCGAGCCGACGCTCTCGGAGCTGGACGTGTACTACACGCACAACCTGTCTGAGTTCGGGCGACTGCGGCTGGGATTGACCTTCGTCGATGCCGAATCCGGCGCCGACGGCATGATCGCTGCGTTGCAGTACACGAACGTCATCGGCGCCCACGGCCACGGCGTCAACTTCTAGGAGCACCCTTCATGCGTCTCGATCGACTCCTGCTGCGCGCCGCCGCGTTCCTGCTGCTGGCGCTCTCAGCCGGTGCCTCCGAGAAATTGCGTGTCGTCACGACGCTGCCCGACCTCGCCGACATCGTTCGGCAGGTCGGCGGCGCGCGTGTCGACGTGAATGCACTCGTCAAGGGCACCGAAAACCAGCACGCCGTCGTCGCCAAGCCGTCGATGCTGATTGCGCTGTCGCGTGCGGACGTGTTCGTGCAGATCGGACTCTCGCTCGAGAGCTCCTGGGTACCCGGACTGCTCGAGAATGCGCGCAATCCGCGCATTGCTCCGGGCAAGCCCGGTTTCGTCAACGGATCCGACGGCTGGCCGGCGCTGGACGTCCCGGCCTCGTTGTCGCGCCAGGGTGGCGATCTGCATCCGCATGGCAATCCGCATTTCAACCTATCGCCGCGCGCCGGCCGGCACCTGGCGGCGCGCATCCTCGCGGCTCTCGTCGCGAACGATCCGGCCGGCCGATCCGAGTACGAGGCGGCTCACGCCAGGTACGCGCTTGCGCTCGACGCGGCCGAGGCGCGCTGGGCCAAGGCCGCCGAGCGGTTGCGCGGCGTCGCGGTCGCGACCTACCACCAGGAGTTCGACTACCTCGCGCGGGAGTGCGGGCTCGTGATCGTCGGCACCGTAGAGCTCAAGCCGGGCATCCCGCCGACTCCGGCGCACGTGATCGGGCTCGTCGACGCGATGCGCGTGCGCGGGGCACGGCTCGTGCTGACCGGCGCTTGGTCGAACACGCGACAGGTCGCGCAGGTGGCCGAGCAGGCGCAGGGGCGCGTGGTGGAGCTGCCGCACGCCGTGACGAACGCGCAGGGCAGCGACACGTGGATCGGGATGATGGACCAGATCCACACAAAGCTGCTCGAAGCTCTCGACTCGCTGCCGCGCGGGCCGTAGTTTCGCCTGCTTCGGCATGGCGCCCCTCCTCACGCTGCGCGCGGCGGCCTTCGGCTACGCCGGTCGCGCCGTCGTGCGCGGCGTGAACCTGTCGCTGGAGCCGGGCGACTTCCTGGGCATCATCGGACCCAACGGGGGCGGTAAGACCACGCTGTTCCGCGGTCTGCTCGGGCTGCTGCCCGCGATGGAGGGCACGCTGGAGCGGGGCACGGCGGCATTCGGCTACGTCCCGCAGCGCGAGCAACTCGACCCGATCTACCCACTGTCCGTGGAGGAGGTCGCGCAGATGGGTGCCTTCGGCCGGCTGCGCGGACTGCGCACGCTCGGGCGCGTCGAGCGCGAGGCGGCGCGCGAGGAACTGCGCCGCGTCGGCATGCTCGATCGCGCGCGCGATCAATTCGCAAACCTCTCCGGCGGTCAGCGCCAGCGCGTGCTCGTTGCGCGCGCGCTGCTGACGCACCCGCAGGTGCTGCTGCTGGACGAGCCGACCAGCGGCGTCGACCGCCTCGCTCAGGAACAGGTGATCGAGCTGCTCGACGAGCTGCGCCGCGAGCGCGGGATCGCGATCTTGCTCGTGTCGCACCAGTTGCAGCTCGTGCGTCGTGCCGTGCGTGAAGTGTTGTGGGTAGCGGACGGACGCGTGCTGCGCGGTCCGGCGGCGGAGCTGCTCGAGCCCCAGTCTCTCGATCGTCTCTACGCGGGCAAACCGCCGGAGTCCGGGCCTTGAGCGCGTCGATCGTCCAGGCCCCGGTCGAGTGGGCGCGCGTGCTCGAGCTGTTCCACTGGGCAATCCTCGCCGCACTGTGCGCGGGTCTCGTCTGTCCGCTGATCGGTTGCTTCCTGCTGCTGCGCCGCACCGGCTTTCACGGCGTGTTGTTGCCGCAACTCGGCGCGACCGGCGTCGCGCTCGGCTTCGCGATCCTGCCGTGGTGGATCGAGCACGTCGGGTTGGGCGGGCTGACCCTCGAGCAGGCGTACGCGGATCCCCACGCGATGCTGAACTGGCACATTGCCTGGGCGGCACTGTGCACGTTCGGTGGGCTCGGCTGGCTGCTCGTCGCCAGTCGCCGCGACGGTCGCGAGACCGGGCGTGTCGCGGCCGCCTTCGCGGTGGCTTCGGCGGCCACGCTGCTGCTCGCGCAGGCCTCGCCCTACGGCGCCGAATTCGTCGCCGAGATGCTGCGCGGGGAGATCCTGGCGGTCGGCGTGCACGAGTTCGAGACGATCGCGGCCGCAGGCGGGTTGGTGCTCGCCTTGTTCGCGCTGTTCCACCGCGACTTCCTGCTGGTCAGCTACGACCGCGAGTTCGGGCTCGTGCTGGGCAAGCGCGCGATCGCCTTCGAAGCGGTGTTGATGGCGGTGGTCGGCATCACGATCTCGGTCGGCGTCATGATCGTCGGACCGCTCGTACTCTTCGGTCTGCTGGTGCTGCCGCCGCTGTGGGCGCGCCGCTGGGCGCGCACGATGGGCGGCTTCTATGCCTGGTCTGTGGCCTACGGGCTTGCTTCGGTCCTGCTCGGGGTGTGGGCGTCCTTCGCGCTGGATTGGCCGCTCGGCGCGGCCGTAGTCGCCGCCGGAGCCCTGCTCGGACTGCCCGGTCTGGCTTGGAGCTCGCGCACACGCGCTTCGCGATGAAGCTCGACGAGAAGCTGGTACGGCTCGTCCGCGAGCTCGGCATGGCAGTCGACGCGCTCGAGTTCTCGCCGCCGGTCGTGCACGTCTACAACCCGCTGGACTACGCGCGCGCGGCCGCCGAGCAGTACCTGCGGCGCTTTGCGCGGCGCGGCATCGACGCGCTGTGGCTGGGCATGAACCCGGGGCCGTTCGGCATGGTGCAGACAGGCGTGCCGTTCGGCGAAGTCGCTGCCGTGCGCGATTGGTTGCGCATCGATGCCCCGATCAGGCGCCCGCGGTGCGAGCATCCGCGGCGGCCGATCGAGGGTCTGGCCTGCAGGCGCTCCGAGGTCAGCGGCAAGCGGCTGTGGGGTTTCGCGGCCGAGCGCTTCGGAACGCCCGAGCGCTTCTTCGCACGCTACTTCGTGTGGAACTACTGTCCACTCGCGTTCCTGTCCGCCAGCGGAGCGAATCTGACTCCGGACAAGCTCGGCGCCGCGGAGCGCCTGCGCCTGCAGCAACCCTGCGATCGTGCGCTCGAGCAGATCGTCGAACTGCTCGAGCCGCGCGTGCTCGTCGGAGTCGGCGCCTTCGCGACCGCGCGATTGCGGGCGCTGGCGGAACGCGAGGGGCTCGCCTGCGGGACGCTGCTGCACCCGAGCCCGGCCAGCCCGCGCGCCAATCGCGGCTGGGCCGAGCAAGCCGAACGCGATCTGCGAGAGCTCGGGCTCGCTTGCGGCGGCGCTTCGGGTTGAGCGGAGCGGGCTACTTCGCCGGGCTCGCGACGATGCGCAGCAGCTCGACTTCGATCACGATCGGCGTCTCGGCCGGGATCAGCGGCGGATTGCCTCCGGGCCCATAGGCGAGGTCTGGCGGCAGCACCAGGCGCCGCGAACCAGCCACGCGCATGCCGACCACGCCTTCTTCCAGCCCGCGCAGCGTTTCGTGCGCGCCCAGCGTGAAGATCACGGGCAGGCCGCGTTCGCGCGTGGAATCGATCGTCGTTCCGCTCGGCAACTGCGCGACGTAGTGCACTTCCACGGAATCGCCTTCGCGCGCGGCGGCTCTGTTGGTCACGACGAGGTCCTGCAGTGTCATGCCCGAGGGAAAGCGCTGCACCGGGTGCACGACCGGTGAGGGGGAACCCGCCAGCATCTTGCAGCCGCTTCCGGCGAGCGCGACGCCGAGCGCCACACACAGCGCGATCGGAGTCCACGACGCACAGGCCCGTGCGTCCCGCGTTGCAATCCAGAAGGGCATCAGCGCACCTCCACGAGCTCGACTTCGATCTCCAATGCGGGAGCGGTGCCGCGCACCGGCACGCGCACCTGCAGGCGCGAGCCGGCGCGCATGCCTTCGAGCGCCTGCTCGAGTTCTTCGATCAGCTGCCCGCGCCCGAGCGCCGCCGTCAGCGGGACTCCGCCGCGCCAAGTCGAGGAGATCTCCACGGGCTGCGCTGGCGCGGCCTCCGCGACGGCAGGACCCGCGTCGGCCGCGGAACTCGCGGGTGCTGATTCGGCGCCTTCGGCCAGCGCGGCATCCGCGGCCGGCTCTTGAGCAACCGCGCTCTCCGCGACCTGGTTCTTCCCAGCAGAATGATCCGAAGCAACCTCATCCGCAGCAGAACTGGCCGCAACGGAACTATCCGCAGCAGGGCCATCGCCCCCAGCAACACTCCCGGTTGAGCCATCTCCGGCCGGGCTCTTCGCAGCCGCCGACTCAGGCGCCGGCGCGACCTCCGGCGGGAGTTCGAAGGTGCGCTGATGCAGCACGACGGTGCGTCCCGCGCGCGCGGCGCGACCCGTGCCTGCGCTGACGACCTCCACGCGGACGCCGGTCTTGAATTCGATCACCGTCCCCGCGGCGGGCATCGGCGGGCCGACGTCGATCTCCACTTCCGGCGCGGGTGCAGAGCCGCCGGGACCGGCGTTGGGCGCGAGCTTGGGCGACGGCTTGTCACCACAAGCGGCGAGTTGCGCGCAGGCTAGGAGCAGCACGAGGGTGCGCATGACAATAGGGAGCCTAGCAGGCGCGGCCGTGCGCGCCCAAGTCCGATACGAACTCAAAACGTACCGAACACATGGTCGGCCTTGAGACGGAACAGGCTGACGACGTAGCCGTCCTTGATCTCCTCGCCGACCGAGAGGGTCCCATAGATCGTGGCCGGTTCGACGGCGAAGAAGTCGCACTTCTTGTCACCCGCCATTTCGACGAAGACCCACTCGTTCATCTTCGGGAACATGCCGAAGCAGCAGCCGATCGCGTTGTGGATCAGCGAGAAGCTCTTCACGCCGGTCTTGTCGAAGTCGATCGGGCTCATGAAGCCCTCGATCGCGATCTTCTTGCCATCGAGCGCAAAGATGTCCGCCGGGATGCGCTCCTTCGCGCTCTTCGCGACGGCTTCCGGATCGGCTTCGAGTTCCTTCGCGGTCGGTTGCGAATAGGACCAGCCCGAGAGGTCGGTGAATGCGACGGGCTTGTAGTCCTTGGCGACCTTGGCCTCGCCGCCCGTCTTCGCGGCCGCCTCGACCTTGGCCGCGTTCGAATCCGCAGGCGGCTCGAACGTGCGCGCTTGAAGCGCCGCGCTCGGCGCGTCGCCGCCGGGGCCGTCGAGAACGGGCGCCTGGGGTGCGAGCTGCGGCTCGCCGGTCGTGCTTGCGTCCGCCGGAATCGCGAGCAACTCGCTGGCCGTGACGATCGCAGCCTCGACGCGCGGAGCGAGCGGCTCACCCCGCAGCGTGCTCAAGTCCACGTTGACCGCAGCCGGTGCGCCTTCGCCGCAGCCCGTCGCCGCGAGAATGGCGGCAATGACTGCGCAAGTGGCACGCGGGGCATGCGACGGATGAAAGCAGAACGGGCGGAGGAGCATCGGCATGAGCTCGGGATTCCCCATCAAGGATAACCGAGTTCGACCTGTTCGAAGCGAGCTCCACGCACTTCGATCAGGGCAATTCGGGCTTCCCACTGAGCCGGCCGGTCCTCGAGCACGCCTTCGAAGCGCGAACAGTCCCCGACCCGCTCGCCGCTGAGGTCACTGGCGCGTGCTTGCAACGCCGTCGGCGGTCGGCCGGCCCGCTCCAGGCTCAGCTCGGGCGCGGCGATACGCGCGTAGTTCTCGGCATGGGCATCGAGCACGTGCAGACGCACTTGGCCGGTCCCCGGATCGTAGAGCAGTTCGAGATTCGCGAAGTGATCGCCGAGCTCGATCAGCTTTCCGCCATTGGGTGCTGTGTGGGCATGACCGCCCGAATCGCCGTGCGAGTGGGCGGAGTCTCCACCACAGCAGGTGATGAGCGGGAGGATCGAGGCGACCAGCAAGAGGCGCGAAATCATGGGGTTAGGATAAGACCAATGCCGGCACTTTTCCTCGCCCTCGCGGCGTTCGCAACCGTTCAGGAGCCCACCGCGCTCCCGCTCCCGCTGACCCCGCGCGAGTGGCTCGTGATCGAGCCCGTCGATCGACGCGGCCGCCGGCCGTTCCGGCCGGATGCGGTGTTCGCCGCGCACTTGCTCGATCGCGCCGCGCCACCGCCGCGCGAAGGCGATGCCCTGACCGGTGAGACCGGCAACGAGCAGCGCTGGCGGCGCGTCGAAGCCGATGCGAACGGCGCGATCCCGGGCAACCTCGGGTACGCGTACGCAGCGATCGAATCGCCCGAGGACATCGTCGTGCTGGCCCGCTTGTCGGGGGCGCTCGCGCTGTATGTGAACGGCGCTGGTTTCTGTGGCGACGTGTACGGCTACGGATTCGGTGGCGTGCCGATTGCTTTGCGCAAGGGCGTCAACCACGTTTTCATCAGCGGTTCGCGTGGTGCGCCGAGCCTGGTCTTGGAGCGGCCGGCTACGGCGATCGTCGTTGGAGCCTGGGACTCGACCGTGCCGCACGCGGAGCCTGGGGCGAGTACACCGTTGTCGCTGCTGTTGCTGAACGCGACGACGCGCGTTGTGCGGCGTCCGCCGGGCGCCTACTGGCTCGAGGAGCCCTGGGATCCGCAGGCTGAGGATGCCGCTTCGGCTCCCGGGTCGCTCTCCACTTCGAAGCCGCCAGTGCGCCAAGGTTGGATGGGTGCGAAGCAGCTCGGGCCGCTCGCGCTGACGAGATTGACCGCACACGTCGACGCGCCAGCACGAACGACCCCAACCCAGATCGAGGCGGGTGCTCGAGGCGACGATCGGATCGGAGCCGAGGGCGACGGTCCGGCGGCGCTCGCGCCCGACTTCGAGTACGCATGTGAGGTCGAGTTCGAGGGACTCGAGCCGGCGCGCACTACCCTGCGCATCCCGTATGCATCGGAGTCCGGCACGCGCCTCGTGCCTTATGTGTCGCGCATCGACGGTGCGTTGCAGACCGTCGCTGTTCAAGGTCACGGCCGTCCGGTGCTCACGCTCCATGGTGCAAGCGTGGACGCGTGGGCCCAGGTGACGAGCTACGGCGCGCGACCGGGCTTCCAGCTCATCGCGCCGCGCAACCGCCGCCCATTCGGGTTCGATTGGCAGGACTGGGGCCGCATCGATGCATACGAGGCGCTGGTCGCCGTGCGAAACGGCGCCGTCGAAGGCTGCTTCGTCACCGGTCACTCGATGGGCGGTCACGGGACCTGGCACCTTGCCGCGAACGACCCCGATCGCTTCCTCGCGCTTGCGCCGAGCGCCGGTTGGTGCAGTTTCGACACCTACGGATCGCGGCCTCAGGGGGAGTTGCGCGAGCTGTGGCACGCGGCTGACGGCGCGTCGCGCACCGAGGAACTGGTCATGAACCTCGCGCAACTGCCGGCCTACGTTCTGCACGGCGAGGCGGACGACAACGTGCCCGCCAGCGAGGGGCGCGCGATGCTCGAGCGCCTCGAGAAGGCGGGCGCGAAGCCGCGTTCCCACTTTCAGCCGGGAGCCGGCCACTGGTGGGATGGCGACAAGGCCGCAGGTGCCGATTGCGTGGATTGGCCGGGCATTTTCGAGCTGTTCGATGCGACGAAGGCTTCACAGCATGCGCCGGATGACCTGCACTGGCGGTCCATCGATCCGGGCGTCGATTCGACGCACCACTGGCTGCGCGTCGAACAGCCGCTCGTCTACGGCAACCCTTTCGAGGTCCATGCGAAGCGGACGGAGGAGACCATCGAGGTTCGGACCGAGAACGTGCGCTGGCTGGCCGTGGAAGGCGCCGGCGAGCAGCGTTCGTTCGTGCTGGACGGACAGGCGCTCGACACGAGCGGCTGGCTCTGCACGCACTTCGAGCGCGACGGGCAGGTCTGGCGTCGCGCGCACGAGATCACCGGACGCCAGAAGCGCGCGTACTGCTGCGGGCCGTTCAAGCGAGCCTTCGACCGAGGTTTCACGCTAGTTCATGGCACCGCTGGCGACGATGCCCAGGACTTGGAGCTGTACGAGCGTGCGCGTGCCGATCAGCAGCAATGGTGGTACCGCGCGAATGGCGTTCCAGAACTCATCGATGATCTCGGTTGGAGAGACGCCGAGCAGCAGCGCCACGCGGCAGCGGCATTCTCGCACGTAGTCGGGATGACAGCCCCGGGGAACGTCGTGCTCTACGGAAACGAAGACACGAACTCCGCGTGGAATGACCTGGTTTCACCCGAGTTTCCCATCCGAGTCCGGCGCGGGTGCGTGCAGATCGGTGAGCGCAAGTACGAGGGCCACCACATCGCCTGCGTGTTCGTGGCCCCCCGCGCCGACGATCCAAACGGTTCGACGCTGATCGGCGCCTTCGGCTCCACCGGCACCGCCGGCGCGCGGCTCTCGTACACGCTTCAGCCGTTCACGAGCGGCGTCGGCTATCCCGATTACGTGGTCTATTCGACCGAGGTGCTGACGAAGAGCGACGGCGGCGTGCTCGAGGCCGGCTGGTTCGACCGCGACTGGAAGCTCCAGCCCGAAGGCCCATTTCGTCGTTGATGGGGAGCGGCGCGCACAGCGCGTTTGGTGCGCGGCGTACGCGTGGTACGCCTAGTACGCCTACGACGCGTGATTCGCGCGGTGCGTGTTGTGCGCGCGGCGCGTGCGGTGCGTGCGGTGCGTGCGGTGCGTGCGGTGCGTGCGGTGCGTGCGGTGCGTGTGGTACGCGCGGCGCG
>Ga0194131_10004378_pt1 | contig 21334 bp, 25 predicted proteins | sample TA2KigO120mmetaG_FD_148631 | JGI IMG/M metagenome (GOLD analysis project Ga0194131, IMG submission 148631) | Freshwater microbial communities from Lake Tanganyika, Tanzania - TA2015053 Kigoma Offshore 120m | ecosystem: Environmental > Aquatic > Freshwater > Lake | place: Tanzania: Lake... | reverse complement strand
GATGCCTGTATCCTGTCCATCGGGGTGCTCCCTTGCTGGAGGCCGATCGCCAGACCGGACCTCGTTGACCGCCTTGTCAGGCGAGGTTGCACCCCAACCCTTTTTCCAGCAAGCTTAAGACTTCACCGCGTCGCCTTGCCGTGCTTGTCAAAACCCGCCCGCGAAAAGGTCATCTGCCGCATCTTAACCCCCAATCGACCGTTCATCCTTCAGTCGATTCTCTCACAAATCGAATCCGTCAGCGACCTTTTGCAGAGGTTCCCTAGATTGTTCTGCGCATTCGCATGTCCCTTTTCCGCCGACTTGCGATACCACTTCATTGCTTCTTTGTAGTCCTGGGTGACGCCCTGACCGTTGGCGTACATCAAACCCAGATTGAACTGCGCCTTCGCATCCCCCTGTTCCGCCGCCGCCCGAAACCACTGCGCTGCTTCTTTATAATCCTGGGTGACGCCCTGACCCTCGGCATACATCACGCCCAAATCGCGCTGCGCCCACGCATTCCCCTGTTCCGCTAATGGTTTCAACTCACGGAGTGCCGTCGCGTAATCACCTTTTTTATATGCTTCCGCCCCCTTCTGAAAATCTTGCGCGTATCCAGCGTTCCCGCATGCCACAAGCAGGAACATTCCCAAGAGCAGCAGTTTGATTGCTCGGATCATCTATGTTTAGGTAGGTCAGATCGGACGCGGCAACCGCTGACAGAGCTAGATTTTGGATTGCCGATAATTCGAACTGCTGAGGCTATTGCTGTTGGCTTGGAGTTTGCGAAAGCAATGGAATGTGTCGCTGAACGGACAACTCTGTCATTTGCATTTCAGTGGACGAAATTGCGCGGACGCAAACTGACTTCGTGGGAGAATCCCACGCGTTATGTTTCTTCCGGTCGACACGCATACCAAGATGAGGTACTGAGCTTCGTTAACGTTCCGCTTGAAACGCCGTTATCGGCAGTGAATACCTTTGTAAGCCAGGTCGTACAGCCATTTTTTGCGGTTTTCGACGGATTTTTACTTGGGGAATCAGTGATCGAAGACCTTACGCGCCGACTCCTAGAGAGGAGACTGTAAATCGCTACTCGCTTCCCGTCGCCTTGCTCAAAGGAGAATCGATGATCTGCGCTGCGCGGTTGTCGGTGTTGCTGATTTGGCATACATAGACGGTTAGTGTTATCGTCGCGATCCATGCCTTAGGCGTCGTACCACGATATTCACGTCGCGGCCGAGGATATTCAGAAACCGGATCAGGCGTTCGGCCGAGAACCCGGCCAGCCGCCCGCGCAGGAGCGCGGAGACCTTCGGCTGGTCGACCCCGAGCAGCCGGGCGGCCGAGGCCTGGGTCAGCCGCCGCTGGGCGACGATGTCCCCGATCTGCCGGGACAGTTCCGCCTTCGCCAGGGCTTCGTCCGCGTCGGGCAAGCCGATGTCCGCGAAGACGTTGCCGCCGCTTCGTTCGACCGCGATTTTCCGTGTCATGATCGCCGTTCGCTGTTTATCGCGGGCTTTTCGCCGGATCGCTTTTCCTCGATCACCTCGTATTCGGTCTCGATCACGTCGGTGCGCGGCGGCGGAACGCGCCTCCCCAGGAAGCGCGCGGCGAGGACGCCAACAACGATCACCGGCAGCAATATAAGAAAGAGCCCGCTCACCAAGATGGCAAGCGCGAGCGCCACGGCGATGGCGACCGCCACCCGCCACAAGGGCACGCGCCCGGTACGCAGGAAGACGTATTCGCGGGCTTCAGTGTGGCGTATGTCGGCATCGGGCATGATTGTGATCCGTCGCGGCCGAGGGCGAAACGCCGCCGGTAAAGAATGGGCGTGGGCACGCCGGACCGCAACCCCGGCGATCTCGAACGGCGCCGCATTGGACTCGGGCGCGGCGGCGGACCAAAGCCCGCTCCGTTTAGATGGAATCGTCACCCCCGCGCAAGCGGGGGTCCAGGAGTTCGAAAAGGCTGGATTCCCGCGTTCGCGGGAATGACGGAATGGAGACATCCGATCGGACTATGCTCTAGACTCGCTCCCCATGACCGGTTTCAGCCGCCGCGCGGTGCTCGCCTCTCTCGCCGGTTTCGGCGCGGCGTCGGCGTTGCCACGCGCCGGCGCCGCCGCGCCGCAACCGATCCTCCGCCGCGCTATTCCCAAGAGCGGCGAACTCATCCCGGCGGTCGGCCTCGGCACCTGGATCGTGTTCAACGTCGGCCGCGACGCGGCCCTGCGCGCCCAGCGCTTCGAGGTGATGCGGACGTTCTTCGAGATGGGCGGCGGCATGATCTATTTTTCGCCCATGTACGGTTCGGCCGAGGACGTGATCGGCGACGGCCTGAAGCGCGCGACGAATTCCGGCGGCCTCTTTTCCGCGACTAAGGTGTGGACCTGGGGCAAGGCGCGCGGCGTCAAGCAGATGGAGGACTCGCGCCGCCTGTGGGGCGTCAAGCGCTTCGATTTGATGCAGGTGCACAACATGGTCGATTGGGAAGCGCACCTGGAGACCTTGCTCGCCGACAAGGCCGCCGGGCGCATCCGCTACGTCGGCGTCACCACCTCGCACGGCGAGCGGCACGAGACGGTGATAAAGGCGATGGAAACCGGATCGCTCGACTTCGTCCAGTTTTCCTACAACGTCGCCGACCGCGAGGCGGAGCGTCGCCTGCTGCCGATCGCCGCCGAACGTAAGCTCGCGGTCATCGCCAACCGGCCGTTCCGCACCGGAGACCTGATCGAGCGGGTGTCGCGCCATCCGCTGCCCGCCTGGGCGGGCGAGATCGATTGCGCCAACTGGGCGCAATTCCTGTTGAAATTCATCGTGTCGCACCCGGCGGTGACCTGCGCCATACCGGCGACCAGCCGCGCCGATCACGCGGCCGAAAACATGGGGGCGTTGCGCGGGCGCCTGCCCGACGAGAGCTTTCGCCGGCGCATGATCCGCCACGTCGAGAACCTGTAGGCGTTCATGTCGCCCGCGCGGCTGCTGTCGTTTTCGCCCGAGGCGTTTTTCGCCTGTTCGAGACCTACAATCGCGCAGTGTGGCCGGCGCCGGTCGCGGCGTATGCGCTCGGGCTCGTCGCGCTCGCGCTGGTTTTCAAACCGATGCCCGGCGCGGGCCGGATCGTCGCCGCCATCCTGGCCGCGATGTGGGCGTGGAACGGCATCGCCTATCACTTGATCCATTTCGCCGAGATCAATTTCATCGCGCCCGCGTTCGCCGCGCTGTTCGTCGCGCAGGCGCTGTTGTTCGCCTGGGCGGGCGCAATCCGGGGCGCACTCGTTTTCCGCTTCCGCCCCGATTTTGCCGGCTGGACCGGACTCGCCCTCGCCCTGTTCGCGCTGGCGGGCTATCCGCTGCTCGGCGAATTTGCCGGCCACGATTGGCCGCGCATGGCGGTGTTCGGGATCGCGCCCTGCCCGACGACCATCTTTACCTTGGGCCTGCTATCGCTCGTCGAGGGCCGCGCGCGCATTTATCTCCTTGCCATTCCGCTTCTCTGGGCGCTGATCGGCGGCTCGGCGGCGTGGTTGCTGCGAGTGCCGGAAGATCTGACGCTTCTCCTCGCTGCGCTGGTTGCCGTTGGCGCGATGTGGGCGGATTTACGGCGCTCGAAAACGTGATCGCCGAGGCTTCGCGCCCCCCCCCGGCCGCCGTGGTAAAATTTTTGCCATGTGTCGTCCAGTTACCGCAGTTCTTATCGGCGCCCTCGCGCTGACGGCCGCGGCGTGCCAATCGCAAATCCCGCACGGCGAAGGCCCGGTCGCGCTCCAGCCCAACGTGCAGCTCGCGTTCCAGCGCCATCTCGACCGGCCCCACCCGCGCGTGTTTTTCGTCACCGCCGACGGCGCCTTCGCCTACGGCCTCTACTGCCCGTATCCGGAGTGCGAGCCGGATCCGCTCTACATCCAGGCGCAACGGCGCTGCGAGGACCGCACCGGCCGCCCTTGCCGGGTGTTCGCCGAATACGGGCGGATCACCTGGCGCGGACCGATCGCCCACGCGGCGCCGGGCGCGGGCGCCGTCGCCGGCATCGCGGTCGAGTGGGGCAACAACCGCACGCTGTATCACCTGAAAATCGACGGCCTCGCGTCTGGGCCGGGGAACGTTTCCGGCAAAATCCGCGGCGCCGCCTGCGCGGGCGCTGTCGATGTCCGCGCCCGGGAATGGAGCGTCGACTGCGGCGTCGCGCCGCCAGGCGCGCCAGCGAACGATGCGATCCGCGCGCGTGGCACGTTGTCCGGCGCGGGTCCCGGGCGATGGGAAGGGGTCGGCTGGAGCCAGGATCGGGAATCGGTCCGAGTTTTTGTCGCCGCGAATTTCGCCCTCTGTCCAACGACGGTCGCGGCCGAAGACCCCGCGTTTCCCGCTTTGCCGCCGACCTACGAGGAACCGGCGCCGCCGGCGATCCGAGGCGGCAACGATCGCGTCAGCTTCTTTTTTCGGCGGCGGTGAACCGCGTTCAGCGGCGAGAGCCTTTCCCCGCGAGATCGGCGATGAACGGCGGCAGTTCGAACGCGCCGACGTGGATGCCGGGGGTGTAATAGCGGGTCTTGAGCCGGGCGGCCCTGAAGCGGCGCTCCAGGACCGCGCGCGGCACCCGGTCGAGGCCGGGAGCGTCGGTGGCAAAAGCCAGCGTCATCATGCCGCCGATATAGGTCGGCACCACCAGGTAGTAGAACGTCATGTGCCTGAAGATGCGCCCGAGGCGGCGCTTGGTGGTGACGACTTCCTCGGGCTGGAAGAAGGGTACTCCGTTCTGGGTCACGATCAGGCCGCCCTTGCGCAGGATGCGGCGGCAGTTGCGGTAGAAATCATCCGTGAACAGCACCTCGCCCGGGCCGATCGGGTCGGTCGAATCGACCAGGATCGCGTCGAAACTGGCGTCGCGCGCTTTGCGGACGTAATCGATGCCGTCGCCGACGATAACCTGGGCGCGCTGGTTCTTGAACGCGCCGCCATTAAGCGCCGGCATGTGCCGGGCGCATTCGGCGATCACCTCGCCGTCGATTTCGACCATCACCGCCCGGCGTACCGATTTATGGCGGAGCGCTTCGCGCAGAATACCGCCGTCGCCGGCGCCGATGATGAGCAAATCGCGCACCCGGCCGTGCGCGAACATGGGAAGATGCGTCATCATCTCGTGGTAGACGAACTCGTCCGCTTCGGTCGTCTGGATGATGCCGTCGAGCGCCAGCACCCGGCCGAAGTGCCGAGTCTGGAAGATTACCAGTTCCTGGAAGGGAGTCTGCTTGGCGACGAGGGTGCGGACGACCTCGAAGCGCTGCGCATACCCCTTCTTGGTGAAGTGGGTGTGCAGCCTTTCGTCGTACCAAGTCCCGGACCCTCGTCCGGGGCGGGAGGTCACGGAATGAGGCCCCGCTTGAGTTCCGACAGCTGCACGCTGCCGGCGCCGAAGGCCTCGCGCAGGACGGGGACCGCGAGATAGGCGTCGCACTTGCCGCACATGAAGATATCGAGGGCGGCGTAGTTGCGCTCCGGCCAGGTGTGGATGCTGATGTGGGATTCGGCCAGCACCACCACCCCCGAGACCCCGCCGTTGGGGGAGAAGTGGTGCATGTGGGTGTGGAGCACGGTGGCGGACGCCGCCTTGGCGGCGCGTTCGAGCGTTTCGGCGATGAACTTCGGATCGTCGAGGCGGGTCGCCTGCCAGAGTTCGAGGATCAGGTGCATGCCGGCGAATTTCACGCCGTTGCGCTCGACGAAATAATCGGTCTTGTTCTCGACCGTCGGGTATACCGGCGGCACGGTTTCCGCCTTCGCGGGAGCGATCTTCACGGCCTTCACGGCGCGCGCCAGTTTGCGCGCGGAGTCGAGCCTCGTCTCCGGAATGATCTTGGCGGTCGCGTTCTTCGGCATCTCGTGGCCCTCGCCAAATCTCAAGAAGCGAGCCTGAAACACAGGCAACGATCCGCTAATAAGTCCATTGCGTTCGCGATGCAAGCGATTTTAGAGCCGGCACCCCGAATCGGTTCGCCGAGTCTCGCACGCCGAGTCGCTAAGGAAAGTTAACGCGGCGCGCGAGTCCGTCGTCAATTAATGCTGGAGAGCCCCTGCTCGCGCAGCCGCTCCTTGTAGGCGGAGAGGAAAGTTTGGAAACCTTGAGCCTCCTGGACCTCGCCGGCGACGTCGGCGCGGCCGATGCCCGTCAGCGCCGACTGTCCGGCGATCAGGTCGAAGCCCCGGGCGAACTCGGATCGGGCCATGGCCTCGCCGTATTCGGCCCGGAGTCGAGCCACGCCGCGCTCGTTGCCCGCCAGCGTCATGGCGATCGCCAAGCTGAAGACATGACCGGCCTGGGCCTCGTCTTCGGCCGTCACGTCCGACACGGGAAGCCCGTCGGGACTGGTGATCTCCACTCCCTGGGGCACGGCGCGAACCTGCAGATTGTCGATGCGCGGGCGAACGACCACGCCCTGGCCGGTCGGGATCAGGGCGAAATGCGCGAACTCGTAGGGATAGGTCATGCCGTAGGACAAGGGCGCGATCGGCACCACCATCAGGTTGTCGCCGACCTCGGGATCGGTCAGGGCGAAAACGGTGGTGACGTCCGACACCGGAATCAGCACCCGGCCGCGCCGCGCTTGCGGTTGAACCGTAACGTCGAGGCGGTTGACGGCTTCGATCGGCTGGCGATGGAAATCGAGCATCCACGTCAGCCCGTCACGCCGGGGCACCGGGTTGATCCCGGCGACCGCATCCATGCGGAGGATTGTCGCCCCTTCGTTGGGGATCTGGGTAACCGAGCGAATCACGTTGCCGCCCTGCCTCTGAAGGGCTTCGAGATCGGGCTTGGACGGCCGGTCGAACACTACCCACAAGGAACCCGCGCGGCGGAAGATTGCGAGCGCGGTCGGCTCCGTCCAATCGAACCGGAGCGTCACGCCGACCGAGGGACCCATCGCCTCCGAACGGCCGGTATCGTCGGCCGCGGCCCTGGGCTCTTTGCGCTCGCGAATCGTCACGGCCGGTCCGCCCGGCACCAGGGATATGGGCTGCCCCGCGTCGACAGGAAGCGCCGCCGACTGGGCACCCGATGGCACCGGCCTTGGCGAGGGCGCGGACGGGGAAGGGCTTGGGGACGCCGCCGGGGCGCTCGTCGCGCCGGGCGCCGGCGGCGGAGCGGGTTGTCGCTGCGGCGGAGCGGCGGGCGACGACGGAACCAAAGACCGGGGCGCGGATGGCGGGGAAGCCGCCGGCGCGGGCGCCGGAGGCGGTGACGAGAGCGGAGCCGGCGGCGCCGCGGCGACCGTTCTCGCCGCTCCCGCCGCGGGCGACGAAGGCGCGGCCGGCGAAGAATCGGCCGGCAACGACGCATCCGCCGCGAGGATATCGACGACGACACGGGTGCCGGCAAGGAAATGGTTGACCGTCGCGCCGGGCTGGATGGCCAAGGTCAAGACCGACGACGCCGGCGCCGATTCCACCGACGCCGCCAGCACGCGGGGCGGCGGGCGGTCCGCGATACGCCCCAGATCGAGGTTGGCCGGACGATCGAAGAACAGGGTCAGCGTGTCGCCCTGACGATCGAGAGCATAGGACACCGGAACCCGCCAATCGACGACCACGCGCGTCTTGTCCGGGTGCACCCCTGCGCGGATCGAAACCGACTCGGGAGCCGGCTGGGGCGGTTCCGGGCGCGACGCTTCTCGGCGCGCGGGTGGCGCGCGTTCCGGCGTCGTGGGTTGGGCGGCGGCTTTTTCGCCCTGCGGATCGAGCAGATCGACCACCACCGCCGTCTTGTTGAGAAAAGTTCGAAGCTCGAACGTTCCGGCGAGCCCGAACGACACCGAACGGCCATCCGCGCCGGGGGTGGCATCCGTGAGGTAGTTGCGGAGCACGCGGAGCGCGGGCGCGAAATCGGCCTCGACCGCGCGCTCAAAGGTAACCGTCAGCCGGCCATCCCGGATTTCCGCCTGGTGGCCGACGGACTGAGGCCACGCAAAGACGATCCGGCCGTAACCGGGATGGGTTCCGACGCGAATCGGGACCGATTCGGCGCCGACCGGGCCGGTCGCGGCGAACCCCAGGATCGCCGCGAAACCGGCGCGGATCAGCGCGTTTCGCGCGGATCGCGCCCAAGCCTCGAACCGTGGTTGGTCCGTCATAGGGATCTTTTGTCCCTCTTTCCCGTCGGGCAGGCAAGCGCCCCAAAGCCAAGGATCGGCGCGCAAAGACCGCCACCGGCCCGCTCGGTCGCGCCGGTCAGGTGCCGAACAGCAGCGCGTCGATTTCTGCCTGGGTCTTGGCGGTCGATTTGAGTTGAGGACCGTTGAGCAAATCCTCGTCGGTCACGGGCTTCGTGCCCTCGCCGTCCTTGGTTTTGGCCGGGGCCGGGGTAGCGGCCTTGGCCGATGGCGCGCCGATTTCCTCGCCGAACGCCGCGACCATGGCGTCCACCCGGTGCTCGATCTCCTTCAACGCCTTGATCACCTTGGTGATGCGCTGGCCGGTGATGTCCTGGAATCCGCACGCTTCGTAAACTTTGGTCGTGCCTTCGCTCAACTTGGCGGCCGGTTCGCCTGTCAACCCGTCGCCGGCTTTTTCGATCGCTTCGACCGCGTCCATGATCGCGTTGGTCGCTTCCGCCGTCGCCTCGATGATGGCGTCGAGTTCGTCAGTGGCGGTCGGGATGAATTCCTTCTTCACCTCGTCGGTCCAAACCGCGACGATATCGGAGCGAACCGCGTGGATGAATTCGGACAGCCGCCGGATTTCGGAGCGCAGCTTGCGGCCGCGCGCGGAAATTCGCCGGCCGGCGGCTAGCACGTCGTCGATGATGGCGATGGCGTCACGAACCGGGAGGGTTCCGTCGCGCCGGGCGCGGAGATCGGCGATGCGCGCGCGTAATTCCCTGGCGGCGCCGCGCCGCGCGCGGGGCACCGCCTTCGATTTACGCCGAGAGCGGACCATCAGAATTCGCCGAGCACGCTGACGAGCTTGGCCTTCAGGGTTTCGGCGTTGAACGGCTTGACGATGTAGTTGGAAACGCCGGCTTCCTTCGCGGTGATCACGTTTTCGGATTTGCTTTCCGCCGTGATCATGATGAAGGGGATGTGCTTCAGTTTGGGATCGGCGCGCACTTCGCGCAGCAACTGAATCCCGGTCATCGGCACCATGTTCCAGTCCGAAATGATGAGGCCGTAAGGTTCCTTGCGCAGAGCCTCGAGAGCCTTGGTCCCGTCCGAGGCGTCGGTCACATTGTTGAATTCAAGCTGCTTGAGAAGGTTGCGAAGGATTCTGAGCATGGTTTGGTAATCGTCCACGATCAGAACCTTCATATTTTTGTCGACGGCCATGACGAACCTCGGTTACGGGGAATCGGCTTCCGGTCGAACTCACCAGGCAAACCGGCACGGACTTACCCCTAAAGCGCCCTCAAAGAAAGCGGCTTCGGATTTTATTCTATGCCTGGAACATGGCAACCCCCTCCCCGGCGTTCCACTCGCCGTATGGGGGGAAAACCCTAGGGCGCGCCGCCCCGACCGCGAAACCAACCGCACCCGTCAACCGCCCTGGCCGATGCCTCCGTCGGGCAGGTTGCGCAAGCGCGAGAGTTCGACCGTCACCTCGCGCGCCTTTTGGGGGTCCATCGCCGCCAACACCGGCGCCAACCGGCGGCCGTTAAAGCGTTCCACCACCATCAGCAGCACGTCCATCTCCAGCTCCTCGAAGATCTTCGCCGCCTCCTTGGGCTTCATGGTCTCGTAGATTTTGACCAGGCTCGCGACCTTCTTCTCCTGCTGCTCGTCGTAGGCCGCCAGCAATTGTTCGATAGTGGCCTGCAGGCTCTTCATCTCCTCGACTTTTTTGTCGATCCGCGATTCGGCCGCCTTGAGCATGGCGCCGCGGACTTCGAGTTCCTGCTCGCGCTTTTCGATGCGGTCCCGTCTTTCGGCGAGCTGTTGCAGGATGTCCATTTCGGCCTGGCTCAACAGCGTCGGATCGTCGCCGAGCTTTCGGATCGGACGGCCGCGGGTCGCGTCGCGGGTGCGGGTCGCGGCCTCGCCCTCGGCCGGCGCCTCGGCATCGGCGCCAGCGGGCGGCGGTGCGCGGCTTGCGCGCCGGCCACCCGGTCTTCGCCCGCGACGTCGAGCGACCGGTGCTGGTGACCAAGGATTCCCTCGTCACGCTGGTCCTGCAGGCATCCCACATGCGGCTGACCGCCCGCGGCAAGGCGCTCGATCAGGGCAGCCACGGCGATGTCATCCGCATCGTCAACGAGCAAAGCAAGCAGGTGGTGGAAGGCACGGTCATCGGCGCGGGCCAGGCCGCGGTCAAGCCCTTCGGCGCCGTCGCTGACCTCCGTCCGGTCACGAATTGAATCGTCATTCCCAGGTCCACGAGGAGTATCCCATGACCCCGCATCGAAACCGCAACCGGACGCGCCGGACGTCGTGGGCCGGAGCCGTTGCGCTCCTGCTCGCCGCGACCGCGCTCTCGGGCTGCAACGTGCTTACGCGCCTGTCCGAAGTCGGCGGCGGGCCTAAGACGTCGCCGGTCGAAAATCCGACCACGAAGCCGGGCTACAAACCGGTCAATCTACCGATGCCGGCGGCCCAGCCCGCCGAGATCAATCCCAATTCGCTCTGGCGCGCGGGCGCGCGCGCGTTCTTCAAGGACATCCGCGCCAAGGCGGTCGGGGATATCATCACGGTCAAGGTGTCGATCGCCAATTCGGGCAAGCTCGAAAACAAGACCGAGCGCGAACGGGGCGACAGCGAGACCGCCAACGTTGCCAATTTCCTTGGCCTCGAAGGCGAATACCGGAAAGTCCTTCCGCAAGGACTCGACGCCACCAAATTCCTGAACTTCAGCGACAACCACAAGACCAAGGGCGACGGCGACATCGACCGCAAGGAAACGGTGACGCTGACCTTCGCCGCCGTCATCACCCAGATCCTGCCCAACGGCAACATGGTGCTGATGGGCCGCCAGGAATTGCTCGTCAACCAGGAAATCCGCGAACTGGTTATTCTCGGCGTGGTTCGAGCCGAAGACATCGATGCCGACAACACCATCACCCACGACAAGATCGCCGAGCTGCGCATGGCCTATGGCGGCCGCGGCACGCTCAGCGGACTCCAAGCCCCGCGCTGGGGCGCGCAGGTCTGGGACATCCTCTTCCCGTTCTGACCGCGTTTACGGTTTCCCGTTCCAGGATTCCGCCGTTCCCTCGGACCTGGAAAAACTCAAGGCCGGTGCGAGAAATTGCACCGGCCTCTTTTTTTGTCCGTTCGATTCGCTTCGCGCCACTTCTGTGCCGCTACGCTAGTCATCCCGATGCGTGCGCTCCATGCGCTCGTGGCGTTCCTGGGCCTCGATCGACAACGTGGCGATGGGCCGCGCCTCCAGCCGGGAAATGGCGATCGGTTCGCCGGTTTCCTCGCAATAGCCGTAGGTCCCCTTCTCGATGCGCTCGAGCGCCTCGTCGATCTTGACGATCAACTTGCGCGCGCGATCGCGGGTGCGCAGCTCGAGCGAGCGGTCGGTTTCGACCGAGGCACGGTCGGCGATGTCCGGCTCGACGATGCCGCCTTCCTGCAACGACTGCAGAGTTTCTTCGGAATCGCGCACCAGTTCGCCGCGCCATTTGAGCAATTTTTGCCGAAAGTATTTGCGCATGCGCGAACTCATGAAGGTTTCGTTTTCCGTCGGTCGATAGCCCGTTGGCAACACCACGCGCTTGGCTTTTTTACCGACGCCAACGCGAGTGGCCCCGCGCGCGGTCGATTTCTTTGCGGGCGCGGGGCGAGCTTTGCCGGAACGTACTTTCTTCATCGGACGGATCCTCAGGTGGCCGTACCCGGTTGGCCCGCGGCGCGGCAGGTCCGGTCCCGGTTTCGGGAAGGGGGTGATTCTCAAGACCCGACGGGTCTTGTCAACTTCGCGATCTCGACTTCGGCGCGCAATTCGATCTCGTCCAGAATCTCGTTCAGGCGCGGATCGTCGGACCGTTCGCGCCGTTGCCGCACGGTTTGGGCCAAGCGTGCGAGTTGATCCTTAGGGATCGCCCCGGCCAGAAGGGCGAGCCGGATGTCCTCGAGCCGGTCGAGTAGAAAATGTCCGTATTGCCGCGCCGATTTGCGCCCTTCCCACGACACCGTGGCGGGGGCTTCCTGAATGGCCAGAAGCTGTTCGATGGACGCGGGCGGCGCGGTTTCCACCGCCGCCCCAGGCTCGGTCGCCGCCATCGCCTCCTTCAGGTGCTCGGCGAACTCGACGCCGCGACCCGCTTCCTTGCGGCGCCGAGCCGAGTCGACCGCCTTGCCGTTGCTTATGCCGCCGACCTTCATGGGGATTCCCGAGTCGCTTATTATCGATCCGACACGCTTATAGAGAGATAACACCGTCGAGGACACCTTCGTACGGCGCCTATTTCCCATAATTTATTTGCGTGAATTAACGTTGCGGAATAATTGTCCGTTTGATAAAGTCCTAATCTGATAATGAGAAGCGTTATCATATAAACCGAAAGACCAGTCGGATCGGGCCGACTTAAACCGGAAGGACGAGGCCCGTCACGTGATCCGTAAGAACAGCCTGCATCTCAACAACGTTTTCCACGCCTTCGGGGCCCACACGGTTCTGAACGGCGTATCGATCTTCGTGGCGCCGGGCGAAACGGCGTGCCTGCTCGGGCCCTCGGGCTGCGGAAAAACGACGCTGCTGCGGGTCGCGGCCGGACTCGAGACGCTGCAATCGGGCCAAGTCGCCATCGGCGACCGCCTCGTGGCCCAGGGACGCGGCGGCGCCCAGCTCCCGCCCGAGGCGCGTGGCATCGGTTTCGTGTTCCAGGACTATGCCCTGTTTCCGCATCTGACCATTCGCGACAACATCTCGTTCGGACTCCGCAACGGTAAAGCCGCGCGCGGCGTTTGGGTCGAAAACGCTCTCGCTCGTTTCGGGCTGGCCGGTCACGCCGACAAGTATCCACACGCGCTGTCCGGCGGCCAGCAGCAGCGGGTTTCGCTGCTGCGCGCGCTGGCTCCCGAACCGGGCGTAATGCTGCTCGACGAGCCGTTTTCCAATCTCGACGCGACGCTCCGGGTGCAGGTTCGCGCCGATACGCTCGGTCTGCTCAAGGAAACCGGCGTCGCCACCCTGATGGTGACCCACGACCCCGAAGAGGCGATGTTCATGGCCGACCGGCTGCTGGTCATGAACGACGGTCGCATCGTCCAGGCGGGAACTCCGCTCGACATTTATTTCCGCCCCGCCAATTCGTTCGTCGCGTCGCTGTTCGGTCCACTCAACCGAATCGCGGCCGTCGTCCGCGACGGACGGGCGGATACATTCATCGGTTCCTTCGCCGCTTCCGGAATCGCGGACGGAACCCCGGTCGAGGTGCAAATACGGCCCGAAGCCCTTATGCCGCGCGCGCCGGTGCCGCCCGCGACCGAGCAGCGCCCGGCGATCCCGTCGCCGATCCCGCTGACGGTACTTGATATCCACCCCATCGGCCGGGCGAGTTTCGTCCGCTTCGTCGGGCCTGGCGGCGAGCGGATGGACGCGCGCATACCCGGCGTCTTCCGGGCGGTACCGGGCAGCGACGTCGAAATGACCGTCGATCCGGCGCGCAGCTTCGTTTTTCCCCGCTAGGCAATAAATTCCAGCCCGGCGCGACGCTCGCTGACCGCGCTTAAGCGCGGCTGATCTAAGCCGTTTTATTTCAATAAGTTAGGTAAGCCAAAAGCTGGCATTCCATTTGCTTCGTCCGGACCGGATCAGACTGTCCGCTACGCGGGAGCCCCTTCGCGCCGCGGCCGGCCGCGATCCGGAGGAGCCATCGTCATGCCCGTCTACAACGCCTTCGCCCCCAGCATTCTCGGCCTGCAAAGCCAGGCCCAGAGCCTCGGCACCATCAGCCAGAACATCGCCAACGCCACCGCCGGCGGCTACAAGCGCACCGAAACCCGCTTCCAGACCGTGTTGAGCGAAGCCTTGCGCCAGCACAGCGATTTGGGCGGCGCGTTGCCGATCGACGTCCAGATGATCGACAAGCAGGGAATCGTGATGACCACCACGCGCGATCTCGATCTCGCCATCATCGGCGACGGCTTCTTCGTGGTCGGCACCGCCGTCACCGGCGGCGAGACGTTCTATACCCGCGACGGATCGTTCGAGATGCGGCTCGAGAGCCCCGGCACCGGCGGCACCGCCACCACCCGGCCCGGCTATCTGGTCGACAAGAACGGCTATTACCTGAAGGTCTTGGCGCCCAACGCCACCACCGGGGTCTTCCCGACCTTGGGCGCGGTGCAGGCGCTCCGCGTCGTCGCCAAGGTCGCCCGCGCCCTCGCCGGTCTCGCGGCGCGAGACCGTTCTCGTCCCTGAGGGACGCGCATTTTCACCCATGCGGCGGCGCTACCGCTCGGATATGATGAGCGCGAAACGGCTTGCACGCGAAAGGATTCGGCCCCGTGCCACTCAAGATCGATCTCAAACCCGGCGATAAGATCATCGTCAACGGCGCCGTCCTGGAAAACGCCGGCGGCAACGCCAAGATCCTGATTCACAACGAAGCGGCGATCTTGCGCGGCAAGATGGTCATGACCGAGAAGGAGCGGACGTCTCCAGCCGCGCACATTTACTTCGCCTTGCAATGCGCCTACGCGTTTCCCGACAAGGTGAACGAATACATGGAACAGTTCACCAAGCTGGCCGAGGATTTCATGATCGCGAGCCCGAGCTCGGCGGCGATCATCAGCGAGATTGCCCGGCTTATCGACGAAGGAATGATGTACAAGGCGCTGAAAATTTCGCAGAATCTTCTCGCCCACGAGAAGGATCTGATGAACGCGGCCCGCGCCCAGTTGACGCCGGGTCCGATGTCGACCGAGCTTCCGCCGGACGGAGAATCCGCCGGCGACGCTCCCCCCGCCAGCTCGCCAACCCTTCTTCATCGGGCAAGACACCCAAGTCGACCTGAGGAACGCGCGTCCCGGGTCAACCAGCGCTGGTCGCTTGGTTCAAGCCGTCTTGTCGATCGGCGTGATATTCTTGGCCGCCGCCGTTTTTTCTGAGGCCTTTTTCGGGTCCGACTTCGCGGCGTCCGTGGCCGATTTCTGGGCGGCGACGCTCTTGTTCAGTCCTTCGAGTAGACCGGTGGCGATCTGGCGGTTGATTTCCACCAATTGCAGAACTTTCTCCGGCGTGGTTTCCACCAACAGCGCAGCGGTTCGCGTATCGACGTACTTGCACAGCGTCAGTATATTGATCCGCACATCTTCCGACACCGGCACGGTTGCCGCGGTCATCTCGGCCTGAAAGACCGTCCACAGCCGCCAGTTTAGGCGGAGCGCGTCGCGGATCGCGCGCGGGTTATCTTTGCTCTGGTCTTGATCGTAGGCGGCCACCGCCTCGGCCATTCGCCGCGAGGCCTCGATCAACGCCCAGGCTTCGGTGTAAGTCGGCGTACCGCCCCGCGGCACCGCCGAGTAGCCGGCGGCCGGCCTCGCGTAGGGGTTTTGCGCCATGACGGCTTCTCCGGACCAAATCATGCGCCGCGGAACTCGCGCGGCCTGTCCCAACGTCTTACACGGGGACCCCGCGCCTGAAAAGTGCGGGTAAACCCCAACGTCCAGAAAAAGGTACCATTCGCTACCGGCTTGCGAGGCATTTTTTGCCGCTCGAGCGAGGATGGAAGTACCCGTTATCCGGTTCCGCACTCTCCTGTTGGTTCGGCGAATACAAAAATAAATCAATTTTATTAGATAGTTACATGAATTCCAGATTCTGGCACACCCCTTGCGAGAGAAGCGGGCGGACACCCGTAGAATGTTTCGGGTGCGATCCGAGAGCGCGCAAAGGACACGACCGATGGAAGACCTCAGCGTCAAGACCCAGGCTCTGAACGTCAATGCCCTAGCGGCGACCGCCCCGGGCTCCAATGGGGCCGACAAGAGCGGCTCGTCGACCGCCGATGCCTTCGCCATCGCCTTCAATCAATTCCTACGCCGGGCCGCCAAGCCGGAACAGATGCTGGGCGGCGCGCGCGGCCAGGTTCTTCCGTTCGATATTTCGTTCAACGTCGGCCGCGTCGAGCCGACCACCGACCCCGTTTCCCTCGAGCGGGCGAACACCGTCGCACCGCGCGCCGAAGCCACGCCGGCCTCCACGGCGCCCCGGGACGATCGCCGCCCCGCCGCCAAGGACAACGCCGCGCCCGCCGCTCCGCGCGCGGCGGATTCGAACGACGACGCCGGCTCCTCCGCCGCCCACGCGGACGGTGAAGCTTCCGCGCCCACCACACCGGTCGCCCCCACCGAGGTTAAAAACCTGCGCGACGAGCCGCGCCTTGCCGGCAAATCCCACGCAGCCGACGCGACCGACACCGACGAGCGTGGGCGCGGACGCAAGAAGAAAGCGGCCCAGGCCGCGACCGCCAAGGACAACGCCAACACGCCCAAGGAACAGGCCATCGCCGTGGTCGGCGCGCTTGCCGCCGCCGCCGAAGACAAGACCGAGACGACTTCCGCCGACGGCGACGAAAGCGGCACCGAGACGGCGGATACCGCCCACGACCACCGCCAAGACGGCCTCGCCAACGCGCTCGCCCAGCTCGCCAAGCAGCCGCGCGGGCTGGCGCGCCACGGCGCCCCGGCCGGGGAAGAAAACCAACCCGCGCCCCAAGGCGAAGCGGACGGCGATGCCGACGCGGACAAGGCGATGGCGAAGAAAGCCGGCGCCGCCGTCGACATGCGTACCCGTCAGGCCGCCGATCTCGCCGAACGGGTCGGCCCGGGCACGCGGATGTCGGTCGAGGTCAACGTCGCCGATGATGCCCACACCTTGATTTCCCGCCCGGCCGCCGCCCTGTTCGCCGCCGCCAACGACAAGGGCGATGGCCTGGCCCACGCCCGCCACGGCGCCGCCCCGGGCGAAGGCCTTTCCGAACTCGCCGCCGCCGGCAATGCCATCTCCGACGCCGCCGACGACCTCGCCGCCCGGCTCGCCTGGTTCTCCGGCGCCAACGCCCCCAGGCCGCGCCCCAGGCCGCCGCCGACGGCGACGGGCCCGCGCTCCAACTCAACGCCCAGGGCATCGCCGCCGGCAACGGCGGCGCGACCCGCGCGCTCGAATCGCCCTCCCAGACCAACGCCGCGCAACACGCGCAGCGGCCCGCCGCCAGCTTCCGCGCCGAGGTGCTCGAGCAGGTCTCGGTCAACATCCAGAAGGCGATCAAGGACGGCGCCGACCGCATCACCATCCAGCTGCGCCCGGCCGAACTCGGTCGCATCGAGGTGCGCATCGAGGTCGCCGGCGACGGCCGTCCCTCGATCCACGTCACCGCCGACCGCGCCGACACCCTCGAGCTTCTGCAACGCGACGCCCGCGACCTCGCCCGCTCGCTCAACGACGCGGGGATGCGCGCCGACGCCGGCAGCCTGCAATTCAGCCTGCGCGAGCAGACGGCCGAAAACCGCGAGCGCCGGCCGAACGGCGAGGCGGCGGGCGGCTCCGCCCTCGCCGGCGGCGAAACCGTCGAGGCCGAGCCGGCGCCGATCTGGACGCCCACCGTGCGGCCCGGCCGGGTCGATATCCGCGCCTAAGGAAACCCGAACCCAGGACACCGCGCCATGGCCCTCCTCGACGGCACCACCTCCGCGACCTCCGCGACCAGCTCCTCGGTCGCGGCGCAGTCCGAGAAGAAGCTCAAGGACGATCTCAACAAGTTCTTGAACCTGCTCGTGACCCAGCTCAAACACCAGGATCCGCTCGACCCGATGGACGCGACCGAGCTCACCTCCCAGCTCGTCCAGTTCGCCAGCGTCGAGCAGCAAATCCACCAGAACGCCAACCTGGAGAAGCTGATCGCGCTGCAGCAAGGCTCGCAAATCTCGAGCCTGGTCAACTACATCGGCATGAAGGTCGAGGCCGGCGGCCAGAAAGTGCCGCTCGAGGGCGACGCCGCCAAGTTCACCTACACGCTGCCCGCCGGCGTCGCCAAGGGCGACTTCAACATCATCAACGACAAGGGCGTCTCGGTTTACGCCAAGGACACCCAAACCACCGCCGGCAAGCACACCTTCATCTGGGACGGCCGCGACAAGAACGGCGTCAAGCAGGTGGACGGCGATTACACCGTCGTCGTCACCGCGCAGGACCGCGAAGGCAAGATCCTGCCGGTCGAATACACCGTCTTCGGCCGGGTCGGCGGCGCGAGCGCCGAGAGCGGCAACGTATCCCTATTCATGGGCAAGAACATCCAAGTGCCGATGGACCAGATCAAGTCGGTCACCGAGTAAGCGAAACCCACGAGGACCGCGCGAGGCGGTCGCAACGAAGGAGAGACGATCATGAGTTTGTTCGGAGCCATGGCATCCGGCGTATCCGGCCTCACCGCGCAAAGCAGCTCGATGGGCGCGATCTCGGACAACATCACCAACATCAACACCATCGGTTTCAAGGGCACCAAGGTCAGCTTCCAGACCCTAATGACCAAGCAGACCTCGTCGACGTTCTATTCCGCGGGCGGCGTGCAGTCGCGTCCGCGCCAGGACACCGGCGTGCAGGGCCTGTTGCAGGCCTCCACCTCGCAGACCGACATCGCCATCTCGGGCCGCGGCTTCTTCGTGGTCAACGAAGCGGCACGGCCGACCATCACCAACGAATTCCTGTTCACGCGGGCGGGCTCGTTCTTCCAGGATTCGGAAGGCTACCTGCGCAACACCGCCGGGTTCTACCTGCAAGGCTGGCCGACCAACGCCAACGGCACCGTCATCCCCGCCAACAAGAGCCTGACGGTCGCCAACCAGAACATCATCTCGACCGACTATGTCGCCTCGATCAACTTGAACCGGGTCGGTGGCAGCGCCGCGGCCACCACCACCATCGCCATCGGCGCCAACCTGCCATCCAACGACTCCGCCGGCACCACGCGCAAGACCGACGTGCAGTTCTTCGACACGCTGGGTAACGCCAACACCGCGAGCTTCGTCTACACCAAGACCAACCGCGACAACCAGTGGGACCTCTCGATCGGGCCGCCCTCCGGCACCGCGGTCGCGACCATCGAGGATTCGAGCGGCGTCGCCGTGCGCAGCGTCGGCCAGCTCGAATTCACCGCTCGGCCCGCCGATGGCGCCTCCGTCATCATCGACGGCATCACCTACGAGTTCGACAGCAATGCCTCGGTCGTCGAGACCGCGACACTGCGGCGGGTCGACACCAGCACCAACACGACGCTCGCCCAGGACGTCGCCGCGCTGGTGGCGAAGGTGAAAAGCTCGGACACCGATTTCGCCAACTATGGCGCGTCTGGTACCTTCACCAACAACCGCATCAAGGTGAGCGACGCGAACACCGCCACCGTCCTCTTCACCGAGGACGGCACCGGCGCCTTCACCGTCAACCCGGCGGCGTTGCTCAGCACCTCGGGTGCGTTCGTGACCAAGCAGGAATCCTCCTTCACCGTCCGCAAGGTGCACAAGGACTACAGCACCTTCGATCAGTTCACCTTCACCGCCCTGCCGGCCAACGGCGATACCGTCGTCCTCAACGGCATCACCTATACGTTCTCCGCCGCCGAAGCCGTGAACAACGACGGCGATACCGCTATCTTCATTGGCGGCACGCTCTCGCAGGCGCTCATCGATCTGGAAAACGCCATCGAGGCGAACGACCCCGACTTCGCCACCAACGGCACCGGCGTGCGCATCCGCGACAACGCCAACGACTTCAACGGCGTGGCAACGCCGGTCTACGACACCCTGGTGTTGGAGAGCCTGTCGAAGGGCAGCTACAACATCAATATCACCCTGGCCGGCGCGACCACGGTGACGGAACCGGACGGCACGGCCATCACCGAAGCCACCAATATCGCCATCGACACCACCTATGCCTTGAAGTTCAACGCCTCGGGCCTGTTGTCTTCGGTCAACGTGGCGGAGCTGGAAATCCTCGGCTTCGCCAACGGCGCGGCCAACATGGACGACGCCGCCTCCAACAGCCCACAGATCACCCTCGACTTCGGCACCGTCGGCGAGGCCAACGGCATGAACCAGTTCGGCGCCGCCTTCACCCCGGTGTTCATCACTCAGAACGGCTCGCAGTTCGGCACCTTCGCCGGCGTCACCATCTCCGAGAACGGCCTGGTCACCGCGCTGTTCGACAACGGCGAGACGCGACCCGTTTTCCAGATCCCGATCGCCACCTTCACTAACGTCAACGGCCTCGAGGGCCGCTCCGGCAACGCCTGGAACCAGACCCAGTTCTCGGGCGACTACACGTTGCGCGTCGCCGGCGGCGGACCAGCCGGTTCCGTGGTCCAGTCCTCGCTCGAGCAGTCGACCGTCGACATCGGCGAGGAGTTCACCAACATGATCGTCGTGCAGCGCGCCTATGCCTCAGCCGCCAAGATCATCTCGACCGCGGACGCGATGCTGGAACAGCTCCTGCAGGTGAAACGCTAATCCGATCCTTCCGCTTCCCCGAGGCTCTTCCCTCCAAGCCCAAGGAGTCGAGCCTCCCTCCCGCCGCCCGGGGTACCCGCCCCGGGCTGTTTCTTTTGGGGGGCGAAGCGGACTTTTCGCCCGGGCGAATATGGTTTCCGGTTTCCTAACGCGCGCGGGCAATTTTCGATCAGGGGCGGTTCTTAGCCTTTTTTTAAGGGCTGGGCCCTATGGTCGGAAACGGCGATTCGAACAGGAAATCCTTCGCGAGTCCGCGATGAACGAATTGGCGAACCGAACCACGAATTACTCCCGGCCCCGGCGGGCTCCCGTCTTGGCGCTCGCCGATCTGCCGCCGATGGGTACGACCCGCTGGGTCGTCAGCCGCAAGGCGGCGGTGGTCGCCGGGGTCAAGGCCGGCCTCTTGTCCCTCGACGAAGCGCTGCAGCGCTACGGCATTTCCCTCGACGAATTCATGTGCTGGAAGCGCCTGCTCGACGACCATGGCGTCAAAGGCTTGCGTGTCACCCGCATCAAGGAATACCGGACGCAGCCGCATTCCGACACCGATGCGCAGCCGGCCGAAGACCAGAGCATCGTCGACCCCACCGCCGCCTACGCGACCTGATCGGGTCGTTCCCTTCCCGCCGGTAGCGAAGCGCCGCGCCTCTCGGGGCGGCGGCCCTGGCGCTCCCCATATCTGTTTGTATTATATGGATAATTTTTTCACGTGCGGGAACTAGGCAATTTTTACCCGCGTCTTACTGTTTACGATCTCCTGACTAGCCTCGCGACGGTTGGATCGCCGGAGTGGCCTGACGGATATTTTGTACCAATAGGACTGAGAGATTATTGCATCGGCGCTCCATGATCCAGGGGCTGCGGAACGGGGCTGATGGCCTGCGGCGCCGGCGGCCGGTAGCCCAGTGA
>Ga0194131_10004377_pt1 | contig 21336 bp, 19 predicted proteins | sample TA2KigO120mmetaG_FD_148631 | JGI IMG/M metagenome (GOLD analysis project Ga0194131, IMG submission 148631) | Freshwater microbial communities from Lake Tanganyika, Tanzania - TA2015053 Kigoma Offshore 120m | ecosystem: Environmental > Aquatic > Freshwater > Lake | place: Tanzania: Lake... | reverse complement strand
GTCTCCTCACAGTGATCGAAACCTGCCGTCGCCAGTCACAAAACGCTTTCGCATGGCTGGTGACTGCCGTCGAGGCCCAACTTGCCGGAAAGCCAGCGCCATCGCTGGCCAAGGCGTGAACGGTTACCTCGCCGACATATCGCGTTGCGATGGAGCGGATTCGCGATCCGCAGTTCCCGGAGGAGGTCCGCAATCTGGCCAGAGCATCGCTGGGCCGCCTGCAAGCCGTGCAGTACTTCCTGATCGCCGCCCTGCCGCTGGCCATCATCGGCGGCATGCTGGCCATGGAGCGCCGCGGCCTCTGGGCGGCTTTGCTGCTCCTGCTGGCCGCCGCCGGGCCGGTAGGGCTGGCAACCGGCTATGCCATGGCGATCGGCGACATTCCAGTGGCGCCTGGGGCGACGTCTCCGGTGGTCATGCTCTACACCCTGACCGGCATCCCTGGCGCCCTGTTGGTCATTGCCGCCCTCTTTGCCTGTTTCTGTAAACCCGTGCCCGCATCGATGGCACCAGTCCCACGCGAGAGCCGACGCCATGACGCCGATTGAATTCCCCTGTCCGGAGTGCAACGCCAGGCTGCGTATCAAGCCGGAGAACGCCGGTAAGAAGCTGCGCTGCCCCAGGTGCAAGGCGGTGGTGCAAGCGCCCGCGGCGCCGGCCGACTTCGAGCCGCCGGCGCCGTCCGCGCCGCCGGTGCCCGCCGCGCCATCGCCGTCTTGGCCGAAGTCTGTTCCGGATGAAGGAATGGACTTCGAGCCCGCGCCGCGCAAGCCGGTGAAGCCGCCGGCCGATCTCGACGAGGACGACGATTTCGAGCCGCCCGCGCGCAAACCGACGGCAAAACCGGCCGCGAAACCGGCAGCCCCCGCCGCCAGGCAGATCCGGCCAGAGGAAGAGGACGATGACGATGATCGGCCAGCGCCGGGCCGCGCCCCGGCGCGTGCTTCAGCTGCAACACCGGCGAAGAAACCAGGGCCCATGGTTGCCATCATGGTGTCGCTGATCGCGCTGCTCTACATCGGCGCGCTTACGGCCGTGTTCCTTGGCCTCGCCGACACCTTTCTGCTGGGCGATGTCTCGCCAAGGCCATCGCAGAAAGCTGGCTTCGACATGAAGAAGGAGATGATGGCCAAGCTCAAGGGCCAATTCTCGTTCAAGAACCCGAACGACGGCGACAAGAAAATCGATGACGGCAACACCATGACGCCGGAGCAGGCCAGGCAACGCCTGCAAACGATCAACGACCTCAGGCAGATGGGTTTGGCCATGCTGTTCTTCCATGACACGCACGGCAAGGGGCTGCCGCCGGCCGACGGCGAACCGCATGCCAGCGCACCGAACCTCAAGGGTTTGAGCTGGCGCGCTCATCTGCTGCCTTTCATGGAAGGCCAGAAGACCTATCAGATGCTGCTCAAGGATGACAAGTCGGCCATGCCGTGGGACCGGCCGGAATTGAAGAAGGAGAAGGTCTATCCGTTTGTCCCGAGCGTGCCGGGCAAGGCGCGCGAGCCATGGCATACTTATTATCGCGTCTTCACCGGCCCAGGAACCGCGTTCGAATCCAAGAAAGAACTGAAGCTCAAGGCCGATTTTCCCGACGGCCTGAGCCAGACGATCCTGATCGTCGAAGCCGGCGAGCCGGTGCCGTGGCCCAAGCCGGAGGAACTGGTCTACGATCCCAAGAAGCCGTTGCCCAAGCTGGGCGGGCAATTTGTCGATGGCTTCTATGCCGCCTTCGCCGACGGCTCGGTCCGCTTCATCCCGCGTGCCACCGATGAAAAGACCATCCGCGCCATGATCACCCGCAATGGCGGCGAAACCATCGACGTCGAGAAACTGCTGCCGCCTGTGAACGCGGAAAAACTCAAGGAACTGGCCGGTGTTCAGGCCCAGTGAGGCACCGGCGCCGCCTTTCAGGCACGCGTGGACCAGGCCAAAGTTTGTCCCGGGACGAAATCGAAGCCAGGAAATGCGACGATGACCGGTCTTGCCAGGCTGTCGCCTTTCGCAGTCGGGATGCTCTTCATCGGGTCCGGCGTGGCCAGACCGGAACCCAAGGACATCGACACTCGCACCCTGCGCGGCAAGGTGCTGTGCGGCTACCAGGGCTGGTTCCGCTGTCCCGGCGACGGCACGAAAAGCGGCTGGATGCACTGGAGCCGGGATGCGCAGCGCATCACGGTCCGCGCCTTGACCTTCGAGATGTGGCCGGACCTGAGCGACTTCACTGCCGACGAGAAGTTCGCCGCCCCGGGGTTCACGCATGCGGACGGCAAGCAGGCGTATCTGTTCAGCTCCGCGCACCCGAAGACGGTGCAGCGGCATTTCGAGTGGCTGCGCGACCACGATATCGACGGCGTGTTCTTGCAGCGATTTCTCGTCAACCTCGACGACCCCGGCATGGAGCGGGTGCTGTCCCACGTGCGCAACTCGGCCCGGAATACCGGCCGGGTCTTCGCCGTCGAGTATGACATGACCGGCATGTCCAGCGACAAGATCGTTGATGCCCTGTCACGCGATTGGCGACGGCTGGTCAGGGACCTCAAGATCACGCAGGATCCGCGCTATCTGCATCACAACGGCAAGCCGGTGCTGGCGATCTTCGGCTTCTTCAGCGATCGCTTCGACGCCGCGCTTGCGCGCCAGATCATCGCTTCCGTCAGGAAAGAAACACACGGCGTCACGCTGATCGGCAGCGGACAATGGTGGTGGCGGACGGAGAAGGACGCGGCCTGGGCCAAGGTGCTTCGTACCTTCGACATCATCTGCCCCTGGAACGTCGGCAATACCACGATGGTTGACGGGCGGGTGCAGGCGCGGACCGACATGTGGACGCAAGATCTCGCGGAGGCGCGCAAGGCCGGCATGGGCTTCATGCCGGTCATCTATCCCGGCTTCGGCTGGGACAACCTCATGAAGAAGAAGCCGGGGAGCACGACCATTCCGCGCCGCGGCGGGCAGTTCTTGTGGGAGCAGTTCACGACCGCGCGGCGGCTCGACATTGACATGGCCAAGATCGCGATGTTCGACGAGGTGGATGAGGGCACCGCCATCTTCAAGGTCAGCAACCAACCGCCGCGCCCGGGCCGTTTTCTCACCTACGAGGATCTGCCGGCCGACTGGTATCTGCGGCTGACCGGCGCGGGCGCCCGCCTGCTGCGCGACAAGGGCGTGCCTGGGAAGGAAATCCCGATCAAGCCGTGAGTCATCGAACCGGTGGGTCAGCGCGGTCAAGCGTGGCTAACCTGCTTGGCGCCCGCCGCTATAATCCATGCATGGACCTTGATTCAGCGCTGACGTTGCTGGCCGTGGAACCGGCCGCACCCCTGGACGTGGCGGAGCTGGCACTGCATCTGGCGCTCGATGAGTATCCCTCGCTCGATGTGGAGGCCAATCTCGCCGAGCTGGATGCCATGGCGCACGAGGCAAAGCGCTACGTGCGCGGCGACCTGGCGGCACGCGTCGCCGGGCTGTGCCGCTATCTCTTCCACGACATGGGCTTTCACGGCAACACCCGCGAGTATTACGACCCCGCCAACAGCTATTTCCACCTCGTCCTCGAACGCCGCACCGGCATCCCGATCACCCTCGGCGCCGTCGTGATGGCTGTCGGCAGGCGCGTCGGGCTCGATGTCGAGGGCGTCGGCCTGCCCGGGCATTTTGTCGTCAAGGTCGAGGATCATGGCCGGGAGATCGTCGTCGATCCCTTTCACGGCGGCCGGATGCTGAGCCACCTCGATTGCGAGAACTTGGTGCGGCAGGTCACCGGACGGGAATTCGCCGTCACCACCGAGAGCTTGCAGGCCTTGCCGCTCGGCTTCATGGTCCTGCGCATGCTGGCCAACTTGAAGGCGATCTACCTCAAGACCGGCGATTCGGCACGGGCCATTCGCGTGATGGAGCGCATGCAGCAACTGCGGCCCGGAGACCCGCTGCAGCGCCGCGACCTCGGCACCAACTGGCTGCATGCCGGCAAGCCCGGCAAGGCCATCGACCACCTCGCCGCCTACCTCGCGGCATTGCCAGACGCCGACGACGCCGACGTCATCCGTCTGCTCCTCAAGGACGCCCGGGCCGCCGTCGCCTCGTGGAATTGACGGCAACCGGGCAAGTGAGCAGTGTTCAGCAAGGGAGGGCGAGGCTCCTGCCGAGCCGTGGCGTAACCAAGCGGGTTCACGGCTCGGCAGGAGCCTCGCCCTCCCGAAATCCGCCCATTTGCTGCTCAGGGACCTATGAAATGGCCATCTAGCGCGCCAGCAAGCGATAAACATGAATCGGCCCGCCCGAGTCGTGGGCATCGATCAGCGCGATGTGATAGACGCCGGTTGCGGGCAACACGACGTCCAGCCGCGAATCCAGCCCGTCCTTGGTGTCGTCGCTGCTGGCGATCTGCTGGCCGGCGGCGTCGTAGAGGGTGACGATGGAATCGAGTGCCGAGCCATGCCGCGCCGCCAGCACCTCGATCACGATCTTTTGTCCCGCCTTGCCCTCGAAGCGAAAGACATCCACGTCGCGTTGCCGATCGATGCTGCCCTCGATCACGACGGGCAGCTTGACCGGCTGAGCCTGGCGGAAGCCCTCGTTGGGTTCCTTCTCGGCGATGACCGGCAGCCTGGTCTCGACAAGCAGCATATGCGGCTTGGATTCGCCGGCCGGCGTGACGACGACGAAGTCGAGATTGCCGGCCACGTCGCCGGGGATGGCGGCTTCGACGACGACCTGCGTGTCGCCGACCTTGTCCGGATTCTTGTCCGGCACCGGAGCCGCGCCCTTCGAGACGATCTTGGCCGTGATGCGGCCATTCTTGAAACGCACGGCCGTGGCGTCGGCCAGCTTCCGGCCGCGGATGGCCAGCTTCGCCGTCTTGCCGGGCACGACGCCGAGCGGCAGGACGACGGCGACACGGGGCGTGTCTTTCTTGTCGGGCTTCTTCTTTTCCTGGGCAATCGTTGTTGAAGAAATGCTAAGAATCATCACGGCGATGAAGGACTTTGTCCTCACAGGTTCACTCCGATCGCGAACGTAACCCGATCACGCAAACAGCTCGCGCACCGGCTCGCCCTGGTCGAGGATCTCGATGGGGCGGCCTTCGGGGTGCATGAGCCAGCGGTGCGGATCGACGCCGATGGCTTCGTAGACGGTGTAGGCCACATCTGCAGGCGCGACCGGTCGGCGCGTGACGTAGGCGCCGCGGCGGTCCGTCTGGCCCAGTACCAGCCCCGGTCGCACGCCGGCGCCGGCGAACAGCAACGAGGCGGCCGGGCCCCAGTGGTCGCGGCCGGCGTCGCGGTTGATCTGCGGCGTGCGGCCGAACTCACCCATCACCAGCACCAGCGTATCGGAGAGCAGGCCACGGCCTTCCATGTCGTCAACGAGCGCCGAGAAGCCCTGGTCGAACTCCGGCAGCTTGCGGTCCAGGCTCTCGAAGATGCGGGCGTGATGGTCCCAGCCGCCGTAGTTGACCGTGACAAAACGCACGCCGCGCTCCACCAGCCGGCGGGCCAGCAGTGCGCTCTGCCCGAAGGTGTTGCGGCCGTAGCGATCACGCAGCCGGTCATCTTCCAGGTCGATGCGGAAGGCGGAGCGGGCCTCCGGCGACAGGATCAGCGAGGCGGCCCGTTGCTGGAACTCGCCATAGGTCGCGATCTGGTCGTCGGTCTCGACCTGCCGGGCCAGGCGATCGACTGCCTGCAACAGCGAACGGCGCCGCTGCACGCTGCGCGGGCTCAGGTTTTCCGCCGGGGCCACGTCCTGGACCCGGAACCCCGAAGCGTTGGGATCGCCGGTGCGGAACGATTCGTACCGGCCGCCGAGGAACGCGCTCTTGCCGAGCTCCCACGTGAAGGAGGGGTTGCGCGGGATGCTGACGTACGGCGGCAGCGTGCCGCGGAAACCGAGCTGATGCGAGACGACGGCGCCCATTGCCGGATAATCGCCGAAGGGCGTGCCGAATCGGCCGCACAGCACCCAGTTGGTGGCCGTCTCGTGATGATCGTTGTTGTGAGCGCCGGAGCGAACCAGCGCCACCTTGTGCATGATCCGGGCAGTGCGCGGCAGCAGTTCGCCAATGTGCAGCCCGGCCACGCTGGTGCCGATCGTGCGATAGTTGCCGCGAACCTCCGGCGGCGCATCCGGTTTCGGATCAAAGCTGTCGTGGTGCGACAGCCCGCCGCCGAGGTAGATGAGCAGCACCGAGCGAGCGCGGGCGCCGCGTGCGTTGCCGCGCGCTTCGGCCTGCAAGATCGCCGGCAACGACAGGCCGCCGACGGCGCCGATGCGAAGAAAGTCGCGACGAGATAGATTCACATTGAACATACGATGACTTCTTTCTCTCCTCTCCCTCCGGGAGAGGGGCTGGGGTGAGGGGTTGCCGTTGCACCCTCACCCTAACCCTCTCCCGGAGGGAGAGGGAACCTAATGATTGAAGGCGAACTCGCGGGCATTCAAGAGCGCCCAGAAGTAGTCGAGGTAAACTTCGTCGCGGTTGCCGCCGGCATTCTGCGCGAGAATCTCATCAAGCGCGGCCAGCTCTTGCGGGCGCGGCAAACGCGAAAAGGTTGCCAGCGACAGTTCTTCCGCCAGCTCGCGATCGCTCAGCTTCTTGTTCATCAATGCCGCCAGCCGGCCGTCGCCGGAACGGATCTTGTCCGGCAACGTCGAGCCGCCCTGCAGATGCAAGAGCTGCGGCAACGTCACGTCGTTGTTGCGCTCGCAGGCGCAGGGCGTGATACGCTCCGAGCGGCCGAAGATGCTGAGGAAGTGCGACTTCACCGTCGGGTCCGGCACCTGCACGGCCCGGATGCCGACGGGATAGCCATCGAAGCGTTCCGGCACGCCGGTCGCCTGCGAGACGGCGTCGAGAAACACCTCAGCCGGCAGGCGGCGGGCATAGTAGTGCGAGTAAAAACGACGTTCCTTGTCGTTGCCCGGCTTCGTCTCGGAGGCGAGCTGATAGGCTCGCGAGTTCACCATGAGCCGGATCATGTGCTTGCGGTCGAACTGGCTCTTCACGAACTCGGCGACCAGTGCCTTCCACAGCTCGGGGTTCGACGGCGGATTGCTGGCCCGGATGTCGTCCACCGGCTCGACCAGGCCGACGTTGAAAAAGTGCGCCCACAGGCGATTGACCATGGCGCCGGCGAAATGGGGATTACCCGGCTCCGTCATCCACCGAACCAGTTGTCGGCGTGGATCATCGCCGGGCTTGATGTCCGGCTGGGAGCGGTCGAGCGGCTGGGGCTTCAGAAACTTGTGCGTGCGCGGCTGGAGGACTCCCACGGGGTTCTTGTTCTGGTTTGGATCGCTGGCCGAGACCGCGAGCACGGTTGCTCCTTGCTTCGGGTCCTTGCGCTCCATGCGGATGCGCGAGAAGAAGCCGGCAAAGTGGTAGTAGTCGTCCTGCGTGTATTTCTCGGAAGGATGGTTGTGGCATCTGGCGCAGCCGATGCGCGTGCCCAGAAACGTCTGCGCCACGGAGGCGACAACTTCGGACTGGTGGGCATCGCGCTGCTCGCCGACGGTGACCACGAAGTAGCCGACGCCCGGTTGCTCGGTCGTCGCTCCCTGCACGGTGAGTAGGTCGCGGGCCGTCTGGTCCCAGGGGCGATTGTCCTTGACCTGCCGGCGCAGCCATTCGTGCAGGTCGCGGACGCCTTTCGTGCCGCGGACGTCGTGGTCGCTTTCCTTGCGGTTTTGCAGAAGATCTCCCAGCTGCAGCGCCCAGAAATCGACAAACTCCGGACGATCAAGCAGCCGATCAACCAGGCGGCCACGCTTGTCTGCGGCCCTGTCGGCGACGAAGGCTCGAATCTCCGCCGGCGTGGGCAGCACGCCTATGGTGTCGAGATACACCCGGCGGATGAAGGTGGCGTCGTCGCACGCCTCCGAGGGCGGAATGCGCAGGTCGTGCAGCTTCTTGAATACGTGATCGTCGATGACGTTGTTCCGGCCGGCGTACCATTCCGCCTTTACCTGCTGATCGTAGGGCGCCGTCAGGACGACGACCGCGACCTGCCCGAGGAAGCTGGCGCGGATGGCCGTCTCGCCGGGGCGAACCATCTTGACCAGTCCGGCAGGCGTGACGGCGGCGGCATTGCTGTCATTGGAGAAGAACTGACACAGCCAGGTGACATCGCGCTCGTGTCCATCGCTGAAGCGGGCCGTGACTTGCAGCTGCTGTTCCTGGCCGATGCCCAGGACCCGGCTGCCCGGCGAAAGCCGTAACTCGCGCACCTCGGCCTCGCCTTTCTTCGGTCCCGGCGTCCCCTGGCGAATCCACTCGAGCAAGGTGCGATGCTCGCGGCTGCCAATGGCAAGCAACTTGCCGCCTTCGTGCGGCGCCTCGCCCAGAGGCTTGCGGAGCAGCAAGCTGGCCTCCGGCACGGCATTGTTGATGCGCCGACCGGTATACTCGCGGGTCAGCCAGTCGTGGTCCCACTCCGGCGCGTAGCCGCGCAGCGACAGCCGAAAGCCGTTCTGCCCCGCGAGCTTGCCGTGACAGGCGCCCTGGTTGCAGCCCAGTCGCGTGAGCAGCGGCACGACCTCGTTGAGGAACGAGACCGGCTCGGCCTGCGCATGGGCCAGCGACGGCACGGCGAGCAAGACGATGATCGCGATTCTTGACATAACTGGCCCATCGGGGGGGATGGACACGAAGCATGGGTGGGAGCCAGGTGGAGAGGAGATCCTGGCTAACAATCGATTCTATTGCAGTCGGGAGGGAATGCAAACAACATCTGGCGAGCCGGGAGCGTGAGCGACCGGAGAAATGATGTTCCTCCGGTCGCCACCGCTCCCGGCTCGCCGAGGAATTAACGATCCCGGCTGAGCGACATGACGATTTGCAGGATGTACCAGAACAGCAACGCCACGGCCGCGAACAGCGCCAGGGCTGCCGCCACGTGCTGATCGGTACGATAGTGATGCAGCACGTTCGAGGTGTAGTACAGGATGTACCCGCCCGCCATCGCCACCATGGCGAACGAGAACCACAGACCGAGATTGCCCATGGACGCGCCGGGGATGAGCGCCATGACCAGGATCACGCCCAGAGCCAGGAAGCTGACGATGCACAGGATCGGCCCCAGGAACGAGAAGTCCTTGCGCGTCGTGAAGACGATGGTCGTCAAGGCGCCGAACAAGCAGAGTGTCAGGATGCCGGCAATCCGAATGACGGGAGTCTCAGTGTGCGTGGCATTCTGGAGTCCGTACTGCGCGATGTAGAGCAATGGCACGAAGATGATCGCCTCGGCAATCACATAAAGCGAGAGCCCGAGATACTGCATGCCCACGCTTGTGTCGGACTGCGCCCAGGCGTTGGCTAGCCAGCCGACGGCCATGAACGCGACCAGGACGATCAGCCACGACCACGGCGTGCCGACCATCATCCGCAACATGCCGCGTAGCACTTCGTCTGGGAGGAGGTTGAAGATCGCGACTTCCAGCGCCACAAACGCCAGCACCGCTCCTGCCAGGTGCCCGTAGGTGCGGCGGATGAAAGCCGCCCGGGCGCTCTCGCCGGCGCGGATGGCGATGGGGTGCTCCATTGCGTAGCTCATTGGACGTTTCTCCTTGGCTTCGGTTTGTTAGAAATCGGCGTCGGCCGAATGGTGTTTCCCTGGTTGTCCGCATAATTCTATCCTTCATGCCGCGCCGTTGCAAGCGAGAGGGGCCACGCGCGACCTGGAGGCCTGGAGACGCCGCCGCCAGTCACGCGCTGGCCAGCATTTCCATGAGCAGCTTCATCTCCGTCCGGCTGCCGACCAGCAGCGGACAGCGCTGGTGCAGGCTGGTGGGCGGGATTTCCATGATTCGGCCGCGGCCGTCGCTGGCGATGCCGCCGGCTTGCTCGGCCAGGAACGCTATGGGATTGGCCTCGTACAGCAGACGCAACTTGCCTTGCGGGTAATGCCGCGTCGGCGGATAGAGGAAGATGCCCCCCTTGATGAGCGTGCGGTGGAAGTCGGCCACCAGCGAGCCAATGTAGCGCGACGAATAGGTCCGCCCCGCCTCGCCGGAGCGCAGCTTCGCCAGAAACTGCTGATATGGCTCCGGAAAGCTGTCAGAGTTCGCCGCGTTGACCGAATAGATGTTGCCCTTGGCCGGCATGGTCATGCGCGGGTTGCTGATGATGAAGGCGCCGATGGCCGGGTCGAGCGTGAAGCTGGCGACGCCGTTGCCGGCCGTGTACACCAGCATCGTCGACGAGCCATACACCACGTAGCCGGCCGCAACCTGCTTCACCCCCGCCTGCAATACATCCACCAGCGGATCGCGCTTCCCCTCCGGGTCCGGGGCGCGGCGCAGGATCGAGAAGATCGTGCCGACGCTGACGTTGACATCGATGTTGCTGGATCCGTCGAGCGGATCGAAGATGACAACATACTTGCCGTGCTGGCGGTCGCGCGGCACGACGATGGGCTCGGCGTTTTCCTCGGAGGCCATGATGCCGACATTGCCGCGCCGGCCCAGGCAAAGCCGCAGCGCCTGGTTGGCGAGCACGTCGAGCTTCTGCTGCGTCTCGCCCTGGACGTTGACCTGACCGACCGAGCCGAGGACATCCACGAGCCCGGCGCGGCGCACCTGGTCGGCGATGATCTTGCTGGCCAGCGTGATGCCGGACAGGAGCCACGAGAACTCGCCGGAAGCATCCGGATGATGCCGTCGCTGCTCCTCGAGGATGTGTTGCTGGACAGTCATCAGGGGGAGCGGTTCCATGGCATGTCACTCAATTGAAACTCAGGTCGCTTGCAATTCGCATTCGGCGCTTGCTGTCTTTGATCGTATCCTGTGAGTGCAAAAGGTAAACAGGCCATTGTCATGGCTCGTCGCCGGGCAAGGCGTGGCAGCCTTGTCCAGGAGCCCCCTTGCTTTCATCGGCCTTCGCGGTACGATTGCTGCCATGGAGGAATCCGCGCGCGACGTGTTGCGAATCCGTGAATGTCCGACCCTGCAACGCGGCATTTTGGTCATGGCCTTGACCGGCTGGATGGACGGCGGCGACGTTTCCACCGGGACGGTGCAACGGCTGGTCGATCTGCTCGGCGCCCGGCCGGTCGCCGACATCGATGCCGAGCCGTTCTTCCTCTACAACTTTCCCGGCTCGATGGAGCTGGCGGCCCTGTTCCGCCCGCACATCAAGATCGAGGATGGGCTGGTCGCGGCACTGGATATGCCGTCGAACACTTTCTACTATCACGAGCCGGCTAAGCTGCTGTTCTTCCTGGGCAAGGAGCCCAACCTCAACTGGCGCGGCTTCGGCAACGCCATCATCGACTTCTCGCATCGCGTTGGTATTGGCCGCATCGTCTTCGTCGGCTCCTTCGGCGGCGCCGTGCCGCACACGCGCGAGCCGCGGCTGTATGTCACCTGCTCCGACGCGTCGCTGTTGCCGGAGATGGAACGCTACGGTCTGCGTCGCACCGGCTACGAGGGCCCCGGCTCGTTCACCAGCTATCTGCTGACGCGGGCGCCGGCCGCCAGCCTGGAAATGACGTCGCTGGTGGCGGAGATCCCCGGCTACCTGCAAGGCCGCAACCCCATGAGCATCGAGGCCGTCACCCGTCGCCTCGCCAAGATCCTGCAACTGCCGCTCGATCTGCAAACCCTCCGTGCCGAGAGCACCGAGTGGGAATTGAAAGTCTCCAAGGTCGTCGGCAAAGACAAGGACATGGCCAAGACCGTGCGACAGCTCGAAGAGGCTTACGACAACGAGTTGCTGAAGCAGGAGAGCGGCGAGTCGTAGCGGGATGCCCCTCTTCGCCGGACAGGCTACCCTCTGCCCACATAAAGCTGTCCCGCCGGCAGTACGATCGATTCCAGCATGTTCACATGCGGCGGCAGAGTGGCCATCAGCACCGCCACCTGGGCGATCTCGTCGATGGTCATCATCGGTTCCTGATCCTCGACCTTGCCGGTTTCTTGCCGGCGTTCGACGAGGATATTGCCGGGATGCAGGCAGCCACAGGTAATGTTGTGGTCACGGCCCTCGAGCGCGGTCACCTGGGTCAGCCCCCAGAGCCCGTGTTTGCTGGCACTGTAGGGAGCGGAGCCCGGTCGGACGCGCTGGGCCGAGATCGAGCCGATGTTGATGATGCGGCCGCCGCCTTGCTTTTTCATGATGCGCATGGCCGCGCGTGTGCACAGGAACGGAGCACGCAGGTTGACGGCGATCACATGGTCCCATGCCGCCGTTGCGAGTTCATCGATGGGCCCGCCGTCGAAGGCACCGGCATTGTTCACGAGGATGTCCAGCCGGCCGAAGCGGGCCATGGTCTCGGCGAAGACATGCTCCACCTGGCGCTCGTCGGTCATGTCCGCAGGAATGGCCAGCACTTCGGCGCCCTGCCGGGCAAGTTCCGCGCTGGCCTGGCGCAGTTCGTTGTCGCCGCGGGCGGTGATGGCAAGCCTGGCTCCCTCGCCGGCCAGCCCGCGGGCGATGCCCTTGCCGATGCCGCGATTGCCGCCGGTGACGAGCGCGATCTTGCCGCTGAGTTTCGACATGTCAGGTTTCTCCATCGATTGCTTCGGTGACTTCGATGTTCACGTTACGCTCACCACGCTGAACTGCCAGCCAGATCCGCTGATAGGCGTTCTCCAGGCCACGGACGAAACGCGAGGTGTCGAACAGCGGTTGCGTTTCACGGTTGCGAGACAGTCGCTGCTTCAGGCTGGCCAGTGCGTCGGACGATCGCGCCAGTTCCAGGGCGATTCTTTCATATGATTCGAGGTCGTTGGCGATCAGCTCCGGCAAGCCGACGGCCATCAGCAGGCTGGCGGCCACACGCGTCGCCAGCGTGGAGCCGGCGCATGTCAGGACCGGCACGCCGGTCCACAGGGCGTCGCTGGCCGTGGTGTGGGCGTTGCACAGCGGCGTGTCGAGGAAGAGGTCCGCGTGCCGCAACCGGGCCAGGTGATCCGCCTTGGGCATCAACGGCGCAAACGCCAGCCGTGCCGGGTCGATCCCACGGCAATCGGCCTCACGCCGCAGATTGTCACGGGTTTCCGGAACGTCGTCAAGCAGCCAGAGCACGCTTCCCGGAAGCGCCGTCAGCAAGCGCATCCACAGGGCGAACACGTCCGGGTCGATCTTCCACGTGCCGTTGAAACAGCAGAAGACGAAGCCGTCGGCAGGCAGGCCGCATTCTTGCCGGTTCGGAATAGGCTCCGCGATCGGTTGTCGATCATCGTTGATCTGATAGCAGTGCGGCAGATACACGAGCGTTTCTTGATAGTGCTCGGTTTCCGAGGGAGGGACAATGATCTTGTCCGCGACGAGATAGTCGATGAAGTCGGCGCCCATCGTGGCCGGGAAGCCGAGCCAGTTGACCTGGACCGGCGCCGGCCGGAGCGCCAGCACTTCGGGCCGGCCGTTGCCGGCGAAGCCCATCAAGTCCACCAGGATATTGATGCCGTCGGCGCGGATGCGCTCGGCGATGGCTCGATTGGCGGCCTTGAAGAGGTCCACGAAATGCTCGACGCCCGCGACGATGCGCCGGCGATGCACGCTGCCGTCCTCGGGACCAAGCGAATAGGCGAAGACCTCCCAGCGCGAACGATCATGCTTCTCGAAAAGCCCGGCGATGAGGTGGCCGGTCGCATGATCGCGGAAATCGGCGGACAGATAGCCGATGCGCGGACGCGCGTTTCGGTCCTCGGCAACTCCCGGCAACGGCGGCTGGCGAACTGCCCATGCCTGGATTCGCTGCGCGTGCCGGCGGGCAATCGCAAGTTGCTCCGCCGGCGAAAGTGGCAGCCGCGCCAGCGACGTGACAGGTAGCGGACAGGGCAGGTCGTCTACCAGGCTTCTGGTCACGGCCTGCAACGCCCGCTGCCGCAGGCCTTGATAATCACTCCAGTCACAGGCCTCGGCACGGCTGAGATATAGCTGGACGAGGGCCTCGGGTTGCTCCGGCGCCAGCTGCAATGCCGCCGCGAATGACTGTCCGGCCAGAGTCGGCCGGCGCAGTTGCATCTGCACAAGTCCGAGCCGCACGTGCAGGTCCGCCGTGACCGGCCCCAGTCGCAGTGCTTCCTGAAAATGGTGCTCCGCCTGGGAGAGATGTCCCGAAGCAACCAGCGCCCTGGCCAGCAGGAGCAGGGCATGGGGGTATGGCTGCCTGCGGCGCAGCGCCTCCTGGGCGCAGACCACTGCTTCCTGCGGGCGCTGCTGTTCCAGGCGCACGGCACCCAGTGCGGCAAACGCCTCTGCATAATCCGGTTGCAAGCGCAAGGCGACCTGCAGGCAGGCCTCGGCATCGTCGGGCCGCTGCAAGTGCAACAGCGCCAGCCCCAGATTGCGGTGGGCCTTGGCATAGTCCGGCCGCAAGCGCAGCGCGGCACGCAGGTCGGTCTCGGCATCGCTGAATCGCTCCTGGGCCAGACGCAGGAGTGCGCGATTGTTGAACGCCGGGGCGTAGTTCGGGTCGAGGCGCAGGGCTTCGTCGAAGCAGGCTTCGGCGTCGGCCAGCTTGCCGTCGCGTCGCAGCATCTCGCCGCGGTTATTCAGTGTGGCCGCGTTCATGCTTCCGATTATAAGAGTTATAAGAGCAAGCCCGTGAGCCGCGCACCTGCCATCTGTGTTGCCGGTTGCCTTACTGTCTTGTAGAATCCCCTTTTGTCACTCACGATCCAGAGACTCTTGAAGGACGAGCGATGCCTCACACCAGCAGCGCCAAGAAACGGATGCGGCAGAACGAGAAGCGCCGCCTCGTTAATCGGGCCGCCAAGAAAGCAATCAAGACGCAGATGAAGAAGCTCACGGAGCTACTTGGTTCCGGCCCCATCGACAAGGTCAAGGTTGAGTTCAACGTGCTGGCCAAAAAGCTGGACAAGGCCGCCGCCCGGCGCATCGTCCATCCAAATCTCGCCGCCCGGGTGAAATCTCAGTTTGCCCGACATCTCAACGACAAGGCGAAAGCGCCGGCCCAGGCGTGAGGTCCGCCGGTCTCGACGCAGGTAAAAACCCGCCGCGTATTGGACCGGGCCGCCCCGGTCGATTATCATCTCTGCATGGGCCTTTCCGGACAAACTGTCCAGATCCAGCGGTGGATCGACCGCCTCCAGGCCGGCGACGAGTCTGCCCGAGACGAACTGATCAAGTCGGCGTGCGCCCGCATGGAGCGACTGACACACAACATGCTCAAGAGCTACCCGCGCGTGCAACGCTGGGAGCAGACCGACGACGTCTTTCAGAACGCCGTCATGCGGTTGTATCGGTCGCTGGCGGACATCAAGCCGAAGACGGTGCAGGATTTCTTCCGCCTGGCAGCACTCAACATTCGCCGGGAACTGCTCGACCTGGTGAAGCACTACTACGGCCCGCGCGGGCAGGGGGCCAAGCACTCCACAAATCCCGGCGGCGACGCCGACGATGCCTCCCGCCCCCCTTACGAGAAAAGCGATGACACATACGAACCCGGCCGCATCGCCCTGTGGCAGGAGTTTCACCAGAAGGTCGAGGAGTTGCCCGAGGAAGAGCGGCAAGCCTTCGACCTGCTCTGGTATCAGGGACTCACCCAGGCCGAAGCGGCCGAAATCTTGCAAGTGACCGAACGCACCGTCAAGCGGCGCTGGCAATCCGCCCGCCTCATGCTTCATGATGCGCTGCACGGCGAAATGCCCGATCTCTAGGTCAGCTCACGCGCAGTCCGTAGCGGAATTCGCAAGAATTCCGATGAAGCGACCTGATGAAATAGGCCCGCCGTTGTCGGCGGGTCAGGTCAGCACAATCAGCAATCTCGCCAATCTCGCCACGAGCCGAACCACCCACGCGACTGATCGGGACGGGATTCGTGAAAAGTCGCGCTGCCGCGATTTTCCACTGGCAATCCTCGTGCAACCGGGGTAGTGTACGTAATGGGGAAGCCAATCTTGCGCGAGGTGTTCTGCCATGTCCGCAATCCGGATTCAAATCCTGTTGATTCTCGGGCTGAGTGTCTTTGTGCCCGGCCAGGCCACGGCGGACGAGCTGGAGAATTTCCGCAAGCAGAATGAGCTGCAGGCGCAGAAGCTCATCGGCGACGTGAAAGACGCCATCGCGCAGTCACGGGTCCTGGAACGCAGCAATCCGGCCAGGGCCCGCGACACGCTTCGCCGCGTCCTCGGCAAGCTCGAGGATGACCTGGTCCTGTCCGAGCGGCAGCGACTGCAGCTCATCGAGCAGGTTCGCATCCGCCTTCGGGCTGTCATTCAGGCGTCCCGCGCACGCGAAGCCGATGAAGAGCTGGCTGCCGAGCGCGAGGCCAGGCGGCAGCGTGAGCGCGAAGGGGAGCGGCCCCGTCCGGCCGGCGAACGGCCGATCCCTGGCGATGGACCATCTTCCGTGGCCAAGGATTACCTGAAGAACGCCAAGGAACGTCTCGGCACCATCGACCGCATCAAGGGCAACAAGACGCGCGGCACCGCGGACGTGTTGCGCGACATCGACGACTCTGCCGCCCGGGTCACCGAGCAGCGCATCACCGAACGCTTCCTCCGCGCCACGCAGGCCCGCCAGCAGAAGCTGACGGCCAAGGAACAAACGCTTCTCAAGGCCCTCAACTCGACGATGTCCGCCAACTTCGAGCGCACGCCCTTCAACGAGGTCATCAACTACATCTCGGAAAAAACGGGCCAGACCATTCTGATCGACGATCCCTCGATGCGTGAGGCCATGGTCGAGTCGGAGGATCCGGTCACGTTCAAGCACAAGAAGATCCAGGTGCGGACGCTGCTGCGCAAGGTCCTCGCCGACCGCGGCCTCACCTACATCATCCGCGAGGGTTCCATCCAGGTGGTCACACCTCAGAAGGCTCGCGACATGATGGTTGTCCGCTCCTATCCGGTGGCCGATCTTGTCTTTCCGATCCAGAACTTCGGCATTTTCAATGACCTGATGGCGCTGCAAAACGTGCAGACGCTCATCAATCTGATCCAGCAATCGACGGACCCGACCATCTGGCAACAGGGAGGCAGCATCAATTTCGTGCCTGCCGCTCGCGCCCTGGTCATCCGCGCTCCCGCGGAAGTACACTACCAGCTCGGTACAGGGATGGCCGGTGGCAAGTAACCTTCCCGCAGGATTGAAGCACCGCGACAACGATGAGCCGTTACTTCCCTGAAACCGGCGAGCGTGCCCGGCACACGATCTTCCCGGGCGTCAACATTGCGGCCTGCGCCGGTGACAAGCTGATGCTGTCGCTGGTGGACATGCTGCCGCACGCCGTTGTCGAAGAGCATGAGCATCCGCACGAGCAGGCGGGCATGATTCTGTCGGGCAAGGCGATCTTCATCATCGGCGGCGAGCAGAAAACGCTTCGGGCGGGCGACATGTATCTCATCCCCGGCAACGTACGCCACAAGGTCATCGCCCTCGACGAGCCGGTGCAGGCGCTGGACATCTTCCAGCCGGTGCGGACCGAGTATCTTTAGGGCTGGTCCGGGCTGCGGCCTTGAGTGTACGTATTGATACTATACATTCCTTTCATAATTGCGGCTTTGCGCCTGGGGCTTGGCCGCGCCATGTCCGGCAAATTTTTTTCACTGCCCCAAATTCATGTCCCGGCGTCAGTTGGGAATATTCTTTGTCCGGGGTTCGTATTTGTCCTGCGACTTCTGCTAGAATAGAGCATCAGTTGGACCGAATCGTCAGGAGCCCATCCCGGAAGGTCACGCAAGCACGCCGAAGACCGCATCAACCGCGGATGGGTCGCTCTTGTACCCAACATAACCGCCAGCAGGATTTTACGGCCATCGGGCGAGGTTCGGACGGAATTCGATTGTACATTTGAACAGGTGATGTCATGTCCGCAGCGCGGGCGCAGCGACTGGTCAACGGCTGGGAAACCATCCGCTTCGAACTCTTGAACACGCCGATTTGCCATCTCGGCCTGGAAATCGAAGGTTCGCCGGTCGATCCGCTGGTCCATCGCCTCTACCGCGAACTGCGGCAGAAGGGCCTGAAGTTCCGTCCAGATGTGTATGCCACCGATGCCTGGGGGTGCCCGGACGAGGTCCCCATCATCGGCATTCCCTTTTACCTGCTTGACCGCCGCCTGACACGCATCGAAGAAGAGCAGACGGGCGAGGTGGAGGACAATCCGGTCATCATGTCGCTGCTGCGACACGAGGCCGGCCACGCCATCAATTACGCCTACCGGCTTTACAAGCGCCCGGAATGGCTGGAAGTTTTCGGGCCGTTCTCGAAGCCGTACCGGGACCACTTCCGGCCCAACCCGTTCAGCCGGCAGTTCGTCCGCCATCTGGTCCACCACCAGTATGGCCGGACCTACGCCCAGAAGCATCCTGACGAGGACTTTGCCGAGACGTTCGCCGTCTGGCTGACGCCTGGATCGAACTGGCGGCAGCGCTACCGCAACTGGCCCGCCCTCGACAAGCTGAAGTACGTCGACCGGCTGATGCGTTCGCTGAAAGGGGTGGAACCGCGCGTCACCGGCGGTCCCCTGTGCACGCCGATGGAGGAGATGGACCTGCTGCTTGCCGAGCACTACGGCCAGCGTGCCGAACGCTACCGCGCCGATGCCCAGGGCTATGTGGACGACAAGCTGAAGGAAGTCTTCCCGCCTGTCCGGGGACGCTTCCTGCAGCGGGCCGCGGCGCTATTTCGCAAGCATCACAACAAGCTGCTGTCGCGCGTGTCGCGCTGGTCCGCCCTCGAAAAGCAAGAAGTGAGCACGCTGCTCACCAAGCTCGAAGACCGCGCCGAGGCCCTCGATCTGCTGTTCGTCAAGCGTCACCACGCCGTCAAGGTGATGGACGTGACCGCCATGGCCACCGCGCTGGCCATCGATTACGCCTACACGGGACGGCTGTCGGACGACTGATGCCATCGTCGTCCGCCCGTCACTAGCCCAACTCCGCACTGTAACCTGCTGGGCTCGCGTCGATCCTGCATCGATAATTCTGCAATTGACAGAATTCCGCATTGACGAAGCAGGTAGCAAGTCTTACGTCAAATACTCGACCCCCGCTGACGGTCACGATTGTCCTGCCCTGCCGAAATTGCTCTACAGCGATCTCAATGACTTTGCACGCGCTGCAAACGGGAGCGGTTCCATTCACCACGTTACTGGAGGTTTGACATGCGAAGCTGGAAGGTTCTGATCGGGCGGAGCGCGGTCGGCGTTGCCGCGCTTGCCATTGCGGCGCTGGTCTTGAGCCAGACCGCCGAGGGGCAGAAGACCAAGGGCAAGACTCGGCCGGCGACCACCAAGCACCTGATGTCAGGCATCTGCTTTCCCAATTGCGGATCGCTGGGCAAGTTGCTCAAGGATGGTCCCGCGGACGACAAGGGCTGGACCACGGCTGCGCGAAACGCCGCGCTGCTCAATGAGCTGAGCTACATCCTCATGGACGATGGCCGCTGCCCGGACAAGGACTGGGCCAACGCCGCCAAGACGCTGCGCGGCTGCAGCGCCAAGGTTGCCGAGGCCGTCGCCGCCAAGGACCTCGACGCCGCCCGCGGCGCCTTCAAGAAGATGACTGAGGCCTGCAGCGCCTGCCACAAGGCCCACAAGTCGTAGCGTTGTCATCGTCGCAGAAGTGCAGGGCCTCCCCGGAACTTCTTCCGGGGAGGCCCTGTCATTCCTTGAATCACTTCTTGAGTCCCGTTGCGTTGCCGCTTGCCAGGCTGCATAATGACCCTGGTCCGATGGTCCCAGATGTCATCGCGGACATTCGATCATGGCACAGCGCTCGGCCGACAACTCACCGACGCCGTCCCGCTCGCTGCAGCCTCCGGACAGTCAGTTGCAAGACGGTCCGTTGCCGGATGGTCCGTTGTTGGACGGTCCGTTGCCGTCGACCGTGCCGTATGCGGGCGCCGCCTCCCCTTCGTGCTTTTCGTCAGCGCCGTTGCCCGCATTCGATGATTACGAGATTCTCGGCGAGATCGCCCGCGGCGGCATGGGCGTCGTCTATCGGGCCAGGCAACTCAGTGTGGACCGCAAGGTGGCATTGAAGACGTTGCTCGGCGACGCCATCGATCATCCGACCGCCCTCGAGCGCTTCGAGCGCGAGATGCGGGCGACCGCTCGCCTCCAACATCCCAACATCGTGCAGATCTTTGCTGTCGGCCGCGGCCAGCCATTTTACACCATGGAGTTCATGGCGGGCGGCCCGCTCAGCAAGCAATGCGAACGCTTCCGGGCGCCGCGCGCCGCAGTCGCACTGGTCGAGAAGATCGCCCGCGCCGTGGCCTATGCCCACGAGCAGAATATCGTCCATCGCGACCTGAAGCCGAGCAATATCTTGCTGGACAGGCACGGCGTACCCAAGGTCAGCGACTTCGGGCTGGCCAAGTTCATGGACAGTGACATCGAGCTGACACGCAGCGGCACCGTGCTGGGCACCGCGGCCTACATGGCCCCCGAGCAGGCCGCCGGCCGTGCGCGGGATATCGGCCCGGCCAGCGATGTCTGGGCCCTGGGCGTCATCCTCTATGAACTGGTCACCGGCCACAAGCCCTTCAGCGGCAGCGACGGCGACGAGGTCAAACGTCGCGTCATGGACGATGAGCCGACAAGGCCGTCCTCCCTGAGCGGCGACATGGATCCGGCCCTGGAGAGCATCGTCCTGGCCTGCTTGCAAAAGTCGCCGGCCAATCGCTACGCATCTGCCGAGGCGCTGGCGGCCGACCTGCAGCGCTATCTGCAAGGCGAGTCGCCGGTCAACCGGCCACGGCGACGACGACGCGTGCCGATCTGGCTGGCGCTCGTTGCCTGCCTGGGCGTCGTCGCGGCGATGATATTCGTCTTCTTCCTCGAGCCCGAACGGACTGAGACGAAGGAACCAGAAGTGAAGCTGGACCCGCCGATTGTCCTGATCGGCGAGACAGGGCCGCCGAAGGAGTTCAAGTGGCTGGAGGGGGAGAAGTGGAGAACGAAGCGGGAACAGAAGGACAATGAGCCGTTTACTCTGGAATCCGAGCAGTTGTGCCTACTTCAATTGCTGGCGAAACCGCCGTGGAACAGTTTTCGACTAGAAGCAGAAGTAAAGCAGGAAGCCGCAGAAACTGCACGGCTGAAAACAATTCCGAAGACTCTGCGCGGAATTGCGGGGATCTTTTTTGGTCACACCGTGGAGGAAGCGGGCATTCCACATTCAACGCATTGCTACTGGCCGCTAACCACCCGAGCAACCAATCAGGCCATCTGGGCATTTGAGCGATTACGCATCCCTGATATTAATGAGCATGTTCCGTAACCGTTCACAGGTCAGTCTAGCGTTTTCTACTCGGAATGGGGTATCCTTGCAGCTGGCATGGATGCTTCTCCGGTTGTTTCTGAAGCTGATCTCGCCGCGACACCCGCAGCGGTGCTGGCGCTGATTCGGCACTTG
>Ga0194131_10004369_pt1 | contig 21351 bp, 21 predicted proteins | sample TA2KigO120mmetaG_FD_148631 | JGI IMG/M metagenome (GOLD analysis project Ga0194131, IMG submission 148631) | Freshwater microbial communities from Lake Tanganyika, Tanzania - TA2015053 Kigoma Offshore 120m | ecosystem: Environmental > Aquatic > Freshwater > Lake | place: Tanzania: Lake... | reverse complement strand
CCTACAGGCTCACCACCAAAGGCATTACTGTGGCACTACTGTTCCTGTTCTTTCACAAACGCTTGTGCGGCCCCCTTGCCAACAGCCGCTTTCACCATCGGCCGTCGCCCGATCACAAACCCCACTCCGCACTCGAAAACGCATACTACAAGGCCGACCGCGCTATCGAGGACATCGTCAAGTTACTCGCTGCGTAACTTCGTTTGTTGCAGTACTCTGATTTAGAATCTTCGATTCTAGAATCTAGCGTCATCGGTATGCCGTCCAATTTACCCTTCGATCCGTCGGGCCGAATGTGGTTGATGTTGACTGTATACTGATCGCCATCTGAACCATCGAACTTTGCCATGAAAAGTCTTTTGACATCAATCCCGATTCCATCTGGCGTCAAGCCGGGCGGGACCGCTTCAGGCGCATAGAGGTCAACGATTCGGATCGCTGAGAACGCATTGTCTTTGTCTTGCAAGACGTTCTCGCAAGTGAAGATGAACGCGGATATCAGGTTGGCTGGCTTTGGCATAGACCGCCGAGGTCTATCACTTCCGGGCGGCTTGGTCTAGCGATCCTACCTTATTATCACTTTGCCGTAACAGCGATCCTACCTTATTTCCAACACTCCAGGTACGCCAAATATATTATCACCTTTATATTTGCCTTATTTTCAGCCACTTGCGGACACGACCCCACAAAAAGCTTGGAGCACGCATGGTAGTATAAAAATAGGAAACGGCCCTTTGACGCTTACCGCGCCAAAGGGCCGTTTCGATTGCGGGAGCGTTACTTTCCGAAGTAGCCTTCGTCCACCGAGATCACGTTGACCTTTTTGATCGACTCGATCTCTTTCTTAGCGAGGTCGGGCCGCAGCGACTTTTCGATCTCGCCTTTCATGTCCGCCATCGACTTCGCATCGCGGCTGTCGACAACGATGAGATGATAACCAAACGCCGAACGCACCGGATCGCCGACCTTGCCGATCGGTTGCGCGAACGCGGCCGTTTCGAATTCGGGCACCATCTGGCCTCGCCCGAACTGGCCCAGATCGCCGCCTTGCGCGCCGGTTCCGGTATCGTCGGACTCGCTCTTGGCCAGCGCGGCGAAATCACCGCCGCCTTCGAGCTTCTTCTTGATCTCGGTCGCCTTGGCGAGCGCTTCCGAATCCGATAGTTCCTTCTGCCCTTCGCGCACGGGTACGCGCGAGCCGGTGAAACGGATCAGGATGTGTTTCGCCTTCACCTGCTCGTACTCGCCTTTGTGCGCGTCGTAGTAGGTTTGCATGGCGGCATCGTCGATTTTGACGGCGTTCTGCAATTCGCGAAACAGAATGCTGGCGAGCGCCTGATCGTTCTGGAACGCCAACTGGGCCTTGACGGCGGGCGTCTGATCGATCTTCCGCTTGCGAGCCTCTTCGGCCATCAGGCGTAGTTCGGCGTATTGCTCGGCGACCTTTCGTTTATTGGGGCCGTGCGCTTCGGATTGAATCTGCGGCGGAAGCGCGGAGAGGAAGTCTTCGTACTCTTTCTTGGTCACCTTCAAGGAGCCGATGTTGAGAACGACGGCGTCGGCGCCGGGGGCTGCCGCGGCCGGCGCGGGTGTTGCGGCGGGTTTGGGGACGGCGACGGGTTTTGCGGCCGGCGCGGCCGCCGGTTTCGGCGCCGCCACGGTAACTTTCGGCTTCGCCGGCGCGGCCGGCTTCGGGGGTGGCGTCTGCCCGCTCACGGCAATCGAGACAAAGGACGCGAGACTGCTCGCGCCGAGTAGAGAAATACGATTCATTCAGAGACCTACTATGAGGATAACGCGAATCCCCCGGACACCGGGGTAAACTAGAAAGGAAGGGCCCCAACCGGGGCCACATTTTTTTATGGCAGAGACAAAGAAAAAGCCAGGTCCGGCGCGCCTCCGCGCGCTGATGCCGGACCTCATCGCCCTGGTGAAACCGCGCCGAGGGCAGCTGCTGGCGGGCTTGGTCCTCATCATCATCAGCCGCATCGCGAGTCTCGCGCTGCCGGCGTCGAGCCGGTTTCTTATCGACGACGTCATCGGCCGCAGACAATACGACATGCTGAATCCGCTCGTCGCCGCCGTCGTGCTGGCGACCATCGTGCAGGCAAGCTGCAGCTTCGCACTGGCTCAGATTCTGTCGAAGGCCGCGCAGCGCCTCATCACCGAGATGCGCAAGAAAATCCAAATGCACATCGGCCGTCTGCCCGTGTCGTACTTCGACACACACAAGACCGGCGAGCTGGTCTCGCGCATCATGAACGACGTCGAAGGACTGCGCAACCTCGTTGGCACGGGCCTGGTCGAATTACTCGGCGGCGTGTTGACCGCGATTCTCGCGCTTGTCGTGCTTTTCTACACCAGCGCGCTGTTGACCGGTCTCGCGCTTGTCATCGTAGTCGGCGTTTCTGGCGCTTTGTTTTACTTCTTCAACAAGCTACGGCCGGTGTTCAAGGAACGCGGCAAAATCCAAGGCGAGGTGACGGGCAGGCTGCAGGAGACGCTTGGCGGCGCACGCGTAATCAGAGGGTATCGAGCCGAAGAACGCGAGGAGGCCGTCTTCGCGAAAGGTGTCGACCGCCTGCTGGCGAATATTCTAAAATCGCTCACCGGCGTTTCGGCGATGAGCGTCTCGGCCGTCGTCATTCTCGGCTTCGTGGGCGCGATCGTCATGTGGATCGGCACCAACAAGATCATCGAGGGCACATTGACGCTTGGTCAGTTCATCACGTTCACGGCATTTCTCGCGTTCCTGATCGCGCCGATCTTCGGCATCGTCAGCGTTGGCTCGCAGTTGACCGAAGCGCTCGCGGGCATGGAGCGGACCAAGGAGGTGCTCTCGGAGCTCCGCGAAGATCAGGACCCGGAGCGGACCATTGAGATGCCCGAAATCGACGGCCGCGTAGAGTTCAAAGACGTCTTCTTTCAATACGAAGAGGGCAAGCCGGTCCTGCAGGATTTTAGTTTTGTCGCCGAACCGGGCACGGTGACGGCGCTGGTCGGATCATCGGGCTCCGGCAAATCGACGACGATCGGGCTGATCGCGTCGTTTGCGAAACCGCAGCAGGGAACGGTGTCGATCGACGGCATCGATCTCGGCAAGGTCACTCTCGATTCCTATCGCACGCAACTGGGCGTTGTCTTGCAAGAGACATTCCTGTTCGACGGCACGATCCGCGAGAACGTGGCGTTTTCAAAACCGAACGCGACCGAAGACCAGATCATGAACGCGATTCGCATCGCGCGCGTCGAGGAGTTCGCCGAGAAGTTTCCCGAGAAGTACGAGACCATCGTCGGCGAGCGCGGTGTGCGGCTCTCTGGCGGGCAGAAACAGCGCGTAGCTATCGCGCGCGCGATTCTGGCCGACCCGCGAATTCTTATTCTCGACGAAGCGACGTCGTCGCTTGATTCTGAATCGGAGATGCTGATTCAAGCCGGCCTCGCGCACCTGATGAAAGGCCGGACGACGTTCGTAATTGCGCACCGGCTGAGCACGATCCGCCGCGCCGATCAGATTCTAGTCGTCGAGAATGGCCGGATCGTCGAGCGCGGTAGTCATGAAAGGCTGCTCGAAGCTGGCGGGCGGTATGCCGATCTTTATCAGCGCCAGTACGATTTGGAGAAGAACCTCTTCCTCGCCGAGGGAGAGGGGGATACGGTGGAGTAGTGGCCTGGTGTCGGCAGCGCGCTAGCGATGTTACCCGCGAATGCGAATCTTACGCCCGTCAACTACCACAAGTTTCCCGCGTATGTTGGCCTCGACCACGCTCGGGATCGCGCGCTTGAGCATCTCGTCAATTGCGTCTTCGGTGGCCGGATGAATCCGGAGCCGCGCGACACCCAGCGTCGCCTCCGGTGGGTACCTTACAACGTTTGCAAAATCCGCATCGAGTGTGAGGAGCACGCGTTCATCCGCGATCGCAGTGTTTCGAACTTCTTCGTCGCCGGCGCCGGAGAGCCCTATTTCCAATACGGAAACCGCGTCGTGTCCCATGCCGCGAACCGTTCGTGCGTGAAGTGGCGATAGATTTTCGTCAAGTAGAAATCTCACGCTTCGCAAAGAATGACTTCGTCGGCCGCTAACGCAGCCGCGTACTCAAGACAAGCTCGCAGATCGTCGGACGTGAGCTGGGGATATGCGCTGAGCAATCGTTCAGTGCTCTCGCCAGCCGCCATTTTTTCGAGCAACAGATAGACGGGGATGCGGGTGCCTTTCACGCACGGCTTGCCCATCATCACCGTTGCCTTCGCCTCGACTCGGTCTGGAAATTTCACACTCCGAGTCTACCATTCTCTTGCACGCGCTTCTGGCGCCGACAGTTGTCGCCGCACCATCCGATCCGGCGGTTTGCGTACAAACCAACGCGGCAACCTACCGCTTCGTAAACCGCCCGTCCGCTTGCAGCACATACTTCTCCCCGCGCCAATCAATCGTATTGCCAAAGAACCCAGCCACCCAAAACGCAAAACTCGCCAAATCCTGCACAATCACAAGCGGCCAAGCGCGTCGCGTCAGGGGATCGTCGAGCACCTGCTGACTCGTCGCATGCGCAGCAACCGCGCGGAGCAACAGTGTCACGATCAACGCCGGCCAGGCAAACGGCGCAACCGCCACCAGCACCAGCGCGATCGGTATTGGGTTCGTAAAGAGTTGGCCGACGTAGCCCGCCGGGCGCGACCGCCTTGTCGAACGGCACCAACGCAGGCGGTGAATCGCGTTTTTCAAGAACGACTGCGAACCGATCCGATGTTCGATAACGTAGCTCGAAAGCGCCACGCCGAGTCCCTTCGCCGCCGCGTCGTGGCCGAGCACAAAGTCCTCGGCCAAAAACTCCTGCAAGTATCCCCACCCACCGACCGCTTCGATCGCCTGCTTGCGCGCCGCAATCGTCGGGCCGACGGCGAACTTCATCCCCTCAAGCATCCGCGCAACGAGTATGCCGCCAATGAACTCCGTGTTCATCCCGATCGCTTCGAGCGTCGACCAAAACGACTCGCCCGGCACCGCGCGATATGGGCACGTCGTCACGGCGAGGCCAGGATTGGCGAACTCGCGAGCCAGCGTCCGCAGCATGTGCGGATCGACGCGGATATCGCTGTCGCTCATCACCAGCAAGTTATGCCGCGCCTCTCGCTGCATCAGCGAAAGGCTCCAACTCTTCGCGTTGGGCCAAGGCGGCTCGCCGGTTAGAATAATGCGCGAAGGCACGTGGGGATATTCCAAAGCAAGCCGCGTTACCAGCGCGTGCGCGGGATCGTCCGCTGACCGCATCGCGAACAAGATCTCGTAATGCGGATGCACCTGCGTGAAGAAACTGCGCAGGTTCTTTTCCAACCCCTCGTCAAGCCCATGCAGCGGCTTCAACACCGAGATCGGCTCGCTATTCAAAGCGCCCGGAACAACCTGCCGCAGATACCTTCTCGCCGCGATCCACGTGAACACGCAGTACACCCACGAGCCCAGTAGCAATGCGCCGATTACCAGAGCAAAGCTATTCGCTAAGGACACGCGACGCGATCATCTGTTTGATTTGTTCGCGGAATTCAGCCAGCGGTTTAACGCCCTGATCGCCATGCTTGCGGTTGCGCACAGAGACAGTTCCCTGCTCCGCTTCGCGCCCGCCGACAACCAGCATGTACGGCACCTTCTGCATCTGCGCGTCACGGATCTTGAGATTCACCTTCTCCTGCCGCGTGTCGAGATGCACGCGCACGCCGTCGGCCTCCAGCGCTTCGGCCACCTGCTTGGCGTAGTCGTTCTGCTTATCGGTGATGGGCAACACCGATACTTGCACCGGCGCAAGCCAAACTGGAAACACGCCGGCATAGTGCTCGACGAGGATGCCGAAGAAGCGCTCCACCGAGCCGAACAGCGCGCGATGCACCATCAGCGGCTGATGTTTCTTGTTGTCTTCGCCGATGTATTCGAGATTGAAGCGGCGCGGCAGAGTGAAGTCGAACTGCACAGTCGATAGCTGCCACAAACGGCCGATTGCATCGACGAGTTTGACGTCGATCTTCGGTCCGTAGAACGCGGCTTCATCGGGCACAACTTTCGCTTCGATGCCAAGTTTTTCGACCGCGCGGCGCAGCGCGTTCTCGGCCAACCGCCACTGCTCGGGCGAGCCGTCGTATTTGCCGCTCGCGCCGCCGTCCCACGTCGAAATTTCGGCTTTGTACTGCGTGAAACCGAACGTGTGCAGCGTGTCCTGCGCGAACTCCAAACAACTGACGATCTCTTCTTCCACCTGCTCCGGCGTGCAGAATATGTGCGCGTCGTCCTGCGTAAATCCACGGACGCGCATCAGGCCGTGCATGGTGCCCGAGCGCTCATACCGGTACACCGTACCGAGTTCGCCCAGCCGTTGCGGCAGATCGCGGTAGCTATGCGGCTTGCGGGCATAGATCAAAATGTGGCACGGGCAGTTCATCGGCTTCAGCTGATACTCGGCGTCGTCGAGCGGCATGACCGTGAACATGTTCTCGCGATAGAAGCCGAAATGTCCCGACGTTTTCCAAAGATCCACGCGGGCCACGTGCGGCGTGTAGACCAGCGAATAGCCGCGCTGCAAATACGCTTCGCGCATCCAGTCTTCCAGCGTCTTGCGGATGATCCCGCCCTTCGGATGGAAGAACACGAGCCCCGGACCGGCGAGTTCCTGAATCGAGAACAGGTCCTGCTCCGCGCCGATCTTGCGATGATCGCGGCGCTTGGCTTCCTCGATGCGCGCCAGGTGCTCATCCTGTTCCTTCTTCGTGAAGAACGCGGTGCCGTAGATTCGCTGCAACTGCTTGCGCTTTTCATCGCCCTTCCAATAAGCGCCGGCGATGGAGAGCAGTTTGAACGCCTTGATTTTCTTGGTCGACGGCACGTGCGGGCCACGGCAGAAGTCGATGAACGCGGGGCCGAGCGTATATTCGCTGAACACTTCGTCGGCGCGCTCTTGAATGAGCTCGCACTTCATCCACATGTTGCCGTACTTCTGCAACCCTTCGTCCTTGCGAGTCGCGATGCGGTCGTAGCTCAGATCACGCGCCTGAATCTCCCACATCTTCGCTTCGATCTTTTCGAGATCGTCGGGCGTGAACGGCGTGGGGCGGTCGAAGTCGTAATAGAACCCGGTGTCGATCGGCGGGCCGATGCCGAGTTGCGTTTCGGGATAGAGTTCCAACACGGCGGCCGCGAGCAAGTGCGCGGTCGAATGGCGGTAAACCTCGAGCGCCTCGGGGTCTTTCGTAGTCAGCAGTTGCAGCGACGAATCGCCCTCAAAGGGCCGGGTGAGATCCCACAAAACGCCGTTGACGCGCGCGACGATTGACGCGTCGCCGAGGCGTTCGGAGATCGATTGGGCGACGTCAAGCGGACGCGCGCCCCGAGGGACGGTTTTGCTGCTGCCGTCCGGCAGAGTGATGACGAAACAGCTCATGGGATTGGGGAAAAAGTGAGGGAAAGACGAATCGTTTTCGCCTTGAGGCTCATCGACTAGTATATGATGGCCGCGATTACGGCGAGCATGCGGGGCTTTGTGCCCACGCGTTGCTATAGTAGTCGGGATAAGGCGAAGATGATAGCGGGTTTTGACGAAGCGGTACTTGTGGAGCGGGCCAAAGCCGGCGACGACGATGCGTTCACGGCGCTGGTTCAGCAATACGACCGGAAGATCTACCGGCTTGCGCGCAACATCACCCAGAACGACGAAGACGCCGAGGACGTGCTGCAGGACGCGGTCTTAAAGGCCTACACGCACCTCGATCGGTTCCAAGGCGATTCGAAGTTCTACACGTGGATTGTCCGCATCGCCGTCAACGAAGCGCTGATGAAGCTTAGAAAACGGCGCGGCGACAAAGTGGTCTCGCTCGACGAAGAGATCGAAACGGGCGAGGAAACCGTCACGCGCGAAATTGCCGTGTGGGACGGAAATCCCGAGCAAAAGTACGGGCAGGAAGAGCTTCGCGTTTTGCTCGATGAGGCCATTGAAAGCTTGAAGCCGTCGTTCCGAACCGTGTTTCAGTTGCGGGACGTCGAAGAGCTGTCGACCGAGGAAACGGCCGAGGCGTTGGGATTGTCGGTTGCGGCGGTGAAAAGCCGCCTGCTGCGCGCGCGTTTGCAGCTTCGGGAGCGGCTGACGCGGCAATTTAAGCGCAAGGGAGAGGACGCGTTTGCTTACATGTAAAGAGCTGTTGGCGGAGCTAAACGCCTATCTCGACGAAGACGCGACGCCAGACAACCGCGCCGAGTTGGAAAAGCATGTCAACGAATGCCCAAACTGCTGGGTAGTCGTCGACACGACGAAGAAGACGCTGCAAGTCTACAAAGGCATGGAGCCGCAAGCGGTGCCGGACGCGGTGTCGAAACGCCTGATGGCCGCGCTGTCGCGCAAAATGGCCGAGAAGAAGACCTGCCACTAAGCCGTTAGCGCTTCCGGCTCGCCTACCTGCTGCCGCCACATCGCAAAATACAACCCCTTCCGTTCGAGCAGTTCCGCGTGCGCCCCTTCCTCGACAATCCTGCCGCGCTCCAAGACGTAAATCCGGTCCGCGTGCAAAATCGTCGATAGCCGGTGCGCGATCAAAATCGATATCGCCGAGCGTCGGCTGGCGACATCTCGAATCGTCGCGCTAACCTCCTCTTCGGTCAGAGAATCGAGCGACGACGTCGCCTCGTCGAACACCATCAAATCTGGCTGCCGCAGCAACGATCGCGCAATCGACAGCCGCTGCTTCTCTCCGCCGGAGACCTTCACGCCGCCCTCGCCGATCCGCGTCGCCAAGCCCTTCTCCGCGCGCTCCAACAGCGTCGTCGCCGATGCCTGTTGCAGCACCTCCAGGCACTCTTCATCGGTCGCACCCGGCCGCACGAACCGCAGATTCTCTCCAATCGACCCCGAAAAAAGCTGCGTGTCCTGGGTCACAAAACCGATCCGCTCTCGAAACGCTTCCATGTCGATATCGCCGTTCGGCGTGCCATTCAGCAGAATCCGCCCGGACTTCGGCCGGTACAATCCAACCAGCAACTTCACCAGCGTCGACTTCCCCGCCCCCGACGGCCCGACAAACGCAATCGTCTCCCCGCGATTCACCGTAAACCGAATGTCGGAAAGCGCCGGCTTGGCCGCGCTCTGGTGTTGAAACGTCACGCCGTCGAACGCCATGGAATCCAGCCGCCCCACGGCAACCGGATTCGCCGGTTGCGTGTCGGGCGCCATCGCCAGAATATCGGCGAAGTTCTTCAGCGAGACCTCCGTCTCGCGGTAGACGTTGATGACATTTCCCAACTCCTGCAACGGCCCGAAGATAAAGAACGAATAGATCAGCAGGCTGAAAAACTGGCCGACCGTGATCTGTTGCGTGAAGATCAAGTACAGCATGAAGAACAAAATGCTCGTGCGCAGAAAGTTCACGCAAGTGCCCTGGATAAAGCTCAGGCTGCGCAGATACTTTACCTTCTTTAGCTCGAGTTCGAGGATCGCGCCCGTGGTCGAATTCAGCCGCTCCACCTCCTGCTTCGCCAGACCCAGACTCTTCACCAGTTCGATATTACACAGGCTCTCCGTCGTCGACCCAGCCAGCGCCGTCGTCTCCTTCACGATTTCACTCTGAATCTTCTTGATCCGTTTACTCAACACCGAACTCAACGTGCCGAGAATCGGAATCGTCAGAAAGAACGCCGGCGCGATCGCCCAGTGCACGTTGAACGCGTAGATCATCACAAAGACCACGCCCACCAGCGTGCTGAACAAAATGTTGATAAAGACCTGGATAAACTTCTCGACGTCGGTGCGGACCTTCTGCAATTTGCCGAGGGTCTCGCCGCTACGCTGATCTTCGAAGACTTGATACGGCAGACTGAGCGAGTGCCGGATCCCATCGGCGTACATGCGCGCGCCGATCTGCTGCGTGATGCGGTTGATCACATAGTCCTGAATATTTTGGCGACGCGCGAAACGAACGCGACGCCGACTGTCGCTCCCAGCAACAGCGCTACGCCTCGAAAAAATTGTTCGATCGTGTACTGTTGGTACTTGGTCGCGTACTCGTCGATCACGTGCCGAAAGATCAGTGGATCGAGCAGCGAAAAGACCTGGTTGATCGTGGCGAGTACAAGCGCAAAGGCGGCCATCGGGATGTGGTCCCGAAGGTAGCGACGGAGGATGGCCATGACCTAGTTTCGCTTACTCGTTCGTCTGGTGCGCCTTGACGAATCGCGGGGAAAGATCGACACCCAAGCCAGGCGACTCCGGGATCTCCCAGTGCGACAGGGACGCCTTCCAACCATCCTTGAATACTTCGCCGTACTCTTCGGTTCGCGTATTGCCCTCCTCCATGATCACGAAGTTGGGTATCGAAGCGGCAACGTGAATGGAGGCCGCGGTGCAAATCGGTCCATTGGGATTATGCGGCGCCACAGACACATAATGCGCATCCGCCATCGCCGCAATTTTCTTCATCGCCGTGATACCGCCCGCGCGCGCCGCGTCCGGCTGGATGATGCGCGCAGCCTGCTTTTGCAACAGTTCCTTGTAGTTCCAATGCGTCTGCAGGCCTTCGCCCGTCGAGATGGGAATGTTGGTTGAATGCTGCAGGATCGCCATGGCATCGACGTTCTCCGGAGGCACAGGCTCTTCAAGGAAAAACACATCGAAGGGTTCGAGCATCTTGACGATCCGGCCCGCCGTCGCCAAGTTGAATTTGCCGTGCGCCTCGACGCAAATGTCGAACGCGGGCCCAGCTTCCCGCACGCCCCGGACCATTTCGCGCACTTCGTTCAGCGTCTCGGTCGATAGCTGCCGGTCGGGTCCGGGGTATTCGCCGAAAGGATCCCACTTGCCCGCCGTTGCGCCTTGAGCGATCAGCTCCTTCGTTCGCTTGTGGTAAGCGGCCGCGGTCCGCGGAATGTTGCCCCACCGATAGCTCGTGTAGATGCGCAAAGTTGGATGGATTTTGCCGCCGAGCAGTTTATAGACGGGCACATTCAACTGCTTGCCGACGATGTCCCAAAGTGCGATGTCAATCGCGCTAATCGCCGCGAAAAGTGTCCCGCCGAGTGTGTTTTCCTCGGTGATATACATCTTGCGCCACAACCGTTCGATATCCCAGGCCGGCTCGCCTTGAATGAGCTTCCCGAGCGAACGGATCTGCGCGGTGACGGGCGTAACGTTTGGCGGCGTGGTGCCCTCGCCCCAGCCATGAAGGCCGTCCTCGGTCTCCACGCGGCAGCAGACATATCCGCCCCGGCCGCCGATCTTGAAGACGTATGGATCGACGCGCTTGATCTTGAGCTTCGGCTGCTGCGCCACGGCCGCCAAGGACGGCAATGCAAGGGACGTTCTGATCCAATCTCGCCGGTTGATTCGCATACGATCAACGGATCGTCTCATGTTCGCCGCGTGGGCGCAAGCAGACTAACCCGGATCGAAACCGCGCCGTGGCAGGAGTTTCGGGAGACAGTCCGGTCTTGATCTGGCGGCAAGGCTTCCCGGAATCTCTTCGCCTCTTCGACGGTAAGCCAGGGTATCCGCGCGGACAGGGCCAGCGGCTTAAACGCTCCGCACCACGCCGCGCCCCGTGTGCTGGTTGTTCCGTATCAGCGCCAGCAACAGCGCCGCGCCCAACAGCGGAATGAAACTCGCTCCCATCAGCGCCGCGCGGAAACCGATCGTATCGGCCACGAGGCCGACAACGTATGTCGCCAAAATTGTTCCGGCTCCGGCGAAAGCGCCGCTCATGCCACTCACCGACGCCACGGCGCCCGGCGTAAAGCAGTCCGCGGGCAACGTGTTGGCGATCGTTGAAAACGCCGCGTAGGAAAACGTCGCGCCGGCAAACAACGCGGTGATCGCGAACAGACTGGGCGCGGTCGTCGCGGGGATCAGAAGCAAAATGCCAAGCGCGCCGGGAATCACGATCGCCTTGCGCGCCCGGCCCACCGGCCACTCGCGCCGGATCAACCAGCTCGAAGCGGCGCCGCCGGCGAAATTGCCGAGATCGGCCGCCAGAAACGGCGCCCAGAACGCCAGCGCGCTGTCCTCGATCCGGAAGCCGCGCGAGACAAGGTAGATCGCAAACCAGTCGGCGATCAGGAACCACACCGGGTCCGTCAACGCGCGGCTGGCGATCACGCCCCACGTCTGCGGAAAGAGCAGCAGTTCCCGCGCCGCGATCTTGTCCGGCGGAGTCTCATCGGCAACCCTCTCGGGTTCGCGGTACGTCATCCGCCACAGAATCAGCCACGCAAATCCCAACGCGCCGGTGAACAGAAACGCTGCCCGCCATCCGCCGGCGTAGTTGTAAATACCCAGCACCAGTGCCGGAGCGATCGCCGCTCCGATCGACGAACCGCTGTCGAAGATCGCCACCGCCAACGCCCGCTCGCGGCTCGGAAACCACTCCGACACCGCCTTGGTCGCCGCCGGCCAGTTGGCGGATTCACCTATGCCCAGCAAAAATCGAAACCCAATGAATCCGCGAAACCCGGTAGCCAAACTCGTCGCCATCGCCACGATCGAGTAGAACGCAACCGAAATCGTCAGCCCACGCCCCGCTCCGATCCTATCGATCAGCCGTCCACTGACAAACTGCCCAACCGTGTACGCAACGCGAAAGGCGATAACGATCAACGCGAAGTCCGAATGCGTCCAATTGTACTCGGCCTCCAAGTGCGGTCCGAGAACGGAAAGCGTCTGGCGATCGATGTAGTTGATGACGGTCGAAAGAGACAGTAGTGCGGCGATGCGCCAGCGCAAATGAGGCGAGGTCATCCGGGTCCAGCCATTGTATCGCCGCCGGGGTTGGCCCCTGAGTGTAAATTTCTTCGCACTGCTTGCTAATGATCCTCACCGACGAGTTCTCCACCTCGGCCGGCGACGGCTTCCCCGCCGCGTTGCAGGACGCTCGCCGGGGCCCGACATTCGGCGTGCGTTCGAATGGCGCCGGCGGAACCGTCACCAGCTACGCATTCGGGGTGTTCTCGGAAGCCCTCTCATCGGCGACGATTGCCATGCATCACCGACAGCATCCCGTCATGGCCGACGGCAATCCGACTTCAAACTACGTCGAAAACGTCGGTGTGCAGCCGGACATTCCGTATGAATTCATGACAATGGAAAACCTCAGGATGGGCGGCCGGCCATTCGTCGAAGCGTTCTCCCAGGCAATCGCCGATCACATCCGCGCCAGCCGCTAGCTCTCAGCGCCCTCGCAACTTCGGCAGTTGAAGGCAGACTTCGGTGACCAGCAGGGGAATCGACCACGACGCCCACGCCGCAAAGGACGCGCGTATCGTGTCGCCCTCCATCCCCGTGCCTCCAACACCGGCGGCCTCAAGCGAAACAGCGATCAACCGGAACACGACGAACGACAAAATGACAATATAGCTTCGAATGATCCACTCGCGGTGTTGCACGAAATCGCGTCGCGCGATCGCCAGGTAAGCGATCGAAGTCGCGACACTGCAAGCCAGCGCCATCCCGAACAATCCGCCGGAAAATATAAGTCCCACCGGAGAAGTCAACGAGAGTTGAAACGCCGCCGCGCACGTCACCGCCACGCCGCCCAGGTACGCCAGTCCCAGCGTCTTATGCAGCGCCAATCGCTGTCGCGTTTCGCCAAGCCAAATTTGTATCGGGCCGATAAACATTGCGACGGTCCCGCCGGCGATGTGAATCCACAACGCGATGCGCCGGTCCCAGTACAAATCCGGATAACGGCCGAATGCTTCCCGGTTCGTCGTGAAATACGGTACGGCCGCGGCGAACCAGAACACGATCGCCGCCAACATCGCGGTCCCCAAAAGAATCGCAGTGGCTCGGGATTGAGACTGGGTCAAGGTTGTCATTGAGCGGCTCTCCTTTTTGGGTGGAGCGCCCGGAACTATATCACATGAGGCCTCTCGCCGTACCGAGCGGCGCGCGGCGGCAAGCGGTCACCTCCACAACTGCAAATGCGGATAAATACCCGAGCGTCAAGGACAACGCCTACTTCTTCGTCGCCAGCGCCGCCGCGTCCACGATCGCCTGCCCCGATTGATGCCCCTTTGACGGAGTCGTCATCGGCAAGCCCTTCATCATGCGTTTGTTCCGATACATCCGCTGATCCGCCACGCCAATCAGCGTTTCGGCATCGGTGCCGTCCTCCGGATACCTGGCGTGACCCACCGCGCATGACAACATGTTTTCGTAAGTGATCATGCGCCCCGCATCGGCGGCCAGTTGGGAAAGCTGCGCGGCGCGCGCTTCAAAGTTACCCGGCGGAATTCCCGGCATCAGGATGACAAATTCGTCGCCGCCCATTCGCGCCACGTAGTCGTATGCGCGGCAGTTCTCGCGCAGACGGGTTCCCTCCTCGCGCAAGACCCGGTTGCCTTCCAGATGACCGTAACGATCGTTGACCGTCTTGAACCCGTTCAGATCGCATACCAGCAGTTCGAGCGTCTGTCCGTTGCGGCGGCAGCGGCCCAGTTCTTCCTCTAACCGCTCGAACAGGCTGCGGGCATTGGGCAGTCCCGTCAGGTAATCGGTCGTCGCCGTCGTCTCCGCCGCCTGGAACTTGAGGGCATTCTCGATCGAGTTCGGAAGCTTCGCGCTGATCGCGTTTAGGATGCGAAGGTGGTCGCGCGAGAAGAAGTCCTTCTCGCCGTGATAGAGCGCCAACACGCCAACCACACGGTCGGCTCCTTCCAGCGGCAGCGCCAGCGCCGAGCGCAAGGTCGAAAACTTCGCCGGGTCGTTCAAGTAACCCGGCTCAACCGACGGATTGCCGTTTAAGATCGGCTGCCGCCGCTCGGCTACCCATCCGCTCAACCCCTGGCCGTACGGGATATGCAGAGTCGAGAACAGCCGCAGGTTCTCGCCCGTCACATACTCCGGTACCAGCGACTTATCGCGCAAGAAGTAAATCGCCAGCGAATCGTACGGCACCAGCCTCTTCAACCGCGCGGCCAAAACCGACAACGTCTCTTGCAGGCTCAGCGAACTCCCCAGATCGCTGCTCAATTCGAACAAGGTCAGCACCTCGAGCCGCGCCGCGGCGATCGAGTCCAAAAAACCCGGTGCGCTCGTTTCCGAAGGCGTCTGTTTGGCCGGCAGCGATTGCGCCGCTTCCGCGAATCCGGCGGCCGGCTTTCCCCGGCTCACAATCACGTTGGTCGACAACTCCTTGATCGACCCCGCGTTCGCCTTGACCTTCTTTTCCAATTCCCGCCAGCGGTTCTGCAGGATGCTAACGACTTGCGGATCGAAGGAATGACCGGCCTCTTTCACAACAAAGGCCAGCGCCTCTTCCAGCGGCAGACCGCGCCTGTACTGACGGTCGGTCGATAGCGCGTCGAAGCAATCGACCGCCGAGAGGATGCGCGCGCCGATCGGAATCTCTTCGCCCTTCAACCCATCCGGATATCCTTCGCCGTTCCACCGTTCGTGGTGCGAGCGGACGATCGGCGCCACCGGATACGGAAAGTGGGCGCGTTCCACAATTTCCGCTCCCACGATCGGATGGATCTTCATCTTCTCGAACTCGTCCGGCGTTAGGCGCCCGGGCTTGGACAGAATATGCTCAGGCACCGCCAGCTTGCCGATGTTGTGTAACAGCGCCGCCGCTCGCAGCGCTTCGATCTCATCGTGCGACAGACCAAGCTCCTTGCCGATCTCCAAAGCATAGGTCTGTACCCGTTCCAGATGCTCGGCCGTCGTCGCGTCTTTCGCCTCAATCGCCAGCGCCAAAGCTTCGATGGTGCGCAAATGCAGGTTCGCCATCTCCTCGGCATGGCGCAGACTGTCGTCGAACCGTGCCATATAGAGTTGATACGAGCGTGTGATCAGATAGACCACCGGAATCAGAAGTAACGCAAGCTGCCAGCCGATCGTGCGGTTCAGCGTCGTCACCAACCCTGCCGTCGCCGCGCCCGCCAGATAATATGGAAGCGACCAAAGGCTGCACTCCTTCCACGTAGCGAATATATTCTTCTTCTCCGTCCACGCAATCGCTACCGCGACCGGAATCGTGAACGAGATGAACAGGACCACCGACGACAGCAGCAACGCAATGGTAAGGTTCAGCCCGAGGACCTGAATGGGCTGATAGACGTACACCGCCCGCGCCGTGTAGATCGCAATCACGCTGACCGCGACGTTAAAGACAACCTTCACCGCCGTGGGCCTCCGTTCACGCGCGATGAGACATTGGATGATCGTCACCACCGTGCTCATCACCAGCAACTCGGACAGCGACAGTTCCACCAGCCCGATCAATATGAACAGGAAATTGATCGACAGCGTTCCGCTAATTGTCGGCAACCCGACACGCAAGCCCGCCGCAAGCACCGCCAGCGTAAAGTAGCTGAGGAAGCGGACCATGTCCGTCGTTTGGAAATGCGTCAGGCCGTGAATCAGTCCAGCCGCGCCTAGCACTGTCGTCAGCACGATGAAGCGGCGGGCATGCGCCGGAAACGACGCGATTCTCGGATTGGGAACAGGGTTCATCGAGAAGACATTCCTGCGCAACTGCGCGCAAACACGCTTTGGGGCTTACCGTAGTTATCGACATAGAAGGAGTATTCCGATAGGAACTAAGGCTGTTTCCTGGCGCACCGATCTCGTATCTGTTGGGAATGAGACAACTTGTCCTCCTAAGGCGCAAAAACTTAGTTCATTGGTTCTAGGGTCTTTTTCCGGGTACAACCCAGAGAAGCGCGGCTTTCGCCGTTGCGCGAACCGCCGCAAGATAGCTATAGAGCCACTATGCGAGGCATCACCCATTGTTTTCTTGGAGTCCCTGTCGTTGCGAACAGCCGCGCCATGCGCAGCCTGCTCGACACCGCGCAACTGGTCTCCCACGCCGACGCCACGGTCCTGATTGAGGGCGAAAGCGGCGCCGGAAAAGAGATCGTCGCACGCGCCTTGCACTGTTTTTCCAAACGGTCCGACGGTCCGTGGGTCAACCTGAACTGCGCCGCGCTCCCGGATCATCTCATTGAGCTGGAGCTATTTGGCAGCGACAACCCGCCATCGGGCGAACAGGACTTGCCCCGCACCGGCATGTTCGAACTCGCCGACGGCGGAACGCTGTTCTTGGACGAGGTCGGAGATCTGGAACTGAAGACGCAGGCGAAGCTGCTGCGTGTCTTGGACGGCTTGCCCTACTTCCGTGTGGGCGGGCGCACTCCGGTGCAGTCGAAGGTGCGCTTCGTCGCCGCGACGAATCAAAATCTGGAAGAGGCGGTGGCGGCCGGACGATTCCGCGCCGATCTATTCCACCGCCTGGCGCAGTTCCGGCTCGCCGTTCCTCCGTTGCGGCAGCGCGCCGAAGACATCGCGCCGCTGGCCGAGTTGTTTGTCCAAGCCGCGCGCGAAGACCTGGCGATCACCGACGACGCGAAGAGTACGCTCGAGTCCTACTCCTGGCCGGGCAATGTACGCGAATTGCGCAACGTGATCAGCATGTGCGCCGTCACCGTGCGGGGCGATGAGATCCGCACCCTCGATCTGCCCGACCGGTTGCAAGAGCACTACGCGGCGCTACCCGAGCAGGACAGCGACTTGAAGCGACTCTATCAATCGGTGCACGAAGGCATCGAAGATCACGCCGGCGCCATGCTCCAGGACATGGAAAAGCGCCTTATTCTTCAGGTGCTCCAGCAAACCGGCGGCCACCAGGAAAAGGCGGCGCAGCTGCTGGGAATTTCCAGAAGGACCTTGAGCAGAAAGCTGAAACAATATGACGCCGAAAGCCGTGGCGTTGAAGCGGGAGTGGAATCCGTATGACGAACCCGGAACTGAACCACGACGCGCCGGTCGCGGCCGACGATCGCCGCACCGAGCCACGGTTCGAGGCCAACGGCATGGTCGTGCTGCGCGTCGAGAAGGTCTCCATCCCCGGCCGCCTGCTCGACGTCAGCGAACACGGCATGCGCGTCGAACACATGTACGCCGCGCTCGCCAGCAGCATGGTGCTGGAAGTCGAACGAGACGGCGTCCGGCGAACCGCGCGTGTGATCTGGAATCGCATCAAAAACGAAGGCGTCGAAAGCGGCTTCTACCTGCTTTAGACCTTTTCGAATTCAAACCGCACCACTTTGCCTCTGACGACAAAGCAGAGGTAGTGCTCCCAAAAAAGGCGGAACCGCCGCGACGCATTGACCAGGGCCTGAAACCCCAGGTACCGCCAGAGCGCCAGTAGTTTAACGTGAATCGCCACCTCGCGAAACCGCACGCCGGTGTAGTAGCCGAAGCCCGCGTCGTCGTCGCCGAAGTACCGGAACGAAAAGCTGTTCAAGTGCCAGCGGTGCGTCGGATCGCACCACGAACTGAAATCGGTGTAGTGCGGCGTTTCGATGATCACTCGCCCCCCCGGCTTGAGCAGACGATGAACCTCGGCTATGGTCGCCATCACGTCGCCGACGTGCTCGATCACGTGAATCATCCGCGCCTGATCGAACGACTCCGCCTCCACCGGCCACGGAAACTTGTCGAGATCCCACACGATATCCGCCGCGGTGTTTGAAAGCCGGTCGATACCCGTCGCGCCGGGGTACTTGTTAACGCCACAGCCGATGTCGAGAATGGAAGGAGGCACTTCGGACTAGTCTAACCGCCCAGCTCCGCAAGTGTCTCGGCCAGCGCCGCAAGCGCGAAGTCCGTCTGCTCGCGCGTCAGCACCAGCGGCGGACAAAGACGGATCGAATTCGCCCCGGCGCCGAGGATAAGCACGCCCTTCTCGAACATCCGCAGCACGACTTCATTGCGCAGTTCCGGCGCCCGTTCTTTCGTCGCCTGGTCTGTGACCAGTTCGATACCGATCATCAACCCGAGCCCGCGCGTGTCACCCACACACCGGAACCGCCGCGGCCAGTCGCGGATCGAATCCAGCATGTGCGCGCCGACCGACTGTGCGTTGGCCAGCAACTCGGTCTCCAACAACTCAATGGTGGTCAGCGCCGACTGGATCGCCACCGGGTTTCCGCCAAACGTCGACGCATGCGCGCCCGGCGGCCAAGTCATTACTTCGGCGCGCGTGACGATCGCACCCAAAGGCAGTCCGCTCGCAATGCCCTTGGCCAGGGCCAGTATGTCTGGCGCGAAATCGAAATGTTCACTGGCGAACATGCGGCCGGTGCGGCCCATTCCGGACTGCACCTCATCGGCGATGAGAAGCATGCCATGCCGCCGCGCGATGGCCGTCAACTCGTCGAGAAACTTCCTCGGCGGTACGACGTAGCCGCCTTCGCCCTGCACCGGTTCGACCACAATCGCGGCTACTTCGTCGGCGGGCAGAATCGTCTTGATCAGTTGATCCTCAATGACGCGGGCGCATTCAACCGAGCAGGTTTCCGGCTGTTTGCCATACGCACAGCGGTAACAGTTGGCGTACGGAATGTGCGTGACGCCGGGCACAAGCGGCCCGAATCCGCGCCGCTGAACAGCCTTGGAAGACGTTAGCGATAACGCGCCCTGCGTACGGCCGTGAAAGGCGCCGAAGAAGGCGATGAATTTATCGCGCCCGGTGTGATACTTGGCCAGCTTCATCGCCGCCTCGATCGCCTCGGCGCCGCTGTTGCCGAAGAACACGCGCCGCGGACCGCCGCCCGGCGCGAGCGCCGCCAGTTTCTCGGCCAGCGCGACCATATTTTCGTAATAGAAATCGGTGCCGCTCATATGGATCAGCCGCGCGGACTGTTCGCGAATGGCGTCGACCACTCTCGGGTGGCAGTGGCCGGTCGACGCCACCGCGATGCCGGCGTTCATGTCGAGAAACCGGTTGCCGTCAACATCGGTAATCAAAGCGCCTTCGGCATGCGCGACAACCAGCGGGTAGTCGCGCGTATAGGAAGGCGAAAGGACCGCATGATCGCGCGCGACAATCGACGCGGCGACCGGGCCCGGAAGCGCGGTGCGGATCTTCGGAAGGGACATATCAGCTCCTGGGTATTCGTAGGCGGCAGGTGCGGGACGCAATGCGCACGCGGACTAATCGGAGCCGAAAAGCGACGGGCGGGCGGAGGCTGGGCAAGTAACGAGCGCCGTCATACCACCAGCATAGCCTTGTTTTGCGAATTTTGTACCTGTAAGATAAGGGTGCGCGTCCAAGTAGGCGATAGGAGTGAACCCATGCGAAGCTTCAGCAAGACCTTAGCGTTGGCGGCGATGGCCGTCGGTTCGATGTACGGTCAGGCCGTGGTATCGGCAAAGGCCGGTGTGGTGCACTACATCGAAGGCGACGTCAACCTGGGCGACGGAACGACCTGGACGACCGTCGAAGTGAAGACCGACGGCCGGCTGACCGAAATGAAGGAAGGCCAGCAACTGGCCACCTCCGAGGGCCGCGCCGAAGTGCTGCTGAATCCGGGCGTGATCCTTCGCCTCGGCGAGAACAGCAAAATCAAGATGATTTCGAACAAGCTGACGAGCACGCATGTCGAACTGCTCGACGGCGTTGCGCTGGTTGAAGTCTCCGATGGCCTGGAAAACTCCGCGGTGAGCGTGACGGTCAAGGACGTGACGGCGTCACTCAAAAAGATGGTGCTCGCGCGGTTCGCTACAGCTTCGGGCGTCCGCATCTATAAGGGGGAAGCCGAACTCACCGCCGCCGGCGCGAAGCAAGCCTTGAAGGACGGCCGCGAATTCCTGTTCGGCGAGAACATCGTCGCCAAATTCGACACCAAAGTCACCGACCCCCTCTATCGCTGGGCCAACCGCCGCGCCGAGTACATCGCAATGGCGAACGTCTCGACGGCGCGGATGGTGCAAAGGAACGGCTACGCCGGTTACGGCACAGGCTGGTATCTGAACCCCTACTATGGACTGTTCACCTACCTTCCGATCGGAGGTGGGATGTATCGAACTCCGTTCGGCTACGCGTATTATTCGCCGACTGGCGTCTTCCGCTGCTACCAGAATTATCTCGCCGCGCGCACCCCGGTTTACGCGGGTGGCAGCTCGGTTGGGAATTCGGCGGGCCGTACCTGGAATCAGGACTACGGCTACTATCAGACGCAGGGCCGATCGGCGGGCAGCGTGTCGTCCGGAAACTCCGGTTATGTCGGCAACAGCAGCGTGAGCGCGCCGGCCGCCGCCGCCCCCGCGCCAGAACCGGCCGGCCGCGGCGCCGATGTCGGCACCGGCCGCGGTGGAGCTTCTTCGTCGGGCCACTAGTCTCCTGTCTTGGATAATTCTTTACAACGGCGCACCTTGTCGAGGATAACGTCTGCGGAGGCCTTCCATGTGAAGGGGGTTGGGGCTCCGTTCCAACCGGCCAGCCAGTGGTAGATGGCGGTTTCCAATTCGTGGACACTGTGGAAGGTGCCACGCCGGATCATGCGCTCGGTGATCAGTGCGAAGAAGCGTTCCACTTGGTTGAGCC
>Ga0194131_10004367_pt1 | contig 21356 bp, 25 predicted proteins | sample TA2KigO120mmetaG_FD_148631 | JGI IMG/M metagenome (GOLD analysis project Ga0194131, IMG submission 148631) | Freshwater microbial communities from Lake Tanganyika, Tanzania - TA2015053 Kigoma Offshore 120m | ecosystem: Environmental > Aquatic > Freshwater > Lake | place: Tanzania: Lake... | reverse complement strand
AGATGACCGGTCCAGATCACCACCATGCTGCGTCCTCGGTCGTCCGAATAGCGCTGCTATTCGGACTCCCTGCGTCCTTGCCTGGCGGCGCCTGGCCTGCGTCATTTCCTGGCGAACGTTCCGAGAAGGGCCACTAGGCGAGGGCGTCGATCTTCGCCGCGAGCTCGAAGTCGTTGTCGGTCAGCCCGCCCTCGGAGTGGGTGCTGATGGTGACCGTGACCTCGCTCCAGGAGATCGCAAGGTCGGGATGGTGGTTCATCTCCTCGGCCGGCGCGACCAGCGAATCGGCGAACCTGACCGAGCCGACGAAGTCGCCGCGGTCGAAGCTCTTCGTGATCGCCTCGCCCTCGCGCTCCCAGCCCTCCAGCTCGCCGAGCTTCTCGGTGATCTCCACTTCGTCCAGCGTCGCCATTCAGCCACCTCCCGCGCGTCGGATCCGGTGCGAACTGCCATATTCGCAGGGTGCGCATCGCCAGCCTCGTCCCCTCTGCGACCGAGACGCTGTTCGCGCTCGGGCTCGGCGACTCGGTCGTCGCGGTCACCCACGAGTGCGACCATCCGCCCGAGGCGGCGTCCCGCCCACACCTGACGCGCAGCGTGATCCCCGAGGGGCTCGACGCCGGCGAGATCGACGCCGCCGTGCGCGAGGCCGTCGGCGCCGGCCGGCATCTGTACGAGCTGGACGAGCCCATGCTGAGCGAGCTCGGCGTCGACCTGATCGCGACCCAGGCGGTCTGCCAGGTCTGCGCGGTCTCCTACGACGACGTGGTCGCCGTAGCGGCGCGGCTGCCGTCGCGTCCGCGTGTGCTCTCGCTCGACCCTGAGTGCCTCGCCGACGTGCTGGCCGACGTGACCCGGCTGGGAGCGGCCGCCGGCGCGGAGGCGGCCGCGGCGCGGCTGCGCTCGGGCCTCGAGTCCCGGCTGGAGGCCGTTCGCGCCGCCGTCGCCGGGGCCCCGCGGCCCCGGGTGCTGGCACTGGAGTGGCTCGACCCGCCCTTCGTCGGCGGCCACTGGATCCCGGAGATGATCGATATCGCCGGCGGCGAGGATGCGGCCGGAACCGCGGGAGCGAAGTCCCGGACCGCGGACTGGGACGAGCTGGAGCGGGCGGGCGCCGAGGTCGTAGTCGCGATGCCGTGCGGCTGGGACGAGGCGCGCGCGCGCGAGGAGGTGCTGGCGAACGCCGAGCGCGTCGAGTCGCTGGGGGCCGAGCGGGTCGTCGCCGTGGACGCGGCGGCCTCCTTCTCCCGGCCCGGCCCGAGGCTGGTCGAGGGCACCGAGCTGCTCGCCCACCTGCTGGCGCCGGATAGGGTGGAGGCGCCGGCCGGGGTCGCCTTTCGCGAGGTCCGGCCGCGCGAGACGGCGAAGGGCTAGGAGGAGCGGATGGGACTCAACTGGGCCGAGCACAGGGAGGAGATCGCCGCCCCGATCGAGACCTGCTTCGCCGCGATCACCGACTACGAGAGCTTCCACGGCTGGCAGGACGCGGTCGACTCGACCGAGGTGATCGACCGCACACCCGAGGGCCTCGGCCAGGACGTGCGGCTGTTCGTCGACGCCAAGGTGCGCAAGATCGACTACGTGCTGCGCTACCGCTACGACCGCCCGACGCTGATCGAATGGGACTTCGTCGAGGGCAACGGCATGCGCGCGATGGACGGCCACTACGGCTTCGAGTCGCTCGGCCCCGAGCGCACCCGCGCCACCTACAAGCTCGGCGCAGACCCCGCGATCCCGGTGCCGGGGATGATCCTGCGCCGCACCCACAAGCAGCTCGTCGAGCGCAGCGTCAAGGACCTGAGGCGCGAGGCCGAGCGCCGCCACGCAGCGGGGGAGTCGCCCGCACCGGCGCGGGCAGCGCCCGCTGAGCCGGCCCCGTCCGATCCCCCGGCGCCCGCCCAGCCCCCGCCCGGGATGAACGAGCCCGAGCACGCCTGGGTGCCGCCCGAGGAGCCGAGCGACCTCGGCGCCGGCAGCCCCTACGACGCGCTCGCCGGGTCGGGGGCCGAGTCCGAACAGGTCCCGATCGGCGCCGCGGACGATTGGGTGCCGATGGCCGAGCGCGTCTCTCAGCCGCGCCCGGGCGACCCCCGGGAGAGCATCGGCGGCTCGAGGCCCGATGGGCCTCCGAGCGCCGGCGGCGGCTCCCCTGCCGATGCGGCCGGCGACCTGCTGGGCAAGGCCGTCTCGACCGGCCGCCAGGTCGCCGAGGGCGCGATGAGAGCCGGGGTCGGGGCCGCCGAGCAGGCGGTCGAGATCGGGCGCGAGACCGCGGGCGGAATCATCCGCCGCGTCAGCCGCAAGCTCGGCGCCGCCCGCGACGACGATCAGCGCTGAGCCGAGGGCTTCAGCTCACTTCTTCTTCTTCTTCAGCTTGCGCGGGATGCCATCGCTGCGATCCCGGCCACATCCGCAGCGACCTCGGCGTCCGTCGCGGTGTGTCGGCGGCCGCCTCGAGCGCCTCTGCCAGGGCGCGGTCCACCCGGCTGTGCACCGGACAACACCTGGCGAAGCGCCTCGAGCGCCTCGTGGTAGTTGGAAGCATTCTCAGCCGCCAGCTCCCCGGCCCGATCACCAGGGCCAGGGCCGGGGCCTGGGCGGCAGCCCCCCGGCTCGCGGCCATGCCTTGGACGACGCCCGAGCGGTCCCGGCGACCAACGAGGCCGAGAGCTGAATCACCAGCCCGCAGACCCCGCCTGCGCCGGGGATGTCATCGGGGTCGGAGGTGCGCTCGGCCAGCCCGGCGAGCGTGATCGAAGCGAAGTCGAGGTCGGCCATTCCTGGGTCAGGCGGCCCAGGTCCGCTTGCCGACGAACATCAAGTGCGGAGCCTGGTGTCTGGCGGTGTTGGAGGTGGGCCCACGCTCACTAGACGCTCCAGTCCGAGCAGGTCTTCCCCAGCGCCCGGTGCGCTTCAGGGGCGGGGGCGATCTGTTCCAGGGAAGAATTGCCTCACCCGATCAACCGGGTCGCCTGGCCCGCCGCCCACATCGCCCCGACCGTCGAGCAGACGATCACGATCCCCAGGGCAGCGATCTCGAGCAGCTTGCGGTGGCCGCCGCTGTGGCGCCTGGCGATCTGCTCCAGCGCCAGCGCCGCGACCGCTCCTCCGACCAGGCCGCCGAGGTGGCCGCCGATCGAGATGCCGGGGATGGAGAAGGTGAAGACGATGTTGAGCACGACGAAGAGCCCGATCTGGGAGGCGACCTGGTCCATGCCGCGGTGGCGGGTGATCACGAAGGCCGCGGCCATGAGGCCGAAGATGGCGCCGCTGGCCCCCACGGTCACCTGGTTGGGGTCGGTCGCCAGCAGGGCGCCGAGCGAGCCCGCGAGCAGGGCTGCGAAGTAGATGCCGAGGAAGCGGGCCGTGCCGATCGCGGGCTCGATCAGGGTGCCGAGGATGTAGAGGGCGAACATGTTGAGCAACAGGTGCAGGGGGCCGGCGTGCAGGAATGCGCCGGTGACGATTCGGAACAGCTCGCCGCCCTCGTTCGGCTGGGCGCCACAGAAGCCGCCGTCGTCGATCGCGTTGCCGCAGAGGCCGCCGTCGGAGATCAGGTTGCCTCCTCCCTCGAAGAAGGCGGCCCCGCCCCCGCCCATGATCTCGGCGAGGAAGACGAGCACGTTGAGCCCGATCAGGGCGTAGGTGGCGACCGGCTCGCCGCCGTCGCGCCCGATCGTCGCCGCGGTCTTGACCTTGGTGCGCTCGCGGGCGCACTCGGGGCAGCGCATTCCGACGGGGGTCGAGGTCATGCACTCGGGGCAGATCGGCCGCCCGCAGTTGGAGCAGGAGACACCCGTCTCGCGATCGGGATGGCGATAGCAGGTGTCCACGGCGCAAGCCTATTCGGGACGCGCTCGCGCGCTCGCCGCGACCGCTCAGAGCTTGGCGCCGAAGACGGTGCGCTCCAGGCTGGGCTGCTCCTGGCCGGCGCGGCGCTCGTGGGTGATCATCACCTCGGTCACGTCGCCGGCGGCCTCGGGCACGGCCGCGGTGGCGGTCCCGTCCTCGTGAGGGACGAACGCGGCCGAGGGCTGGACGCCCGCGGAGTCCGCGACCCAGACCTGGTAGACGTCGCCCTCGGGCAGCTGCCCCATGCCGTGCATGTGCAGGGTCGCCGAGTCCCGGTCGACGACCAGGTTGCCGCCGACGCCCGCCGGGGACTCGGCCAGGGGAACGGTCTCGGTGGTCGCCTCGTCGCCGTCGGCGACGACGTAGCCGATCAGGCCTGCGACGACCAGGGCCAGCGCGGCCACCCCCACCGCCGGGCGCATCAGCACGGCGGGCGTCCATGCTCGCCAGCCGCGACGCGCCGGAGCCTCGGCGTCGGATCGCGCGCCCTCGGCGAGGGGCGACTCGGCCGCGGCCTCCTGGTGGACGGTCGCCATCACGCTCTCGCGCAGGCTGTCGGGCGGCTCCACCTGCTCGACCGACTCGGCCAGCACCGCCACCGCGGGCGCCAGGCGCTCGCGCATCTCGGCGGCGCAGCGATCGCAGCCCTCGAGGTGCTCGGCGACCGAGCGCTGCTCGCGCTCGTCGAGGCCGCCGATCGCGAAGGCGGCGAGGTCGTCACGGCTCGGATGCCCGCTCATCGGCCCACCTTCTCGCGCCGCCTCACTCGTAGACCCCCTCCGCGAGCGAAGCGCGGATCTTGTCCATGCCCAGGCGCATGCGGCCCTTGATCGTGCCCAGCGGCTCGTTCAGCATCTGCGCGATCTCGGAGTGGCTGAAGCCGCCGAAGAAGGCGAGCCGGATCACCCGGGACTGCTCGTCGGGCAGGTCCGAGAGCGCGCCCCGCACCTCGCGCGCGGTCTCGCGCCGCAGCGCCTCGACCTCGGTCAGCTCGTCCGCCGGGCGCTTCTCCAGCAACTCCTCGGAGTCGAGGGCCAGCTTCGGCGCGCGGCCGGAGTCGCGCCGCAGCAGGTCGATCGCGCGGTTGCGGACGATGCCGAGCGTCCAGGCGCGAACGCTGCCGCGGGCGCGGTCGAAGCGGGCGCCGCTGCGCCAGATCGAGATCAGCGCCTCCTGGGTGACGTCCTCGGCCGCTTGGCGATTGCCGACGATCCGGTAGGCGAGCGAGAAGGCCGCGCCCCCGTGGCGGTCGTAGAAGACCTCGAAGGCGAGCGGGTCCTTGGCCGCGATGCGTGGCATCAGGTCCTCGTCGGCGAGCCGCTGCAGCTCGGACAGGTTCATCGGGCGCGAATCGTGGGATTCCTCACGCTAGACCCTACGGGAGCCGGCCCGGAACGGATCAGGGCCGGACTGGCGGCGGGTCGCGCCGCCGCGCTCATTCGGTCCGCGAGCGCACCGAGTCGGCGAGCGCGGCGAAGCCGGTCGAGCGCTTTCGCCGCCGCATCTCCACCAGCACCAGGGCGCCGCCGGCGATTCCGCCCACGGCGGCGGCCGCGACCGGGCGAACCCAGTTGCGCGGGTCGCGCAGCGCCGCGAGCTCGGACTCCGAGAGCTCCTCGGCCCATGCCGAGAGCTCCTCTGCGGCGGCCTCGGTGACGGCGCTCAGCGTCTCCTCGACCCGCCCCGAGAGGCTGTCGGGGGGCTCGATCGGGCGCAGGGCGGTGCGCAGCATCCTCTCGATCTCGGGCGAGGGCGGATCGCGCCGCTCGGGGCCGCTCGGGCCGGTGCCGGGCTCACTCATCGGCTGCCATCTCCTGTTCGAGTTGCTTGATCGCGCGATGGATCAGAACCTTGGTGGCGCCGTCGGTGCGACCCAGGGCGCGGGCGATCTCGCGGTTGTCCATGCCGAGCGCGAAGCGCATGATCAGCGCGTCGCGGCGATCGTCGGGAAGGTTCTCCAGGTTGGCCATCAGATGCTTCAGCTCCTCGCGCCCCTCGACGATCCGCTCGGTCCCGTGGGGCGCCGCGATCGGGTCGGAGTTGTCCAGGGGCGACTGCGGCTTGCGGGCCTTGTCGCGGTGGTAGTTGGAGGCGAGGTTGTGGGCGATGCGGATGAGCCACGGGCGCAGGGGGCGGCCGTCGGACTCGCGTCGGGCCCGTTCGAAGTGGCGGTAGGCCTGCAGGAAGGCCTGCTCGGTGAGGTCCTCGGCGTCGTGGTGGTTGCCGACGCGGTAATACGAGTAGGAGTAGACGTCGCGCAGGCGATCTCGGTAGAGCTGCTCGAAGGCGGCATCCATCTCGGCCTTGGCGGCCCCGGTCGGGATCGAGGTCTGCGCCCGTTCGGCCACGTGGCAAGCGTAGTCCTCACGCCGCCCTCCGTGCGCGCTCCGCCCTGCGCAGGCCGGCCATCCACTCGCCGGGGGTGATCTCGCCTGCGATCAGCCGCGACAGGCCCTCCAGCCCGGGCGCCTCCACACCCGAGCCGATGACCGTGGCGGCGATCAGCGGCACCGAGTCAAGGCCCTCCGAGGCTTGGCCGATGATCGCCGGGATCTCATCGGCCGGGGTGCCCTTGCCGAGCAGCTCCCCCGCCCGCCGGTTGCGGCTGCCCGGCGCCAGCATGGTGGCCGTGAGGTCGCCGATCCCGGCCAGGCCGGAGAAGGTCTCGGGGCGGCCGCCGCGCACCTGGGCGTAGTCCAGGCACTCTCGCCAGACCTCGGCGGTGGCGATCCCGGCGGCGTTCATGCCGTGCGGCTCGGCGGCAGCGGCGGCGACGGCGGCGGCGTTCTTGGCGACGCCCGCCATCTCGACCCCGGCTATGTCCTCGGTCCGCTCGCAGACCAGGCCGGCCTCGTCGAAGACCTCGCCGAGCTGGCTGCGCAGGTCGGCGTCGGCGCTGCCCAGGACCAGGGCCGCGGTGCCCGAGACGGCCTCCCTCGCGTGCGCGGGCCCGCCGAGGCAGGCGATCGCCCGGGACCGGACCCGCTCGCCGACGTACTCCGACGGCAGAGCCCCCATCGGGGCGACCAGGCCCTTGCTCAGCATCAGCACCGATGAGCGCTGCCCGACCCGGGCCCCGATCGAGCCTACCGCCGCCGGCAGGCCGCTCGAGGGGACACCGAGGCAGACCAGGTCCATCCCCGCCAACTCGATCTCGGACGCCTTCTTCACGATCACCCCGTCGGGCAGGCGCACGCCTGCGAGGTAGCGCTGGTTGACCCGGCTCTCGCTCATCTCCTCGGCCTGCTCGTCGGTGCGGCAGCCGAGCTGCACCTCGATCCCGCCCCGCGCCAGCAGCACCGCGACCGCGGTGCCCCAGCTTCCGGCCCCGATCACGGCCGCCTTGCGCAGCGGCGGCAGCCCGCCGAGCCACTCCCACTGCAGCTCGATCACGGGCCAGACGCGGGCGCCGACCGAGTTCGCGAGCGCGGGCGAGGGGCTCTCGGTGCGGGGGAAGGTGAGCGCGCGGCCGGCGCGGACCCGGACCTTGCGCGGGCGGATGGCCATCCCGCGGCGAACCTGGTCGCTGCCGTGGACGGCGACTGGCAGCACCGCGGCTCCCGTCTCCAGCGCCAACCGCCCGAAACCGCGCTTCGGCCGCGCCAGCGATCCGGTCCGGATCCGGGTGCCCTCGGGAAAGATGCAGATCGCACCGCCGCGGTCGAGCACCTCGTGGGAGGTGACGAGCGTCTCGTCGTCCGACTGGCCGCGGCGGACCGGGTAGGCGCCGAGCCTGTTCAGCAGCCAGCCCTGCCAGCGCGGGCCGAACAGCTCGACCTTGGCGACGTAGTGCAGCGGCCGGCCCCAGGGCAGGGTTGCGCCGATCACGAACGGGTCGAGGAAGCTGCGGTGGTTGGCGGCGACGATCAGCGGCCCATTGACCCGCGCGTGCTCGCGGCCGATCCGCGTCAGCCGCAGGTAGATGAGGAAGGCGGGCTGCAGGATCCCGCGCGCGATCACGTACATGAACCAGTTGACCCCGCGCTCGCGCGTGAAGCGGTGGTAGCTCTGCAGCCTCTCCTCGGTCATCGGCGCCGCCATGCCCTAGGCACAACACCGCGGCGGCGCGTCGTTACAGCCCCTGCCGGGACCACACCTACCAGGCGCCCTCGAGCAGGCGCTCGAGGTCGGCCGCCTCGATCTCGCCCGGGGTCATCCGGAACAGCTCCTGCCTCGCCATCGCCACCTCGATCGCCTCGCCCAGCCTGGCTCGGTCGGCGCCGAGCTCGCCGAGGCCACGGCGCCCGCCGCCGAGCTGCTCGATCCGCCTCCGGATCCCGTCCGTATCGGTCCCCAGCGCCTCGGCCAGCGCCGCGATCTGCTCCGGCGCGCGCCCCGACATCTCCTCCATCGTCACCGGCAGCAGCGCGGCGCTGGTGGCGGCGTGCGGGGTGCCGAGCACCCGCACCACCGTCTGGCTGAGAACGTGATGCAGCGCCAGCCCGGCCAGGTCGAGCGCGTTGGCGCTGAGCAGCGAGCCCAGGGCCAGCTCGGATCTGTCGCGCCCGGCGCGGTCGGCGTCGAGCGAGGCCGCGATCAGCCGGGCGCCCCTCAGCGCCGATCCCCGCGAGAGCTCGTCGGCGAGCGGCGTATACAACGAGTCGGCGCCGTGCGCTAGCGCGTTCATCGAGCTGGCGCGAAGCTCGGCCTCTGGGGCGCTCGCCATCAGCTCGGGGTCGGCTAGCACGAGGGCGGGGCGCAGGCCGGAGATCCCCTCATGGCCCGCCGGCAGCCGATGGATCGCCGTCATCTCTGCGCCCGACATCGTCGTCGGCACGGCCGCCACCTCCCCCTCCCTGACCGCCGCGATCGCCTTGGCGGCGTCGATCACCCGGCCGCCGCCGAGGGCGACCAGCCGGTCGGAGCCCACCTCGTCGAGGACTTTCGCAGCGACGTCGGGCACCTGGCCCGGCGGCACCAGGTGCGTCGCCCCCGCCGCCTCGGCGAGCCCCTCGGCGCCGGCCAGGGCCCGCTCGGTCGAGAGCAGCTCGAACCCGGTCCAGCCCTCGTCCTCGAGTGCGGCCGGCGCATCGCCGAGCAGCCCCTCGCGCAGCAGCACGGAGCGGTTGCGCTCGGCGTCGCGCCATCTCAGCTCCTCCGGCACAAGCCCGGGGCGGGACTCGAACCCGCACTGTCCGACTTACAAGGTCGGTGCACTACCAATTGTGCTACCCGGGCAGTTCGTAATCGCGCGCCCAGCGAACTCTCCGTCGCTGGCCGTTTCGTGTCGGTGCAACGCGGAGGCTTCCACATCCGCCCGTCACCTCCTCAATCGGCACAGCATAGATTCGGTCGTTGTCTGGGCAGGAGATGAGGAACAGCTCGACCTCGCCCTCATAGCCGCGCGTAAGGATCTCGCGCGTATTGCACCTGACGCTGATGCCGCTGAACAGGACCACTCCGTGGCGGAGGCGACCCGTCTTACATTGGACGCGCACGAAGCGGCCCCCGTCATCCAGCACCAGGTCGTAGCGCTGGTTCACTCCGAAGGGCAGCAGCACCGTGTAGCCACGGCGCACCAGTTCCCCAGTGATGTGTGCCTCGGTGCGAAGGCCGACATCGACAGGATGGGAACTCTCACTTGGAGGTGGAAGCTTCATCGTGCGTCCCTCGGGACACACGGTTGCTGGTCAGATGTGCTCCATTGCGCACGGAACGTGACGAATCCGTGACAGCGGCAGGGAGCAGCTAGAGAAAGTCGCCGTCGTCCTCTTCGGACCCGTCGTCCTCGAAGCCGCCGCCGTCCATGATCCAGGCGGCGTAGTCCTCGACGCAGGCGGGGAAGGTCTCCCACTCGAGGTAGAACTCCTCCTCGCCGTACTCCTCCAGCTCGACCAGGCACTCGTCGGTGGCCGCGGCGACGGCGCGGCGGGCGGCGGCCTTGGTGCGCTTGATGCAGGTCCGGGTCGGCCGCTTGGCGCCGTAGCGCTTGGCGAAGGCGCGCTTGCCGATCTTCGCCTTCTCGGCCGAGCAGGCGCCGGCGGCGAGCTTGCCGACGAGGCCGCCCGCGGCGCTCGAGGGGGCCGGCGTGGCGAGGGCGCCGAGCAGCGCGGCGCAGACGATCAGGATTGCGGGCTTTCGCGCCATTTATACGCCGGGCATCGGACGCGGCGCGGCCCGGCTTGAGCGCGATCGGGGGATCCTCGACGCGCGTTCGAGGGACGCTCAGCGGCGGGGGCCGCGGAAGCGGCCGACGCCCTCGGCGAGCGCACGCGGCGGCACCAGCGTCGGCAGGCTCTTGACCACGTCGCCCCAGCCGGCGTCGCCGTCGCCGGTGGCGGCCTTCCTGGTCAGCCGCGAGAAGTGGCGCTGCTCGCGGTCGCTGAGGTTGGCGCGGCGGCCGCGGGACTTGCGGATCAGCTCGGCGAAGTCGCCCCGCTCCTTCTCGTCCAGGTTCTGGTCGACGCGCCGACGCGCGTTCTTCCACAGCTCGAGCGCGATGAACGCGAGCGCCTGGATCTGGACGGAACTGCCGCGGATTCGTGTGAGCAGGCTCGCCGCTGCCATGGAGCCGTGGAAGGTAGCGCCTCTCGAAGCTAGATCTTCACCGCCCGCGAGGCCAGGTGGACGCCGACCTTGCGCTTGACGCGCTGCAGGGCGTTGTCGACGGTCTTGGTGTCGCACTCGAGGCGCTCGCCGATCTCCCCGTAGGGGCGACCGTCGAGGTAGAGCGAGAGCACGTGGCTCTCGAGCTCGGAGAGCACGCTCGTCAGGCAGCTGACGAGGCTGTCGAGCTCCTCGCTCGCGATCACCTGGTTGACCGGGTCGCGCACGGCGGGGCCGGGCAGGACCTCCTCCAGGGTGGTGTCGGATTCGGGGCCGGCGGCCGCCGGCGTCTGGCTGAACGAGACGTAGTGGTTCAGCGCCGTGTGCTTGTTGCGGGTCGCGGTCTTGACCGCGGTGATGATCTGACGGGTGATGCAGAGCTCGGCGAAGCCTCGGAAGCTCGCTTCGCGCTCGGGCTTGTAGTCGCGGATCGCCTTGAACAGGCCCAGCATCCCCTCCTGCATGAGATCGTCGGCGTCGCCGCCGAGCAGGAAGTAGGACGAGGACTTGACCCGCACGAAGCGGCGGTAGCGCCGCACCAGCTGGTCGTAGGCGTCGTTCTGCCCGTTCTTGGCCAGGGCGACGAGGAACTCGTCATCGGGGCCGGGGCCGGTGCTCCGCTGGCCATCCGGTACCGCTCGCGCGGGGACGGTGGCGTGCTCATGAGTGCTGGGGGTCGGTACTGCCACAGCAACCTCCTGGTTCGGTGGTTCGTCTGTGGCGCTCCTCACCTCCCAGCTTGGGGCGCCCCTCCCAATGTTCGAGGAAGGATCGGGGCGATCTCGACCTCGCGGGCAAAACTAGGCAGGCCCGCCCCGGATGTCAATCAAGGTTCGGGGCCGATGCAATTTGGCTTGCAGCCCCCGTGCCTGCGGGCGGCCGAAACGGGCGAATCGGGCGCTTCCGTCCGCGCCGGCCTCTAGACGGTTACGCGCTGGGCGTGCGCTGGCGCAGCGCCTCGAACAGGATCACCGCCGCCGCGACCGATGCGTTCAGCGAGCCGACCTCGCCGCGCCTGGGGATCGAGACGAGCCGGTCGCAGGCCGCGGCGACCCGGGGCCGGATGCCGCTGCCCTCGGAGCCCAGCACCAGCACCGCACGGCCCGACCAGTCCACGTCCGTGTAGGCGGCTTCCGCCTCGGCGGTCGCGCCGTAGATCCAGGCGCCCGAGTCGCGGGCCTCGCCGAGCCAGTCGGCGAGGTTGCGGACCCGGGCGACGGCGAGGTGCTCGACCGCGCCCGCCGAGGCCTTGGCGGCGGCCGGGGTGACCGCGGCGGCGCGGCGCTCGGGGATGACGACCCCCGAGGCGCCGGCGACCTCGGCGGCGCGGCAGACGGCGCCGAGGTTGTGCGGGTCCTGGATCTGGTCGAGCGCCGCCACGAGGGCGTCCTCGTCGCCCAGCAGCAAGCCCGGGTCCGCGTAGGGATAGGGATCGACCTCGGCGACGACGCCCTGGTGATCGGGCGAGCCGCAGAGCCGCTCCAGCTCCTCGGCGGGTGTCTCCGGAGCCCGCCAGACGCGGTGCACCGTGCGCCTACCCCGCCCGGCCTCGGCCACCGGGCGGCGGCCGTAGATCAGCTCTGCTCCGGCGACCGCCACGTCAGGGACGGCGGACCAGCCGCGCCCCGCCCGCCTCGTCACGGACCTCCCAGCCGAGCTCGGCGAGCCCGTCGCGGATCTCGTCGGCGCGCTCGAAGTCCTTGGAGGCCCTGGCCCGCTCGCGCTCGGCCAGCAGCGCCTCGGCCTCGGGATCGGCCGCCTCCTCGGCGGCCAGCAGGGAGTCGAGGCCGAGCAGCGGCAGTAGCTCCTCGAGCGCGCCGCGGGCACCGGGCAGCTCTCGGCGGTTGCCCTCGGCGACGATCTCGGCGAGAGCGGCGAAGGCGCGGGGCGTGTTGAAGTCGTCGGCGAGCGCGTCCAGGAACGCCGCGCGCTTCTCGGCCAGGAACGGGTCCGGGTCGCCGCCGGGGGCGTCGAGCGCCCCCGGACGCGGAGCGGAGGAGGCGCGACTGATGACGTAGTTGCGGATGCCCTCGACTCGCGAGCGGGCGTCCTCCAGCGCCTCGTCGGAGAAGGCGAGCGGCTGGCGGTAGTGACCCGAGGCGAGGTAGGCGACCACCGCCTCTGGGCCGTAGCGGTCGAGCGCCTCGGAGAGCTGGAAGATGTTGCCCTCCGACTTCGACATCTTCTCCTCGTCCATCTGGACCATGCCGTTGTGCATCCAGATCCGCGCCAGGGGGACGCCGCGGGCCGCCTCGGTCTGGGCGACCTCGTTCTCGTGGTGAGGGAAGACGAGGTCGATGCCGCCGCCGTGGATCGCGAAGTCGGGTCCCAGCTCCTTCTCGGCCATCGCCGAGCACTCGATGTGCCAGCCGGGGCGGCCGGGACCCCAGGGCGAGTCCCAGCTCGTGTCCTCGCCCTCCTTGGTCGCCTTCCACAGCGCGAAGTCGAGCTTGTCCTCCTTGAGCGACTCGATGCCGGCCTCCTCCCCCTGGTCCATCTCGGCGGGGTCGCGATTCGAGAGCTTGCCGTAGCCCTCGAAGCTGCGCACCCGGAAATAGACGTCGCCGCCGGACTCGTAGGCATGGCCGGACTCGACCAGCGCCTCGATCAGCGCGACGATCTCGGGGATCGTCTCGGTCGCGAGCGGCTCCGCGTCGGGCCGCCCGAGCCCAAGGCGATCCGTGTCCCTGATGTAGGCGGCGGTCATCTCGGCCGCGTACTCGTCCGAGGGCCGCCCGGCCTCGCGCGCCGCGTCGTAGATCTTGTCGTTGATGTCGGTGACGTTGATGACCAGCTTCGGCTCGTAGCCCTGCTGAGCGAGGAAGCGCTTGAGCAGGGTGAAGATCACGAACGGCCGCGCGTTGCCGATGTGGATGCGGCCGTAGACCGTCGGGCCGCAGGCATAGATGCCCACCGCGTCCGGGCCATCTGCGGCCAGGGCGGGGGTCTGCCCGCTCAAGGTGTCCTGGATGCGAACCGAAGTCACGAAGCGATGCTAGATGCGATCACAGCCGCCGGATCGCTGCTCAGCAGCCTGCCGGGCGCGGCCGCCGGCCGCGATCATCTGTACGCTGCCGACGCCTTGGACGCCAGGCAGGCAGACGAGAGCCGCCTCAGGGATGTGGGCGGCGCCTTCGCATCGCTCCCCCAGCGCTACCTGGGCGCTCCCGAGGACTTCAAGGCCAGCTACCGGATCGAGCTCGAGGACCTGGGCGTCGGCTGGGGGTCGAGCTGGACGGGGACCGCTGCGAGGTGCTGGCCCTGCCCTCGCCCGACCCCGACGTGATCATCGGCACCGACGCCGCCACCTGGCTGTAGCTGCGCGAGGGCCGGCTCTCGGGGCTGGACGCGTTCCGCTCGCGGCGGCTGTGGGCGCGCGGCGACCTCGACCTGGCGATCGCCTTCGAGGGCTACTTCCGTCTGCCCAACGGGCGCCCGCCGCTGCTGCACCAGCACGACGTCAAGGCCGGCAAGGCCCGGATCTCGACCCTGACCTCGGGCAGGGGGCCCGAGACGGTCGTCCTCATCCACGGGCTGGGCGGCAACAAGACGAGCTTCTTCGAGACGGTCTCGGCGCTGGACGGATCCGGGAGGCCTCGGCATGAGCGCGCACCTGCTCGCCGTCACGACCGAGCCGGCGGACCTCCACGACCCCGAGATCGCCGAGGAGGTCGCCTACGCGGAACGCGCCGCTCCGACGGCATGCTCTGGCTGTGGATCGACGGCCGGCTGGAGGATCGGCGCGACGGTCCCGGGGGCGACATCTCCTGCCCCGACGACGGCGTTCCCACCGACTCCTGCGGGGGCCCGTGCACGTGGAGCGACCCGTTCCTCGTGATCGGCGCGGAGAAGCATGACGCCGGCAGCGCCTATCCGAGCTTCCACGGCTGGGTCGACGAGCTGCGGTTGTCGACGCGACTGCGGTACACGCGGGCCTTCTCGCCGCCCGATGGGCGGTTCCGCGTCGACGCCGGAACCGCCGCGCTCTACCACCTCGTCTGGGGCGACCGCGACCCGCTGGTCCCGCTCAGCTTCTGCGCCCACGTGCACGAGGCGTTGCCCGAGGCCCGCCAGGTGGTGCTGCAGGGCTGCGGGCACGTGCCGCAGGTCGAGATGCCCGAGGACAGCAACGGGCTCGTGCACGACTTCATCGACTCCGCCCAGGCCTCGGCCAGGGCGCGCGCCGCGGCCCGGATCGGCCGCGCCGCGCGGCGGCTGCGCGATGCGCGCGGCACCGTCGCCAGCGCTGCCAACGCCTAACCACCCCGCTGCCGCCCGCGCGGCCTAGAATCGGCCGGGGATGCCAGCGAGCCGCACAGGCACGGTCGCGGAGGGCGCGGGCGAGCCCAGCAGCAACGGAGGCGACCCCTCCCGGGTCGCAGGCGCCGCCCGGCGCGGGCGCTCGCTGCTGGGGGCGGTCGCGGGTCCCGTTCTCGAGCGCATCCAGGACCGCCTCGCAGCCGACCTCGACGACCGCGACCCCGACTACATCCGCGAGAACCTGCCCTGGGTCTGGCTGCTCTCCAGCCTCTGGTTCCGGGGCGAGGTGCGCGGCATGGGCCGCATCCCCGAGGACCGGCCCGTGCTGCTGGTCGGCAACCACTCGGGCGGCAACATCACCCCCGACACGCTCGTCTTCACGCTCGCCTTCTGCACCTACTTCGGCGTCGAGCGCCGCTTCCACCAGCTCGCCCACAACCTGGTGCTGAGCTCGCCGATCGGGCCGCTGCTGCGCCGCTACGGCACCGTCGCCGCCTCGCCGCAGAACGCCCGCAAGGCGCTCGAGGCGGGCGCCGCGGTGCTCGTCTATCCCGGCGGGGACTGGGAGGTCCATCGCCCCAGCTGGCAGTCGGGGAAGGTGGACTTCGCCGGGCGCCGCGGCTTCGTGCGGCTGGCGCTCGAAGCCGATGTCCCGATCGTGCCCGTCGTCTCGATCGGCGGCCAGGAGACCGCGCTCTTCCTCAGCCACGGCGAGCACCTCTCGCGCGCGCTCGGGCTCGACCGGCTGTTCCGGCTCAAGGTGCTGCCGATCTCGGTCGCCCTCCCCTGGATCGTCAACGTCGGCGACTTCCTCGGGCACCTGCCGCTGCCCTCGAAGATCACGATCCAGGTGCTGGAGCCGATCGAGCTGACCGAGCGCTTCGGGCGGGACCCCGACGTAGACGAGGTCTACGAGCACGTGACGGAGCTGATGCAGGCGACCCTGGACGAGCTCGCGGCCGAGCGCCGCCTGCCCGTGATCGGATGAGGGGCGGTCCGGCCAGGTGAGGATCGAGCAGTCAATCGAGGTGGACGCCCCCCGGCCCGTCGTCTGGGACTACGTCACCGACCCCGCCAACAACCTCGAGTTCATGCACGGCGCCACCCGCTGGGAGGTGGCGGGCGGGATCGATCGAGGGCTCGGCGCCCGCTATCGGGTGCTGCTGCACATCGGCTCGGCCGACGTCGGCGGCCTGATCGAGGTGGTCGAGTGGAGCCCGCCCGGCGACATGGCCTGGAGCTCGGTCACCGGGATCGACCAGCGAGGCCGCTGGCGCCTTCGCGACCTGCCCCAGGGCGGCACCCGGGTCACCTTCCGCTTCGCCTACGGCGTCGCCGGAGGCGGCCTCTGGGGCCTGATATCCGAGCGCGTCGCCGCCCGCTGGCTGCGCTCCGACTTCCGCCGCACGCTGGAGAACCTGAAGCGGGCGCTCGAGGGCGACCGCACGCTGGCCTGAGCCTCCTCGGGCGGCTAGAAGGTCCGCAGGCGGCGGCCGCCGACGTAGCGCGTGCCGGTCTGCTCGTCGGCGGGGGGCTCCTCGGGCTTCGAGGGCTTGCGGCGACGGCGTGAGTCCGAGCCCGAGAGCGCGTCGCTGCGGGCGCGCTCGACCTTCTCGGCGACCTCGGCCTCGGCGCGGCGGCGGGCCTCCTCGACGCGCTCGTCGGCCTCGCGCTGCAGCTTCACCGTCTCCTGGCTGAGCTTGGCCTCGGCCTCGGCGCGGGCGCGGGCCTCGGCCTCGCGAGCGACGCGGTCGGCCAGCCGGCGCACCTTCTCCTCTGACTCCTTGCGGGCGTCGGCGGCGGCCTGCTCGACGGCCTCCTTCATCTCCTCCCGCATCCGCTGGACCTCGGCGACGGCGCCCTCCTCGGCCGTGATCACGCGCTGCTCGGACTCGTTCAGCTGCGCGGTCAGCATCTCGGCCTTCTCCTCGGCGCCCTCGGCGCGCTCGCGGGCATCCGACTTGAGACGCTCGATCGCCTCCTCGGCGCGCCGGCGCAACTTCTCGCGCTCCCGCTCGGCCTGCTCGGCCTTGGTCGCGGCTTCGGCCGCCTGCTCCTCGGCCTGCTCCAGGCGCTGCTCGAGCGTCGCGATCGTCTTCACCGCATCCTTCATGCGCTCCTCGGCCTCGGCCATCTGGCCCTCAGCGTCGTTGGCGCGGCCCTCGGCCTCACCGGCGCGACGGCCGGCCTCCTGGATCGCCTCGCGGGCGCGCTCGACCGCCCTGGTCTCGGCGTCCTTTGCCTGCTCGATCGCCGCCTCGGCTTCGCGGCGCGCCGACCTGGCGGCGACCCTGTAGCGCGCGGCCTCGTCGCGGGCCTTCGCCTCGCGCGTCCCCAGCTCCTCGATCAGCGCCGCGGCCTTGGCGCGGAAGCGCTCCGTCGCCTCGCGGGCGCTCTGGATCTCGCCACGGATCTGCTCGCCGTCGAGCGCCAGCGGCTCCGGGCTCGCGGGCTCGCTCTCCGGCCGAGACGCGGGCTCGGGCTCGGCTGCGGGAACCGGCGCGTCCTCGTGCTCCTCGTTGCCCCCTATCGGCTCGATTGGCGCGGTGTCGCTCAACGCAGACGGCCTCTCAGGTGGTCGCTCGGGATCAGCCAGCCGGCTCTCGCTCGGTCAGCTGGCGTTTCAGGACCTTACCTGTCGCATTGCGCGGAAGCTCGTCTATGAAGATAATCGTGCGGGGCACCTTGTAGCGGGCGAGGTTGGCCTTGACGTGGTCCTTGAGCTCGTCCTCGCCGACCTCGGCGCCATCGGCGAGCACGGCGAAGGCCAGCAGCCGCTGGCCGAACTCCTCGTCGGGGACGCCGATCGCGGCGGCCTCGCTGACGGCCTCGTGGTCGGCCAGCAGGTCCTCGACCTCGCGCGGGAACACGTTCTCGCCGCCCGAGACGATCATCTCGTCGTCGCGGCCGTCGATGAAGAGCCGGCCGCCCTCGTCGAAGTGCCCGACGTCGCCCGAGGAGAGGAGTCCGTCGAGCCGCTCCTTGTCGCCGCCACCGGTGTAGCCCTCGAAGGCCATCCCGTCGGAGACGAAGATGCGGCCGGTCTCGCCGGCCGGCAGCTCGCGGCCCTGCTCGTCGACGATGCGGACCACGGTGCCGCGCGGCGTGCGCCCCGCGGTCCCCGGTGCGGCCCGCATGTCCTCCGGGGTCGCGATCGTCGCCCAGGCGACCTCGGTCGAGCCGTAGAGGTTGTAGAGGTTGTCGCCGAACTCGTCCATCCAGCGGGTGGCAAGCTCGCCGGGCAGGGCCGAGCCGCTGGCCGCCGTCACCTGCAGGCAGCCGGCGTCGTAGCGGCCCTTGACCTCGTCTCCGAGCTTGAGGATGCGCTGCATCATCACCGGCACCACGACCAGGGTGCGGGCACGGTGCTCGGCGACTGCGCGCAGCGTGTCCTCGGGGTCGAAGCGGCGGTGCAGCACCATCGTCGCCCCCAGAGGCAGCCCGAGCAGGAAATGGCTGAGCCCCCAGGAGTGGAAGAGGGGCGCCGAGATGACGACGGTCTCGCCCGAGCGGCGCGGGATCTTGGATAGGAAGGAGGCGATCGGGCCGAGGCCCTCGGGAGCGCCTCGCTGGGCGCCCTTGGGCGTCCCGGTCGTACCCGAGGTCAGGATCACGTAGCGGCCCGACTCCTCCGGCGGGGGCAGGTCCTCGCCCGGCTGCTCGGCGATCATGTCCTCGACCGTTGGCGGAGCGCCGGCGGGGCGGCCGCCGGCCTCGTGCCAGGCGACGAGGTGGGCGACCCGCTCGCTGACGCCCTCCCGCAGCTCGCTGAACTCCTCGTCGTAGATCAGGGCCGAAGCGTCCTCGCGCTCCATCACCTCGGCCAGCTGCGGCCCGGCGAAGGAGGTGTTGAGGTAGAGGCCGACGGCGCCCAGCTTGGCGCAGGCCATCGTCGCCTCGATGAAGTAGCGGTGGTTGCGGCACATGATCCCCACCCCGTCGCCGGCGCCGATCCCGCGCTCGGCCAGCGCCCTCGCTAGCGAGTTCGAGCGCGCGTGTGTCTCGGCGAAGGTGAGCGTCCCGATCTCGTCCACGATCGCGACCTCGTCGGGCCGCGTGATCGCCGCGGCGGTCGAGCCCAGCGCCGGGCTCGTGCCGAGCCGCGCGTAGCTCTCGACCGCACGAGCCAGCCGGTCGGGCCTGATCGGGCGCAGCACGCCCGCCTCGCGCAGCACACCGACCGCCCAGAACACATCCGCCGCCTGCGCGCGAATCCGGGGGACGAGCTCCTGCAGCGCCATCGGCAAGAGCTTAGGCCCTGTCCTCGGGCCGCTAACCCGTCTCCACGGCGACAACCGCCATCGCGGCTATGCCCTCGCCGCGCCCGATCGCGCCCATGCCCTCGTTGGTGGTGGCCTTGACGCTCACGGGCGCGGACAGGGCCTGTGAGAGGCGCGCCTCCATCTCGGCGCGGTGCGGGGCGAGCTTGGGCCGCTCGCAGATGATCGTCGCGTCCACGTTGACCGGCCGGCCCGGCAGGCGGCCGAGCACGATTCGCAGCAGGTCGAACGAGTCCGCCCCGCGCCACTGCTCCTCATCGGGCGGGAACAGCGTGCCGATGTCTCCCAGCCCGCAGGAGCCGAGCAGCGCGTCGATCACCGCGTGGGTGAGCACGTCGGCGTCGGAGTGGCCCTCCAGGCCGGCCTCGTGCGCGATCTCGACCCCGCCCAGGATCAGGGTCTCGCCCTCGGCCAGGCGGTGCGAGTCGTAGCCGATCCCCACCCGGGCGGCCATCAGCCGAGCGGCTCCAGGCGGCGCTCGCGGCCCTCGAACACGCAGATCCGCTCGACCCCGAGCTCGGCCAGCAGCGCCAGCGCCCGCTCGTAGCCGAAGCCGACCTGATCGGGAGAGTGCGCGTCGGATGAGAGCGCGAAATCGGCGCCGGCCTCGACCAGCATCTCGGCGAACGCCCGCGCCGGGTAGATCTCGCCCACGTGCTTGCGCAGCCCCGCCGTCGAGACCTCGACGGCGATCCCGCTCTCGGCCACGGCCTCGACCACGGGCTCATAGTAGGCGCGCGGGTCCCGCTCGGGCAGGGGGCGGGCGTCACCCCAGAGCTTGACCAGGTCGGGGTGGGCGAGAATGTCGAACAGCCCCGAGCGCGCGGTCCGGGCCACCCACTCGAGGTAGGTGCGCCAGAGGTCGTCGGGATCGCTGATCCGCTCCCAGACGTCGTAGCGGCTGTCGTCGACGGCGCCGTCGGCGCCTAGGAAGTGGACCGAGCCGACCACGTAGTCGAAGTCACGCGCATCCAGCGTGCTCGCGATCCGGTCCTCGGCCCCGGGCACGAAGTCGGCCTCCAGACCCAGCTTCAGGGACGTCCCGCGCACGAACTCGCAGTAGGCGTCGAGGTCGTCGTTCGCCTGGCTGCGCCAGTACGGGTGATCCCAGACCTCCAGCGCCTCGGTGAAGCGATAGACGTGCTCGGCGACCCCCAGCTCGGCGATCCCCCGCTCCTCGGCGGCCGCCCGGTAGGCGGCGACGTTGTCGCGGGTGAAGTAGTCGGGGGCGGCGCCGGTGTCGTCGGGGCGCAGGTGCAGGTGGTAGTCGGTCAGCACGGGCCCACCCTAGATGACCGATCCCGATCCCTCGCACGCCCGGATGATCCGCCCGGTCATACGACGATTGGGAATCGATCATCCAGGGGATCGCAGGGGCGGGATCGTGCCTGGGGCCAGGGGCCCGGCGCTAGGCTTGCCGCGATGGTCCACCTCCGGATCGTCGTGCCGAGCCACGACAGCGAGCACGTCCTCGACCTGCTGAAGGCGACGCCCTCGGTCTGCAACCTGGTCTTCCTCCAGCGCGCCGCGCAGAAGCCCGAGGGCGACGTGATCCTCTGCGACGTCGCCCGCGAGGACGCCAGCGTGATCGTCGGCGACCTCAAGGAGTTCGGGGTAGATCGCGACGGCTCGATCGCGATGGAGGACGTGGACTCCCTGATCTCCGACGCCGCCGAGCGGGCCGAAGAGGCCGCCGCGGGCATGCCCTCCGACGCGGTCGTCTGGGAGGAGGTCGAGGCCCGCACCTCCGAGAACACCGAGCTGTCGGCGAGCTTCCTCGTCTTCATGGTTCTGGCATGCCTGATCGCCGCGACCGCGATCCTGCTCGACTCGCCGATCCTGATCATCGGCGCGATGGTGGTCGGCCCTGAGTACGGGCCGATCGCCGGCTTCTGCGTCGCGGCGGTCAACCGCCGCAAGGACCTGGCGAAGCGCTCGCTGCTTCCGCTCCTGCTCGGCTTCCCGGCGGGGATCACCGCGGCCTGGCTGTTCACTCTCCTCATCCGCGCCGTGGACCTGACGCCGGACGGCTTCACCTCCAGCGAGGCCACCAACACCTACTTCATCGCCCATCCCGACGCCTTCTCCTTCATCGTCGCCCTGTTCGCCGGCACCGTCGGGATGCTGTCGCTGACCAACGCCAAGTCGGGCGCCCTCGTGGGAGTCCTGATCTCGGTCGCGACGATCCCCGCGGCCGCCAACATCGGGGTCGCGGCGGCCTTCGGCGACGGCGAGGAGTGGATCGGGGCGCAGGCCCAGCTCGCGGTCAACCTCGCCGCCATCTGCATGGCCGGGATCGCGACGCTGTTCATCCAGCGCAAGCTCTACCAGCGCCGTCGCCGCGCCCACCTGCACGACGCCGCCCGCGAGGCCGCCGGGCTGCCCGTGGGGCACAGCCGCCGGCAGCCGGGCGAGGCC
>Ga0194131_10004365_pt1 | contig 21365 bp, 14 predicted proteins | sample TA2KigO120mmetaG_FD_148631 | JGI IMG/M metagenome (GOLD analysis project Ga0194131, IMG submission 148631) | Freshwater microbial communities from Lake Tanganyika, Tanzania - TA2015053 Kigoma Offshore 120m | ecosystem: Environmental > Aquatic > Freshwater > Lake | place: Tanzania: Lake... | reverse complement strand
CTGGCGATGCCCAGCGCCCTGCAGATCCGTCGCTCGGAGTACGCATGCTTTGCGCGCACCAGAGCCACGGCCTCACGACAGCGCACCCGGGCTGAGTAGTTCCCGCGGCGACTTCTCTGCAGGATGAGCTTATCGACCGTCAGATCTGATACCGCGCGCTTGAGCCGCGCGTTCTGCGCTGCGAGCTCCCGCAGCCGCTTCGCCTGCTCGATCCGCAAGCCGCCGTGGCTCTTGCGCCAGCGAAAGTACGTCTGCTCCGTCACCCCGCGCTGCTTGGTCACCTGACCCATCGTCTGCCCCTGGCCGATCAGCACATCGGCCTCCCGAAGCTTATGGATGATCGCCTCGGTCGTATCTCTCTACTTCGCCATCGTCCAGGTCTCCTGTCCCTTTTATGAACATTAAACCTGGACCACAAATACCGGGTCAGGTCACTTTCGCACGAGTCCTTTTGGCTTTGCAGAGGGTAAGCCTTGGTTTCCAGAGCAGGCGCTATCGTTCGAAGAGGCTCTGTTGGCGTATACCCGATCACCGGCTGAGATGACCACTTGGGCGAATGAGATCGGTTCGATCACTCGAGGAAAGTGGGCGGATTTCGTCCTCTTGAGCGGTCGTGTGCCGCAGCCGATGAATCCTTCCTTTCGGACGCTGAGAGTTGAAGCGACTTTCTTTGCTGGTAACGAAGTGTTCTCATCGATCAGGTCCCAAGCCGTGACTCACTAACGAGTCAACCTTTAACTGTAACGATAGTCCGTGAATCGTCTCGAGCGGCTTAGATGACCTCCGCAGATTTCGGACGCTGAGCAGAGTAGTGTTTAATTCGATAATGCCTATGCCTTCCGACACGGATTTCATGCAGCAGGCGTTGGCCCTGGCGCGAAAGGCGAATGATCGCGGTGAGGTACCCGTCGGGGCGGTACTCGTTCGCGGTCAAATCGTGATTGGCGAGGGTGCGAACTGCTCCATTCACGATCACGATCCGACCGCTCATGCGGAAATCGTGGCGCTGCGTGATGCCGCAAAGCGAGTCGGCGACTATCGACTCAACGATTCGACGTTGTATGTCACCCTTGAGCCTTGCATCATGTGTGCCTCCGCGTTGGTTCATGCGCGAGTCAGTCGAGTGGTATTCGGTGCCTGGGATCTGAAGGCTGGCGGGGCGGGGAGCATCGTCGATATCTTTGCCATTCCCGCACTGAACCATCGGGTGGACGTTTTCGGCGGAGTTCGCGCTGAGGAATGCGGCAGCCTGCTGAGCGAATTTTTTCGAGCGAGACGCTCGTGAAGCCTGTATCGGCTCTGACTTCAGGCTCCATCCCGCGGACGCTGTTCACCTTCGCGTTACCGATATTGCTGGGCAACGTGCTGCAGTCGATTAACGGATCAATCAATTCCATCTGGATCGGTAAGTTCCTCGGGGCTGCCGCGCTTACTGGCGCTAACAATTCAAACATTGTGATCTTTTTGCTCATCGGTGCTGTATTCGGCATCAGCATGGCATCAACCATACTCATTGCGCAGAATGTCGGTGCAAGCAACATGGGAGAAGCCAAGCGCGTTACGGGAACGAGCGCCACATTCTTTTTCGGGCTGTCGATGATTTTTTCGATTGGCGGATTTTTCGCTGCGCCATTTATCCTTGGGTGGATGGGAACACCTGCTGACGCGACACCCTACGGCGTCGCGTACTTACGGGTGATGTTCGTCTCGCTACCAGTATCGTATGCATTCTTTTTTATCAACGGTACGTTGCGTGGCGCAGGCGATTCGCGCACGCCATTTCGTTTCTTAGTGATGTCTGTCGTACTCGATATCGTTCTCAATCCACTATTTATCTTCGGGCTAGGACCGATACCGGCTATGGGGATCGCCGGCTCCGCCTTTGCGACGCTCGTTGCGCAGACGCTGAGCGCAGGCGCCTTGCTGGCATTTGTCTACTGGAGGCGACATCCGCTGACGATTCGCTCAGCGGAGACCCATCTGCTACAGGTTGACCCTGAGATCTTACGTAGCCTCATCGTCAAAGGCATTCCGATGGGTTTGCAGATGATCGTCCTTTCCTCAAGTATGGTGTTGTTCTTACGTGTGGTTAATCGTTTTGGTTCTGATACCGCCGCGGCATTCGCAGCCGATATGCAGCTGTGGGCGTACATCCAGATGCCAGCACTCGCACTTGGTGCTGCGGTGTCCTCCATGGCGGCCCAAAACATCGGTGCGGGACAATGGCAGCGCGTTTCGGACATCGCTCGGCACGGACTCCTCTTCAATTTTCTGTTGAGCGGCCTACCCGTGTTTCTCATTTATATGGTCGAGACTCAAGCTGTCGGGCTATTTCTGCCGCCTAATAGCCCCGCCATCGAGATCGCCGTACGTATGAACCACATCATTCTTTGGTCCTACCCGCTCTTCGGGATCTCGACGGTGTTATCGGGTGCGGTGCGAGCGACTGGCGCGGTGATGATGCCGCTGGCGGTGCTAGTTGTCGCGATGCTGGGGGTCCGTCAACCCCTAGCGGAGTACGGGTGGGCGCATTGGGGCGCCGACGGCGTGTGGTGGAGCTTTTCAATTTCCGCCATCGTCGCAGCGATCCTATCGAGCGCCTACTATCTCGGCGGCTCTTGGCGCTCGGCGACGATGCGCGTTGGCGTATCGACCTGAGGGTCCTCTTGCGGGAATTTTTCCCGGATCAGAGTTAGGTACTGTTGGACGCGATCGACCAGCTGCTTAGTTTCAAAGCCACGCGCATAACCATTTTTCGTCTGCAGGTACCAGAACTCCTCCGAGAGCAACGTTAGCCGTTCGCGAACGTCGATCCACGAATCGTGATCTCCACCCTGCTTGACCGTCATTACGCGCGCATCTTCGAGATGCCCGTAACCCATGTTATACGAAGCGACAGCCATCCAAAGTCGATCGGGCTCGCGGACACGAGAAGGAATCGTCGCATACAGTTCGGCGAGATATCGCGCACCGGCTAAGGTGTTCTCGCGCTCATCGAACGGGTTGACGACGCCGAGCGATTTCGCGGTGCGAGGCATGAGCATCATGAGCCCTTGCGCACCGAACGGGGATACCACGTCGGCCTGCCACATCGACTCCTGATAAGCGAGGGCAGCGATGAGACGCCAATCGAGACCGGAGAGCTCTGCCGCTTCATTAAAAATTTCGCGAAGCACAGGCAGTCGTACCTCGATGTCGACGAGAAGCTGATCCGAGTTCGCGCGAGGTAGCACGGAGAGTTTCGAAAGCACCGCGATCTCGAGGGTGGGCAGGGGCGTTTTGGCACGCTCGCGAGCAAGAAAGGTATCGGCAAGCTCAAGAAGATCTCGCCCATCCTGGCGCACCATCCAGTGAAGCTCGCGTTGCTTTGGTAGCGCGAACGCCACCTCTAAAGAAGGGTGGAGGGGGCGCTCGGCTGCGAACTTGCGGCCGTCCATCAGCGTCACATCCGCGCGACCCGATGACACGAGCTCGAGAGGGTCACGACCGACGTGACGTGGTACAACGGTGTAGCGAATCCGCGGCCTACCGACAGCCGGCTGCTTCTCAAGGACGGCGAGTTCAGCGCTTTCATCGGCGACAACCACGCGCAGCGCGGCGATGTCCTTTAATGTCTTGGGGCGCGGACGATCTTTACTGTAAATCCAGAAGAGGGGGGATTCGGAGTAAATCGTCGAGAGCAGAGCGACTTGACGCCATTTTGAGTCCGAGGAGAGTTGCGCGGCGACGATATCGGCACGTTTATCTTTCAACGCTCGCTGTAGACCCGCCCGATCCGATTCGACGACGAGCGTGAGCTTAACGCCGAGTTCGGTCGCGAATCGTTCGGCGAGTGCGTGTTCGGAGCCCTCCGGACCCACCGGGCCGATATAGTAGGTGGTCGGGCCGTTCAGCGTGGCCACGCGTAATTCGCCGCGTTCGCGGATTTCCTCAAGCGCAACGCCGTGGCCACAGCCGGCCAGCATCAGTAAAACCATTAGCGCAGGAAGGGTCCGGAGGCCCCTTCGGACTGTCCAGGTCCGAGTCATGTCAGGTAGGATACTAGGGCCTGGAGAGGTACCGAAGCGGTCATAACGGCGCCGACTCGAAATCGGATGGTCGGTTAATCCCGGCACGTGAGTTCGAATCTCACCCTCTCCGCCATTTTCACGATAAGCGATACCGATACCATGCCAGCGAGCCACATCTACAAAGTCATGTTTTTTTACCAGAGCAAGATCTACGAGGTCTACGCCCGCAAGGTCAATCACGGCAGCCTGTTCGGCTTCATTGAGATCGAAGAGCTCGTTTTCGGTGAGCGCTCGACTGTGGTGCTCGACCCGGCTGAGGAGCGGATTAAGTCCGAATTCGAGGGCGTCAAGCGCAGCTATCTGCCCTTGCACGCCGTACTGCGCATCGATGAAGTGAAGAAGCAGGGCGTGAGTAAAATCAGCACCTACGAGGGTTCAAACGTGGCCCAGTTTCCGATGCCGGTCTTTCCGCCGCCGGCTGGAGACGGGTCCAAAAAGTAGGCTGCATCGGACGTATGCTCGTCCGCGGCGCCCCCGCGCTTTCCGGTTTTCGTATCCGTAAGCTGCTCGCGCGTCTGCGCGCCGTGGTCGGCGCCATTACCATTAGGGATGTTGACCCGCGGTTCGTTCATTTCGTCGATCTCTCGCGTGAGCTCAGTGCAGCGGAAACCCGCACGCTCGAGTCGCTGCTTCACTATGGTTCTCGCAGTGAGGCGGTTGTTGATAAAGCAACGGATGGAACGGGTGCGCAGACGCTGTGGGTGATTCCGCGTCCGGGCACCATTTCGCCGTGGGCCAGTAAGGCTACGGAGATTGCTAAGGTCTGCGGTCTCAAGACCGTGCGCCGCATCGAGCGCGGAATCGAATATCGATTGAAATGCGCTTCGCCGCTCGATCGTGCAGCGCTCGAGGCCATTGCGCCTGTTCTGCACGATCGCATGACCGAGATCGTGATCGACGAGGCAGCGAAGGCCCAGGCGCTCTTCGCTGTCGAGTCGCCCCGTTCTCTGCGACGGATATCCTTAAAGACGGGTCGCGCAGCGCTCGAGGCGGCCAACGCCGAACTCGGGCTTGCGCTCTCGGCAGACGAAATCGACTATTTGCTCAAGGCATTTGGCGAGCTCGGTCGTGATCCGAGTGACGTCGAGCTCATGATGTTCGCGCAGGCGAACTCCGAGCACTGTCGGCACAAGATCTTCAATGCCGAATGGATCATCAACGGCGAGCCGCAGAGGAAGTCGCTGTTTGCCATGATCCGCAACACACATGCGCAAGCCCCCCGGGGCGTGCTAAGTGCCTACAAAGACAACGCCGCCATCATCGAGGGCATCGCCCACGGGCGTCGCTGGTTCCCCGACCCCGAGACGGGTGTCTACGGCACGCAAGTCGAGCCGATCGATATTCTCATGAAGGTCGAGACGCACAATCATCCGACGGCGATTTCTCCGTTTCCGGGTGCGTCGACGGGCTCGGGTGGTGAAATCCGTGACGAGGGCGCAACCGGTATCGGCGCGAAACCGAAAGCGGGGCTCGTCGGTTATTCGGTCTCTCACCTGCGCATTCCGGATTTTGAGCAGCCCTGGGAATCACTGCCTGACAAGCCGGCTCTCGGCAAACCCGATCGCATCGCCTCGGCGCTCGATATTATGCTCGAGGGGCCTATTGGCGCGGCCGCATTCAATAATGAGTTCGGACGACCGGGAATCAACGGCTATTTCCGCACGCTCGAGATTCAGGCTGCGGGGGACTTAGCGACACGATTCCGCGGGTATCACAAGCCCATCATGATCGCCGGCGGTCTCGGCAACGTGCGTCGATCGCACATCGAGAAACGTGACTGTCCGCCCGGCGCAAGCATCGTCGTGTTGGGTGGCCCGTCGATGCTTATCGGGCTCGGGGGCGGCGCAGCCTCCTCGTTGGGTGCGGGCGCTTCGAGCGCTGATCTTGATTTTGCGTCGGTGCAGCGCGGCAACCCCGAGATGCAGCGTCGCGCGCAAGAGGTGATTGATCGCTGCTGGGCGCGTGGTGATCGCAATCCGATCCTGCTCATTCACGACGTCGGGGCAGGAGGGCTCTCCAACGCCGTACCCGAGGCCGTCGCACACAGTGGCCGCGGTGCCATCGTCGACCTGCGCGCGATTTTGAGCGACGAGCCCGGCATGTCGCCGATGGAGCTCTGGTGCAACGAGTCGCAGGAGCGCTATGTGCTCGTCGTCGGTGCCGACTCACTCGATGAGTTCGCGGCACTTTGCGCGCGCGAGCGCTGTCCGCATGCCGTGATCGGCACGCTGACCGACGACGGCCGATTGCTCGTCAAAGATGCTTTGCTCAACGACTCGTCCGTCGACATGCCCATCGAGGTGTTGCTCGGTAAAACGCCCAAGATGCTGAGAGATGTCGTTGCCGTGAAGCCGCGCACGCAAGACTTTGACGTTACGACGATCGACCCGAGTGAGGCTTTGCGGCGCGTGCTGCGATTCCCAGCCGTCGCCGATAAAACCTTCCTCGTCACCATCGGCGATCGCACGGTCGGCGGCATGATTTCCCGCGATCAGATGGTCGGGCCGTGGCAGGTTCCGGTCGCCGATTGCGGCGTAACCACTGCCGATTATTTTGGTCATGCGGGCGAGGCCATGGCGATGGGCGAACGGACGCCGGTTGCCATCCTCGATTCACGCGCAGCGGCACGTTTGGCGGTCGCTGAGTCGATCACCAACATACTCGCGGCCGACGTCAGGCGCCTCGGTGACATCCGTCTTTCGGCCAACTGGATGGCTGCATGCGGTGAGCCGGGGGAAGATGCTGCTCTTTATGACGCCGTGAAGGCGGTGGGCGAAGAGCTTTGCCCCGCGCTCGGCATCGCCATTCCGGTTGGAAAAGACTCGCTCTCCATGCGCACGGCTTGGAAAGACGAGTCGGGCGATCAAAAATCCGTCGTCGCGCCGGTCTCGCTCATCGTATCGTCATTTGCGCCCGTCGGCGATGTACGTCGATGCTGGACGCCGCAACTTCGGACCGATCGCGGTTACACCTCGCTCATCTACATCGATCTCGGTGAAGGAAAAAATCGCATCGGTGGCTCAGTGTTGACGCAGGTCTACGGTGGGCTCGGCGAAACGCCTGCCGATCTCGACGACCCACAACTTCTTAAAGGTCTGGCCGCTGCGCTCGCCGAATTGCGCGCGCTCGATGCTGTGCTCGCGTATCACGATCGCTCGGATGGTGGCCTTGCGGCCACGCTCATCGAGATGGCTTTCGCCGGCCACTGCGGTATCGACGTCAACATCAGCACGAAAGACTCGAGCGAACTCAGTAACAACGCTGCCGCACTAGCTGCGCTCTTTGCCGAAGAACCGGGTGTCGTGCTGCAGATTCACACCGATAATTGTGCCGATGTGCTCGGTGTATTGTTCAAGCATGGGGTGGGACATTGCAGCGTGGTCATCGGTCGCGTCGAGCCCCAGTCCGATCGCATTCGCATCGCAGCAGGCAAGCTCGTCATCGATGAGCCGTGGGAGGCCCTGAAGCGCGAATGGTCGTCGACGAGTTATCGTATGCGCGCGTTACGAGACGACCCCGATTGCGCGCAAGAGGAATTCGAGGCGTCGACTTCGCTCGCCACGTTACCGTTGCAGTCGGTGCTCAGTTTCGATGCCGATGAAGACATCGCCGCGCCCCTAGTCAATTGCGGGGCACGTCCGAAAATTGCGGTGTTGCGCGAGCAGGGCGTCAATAGCCAATCGGAAATGGCGGCGGTGTTCGATCGCGCAGGCTTTGAAGCGCACGATATCCACATGACCGATCTCATTACCGGACGCCGTGACCTCGCGGAGTTTCGTGGTCTCGTCGCCTGTGGTGGGTTCTCATATGGCGACGTCCTCGGCGCAGGCGAGGGCTGGGCCAAATCCATTCTGTTCAATCCGCGAATGCGCGAGTCCTTTGCCCAATTCTTTACTCGTCACGAAACATTCGCTCTCGGTATTTGCAATGGCTGTCAAATGATGGCGCAGCTCGCGCCCATCGTCCCCGGCGCAGCCCATTGGCCACGCTTCGTGCGCAATCGCGTTGAACAATTCGAAGGACGTGCGACGCTCGTCGAAGTGATGCCGACCCCCTCCCTTTTCTTCATGGGTATGACGGGCTCCGTACTGCCGATCGCTGTGTCGCACGGCGAGGGTCGCGCCGAGTTCGTCGATGCCGCGCAAGCGACGGCCTGCGAAGCCTCGGGAACGGTCGGACTCCGCCACGTCGTGCGCGCCGGCGAAATCGCCACGCACTATCCTGCCAATCCGAACGGCTCGCCCAACGGTCTTGCCGCACTGTGCAATCTCGATGGTCGCGTGACGCTCGCCATGCCTCACCCCGAGCGGGTGTTCCGGACGGTGCAGATGTCTTGGCGACCGCCGGGCAACACCGAGTATTCGGGCTGGATGCGCCTCTTCAGAAACGCGCGAGTCTGGGTGGGATGACCGACTCGCGTCTGCCCGTTTTCGAACTGCGGGGACTGCGCAAGACAGATGGTAAGGGTGCTGCAGCGGTCCAAGCGCTGCGCGGCAGCGATCTTCCCGAGTGGTGCTCGAAGAGGCGCAAAACGTCGTACGGTTTCGGCTCGGAGCGTTGTTTCGCAGTGGTGACGGTTGGGCGGTCTTCGTCATGCAGAACGGGCGAGCCGTGTTACGCCCGGTCACTTTGGGGGTTTAGGACGATCGGTTTCGGGTGGTGTTAGCGGGAATGACCGCAGGGGAAGGGGGGGTGCTCTTCCCATCCACCGAAGTATCCGCCGGTGCCCGTGTTGCAAATTCACAACAATCCTGTGAGGTTAACCGCCGACCCTCGGCCTCGATAGCGAGATCACCGAGTCGCTAATCGGATGTCATCAAATTGCCCGATAGAAACAAATCGGTTATAACGGTCGTTGTGAAGCAACAGATTCGGTCGCGCGGCCAGATTTCCGGCATCGTCGCGAGCGCCGAGAAGCCAGGGTTTAGTTATCGGAGGTTCGAAAGTAATGCACAGATCACCAATTGCTCTAGCAGTATCCGCTGCGATCGCCATGTCGGTTCCTGGGATGCATTCCGCTGTCGCCCAAGATCTCGAAGAGGTCATCGTCACGGGTTCCCGCATCAAGCGCGAGAACATCGAGACAGCCGCACTCCCCGTCACGGTTATCACCCGTGTGGAACTCGAGGCAAGCGGCGAAACCTCTGTCGCCGATTACATCCGCGACCTGCCCTATAATTCATTTGGTTCAGCGCGTCAGCGGTCAGGAAGTTCGGCCCAGTCCTTCGCGGGAATCAGCCTGCGTGGTCTCGGCGAAGGCCGTACTCTGATCCTCATCGACGGTCGACGCGCCCCCGTTGCGCCGAACGTCGGTAGCGCTCAAGACCTCAACAGTATTCCACTTGCGGCGGTCGAGCGAATCGAGGTCATCACGAACGGTGCCTCGGCGATTTACGGGTCGGATGCCATCGGCGGCGTCGTCAACATTATCACTCGCCGCGATTTCTCAGGCGCGCAGATAATGCTGGGGGGGAGCGACCCTGAGCGTGTGGGCGGTGAAACCGAAGAGGGGTCGCTGATCTTCGGCGCCTCAGGAGACCGTGGGTCTTTGCTCGCGGGCGTCTCACACTCCCATCGCGATATCATCTTCCAGCGTGATCGCGATTACTCGTTCTCGGACAGTTCGATTTCGTCCTTTTCGAACGAGTTTTATAACTCTATTGCGGCTCCTGGAACACTTTACGGATTCCGCGCCGGATCTCGTCACATCAACGCACTAAACGGATCAGCTGTCCCGGGTGGTTGTGAAGGGCGCGGGTTCGTCAAGACCGGTTCAGGGGCGACCTCCCGGTGCTTCTATAACTACTCGCTCGAGGGTGCGTACGAGGCTGAAATTGGTAACACGGCTCTCTTTGCCCGCGGTCAATACGATCTAAACGACGATTGGACTAGCTACCTCAACACGTCGATTACTCGCGTCGAGTCATTCGGGCGGTACGCGCCGGTGCCCTCGAGTCCCTGGCCGGGTGGCTCCATCTTCTTGCCGTCGAACTCGCCGAACCACCCAGCGCGAAAATTCCCAACGGCTGGCTATCCGACAACGCCGCTTTTCATGCGTCACCGCTTCGCCGCCCTGGGTAATCGCGATTCCTCTACGGATGCGCAGAATTATCTCGTTGATTGGGGCTTCGATGGCGAACTCGGTAACTTCGACCTCAACGTCGGTGTTCGGCGCTCTGACGCGCAGTACTACGATTTTGGCCGAAATTATGTCGTAGGCGGTCTTGCGCAGGAGAAAATTTCCAGCGGTGCGTACAACATATATAACCCCTTCGGTAACCCCCGCTCGGTTCTCGATTCGATGATCGCAACCATCAATCGAGACGCGCAATTCTTGTCCAAGGAAATGTATGCGTCGGTGTCGACGGATCTGTTCGAACTGCCAGGTGGCAAGGCGGGAATCGCCTTCGGTGGTGAGTATCGTGACGAGAAGTATAAAGACATCTACGACACGTTGAGCTCCTCTGGGCAGATCGTCGGTTCAGCGGGTAATTCGTCCTTCGGCGGACGTCAGGTCAAGGCGGCATATCTCGAAATGTCGTTACCGGTGATTGAGAGCCTCGAAGCGAACCTCGCTGTGCGCTGGGACGAGTACAGCGACTATGGCGATGATGTCTCACCGCAGGTCGCGCTGCGGTATACGCCGCTCGAGAGTGTCACTCTCCGAGCAAGTTACGGGGAGGGTTTCCGTGCCCCGACACTCGACATCGTTGCGGCGCAACCGGCGTTTTCCGCTGCCAGTGTTGCGGATCCGAGAACCTGTCAGGCCTTCGGTCTCGCTCCGACGTGCACCACTCAGGTCACGACCTACTCGATCGCCAATCCGAACCTTGAGTCCGAGCAGTCCGAGCAATATGGTTTCGGCGTGGTCTGGGATCCGCTCGAGTGGCTCCGTATCAGGACGGACTATTGGAATATCGAGCTCACCAATCAGGTGTCCTTCATCAGTATCGGTACGATTATTGGGTGCCTTGAGAGAGGCACTGCCGTATGTCCGTCGGGTTTGAGTATCTTGCCCGCCAATATTGATCCGCCGGTCGCTGCCAATGGCCTAGGGTTCGTCCGCGCGCCGGCTGGCGAAATTCTCTACGGTCAGACGGGCTATGCCAACCTCGGCTTCACTGAAACGGACGGCGTCGATCTCAACATTCGTGCTTCGTATGACCTCGGCAATTGGGGCAAGCTCGGAAGCGAGCTGCTCCTGAGTCGTACACTCAATTACTCGGGCTCGTCGGGTGTCAACATCGTTGATAACGTCAGTGTCCCGGAGGAGCGCGGTGTTCTGTCGAACACGTATACTTACGGCGACTTTTCGTTCACTTGGAATGTGAACTACATCGCTGCAACCCGATCGACTCAGGCCGACATTATTGACTCGGGTGGAGCGGATTACGGTTACGCACTGCGCTTGCCCTCGTGGGTGACCCATGACGTGCAGCTCAACTGGAACGCTCCGTGGAACGGGCGTCTGACCCTCGGTGCGACTAACGTGACCGATAAGGATCCGGTGCAGGATCCGTTCGACCCGACCGGTAACGGTTACGATCAGGATCTCTACAATGGTTATGGCCGGGTGGTCTACTTCCGCCTGCTCCAGAACTTCTAAAAGGCTCAAGTGCCAGTCGAAGAAGGGGGGGCGAAAGCCCCCCCTTTTCTTTTGGAGGACGTTTTTGACCAGCGATCGCGATATATCGACTGACGACTTGAGCCAAGTGGCGCGTCGGCGTTTGGCGTGGACCCGGTTTTGGGGTCAGGGTCCCCTGCATTCACTTGGGACGTCATTCGCAGGCAATTACGCCGATGCAATCGGCACCTTCTGGCAGGGTGAGTTCGCCGCCTGCCGATCGCACGAAACCATCCTCGATATCGGATGTGGTAACGGCCCGCTCGCGAAAATTTTGATCGACCTTTACCCTGAAGAGGGTCCGGGGTGGACCGGCATTGACCTCTCGAACCCCCGACCGACGTGGATCGCCCAGCTCGCTGAGGCCGCAGCGAAACGTGTGCGGTTTCGTGGGGGCGTATTGGCCGAAGAATTGCCTTTCGAGGCGTCGAGTTTTGATCTTGTGGTGAGTCAGTTCGGTATCGAGTACTCCGACCTTTCGCGCAGCCAACCCGAAGTTATGCGCGTCCTAAAACCGACGGGTAGATTGGCTTTGGTCGTCCATCACGCGCAGTCCTTACCCGTCTATGTATCGCGGCAAGAGCTCCGTCATCTCGAATTTTTGAGTCGTAGCGATTTCCTCGAAAGCGCGAGATTAATGATTCCGTATTTCGTCCTGTTGAACGATATCGAATCTCGAGCACGCCTCAAATCCGATCCGCAGGCAATCGAGGCACGCCGGAGATTCGATGCTGCGCAACACGAGATCCGAAAACGTGTGACGGGTGAGCCGATCCCCGATCTGCTCACCGACGTGCAAATTTTTATACAAGATTGTTTTCGTACGGCCGTGTCGGTAGGGCCGCCCCCTGCACTCGATCGCTTGTCCGGCTATCGAGTATTGCTAGAGGACTCGCGTTTGCGTCTCGAGGATCTCGTGCGCAGTGCGCTCGACGAAGCGGGCATCCTCGCGTTGCAGGAGCGCCTCAAATCGGCCAAAGGTCGTGGCGCACGCAGCTCGCTCAACGCGCTGAGCGTCAACGACCAGGTGTTCGGTTGGGCGCTACGAGTTTCCTAATCGGCGAGGAGGTCTGATGTCCTCGGACCACTGGGACCAATTCCTGCAGACCGGTGCGATTGCATCGTGTCCGACCAACGCGGAAGGGACTTACGATCTCGAGCTCGAACAGGGCTGGCGGATATTTTTCGCGGCGCTCGATAAGGGCGCAGTCATTCTCGATGTGGGCACCGGCAACGGACCGATCCTGCTCATTGCGAAGAACGTGTCAGAGTCCGACGATTTGAAATTTCGGCTCCATGGTGCAGACCGGGCCGTCATCGATCCGCCGCGACACGTGCCGGGTGGCGTCGAGCGCTATTCGGGGATCACATTTCATCCGCGGACGCCCACCGAGAAGCTCACATTCTCGAGCGAATTGTTTGATGCCGTCACAGGACAGTTCGCCTTGGAGTATGGCGATCCCACGCGCAGCATCGCCGAGGTGGCGCGAGTCTTGAAGCCGTCGGGTACGGCGCGTTTCGTGGTACATCACGAGCGCTCGATTGTCGTCGAGACCGCACGCCAATCGACGACCCATTCGAAATGGATCCTCGAAGAGCTGGAGGTCTTCGAGAAACTCGAGCGTTTTGTGCATATGGAGCGGATCAAGTCGGTCGCTATCGATCGGGCGTTCGCCAAACTCGAAGGGGCGGGCAGGGCGATGACCGACGAGCTGCGCCGTGTCCCGGAGAGTCACGTGCTCAACGTCACGGTTGCAGCCGTCCAGAATCTCCTCGATCTCCGCAGACGCGCATCGCCCCAGTTCGTAGGTGCGGAAATTGATGCGAAGCGACGGGCGCTGCGAGCCGCCCTGGTACGGATGCAGGACCTGTTGGAGCACGCATGCTCGCCCGAGAAGGTCGCGGCACTCGAGTCGATCGCCTCGCAGGCTGGTCTGACCGTTGCGCCGCGCGAGGAGCAGCGCCACGACGGCAACCTCGTCGGTTGGATTCTGCTTTGGAAAAAGTCGATCAGTTGTTGACCGGTACCTGATCGGGCACAGCGCCGGCCAACTTGAACTTGGCGTTGAAGGCGATGGTGAGACGCTCTCCGTCCGCGTCGTAAGGCCGAACTTCGTGCAGGAGCCACGACGGGAACAGTAGCAGCTGCCCGGGCTTAAGCTTGATCTCGCGAGGGCCGTAATTGTACCCACCGACCATGCGTACGACGGCCATGTCGATGAACATGGTACTCATCGCAAACGGGTTTAGGAAACAGAGCACACCCTTGCCGGCCTCGTCTGCGGCGTCTTGCCCTGGATCGACGCAATAGATCCCCGACCAGCTGTGCAGCGCGTGGTTATGCATAGGGAAATAACCCCCGCGTCGCGTGACGTGGAACCACGACTCGACACCGATATGCAAGTTCTTGAGCATGTCGACGGTATAGCCGTTGAGTTGTCCGATGGTCTGATAGAGTTGCTGGTAGCAGAACACGCGCAACTCTTGGACCGCCGCATTCTCGGCCGCGAAAAGCTGGAAGTGGCTCTCGAAGAGTTGCTTGCTGCGATTGACCATGGGCTGGCGATTGGCGCGCTCTTCGCCCTTGGCCTCTTCGGCGAGGATGTACTCCCGAAGACGCACGTTGAGCGACGCGGGATCCGGGTGGATGACCGATGCGAGCGGAACGGCAAAAAACGGTTCGATGCTAAGATCAGGCGTCGTCATCTTTTTACTCAGGCGAAAGGGCGAACGCCGGGCAGCTTAACCGCTCCTCTGCCGGGCAACAACCGGGGAACTCGAGCATGAAGAAAGACGCCGGATCACAGTCCGCCCATCGCGATGCAGCCTTCGACTGCCTGCGACAGCGCGACTTCCCGAAATCTGAGGTGTTCTTCAAAGAATTGATTGCGGAAGGGTCCGTCGACCCTCAAGATCGATTTGGCTTATCAATGGCGCTGTACGAGCAGGATCGACTCGAGGACTGTCGAGAGTCGCTCGGAGAGGCCTGTCGTCTCGAGCCGAACTTCGTCCACGCTTGGCTTTATCTCGGTGTGGTGAACGAGCGCATGGGCTTGCGATCTCCCGCCGCGGGGGCGTATCTGCGCGCCGACCGATTGATGAGCGGCACCCCTCCGGCGAGCATCCCGCCCGATGTTCGAAATCTCTTGACGCACGGTGCCCGATTTCTCGGCGGTGAGATTTTCGCGGCGTTGTCGGCGGAGCTGACTTCGGTCGCGCGCAAGCACGGCGAAGCGTCGATCGCTCGTCTTTATCGTGCAGCGGAGATGTTCGCAGGCATCAAGCCTCTGCGTTATGAGCATCCGCGGTGGCGTCCGGGTCTCTTCTACGTGCCGGGCATGACCCCTCGCCAGTTTTTTGAGCGCGAACAGTTCTCGTGGATCGACTCGGTCGAGCGTCACACCGACATCATTCGCGCGGAGTTGCGTGCGGCGCTCTCCGAAAACAAGGGCTTCAAACCTTATGTGCAGTACGCCGAGGGATCCGACGAAGCGCGCATCTGGAGCACCTTAAACGGCTCGACAGATTGGTCGACGTTGCATCTGGCACGTCACGGAAAGTTCGAGCCAGAGGCGTGCGCACGCTGCCCCAGAACGCTCGAGACTTTGATGGCAATTCCCGATCTGCATGACGTGCCGGGATACGGCCCCGAAATCATGTTCTCGGTACTGCAACCCAAGACTCTAATCCCGGCGCACCGAGGCAGTGTCAACGGACGTTTGGTCGTACATCTTCCCTTGGTCGTACCCCCCAACTGCGGCTATCTGCGGGTCGGCGACGAGAAGCGCAGCTGGGAGGAGGGGAAGTTGATGATGTTCGATGACACCTTCGATCACGAGGCCTGGAACGGCAGCGAACAGACGCGAGTCGTGCTGATCTTCGACGTCTGGAATCCCGAGTTATCCATCGCCGAGCGCGAGGCCTTCCGAATTGTTTTATTCAGAGCGGCCGAGTTTGAAAAAGAGCTACTCAATTCTTGAGCTATCATTAAGAGGTGAAGCGGATGTGGTATTCAACGCTCATGCGCATCGCGGTGCTGGGTATTGCGAGCTGGCTCTTGCCGCTCGAGGGCGCAGAGCAACCGGCACCCTCCTCGATTCCACCCGAGGTCTATCGCGCCGCAGGGCTCGATAAGCTGACCGGCGCCGAGCGCGAAGCGCTCATCGAGTGGATCAACGCCGGGGCGCCGATGGTCCCCGGTACGCCAGCTCCGGTCGTCTCATCGGCGCCGATCGCCTCAGCGGCGCCAGTCGCGTCACCGCAGCCAGCCGCTTTACCGACCCCGTTGACACCGCTTTCCGAGAAGAGCGAAATCAACACACGCATTCTTCCCCCTTTTACCGGTTGGACGGGCCGTACGATCTTCACGATGGAAAATGGCCAAGTCTGGCAGCAACGGATGGACGGGAACTACGCGTTTAAAGGTGCGGACACGCGTGTGATCATCACTCGTGAGGCTTTTGGGCTCGACCGAATGAGGCTCGTTGAGAGTGGTCGTTGGATCGGAGTGAAGCGGATCAAGTAAACGCTTCGATGAGCGGAGCGAGATGCCGCTCGTACGGCTTCCAGATTTTGCCGCGATCCTTGCGGATGCCGTCGCGCATCATGACGCTACTTGCTGTTGCCACTGCGCCCGTGCGCGTTTTGAGCTGGATCATCCCCGGCTCGAAATCGAGCCCGACGAACTCCGCCATCTGTCTTGCCATTGATTCCGGTTCACGAACTAAATCGTCGTAGCGCACATCCATGATGCGTCCCGGCAGACGCGCACGCCACGCCGACATGAGTTCGCGATACCGATGATGGTGCGCGATGAAATCCTGCTGCGCGTAAGAGTAGGGCGCAGCGTGGGAGAACAGCGTGCGAAGGCTCGAAAATCCGACGTCGATGGGGTCTCGGACGAGATGGATGAATCGGCTCTGCGGCAGGGCGCGGGCGATGAAGCCAACATTTAAATAATTTGAGGGGAGTTTGTCTGTGACGTAGGGTTTTCCCGCGGCACGCCACGACATCCCTCTCAGATAATGCTCACCGAGTGCCGTGTAATCAAGTTCGTGCCGTCTTCCGATCAGGCGCGTGTCGAGTTCGTGCTGAAAATGTAGCGCGCTGACGCGACGGAGCTGGGCACGAAGGTCGTATGTTTCACCGCCACTCGCCACCTTGGAGTGGCCTACCAGAATCTGCTCGGCGAGCGTCGTGCCAGAGCGATGTAGTCCGATTACGAAAATCACTCGGAGGTCTTCTGAGGCGTGGCCTACGCGATCACTATTCCAATCTTCCGCCTCTCGCAACGCGTCAAAAATTTCGTTCTGCTTCTCGATCAGCAATAGGGCTTTGGGCCGTTTTGCGTCACAAGCCGCCGCGAGTGCGCTCCAAGAGGCGTCAGCATCGCCCTGATCGTGAAGTTCGTTGTGTAGTGCGTAGGCGAGCCAGGCGCGATCTTCGGGAGAGTGGGTAGCCGCGAGTAAAGGCTTCAGGCGATCGATGCGATCACCCGCGCTGGGTTGACGGAGACGTGAGAGCAGCCAGTAGGAACTTGGATCATTGGGCAGCAGCATCAAGCATTGCCGACAAAGTTCCGCCGCCTCCTGATGCTCGCCGAAAAAGGTCTTAAGCGTGGCGAGGCTATAGAGACCAGGCTGGAACTTCGTATCGCGGGCGACGGCGGCCTCGGCGAAGACGAGGGCGGCATCGAAGGCGCCGACGCTCATCAAGAGCTGTGACACGCGGCTTAAGGACATGGCCGAGTCCCACTGACTTGGCTGAATCTGTCGACTGATCTCGATCATCAGGCCGGACTCGCTCAGTCGAGCGAGTACTTGAAGCAGCTTGAGGGCGGCGCGTGGCCCGTCGAGGTTCGAGGAGAGTGCCTTGCTGACAAAACCCCTCGCACTGTCGTTCCGCTCGCGTCCCATTTCGACATCGGCCGCGAGCAGCAAGCCCATCGTATCCTCAAAGTTCTTCGAGAGCGCAGGGCGAATAATCCCGGCGGCCGCCTCAATCTCGCCTCTGGCGATCAGACGCTCCGCCTTGTCGATATCGCTCCCGAGCATGTTACTAAAGGATTGTCAGGGCGATACGTTTCGAGTTGCGAGATGTCGGCTGAGGAAGTCGAGCATTTTTGTATAGAGGTCAACATTATTCTCTGGCATCTGAAAGCCATGCCCTTCTTTCGGCTTTACGAGGACCAGTTCCGGTTTCTTACCCGATTTTTTCATCTCATTAATCAAAAACTCCATCTGATCGATAGGTACCCGCTGATCTTTGGCACCATGAACGAGCATGACCGGGATATTTATCTTGTCGATATTGAAGGCGGGTGACTGAGCTTTTCGCTCATCCTCACTCTCCGGGAGAACTCGCTTTAAAAAACTTCGCCCGGCAGCAGATTTTGGAATATCACCCTTATCAAACATCATGGGTATGCTATAAACCCCGACGTAGCCAATAGCGCAGCGGTAGAGACCTTGTTCGCGCGCTGAGCTCATCAATGCGGCGTAGCCGCCGTAGCTGCCTCCATAAATGCATACGCGGTCTTGATCGGCGACGCCTTGTTGAACAGCCCAGCGCACGCCGTCGGTTAAATCGTCCTGCATGATCGTACCCCAAAGCCGGTATCCGGCACGCTCGAAGGCTTGGCCGTAGCCGCCTGATCCGCGGAAGTTGATTTGCAGCACGGCGTAGCCGCGTGTGGCTAACGCCTGGACCTCCGGGTCGAACCCCCAGCTATCGCGAGGTCCGTGCGGTCCGCCGTGAACCAGCACCACCATCGGTGAGCGACCCTGGGCGCCACGCGGAGTCGTGAGGTAGCCGTGCAAAGTAAGCCCGTCCCGGGCCTCGAAACTGATGGGTCGCGAAGTCGCCATGGACTCCGGTGACAACCACGGACGCGACGATAACAAGAAGGTCGCAGTGCCTCTCTTAAGGTCGAACAGGTAATACGCACCCGGATCGGTATCGTTGAACGCACGGAAGATTCTCAAGCGGCCGTCGCTCGAAGAATTTCCGAAAGCCAAGGAATGTTTTGGGAAAGCTTTGATGAGACCTGCGATCGCACGACCCTCTGGGTGAGTCGTATTGATGACGTCGACGGTGTATCGATCCGGCTGGTACTCGACGGCGAGCATGTGCCGCTCGTCGCCGCTCATAATTTGCTCTGTGGGATCGGAGATGTCGTTTTCGCTCACGACCTCGATTGCGCCAGTTTGCAGATCTTTGAGGATGACTTTTCTCGGCGCGCCTTTTTCGCTGCTCATCATGAACACACGACGATTGTCGGCATCAAAGGCGATGGGCATCAGAAAATCGTCGCCACCCAGCTCCGTCTCGCTGAGCGTGACCCACATATCATCCTGTCTTTGCAGGGTACGTAGCACATTATTTTTAACTCGACCGATGGCGTAGCGAACCCGCTCGTCATGGTCGAGCAGGAAGCTGCCGAACTCTAGAGGTGCGGAGGCCACGGTATTTGTCCGTCCATCGCGCGTGTCGAGTTTGAAAAGGAAGGCTTGCTCAATTGAGCGCTGCGCCCACAGAACATTCGGATCATCTTTAGTTCGCCCCAAAATCTGGTAGGTGTTGCCGTTCGGTATTTCGATCCGCTTGGAACCATCGATATCCGACGCATAAAGGTCAGGAGTGGGTTGACGGGAGTCGAGGCTGCCTTTTTTCTCGGAGACGCCGAAGAGGATGCGCTGGTTGTTGACCCAGTACACATTGCCGATGTGCTGCGTCGGGCCAAAGTCCCAACGCGAGAGCGGCTTTTTGGTGCCAATCTTGAGCACGACGAGCACCGTCCGGTCGCCCTGGGGCAGGGTCACCGCAATGTGCTGGCCGTCCGGCGAGAGAGTCACTTGCCGGAACTCCGGCTCTCTGAAAAGCGCCTCGAGGGCGAGGGGCGTCGAAGGTGGCGGCGCCGGCTGCGCGTTGACAGCGGATGTGAGCAAAAAGACGGAAATAATTACGAACCTGATCCAGCTTTTCACTTGTGCCTCCTCAAAGAGGTAATCCCGAAACCTACCGCACCAGCGGCTTGTACCGAATGCGATGCGGTTGGTTGGCGTCCTCACCGCGGCGCTTGCGGTAGTCCTCGACGTACTCCTGATAGTTCCCCTCGAACCACACGACTTCCGAGTTGCCCTCGAAGGCGAGGATGTGGGTCGCGATGCGATCGAGGAACCAGCGATCGTGTGAGATCACGACGGCGCAGCCGGGGTAGGCGAGCAGCCCCTCTTCGAGCGCTCGCAGGGTTTCGACGTCGAGGTCGTTGGTCGGCTCGTCGAGCAGCAGCACGTTGCCACCGGACTTCAATACTTTGGCCAGATGTACCCGGTTGCGCTCACCGCCCGAGAGCTCGCCGATCAGCTGTTGCTGCTGCGTGCCCTTGAAGTTGAAGCGGCCGACGTAGCCGCGCGAGGGCGTCTCGTAGTTACCGACCTTGATTAGATCGAGTCCGTTCGAGATTTCCTGCCACACGGAGTTCTTATCGTTGAGTGCCTGACGCGACTGATCGACATACGACAGCTTCACCGAGGGGCCGATGCGGATCTCACCGGCATCGGACTTCTCGACACCCGTCAGCATACGGAAGAGGGTGGTTTTACCGGCGCCGTTCGGGCCGATGATGCCGACGATGCCACCAGGCGGCAGGTTGAAGTTGAGGTTGTCGATCAGTAATCGATCGCCGAACGACTTGCGCAGACCCTTGGCCTCGATAACGAGATCACCGAGCCGCTCACCGGGCGGAATGTATATTTCATTGGTCTCGTTGCGCTCCTGGAACTCGCGCGAGACCAGCTCTTCGTAGCGCTGCATACGCGCCTTGCTCTTAGCCTGGCGCGCTTTCGGGTTTTGTCGCACCCACTCGAGCTCGCGCTCGAGCGTCTTGCGCAGGGCTTCACGCTCGCGCTCTTCCTGGGCGAGGCGCTTTTCCTTTTGTTCGAGCCACGACGAGTAGTTGCCGTGGTACGGAATGCCGTGACCGCGATCGAGTTCGAGAATCCACTCGGCGACGTTGTCGAGGAAGTATCGATCGTGGGTGACCGCGATGACGGTCGAGGGATACTGCTCGAGATATTTTTCGAGCCACGCGATCGACTCGGCATCGAGGTGGTTCGTCGGCTCATCGAGCAGCAGCATATCGGGCTGCGACAGCAGCAAACGACAGAGCGCCACGCGGCGTTTTTCACCGCCCGAGAGCAATTCAATCTTTGATCCCCAGGGCGGCAGACGCAGCGCATCGGCGGCGATCTCGAGTTTGCGGTCGAGCTCCCAACCGCCGGCGGCGTCGATCTCGTCCTGCAGCTTCGCCTGCTCCTCGAGGAGCTTGTTCATTTCGTCGTCCGACATCGGTTCGGCGAACTTTTCGCTGATCGCGTTGAACCGCTCGACCTTCGCGAACATACCGCCAATGCCCTGTACGACTTCTTCGCGCACGCTCTTATCCGGATCGAGCTCAGGTTCCTGCGGCAGGTAACCCACCTTAATATTCGGCTGCGGGCGCGCCTCGCCTTCGATGTTGGTATCGAGTCCCGCCATGATTTTGAGCAGCGTCGATTTACCCGAGCCGTTCAGACCGAGCACGCCGATCTTGGCGCCCGGGAAGAACGACAGGCTGATGTCGCGCAGAATTTGACGCTTGGGGGGCACGATCTTACCCACCCGATTCATCG
>Ga0194131_10004364_pt1 | contig 21379 bp, 20 predicted proteins | sample TA2KigO120mmetaG_FD_148631 | JGI IMG/M metagenome (GOLD analysis project Ga0194131, IMG submission 148631) | Freshwater microbial communities from Lake Tanganyika, Tanzania - TA2015053 Kigoma Offshore 120m | ecosystem: Environmental > Aquatic > Freshwater > Lake | place: Tanzania: Lake... | reverse complement strand
AATAAAAATAATCAGCACGAAGTGAATCAATACTTAGAAGTAGAATATTTGGTTTCAATCCTATTTGAGATTACTGTACTGACAATATTAACCCAGTTTTCTTGATGAGAGATAATCAGTTCTTCCGACCTATTTTTCCTTTATTCGTCGATTTAGATAAATTGCTAAAGAACATGAAGATGCTGAAGACAATACAAAAGAAATTGCTAAGCCATTTAATCCAAAATGATTCCCCAATAATATGAAACCTGCTACAAGCGTACTAATTTGTGTAATTGTCATAGCTTGAACAAAATTACTTTTCTCTAATCCCAGAAATCTAGATATGTGTAACATGCTAATTGTTGTAGGTATGATACTAACAATCATAATTTGAAATGTTTGTATGTTTTCTAAGAATTGTGGCATCCAGATTGGAATAACTAGAGGTAGTAAGATTATGGCTATTGTTACAATAATTACTGATGTGAGAATCATTAATTTTTTGAGTTTTTTGTTTTGATTTCCAGATGCGTCATGCGGTAACGTATATTTTGAAAAAGATTGAGAAAATACCATTAGCAAAGTGTATATTTGGATTCCTAATGAATAATTTCCTAAAACAATAAACCCTAACATTGATGGTATGATCAGCTTGTCCACATCACGTCTCAAACCAGAAATTATTGTATTGGTGTAATTACTCATGATGAAATTTTTCCGATTTTTTAATAACGAGAGATCAATCGTGGATTCCTTCAATTGCTTATAAAATATTGGAATGAATATTGTGTAGGAAATGATAATTCCTAAAAGTATTCCATCAATACCAATGAATTTGAATAAGATTAAACCAAATGTCAACAATAATATTTTTTGTAATAAATTAATGCGAAAATAGAATGAATATTTTTTTTTACCAAGTAATACTCCACCAACTAGATCACACATAATAAGCAGAATTACAAGTAATGCTACATCAATCCGTTGTAGGAAATAGAATAAGATCAGTGATGCTATTGAACCAATGATTAATGAAATTAAAAACAATGTCGATTGAATTTTGATGTTTTTTGATACATATACGGTGATCACGCTACTAGTTCCAATTAGAGAAAATAACTGACCAAGACTAGCCAGACCAACATAATAATGAATTAATCCATAATCTTTTACTGTCATAAAAGATATAATTGATAGCCAGAATATTGATGAGATAGCTCTTGATAATACGTCTCCTCCCGTCACATACGCTAAATCTTTTAGTGCTCTAATTTTTTTTTTAAAAGAAGACATATCCATCTCCTGATATGATATTAAACGATTATTTGCATTGTTGGGTCAATAAAACCAGAAAATTGTAGATTATTATCATACCAATCTTTTTGCTGGCGAAAACAACTACAAGATTGTTTATAAGCATTTATGATGGTCTAGAATATGTCAATTAAATTAACAATGAGAAAACAATACCATGTTAGATAAGAGTATGCACATGAATTCAATATGCATTATTCCTGCCAGGGGTGGTTCCAAATCAGTACCTGGAAAAAATATCAGGATGTTATGTGGAAAACCACTAATAGCCCATTCAATTGAAACCGCACTTAGTTCCAATATTTTTAAACATGTGATAGTGTCTACTGATGATTTGGAAATTGCAAAAATCGCTAGACAGTATGGAGCTGAAACGCCATTTATGAGGCCGAGCAAACTTGCTGATGATGTTACCTCCAATGATGACGTTTTAATTCATGCCATAAAACAGCTTAAATCATCAGGATTTAATTTTGAGATATCAGTTTTACGTGATTGTACTGTACCATTCATAACAGAAGATGAATTAAGAAAAGGTTTAGAATTACTTACAAGTTCCGATTGCGATGCTGTGTTTGGTGCCATAAGAGCTCATCCAAATCCATACTTTGGCATGATGGAAAAAAACTCTTCAGGTTATTTGCTACCATCCAAATCTGTTAATAAATTAATTACAAGAAGACAGGATGCTCCTGTTGTCTATAATGTAGAAGGTTTCTTTATGCATTACGTAAAAAATTTGCTTACTGTAGGAAATATTTTGACATCAAAGATTTTACCGTATGAAATTTCAAAAGATCATGGGATCATGATCGATTATGAAATAGATTTTGAAATAGCAGAAATTTTAATGAGCAAAAAGACAAAAACATTAACATCTCTTAATGAAACTAATAAAAAATTAAAGTAGATAATTAATACATTGAAAAGATTGAATTATACGAATGCTTCATAAATGAGTTGATTTAGTTCACCATGTCTGTGCGTGATAGTATAATTTTTTGGATTGATGCTGGAATTTCCTCATACTGTGTAGCTAATTATCTACAAAAAAAAAATACTTCTGAGTTTTTTGCAATAATAGATATAACAGAAAAACCTAAAAAATTTTTTAGTGAGCAAAGAATTGTAGATTTTAAGAAATTCTGGTTTTATCATGATCACGTAAAAAATTTAGATACATATGATATAAACTACCTTAAGAGAATTGAACAGACATATGAATTAAATATTATGGAATTAATTTCCAATGATCGTTTTTTCAGTGAATATAACAATTTTCATAAATTTGGATTAGAAGAAATGTTAAGTATTATTGAGCAAGAATGTCGATTTTATGAATCAGTGTTACAAGAAACACTCCCAAAGTTTTGTATAATTCATGAACCGGCCTTGAGGAATCAGCAGGTTTTTTATCAGATTTGTAGAAAGTTGGGAGTACGAGTTTTGATATTGAATTATGCAAATTATCAATCTAGATGTTATATTTCGGATGAACCACATAAATTGAAAAAAATAAAATCGCAAAGCACGGGGAAGATAAGAGATTTCATCGAATTGCAAAAACAATTAGACATTAATCCAGTATTTGCAGATCTGACGAAATTACATAATAATATCAGAAAATCTAAAACTTCTAAAATTAATGCTGCTTTGAAATTTCTTTTGTCAAATAATACAAACCTTAAAACTCATTATACATATTTCGGGAGGACAAAAATTCGTGTTTTATGGAACGAAATAATATTTTCAATCAAAAGAACAATTAGAAAAAGATTCATAGATAATAATTTTATTAAAGATATTAATAGTTATGACTCATTCATATTTTTTCCACTTAACCAAGAACCAGAAAGATCATTATTAATTGCGGCTCCATTTCAAACAAATCAAGTTGAAAATATTAGAAATATTGTAAAATCAATGCCTGTTGAATTAAAATTACTTGTTAAAGAGCATCCCACGCAAGGACCTGCCAGAGGATGGAGAAAAATATCCACATACAAAGAAATATTGAATATTCCAAATGTTGTACTAGTACATCCTTCTGTATCAAGTAGAGAATTAATAAAGAAATGCTCATTAACTATCACAATTGCCGGAACTGCATCCCTTGAGGCTGCTTTTTTTCAAAAACCATCAATAATTTTCTCAGATTATGGTTATGACAAAATTAGCTCCATAAAGAAGATAAAGGGTTTTGATGAGTTAAGAAAAACAATAAAGGATTCATTAGTTCAAGATATTAAAGAAAATGGACTTAATAGTTTTATAGAATTAATTGAGGAAAACTCTTTTTATTTTGACTTTTTGAAATTTGAAATAGATATTCACAAATGGTTTTACTTTGAGGGTAATCTTGTAGATGTGTATATTACTACAGATAAGATGATAGAATTTTTGATTACTCACAATACCGAACTAAATAATCTGGCTGAAGAATATCTAAAGGAAATGATAAAAATTGATACAGGTATTACCTAGATATGAATATGAAAGATAAACTCGATAACATACGAGTACTATTAACAGATGTTGATGGCGTTTTGACTGACGGTGGAATGTATTACACAAATGATGGAGACGTCATGAAGAGATTCCACACGCGAGACGGAATGGGAATTACATTACTTAGAAAAATAGGCATTCCTACAATAATAATAACAAAAGAGAAAACGAAGTTTGTAAGATTATGGGCAAAAAAAATGAAGGTTGAAAACGTATTTGATGGAGTAGATGAAAAAGAAAAAATATTAACAATAATTTGTAAAAAGTATCATATTTCGGCAAAACAAGTTGCTTATATTGGCGATGATGTAAATGATATGAAATTATTGAAGATTGTAGGCTATTCTGCAACACCATATGACGGGACAAATGAAGTGAAAAAGATAGTAAATCATATATGTAAAAATAAAGGCGGAGAAGGTGTACTTAGAGAGATTGCAGATATGATTAGAGAGTCACAAATTAAGAAAAAATATAATCCAAGTTTATATAAATGAGATATGGTTTTTGTTACTGCTGAAATTGGGATTAATCACAATGGTGATCTAGATATTGCAAAAAAACTCATCGATGTTGCAGTCAAAGCAGGTTGTGATGCAGTTAAATTTCAAAAAAGAAATGTAGAGAAAGTATACTCAAAGGAAATTTTAGATTCTCCAAGAGACAGTCCCTGGGGCAAGACTACCAGAGAACAAAAATTTGGGCTAGAATTTAAGAAAGATGAATATGATGTAATCGATGAATTCTGTAAAAAAAGAAATATCGCGTGGTATGCATCGGCTTGGGATGCCGATAGTTTATTATTTCTAAAACAATACAATTTGAAATATAACAAAGTTGCATCTGCCATATTAACACATAGAGACTTAATACAACAAATTGCTGAAGAACGAAAATATACTTTTATTTCAACCGGAATGAGTACTATGGAAGAAATAAGAACTGCTGTAGAAATATTTAGGAAAAAAGAGTGTCCATTCGAATTACAACATTCCAACAGTTCTTACCCCATGAAAGTAGAAGAAGCCAATTTAAGATGCATAGAAACACTACGTAATGAATTCAACTGTAAGGTTGGTTATAGCGGTCATGAATCTATTGGGTATCTAATCTGCGTAACTGCCGTGATTTTGGGAGCCACATCAATAGAGCGTCACATAACATTAGATCGAAGTATGTATGGTTCTGATCAATCTGCATCGTTAGAACCAAACGGAATTGAAAGATTAGTTCGTGATATCAGAACTATTGATATTATTCTAGGCGACGGTACTAAAAAAATCTTTGAATCAGAGATTCCAGTAATGAAAAAACTGAGATATTGGAAGAAATATGAATAATAAGATAGATAAAATTTTTGATGAGAGTATAGAAATTATATCAGAGTCAAAAAAACTCGTACCAAGTATTGTTGAATCAGTTAATTTGATTAGAGAGTCCCTAATCAATGGTGGAAAGATTATCGCATTTGGAAATGGAGGAAGTTCTTCTGATGCTCAACATTTTGTTGCAGAATTTATTGGTAGATTCGAGAAGGAACGAAAAAGCATACCAGCCATTTCATTGACAGCAGACAGTTCCATCATTACTGCCGTAGGTAATGATTACGGCTTTGAAAGAATTTTTGAACGTCAATGTGAGGGATTATTAAATAAAAACGACATAGTAATAGCAATTTCCACTAGTGGAAATTCTCAAAATGTTTTAAACGGAGTTAGGATAGCCAAAAAAATGAATATAAAAACAATTGGATTAATTGGGAAAGATGGCGGAGCGTTAGGAAAAATGGTCGACGTTCCAATCATCATACCTTCTTATTCTACTCCAAGGATTCAAGAAGCACACAGGATAATTTATCATATTATTTGTGAGATGATTGAAAAAACCATCAGATATGACTGAAATATTCTCAATTAAGGATAAAGTAGTGATAATAACAGGTGCCGCGAGGGGAATTGGAAATGAAATTTCACAAAGATTAGCAGATGAAGGCGCCATCATTTATGGTATAGATATAAAATTTTCAAGACATAAAAGATCTGTTGAGAAAATAAATCAAATTAAATGTGATATAAGAAGCATAAAAGATTTCCAGAAAATTTGTAATGAGATTTATCAAAAACATAAAAAAATCGACATATTGATAAATAATGCCGGAGTGACATTTCCCTTAAAGAAATTAGGATTTTATAATCAAACATACTGGAATAAAACTATAGATGTGAATTTAACAGCTGCATTCCATTGTTGCCAGTCCGTAATTAAACATATGTTGAAAAACAGATCAGGATCAATAATTAATATCACTAGTCTTAATGCAGAGCGAGCTTTCTCATTAAATCCTGCTTATGTTGCCTCAAAAGGCGGATTAAAAATGATGACCAAGGCGTTAGCAAAAGATTGGGGGAAGTTAGGGATCAGGGTGAACAACTTGGGTCCTGGATACATTAGGACTGAAATGACTAGGAAATCGTTTGAAAATAAAAGATTAAAGTCGGAGAGAGAGAAACAAACTCTACTAAAACGATGGGGGGAAACTGTTGACTTAATCGGCCCATGTATCTTTCTTGCATCAGACGCTTCAAAATACATTACCGGTCAGGATATTTATGTTGACGGAGGTTGGCTTGCAAATGGCGGGATATAGTAAAGAAAGAGATCTTATTTTATATCATATATACATATCATCATTAGATTAACCTCGATGATGAAACAGATTATTTATTCTGAATATTATTGATTGAATGTTCCGGTATAGGTTGACGTAGTATTTTTTTGACAAAAACTTTAGTTAAAATCCTACCAATTCCAATTTGGCTGTCCCCATATAGAGATAATGCTCTAACTATGACATCTTTTCTAGTGGAATCCAATATGAAAAAGAACTTTGACGGTTCAATCATCAAATATTTTCTAATGTCTTTAGGTTGTTTATCATTTTGAAATTGTAATACATCGTAAGAAAAATTCTCATTAGGGATATCATTAATTTTCTCAAAAATATTTTTTATTTTACACGTATCAAAATTAACAACATCGTTCAAAAAGATCATATTTTCAAGAGAATCCTTGTGCTCTAGGATTAATAATTTTTGCAATGTATCTATTGCAAGTTTTTTTAATCCTGTAACATTTTTCCCCAAAGCAATCGATTTATGAATGAATAATAAGTTATAACCCAATTCACCACTAATATAACGCTCAATTACACCAGGATTATGTATGTAGTTTTCTATATCGTTTCTAGAGATCCATAATTCATCTCTAGATTCTTTTTCATATTGAGTAAATAATTCTGTCAAACTATCTAATTCACTTTTCATCAGAATTTCTAGCCATTTAAATGGTGAAATATTTAAGAATTTAAGAAATTTTAAAGTTGAAGAGAATAACCCGTCAGTATGAAAGATATGAATCATGAGATGTAATTTTCTACATTTTAGATAATCATCGAATGATAAAGTATCTGTACTGACACAAATCTCTTCAATTTCAGCTGCAATTATTTGTTTATTTAATATATTATAATAACCAAAACATCTCGGTAAGACTCTATATCTTGTTTTCATATTATATTTTCTTCGAGTTTCAGGAGATGATAATTCTGTCCCCGGTAACATCATTAATTGATAAGTATTAGCATGATTAAATCCTGCATCAATTACAATTTGTAATGTTCTAAAATGTGATTGTAAGGTTTCTCCCGGCAATGCCAGAATAACTTCACTTCTAGAATCGGCATCAATTGCATCTGCTTCAACTGCTAATTGCATCAAATCATCAGCAGAAATGTTATTTCTTTTGATATTGATAAGGACATCAGAATCTAGTGATTGTACAGAACCAGATAATCTGATAGCGCCTTTGACTAATTTAGCGGCATTAAGTACTTTAGGTTTATTATTCTTACCAGTATCACATTGAATATATTCTGGCCATCCATATTTTTCCTGACATTCAGCAATTGCCTTACACGTTTCTATGTCCTGATTATACATGCCAAAATTTGAATCTACTAACCATAGATCATTTCTACCTCCCCTCTGTCTTACTTCTTTCATTTTTGCTCCTATGTAATTCAGTTCCGCTTTTGTTTTTTCATGACTATTACGGTAGATCTTCGTATAATAATCCAGTCCCTCTACACAAAAAGTACACCCAAAAGGACATCCCCTAGTAGTTTGAATCACAGGTTGTAGTTTTCCATCAAAGAATTCATCCAATTTACCATCTAAATATGGTGAAGGAATTTCAGTCAGATCCTGCAATCTCTGAATTTTGTCAGAAAGTATCATTTCACCACTAGACGAAATATAATGTGTTGATGGTATTTGTTTATTCAGCTTATTTTTTTTGAGATCAACTTTGAGCAATTCAGCAACTAAATTGGCAAAAGCTAACTCACCTTCTCCCATAACATAAAAATCTATTTCTCTATGTTTTTGTAGAAATTGTTGTTGTTCTGAGATCTCAACCGGGTAGTTAGGTCCACCCATAATAATTATTGTATTAGGGGCAAATTCTTTAATTCTACGCGCAAGCGCCAGAGATAATTCGCAATTCCACATATAATTACTAAAACCAATAATATCCGGAATCGAATATTTTTCAAGTGCCTCATTCAATATTTCTGGGTATTTGAAAATTTTAATTTTGTTTTTTATTTTCAGATAGTATTCAGTAAATGTAGCAATTCCAGCAATCGCAGATGGCATGGATTCTGATGAAATTTGTTGTTGTGTGTAAGTCGGATCAACTAGCCAAATGCTAACAGTGGAATCTAATATAGCTGGATCGAATATATTATTTTTGATATTTCTTTCATTTGGTTTAGAATTTCTAAGTTGAATAAGATCCAATAACATAACACATTTGATATTATTTAAAAATTTTACTTAAAAGAATTTCAATACACGCCTAGAATTTAATTAACACCTATTTCAACTAATCATAAATTGAAATGGATTTTGTTTAGGGTGGATGCAAACAAAAACATCGGAATGGGACATCTATCTAGATGTATGAGTTTAGCAAATGAGTTAAAAAAATTTCAAATTAATTCTTGCTTTTTCATAAATCACAATAAAGATGCATTAGAATTGATTACAAAACATGGTTTCCATTGTTTCAGCATTTCAAAAAATTGTAATGAATATAATAAAATCAGAAAACTACATCACAGGATTAAATTTAATGCAATTTTTATTGATTTAAGAAAAACATATACGGATGATTTTTTACTAAAAATTAAAAAAATATGTAAAGTCATAGTAATTGGCAATACCAATTACAATCGTACAGCAATCGATTTGTTAATTCTTCCATGGATAAGAGAACAATACCCAAGAAGATTACAACTTAATTCTAAAATTTTAATTGGTTCTAAATACGCGATACTTGGCACAACAAATCGGATGGTGGAGAAAAAACTTAGAAACTCGATATTGATTTCTCTTGGAGGTTCGGATAAAAGAAATTTAACTTTAAGAATTGTCAGGGCATTTCAAAAATACAATACAAAATTTCATGTTACTATAATTATAGGAAAATTTTTTACAAAACAAAAAGAAATTCCTAACATTATTAAAAATGATAAAAGATTCACTATAATACAAAACAGTAATGATTTAGCTTCTATAATGAGGAAACATTGTGTCGGGATATTTAGTTTTGGGATTACAGCTTTAGAAGCATTTCAGACAGGTCTACCATGTGTTGTTCTAACACATTCCAAAGAAAATGACAGATTTGCAAAGAAAACAGAAAAATACCACTGTATGAGATATCTAGGATATTATAGGGAAATTAACTACAGTAGATTACCCGAGACCATATTTTCAATTATGGAAAATTCTAAGCTATGTAGAAGATATGTCAATAATGGAAAAAAACTGGTCGATGGATATGGTAGTGTCAGAATTGCAAAAAAAATTGCTCAATTAATCTAGTATAATGTAGGATTACATTATTTGGTAATTAGAATGTATCAATTTTCACTAAACTCTGTACTAATTTAGCTCTTTTTTCAGCTTGTTGAATACTTTTGCCAGTTACTATAAAGTATCCTGGTCGTAGTGTTTGATTTGAAAGAACTTCAACAACATCACCTTTTGTAACACTCAAGTGTATTCCTAACAACCAAGAGAATTTTTTTACTTTTTTAACACCTGTGATTTTTTTTACAACGCCCGGTTTTGCAGTAAAAAATCGATACACCACAGAACGGGAATATTGGGGAAATAAGGAACTTATTTGTTCTCCCAATGCCAATTGAATCATACATTTTATCATGTTAATTCCATTTATTTTTGGGATGATTACTGCAGGTATGAATCCGCCAGCTCCTCCTCTACCACCAAAATCTATGACAAAGACTTTTCCATTACGTGATATGGCTTCAATATGCGTTGCTCCATTTCTAATGCCAGACGCCATAATAGCTTTTCTTGCAGCGTTTTCGAGTTTTTTTATAATGTTAGAATTTTCTTTAGATGGGTAATCCAAACTAATACCTACACAGTACGGATCACTGACTCGTATTTTATCAGAAATGGCCATAATGTGTGTTTTCCCATCAATTGTAAGACTTTCAATAGTATGCTCAAGGCCATCAATGTATTTCTCAACAACTACACCTTTTTTAAGACAGAATTTTTCCGTAAATTTGAATTTTTCCTCTAGTTCAGAAAATGCATTAACTCTGATGACTCCTCGGCTAGCACCAAAGCTATATTCTGGTTTTAAGATCACTGGAAAGCCAAGTTTACGAACTGCAGAAAGAGATTCAGAAAGATTTTTTGTTAATACCCTAGGTGGTATTGGGACTCCATATTTAGAAAAATTTTCAAATAATTTACCCTTATTAGTTACCAATAACGATGTGGCGAGGCTCATAGAATTCAAACCCAATTTTTCTGCTGCATATGCAGCTGGAGTAAGTGAATAATCACCAGTCGGCAGAATTCCATGAACCTTCTCGCTTTTTGCTACTCGTAAAACGTTTTTTTTATTAGAGCCATCAAGCGGTATGCCTTTTTTAGCAATTTTGAGGCCAATAGCATTTGGATCTAGATCCATTACAACTGTAAATAATCCCATTTGATTTGCAGTCTTTATTGTTGGTACGTGTATCAAACCACCCCCCAAAATAAGGATTTTTTTTTTCACACGTTACAAAAGATTTTACATTATATATTATTTAGAAAAATATTTGTTAGTTTTTTTGAATAAGATCGTACAATTCTGTAAAGGTCAGACACTTGATTCTTTTCTTATAATAAATACAATTTTTTATGATTGATAAGAGATTAGTTTCAAAATCAACAATATTATTTGCGTACAAATCTGTTTTATGTATTGTCGATAATAATTGGGCAGGATGAATGATTGTTACGATGAGATTATTATTCTGAATTATATCTTGAATTTTGTTAGAAAGAAGCGACGGATTGAATGTTAGATCTAAATATCGAAGTAACGGCTTTTTGTCATAAGACGCTTTTATTGGAATTGTTGATAAAGGAACTTCAAGTATTTTCCTACATTGATCCATATTTTTATTTGATATTCTATAGTCATTTTTTGAAGGAAAGTATGGTTCACTCGATGTGATTGACCAATCAAATTTTATGTTAGATGTTCTTTTCCTCTTAGGAATGGCTGAAGAGTCAATTTTAAGTCCATGATTTTCCAGAGAATGTAACAGTGTATTATTTAGTGCACAGCCAACCATTCTAGTTGTCGCAGGAATAATATCATAATAGGAAAACAGTTTGAGTGCATTTTTTATGTACTTATTAAGTTCGCTCAAAGAAGCATTATCAATATCAATTTTTTGCGGTATTAAACAATGATATCCAACTTCATCAGATGAGTGAATAATTTTGTCTTTTAATTCAGTGAATTTTTTTAATATAATTTCATCATCAGGTACAAACCAACAAGTTTTGGGGGTGCAATGATCTAGCAATATTTTATTTATTACATTACTAATATCACATAACAATTCGAGATTTGTTATTGAATGATTTTGTTTCTTAGCATTAAGATTATCATAAAAAAGATCAACTGATAAAATTAATAATAATTCATCATATTTTTCAGAATTCAATTACTAGTATTTGTTGATAGTTATAATTAATTTTATAGAAATAAGTGTTCATAAACAGAATATGTCAAATGTTTTTGTTTTTTAACCATTGATTTGTTCGGAGTTCTTTTTTTAATGAATTATGATATTCAGCGTAGATGTTATTCTTAGTTGAACGATTATTTCGGTATAGATAAACACAAAACTCAAATGGCATATAATCGTGACGTAAAACAACCCTTGATGTGATACTCATACATATTTTTAGTATTTTTTCTGGTTCTACATAATTGATATTTTTTTTTTTAAAATCAACATAATCACTTATGAAATCTATTGCCAATCCATGTTTACAGAATGAGTATGTTTTTTTTAAAACAAATTCAATGAATTCATAAGGATTTTTTCTTTCATAATTCAGCAAACCAGATATGATTATCCAATCATATTTTTTGTCAAAAGAATCTTTCTCTATATCAAAAACTTCAAAAGTTGCATTTGGATAACGCATTTTGCCGTATTCCAATAGATTTGGATTCAGATCTAGTCCTGAATACTTACAATTCATTTTATTATATCTTAAAAAACCATACAGATCGCCAAACCCACATCCAATATCTAAAACGCTTGAATTTTTCATATTTCCAATTGATGTCAATATTGAAAATCTTATTCCTTGTTTACCCTTGGTCCATCCCAAGGTTTTAGGATCATAACCAAATTTTTTCAGTCTTTTATCATATCTACGTTTAGTTTTTAGACTGTAATCCACAAGTTTTGAATATTCATTCGGTTATAAAAATTGAAAATTCAGGACGTCCTTTCAATCAAAGCTTTAATCATTGTTAAACCCTTCTCAAGTCTTTCTATCTTTTCAGTGCCTATAGATACTCTAATAAATTTGTCACAGCTTCTTCCGTAGCCTATTCCAGGTACAACACTTATGTTATATTTTGTCAGAAGATTCATTGCGAATTCATCAGAAGAGAGTTTAGAACTAGCAATTGAGATAAAAAAATAATATGTCGCATCGCCTGGAAAATAAGAAAGATTAATTGAATTCATGAATTTCATTATTACTCTTCTATAAGCAAGTAATTTCTTAATTTGTGGCTCGGTTATTTTAATTATTTTTTCAAAATGCTTCACCACATAATACTCCAAAATTGTTGATGGACATGTGATTAGGTGTTGATTTACTTTAAGAAGTTGAGACATAAATTTTTTGTTTGATATAACGTAGCCCAAACGCCACCCAGACATTCCAAAATTTTTTGATAAAGAATTAACAATAACACTGTATTTTTTTTCTGGATCAAGTGTACCAATAGAACAAAATAATTTTTTATCAGACAAAAATTCACTATATGCTTCATCAGAAAGGATGACTAGATCATATTTTTTTGCAAGTTCTAATATGTGATTTAGTTCATCTTTAGAGTAAACTTTGCCTGTTGGATTTGTAGGATTATTTAAAATAATCATTTTTGTTTTCTCAGTAATAAAATCTTCATAATCAAATACTGAATTTGAATATGGGATGTGTATTGGTTTTCCATAACATAATTTGACTTCCTCAGTATAACTCACCCAAGCGGGTTCATGAATTAGAACTTCATCATTAGGATTTAAAATACTCATCAAAGACATATGAATTCCAATTTTTGAACCTGCAGTGACTATTATTTCAGTTTCACTATTAATCTTCACATCATAGTTTTTGAAATAGTAATCACATAGTTTTTTTCGTAACTCAGGAATTCCTCTGGAATGAGAATAATGATATATCTTAGAGCTAGGTAATGTTGCAAATGAGAATAGAGGAATTTCAAAAAATGCTTCACCTAGGGATAAAATAACAATATCTTCATTTTTTCTCTGTTTTTCATAAACTAGAGTATTATATTTTATTGATAAAGCTTCGATGCTGTTATTTACAATTTTTGAAGTTGAAAAATTCAAGAACTATACCTAGCAAAGGTTAGAAGTCGTGATATAAAAAATAATCAGAAATTGATTAAATAAATTAAAAAAACTATGAGATTCCAGAAATAGATTAGATCATTAACGAGGTTAATAGTTAGACCGTGAAATTATTATCAATTAGGATTTTTTTAAGAATGGGTCTAGGTATTTTTGTTACATTACCTGAAGAATAAACACTCATGTTCAATTTTTTTGCATTTGGATAAAGTTCTTGCAAATTAGTTTTAGTTACAAAATCAGACGGAAGTAGAATGTACACATCATTGACTTCTATTGAATTATTTACTTCATATTCATTTAATAACAATTCATGTAGTTTCTCACCAGAACGTACATTAATTTTTTTTTGTGCAAACGGAATAGTTGAAATTTCATTAAATACAGAGATTAGATCCGACAGAAGATAAGACTGTAGCTTAGGTACAAAAACTTCATAGCCTTTTGAATTTTTGATAGCATGCAAAATTAATTTAAGGGCTTCGTCTAATGTAATGCTGAATCTAGTCATTGTTGGATCTGTTACAGTAATTTGTTGTTTGGATTTTATTTGTTCAATAAATTTTGGTACTACTGAACCTCTGCTTCCTAAAACATTTCCATATCTGACACATGAAAATTTTGTTTTTCTCCTACCTTTTAGATTATTGGCTGCAATGAATAGTTTTTCCATGGATAGTTTGGATGCTCCATAAAGATTTAGAGGAGAAACAGCCTTATCAGTACTTATTGCCAGACAGAGCTCAACTTCTTCATCCATGGATACATCTATGACATTCTGAGAACCATAGATGTTGGTTTTAATTACTTCAAACGGATTGTATTCGGCCAAAGGAACTTGTTTTAATGCTGCTGTGTGAATTACGATATCAATATTTTCAACTGCTCTTCTGAGTCGATCTTTATCACGTACATCTCCAATTAAAAATCGAAGTCGTTTATCATTAAATTTTTCTTCCATTTGAATTTGTTTATTCTCATCGCGTGAGAAAATTCGGATTATTCCAGGGTTTAATGATAAGAATTTTTCCACCAGAGCGGATCCTAGTGAACCAGTACCACCTGTAATGAGGATGTTTTTTCCGTCTAACAATTATAGGTTTTTTTTATCCAAAATATAAACTTGAATGATTCAGATAAATAATATACATAAAGAAAATACAACTATCATCATATGATCATTAACATAATTGCAGAGATAGGCTCCAATTGGCAAGGAGATATCAAATTAGCAAAACTTCACATAAAAAAAGCTAAAGAGAGTGGCGCAACGCATGTAAAATTTCAGATGTGGAGAGCTGAAGATTTGTATAATTCATCAAATCCAAATTGGAAAGAGATTAAAAAATCAGAATTAAAAAAAAATGTGGCAATAGAATTAAAAAATTATGCTGATAAAATCGGCATCAACTGGTTTTGTAGTGTATTTTATCCAGAAGCAGTGGAATTTTTAGAATCAATAGATACGCAAATGTATAAAATTGCTTCTGCCACATCTGCATTAAAACACAAATTTGCGCGGGAAACAATTCAAAAAATAACAAAAACAAAAAAACAGACATTTATCAGTACGGGTTTTGGAGGAAAAGAAAAATTGGCATCTATGAAATTAAATGGGAAAAATTTTCTATACACATATTGCATTGCAAAGTATCCCGCTTTAGATAATGATATCGTATGGAGAGATATTTTGAATTATGATTTTTTTTCTGATCATACTTTAGGGGACATTATTCCCCTCACATATATTATTTTGAAAAAATCCATCAACAGTAATAGTGAGTTGTTTATTGAGAAACATGTGAAATTAAATAACTCTACTGGACCTGACGCACCATTCTCAATCACATTTGATGATTTAAGAAATCTTTGCCAAGAAGTGAGAAGAATAGAATTACTTAAATTACCAAATATTGAATTAGCGTAATGTAAAAATGATTAAACTTTTTTCTCCAAAATTTAACAATATGGAAATTTCCGCAGCTGTAAGAGCCTTAAAGAGTTCTCAGTGGGCATCAGGGGATGGTAAGGGATTAGTGCAAAACTTTGAAAAAAAATTTACAAAATACATTAATTCTAAAGAATGTGTAGCTGTAAACAGCGGAACAGCCGCAATACATTTGGCATTGAACGTCATAGATATTAAGAATAAAGAGGTGATTGTACCGTCATTTACTTTTATTACAACAGTTCATGCTGTAGTATATAACGGCGGGATTCCAGTTTTTGCAGATGTTGATCCAATAACTCTCTGTATTGATTCTAGAGAAGTAGAAGATAAGATCTCCAGAAAAACTAAAGCAATAATACCTATGCACTATGGTGGATTCCCTTGCAATATGAATGAAATTAAAAAAATTGCTAAAAAGAACGATCTTCATGTAATTGATGATGCGGCACACGCATGTGGCTCCAGATATGATGGAAAAATGATTGGTGCCGATAATGAATTAACTTGTTTTAGTTTTCATCCAGTAAAAAATTTAGCAATGCCTAAAGGAGGAGCTATTACAATAAATTCCAAGCACAGTAAAAAATTAAAAAACATATTGAATTCATTAAGATGGTGTGGAATTGATAAAAGAGATGGCCCTAGTTATGATGTTACCTCCTTAGGATTTAATCATTATATGGATGAGATTTCAGCAGCCATAGGTATTGAACAATTAAAAAAATTAAACAGTTCAAATAGGATTAGATTTGATATTGCAAAGAGGTATTATGCAGAATTATTCATAGAAGAAAAAATGCCCATAAACAAAAACTGTAGCTATCATTTATACTGGATAAGAATAAAAAATAGAAAAAAAATTATGAAGAAATTACTAGAAAGAAAAATTCAGATAGGTTCGCACTACAAACCAGCTCATTTAATGTCATTTTACAAGAGCAATACAATTCTTCCAATAACTGAAAAAATAGGAGAAGAAATACTAACATTGCCAATGCACCCGAATTTGAAAGAAACTGAAATCGATAAAGTTATCAAAACGATTAACTCCTTAGTTTGAGTTGAAATTTTGTCAAATAAAATCAATAAAAAGTGCATCATAATAATTCAAGCAAGAACCGATTCCAGTCGATTTCCTCGCAAAGTACTAGCACCAATAGAAGGAAAACCGATGTTATGGCACGTAATCAGAAGAGTTAAAGAAATGAAATGCGGAAAAATAATAGTTGCAACGACTAAAAGAAAGATGGATGATGAGATCATCAATATTGCAAAGAGCCTTCATGTGAATACATTTAGGGGAGAAACGAATAATGTTTTAGATAGATATTACAAAGCCAGTATGAGGTTTAATGGAGACATAATTGTAAGAATTACTGCGGATTGTCCTTTAATAGATCCCAATGAAAGTAGAAAGATCGTAGACAAATTTCTTGAAGGGGGGTACGATTATGTTTCCAACGGTAGTCAAACATACCCAAATGGAGTATCAACTGAATGTTTTAGTTTTTATTCATTAGAAAAAGCTTGGAACGAATCCAGATTGAGATCAGAAAAAGAACATGTAACACCGTACATTTGGAAAAACCCAGATAAATTCAGAATTTTTATTTTGCATCGAAAGGATAAAAAAAAATTAAATCATTTAAGATGGTCTGTAGACTATAAAGATGATCTTGAATTTGTAAGAAAGATATTTTCTAAATTGTATAAGAATAATAGGATTTTCAAAATGAATGATGTATTAAGATTATTAAAAAAAAATCCTGAGCTCTCAAAAATTAATTCACAACACGATAATAACGAAGGCTACAAAATTTCATTAAAAAAAGATTAAAGATTATTTAATAGATTAATTAAGTTCTTAGACGAATTAGTCTCATGAGAAACATATTGATTAACAAATTTAATTCCTTTATCAATCAGCTCATTTTTGGCGTTAGGATTATTGAGTATTTCAATCAGATTTTTTTCTAAATCTTCAATATCTATTCTTAAACACGATTTAAAAATTGTAGAATTACTTAGATCAAGATATTCTTTAACTGAGATTGAAATTACAGGTTTATTGTAAAGTTGTGCTTCTATTATGGTTGTTGATAAATCAATAGTGAGGAATATCTCACAATTTTTTATCAGTTGATTTATGTTGCCATTTTTTATAATGGTGATATTTTTATCGATGTTAGAAACATATTTACTAATGTCAAATTCGTAAGGATCAGGATGGAGTTTTATTATTAATTTTTTATTTAAATTTTTTACAATAACACAAATTTGTTTAATGGTTTCAACATATTTTTCAATTAATGAATTTTGAAATCCGAATAAGGAAAAATTCGATGGCCCTTGTGTGGCTAGAAGAACATACGAAGATGTAGATGATGAAACATCACTACATTGTTTAATGTTATCAAAATAGGGATTTCCAGAGATCACTGGTTTTGAAGAAAGACAGTTTGATTTACAATATTCATATGCCATTTTCCCCCAGATAAAGAAATAATCTGATTTTTTGGGTATTATCCCTGTAAAAAAATTATATTCTAATGCTGACTTAGCATCGTGCCATAATCCATGTTGAAGCAGTATTACTGGAATTTTTTTCCTTTTTGCAACAGTTAATAAAATTAATTCAGTAGTTCCTAATTCAGACAGTATAGTTACTGTTGAGATATTAAATTTCTCAAAGATTTTATTGGCTAATTCTATTTCAATGATTAATTCTTTGAATCTGGATTCATATAGATTAAAAAATGAATTACATAAAATTGGCCAGAAAGACTTTCCATTAAGGCTAAAAAATCTATTAAATAGCTTTTGATTATTATTTAATACCGAAAAAGCATCAAAACGCCATTTATGTGATTTTGTGATTCGCTTAGGATTTTTGTCAATTAATTGATCCTCTGTGATTACGTGACATTTTGATTTTTTTAGTATTGCAAATGAATTTAGGTCCCAAAAATAAGGTCTACGTCTATTATAGATTAAGAAATTTGAACTATCATCAAAATTAGAAAATAACTTATTGTATTTTTTTGGATCCAATTCTACAAATAGGTGCGAGTTTTTGAGATCAAATACTGCACTATTAAGAAAAATATTACAAATTTTAGAAATTAAATTTTTTATTCTTTTAAATGTGTTATTTGAAATAGGTATTTTAAAACGTATTTTATTAAAATTAATTTCATGGTAGATATTATCAAGATATAACTCCTCTCTCGTGATCGGGGATGAAATCTCTTGAAATTTAACATTAAATTGTTTTACATAGTCGGAAATTTTTGATGAAACAAAAAATACAGAGTTTTCGGAATGTTTTGTAATCATAGAAATATCAAAAAAGGTTTTTAGAATTGGCAATATCATAATGTACAAGTCTGCATAGATCAATTCAGGTAAAACTATTTTATCATATGTCATTTTATCCTTAAAGATCTCTGATTCATACCAATAAAGAAATGTGTAAGAGAGTCGTTCTAAGTCACAATATTCATTCCCCGGTACCAATGCATCTGATTGAATGTGATTGATGTTGTCACATTTGAGATTTTCATGTGATACAAAATCTAATGATATTATTTTATCAAATTCATTCAAATTTGAATAAAAGCTTTTAGGAATAGTGCTATCTATCAATATGATTTTGTGTTGTTCTTGCAATTATTATTGTTAGAATTTATAATATAAAAAGGTCAAAAAAGGAAATTCGAGTCAGAATTACAAATTTGAGTCATTCATGTATACTAATAACTAACAATGTTTTGAATAAATAGAAGCGATTAGGACAATACAATAGCATTTGGAATGTGTTCTATAAGAAATCAGTATTTTTTGTCCATTGTGACCAATTATAATCATCAAACGTGACATTTTCCATCTCAGCGTCATTTGGTTTCCATGCAATATCTGCAATGGTTAAGACTCTTGAGATTTCATTCGATAGATTCACGTGTGATGAAGCAATATTTTTTGGAACACAGATCAACATAGGATTATTAGCATCAACAATTATCTCGCTATATTTTCCAGTTTTTTCTCTTATAATAAATACAACCTTTCCATGAATACAAGTAAAAAAACTTGTTCGTTTTTTATGAATGTGTGGTCCTTTAATTTCACCCGAATTCACAGATGAGACATAAATCATCTTTGGGACAATATCTAATGATTTATCCCAATCTCTCCATATCACAGTTAAGGAACCATTGACACGTTTATCTCGGATATCTTTGGTATCATGTTTTTCAAGACTTACTACAAAAAACTCATTACTCAATTATAACACATGAATATTGTAATCTTAATTTATCTTTCTCAAACACTATATTATCAGGGAAACGGTAATAATCATTGGATCTTGTGTTGAATTATGAAAAATAGTATTCAATTAGATCAGTCTAGAATACTTGTTACTGGTGGTCTTGGCTTTATTGGTAGTAACTTTATTCTGAATTTATTTGATAGATTCCCCAATTGCAAAGTTACTAATCTTGATGCGGAATTTGTAAGTTCCAATAAGAATAATCTAGAGCAGATTGCCAATAAGAGGAATTACCAATATGTGAAGGGGAACATAACAGATGCAAAAAAAATAAGAAAACTAATTCAAGATTGCGATATAGTTTTTAATTTTGCTGCAGAGTCTCATGTGGACAGAAGCATTAGTAAACCAAAATCATTTTTTGATTCAAACATTATGGGAACATATTCTGTTTTAGATGCGATAAGAGGATTTGATAAAAAATTGATTCATGTCTCAACTGACGAAGTTTTTGGCAGTATCAAATCTGGAAGTGCCAGAGAAAATGATACTTTTAATCCCTCCAGCCCATATGCTGCATCAAAGGCATCTGCCGAATTATTAGTAAACTCTTATTTCATCACTTATGGGATTGATGTTATCATAACTCGATGTACTAATAATTATGGTCCAAGACAATTTCCAGAAAAACTAATACCTAAAGTCATATTGCTTGCTATGAATAATAAAAATATTCCAATCTACGGTACTGGAAAAAATATTCGTGATTGGATATACGTATTAGATCATTGTGATGCAATATTGAAGGTTTATCAACATGGTAAAAAAGGTAATTCATACAATATAGCAGGTCATAATGAACTAGACAACATAACAATAGTCAAATCAATATTGAATATTATGAATAAATCATTTAGTTTGATCAAATTTGTAAAAGACAGACCAGGACATGATTTTCGTTATAGTTTGAATACAACAAAAATTGAGAAAGAAATTAAATGGAAGCCACAATACACTTTTGAGAAGGGATTACACGATACGGTGATTTGGTACCTAAATAACATTTCATGGTGGAAATCTGTCTCTGAAAAAAACATTGGAAGAACAAAATAGAGAGATAAATAGACATTTTAATAGGTGTATTTATTGAAAGGGATAATTCTTCACGGTGGTCATGGAAGTAGACTTAGACCCTTAACCCACACTGGACCCAAACAACTCCTACCAATAGCAAACAAGCCAATGTCTCAATTTTGTCTGGAAACAATGATGGAAGCTGGAG
>Ga0194131_10004357_pt1 | contig 21406 bp, 25 predicted proteins | sample TA2KigO120mmetaG_FD_148631 | JGI IMG/M metagenome (GOLD analysis project Ga0194131, IMG submission 148631) | Freshwater microbial communities from Lake Tanganyika, Tanzania - TA2015053 Kigoma Offshore 120m | ecosystem: Environmental > Aquatic > Freshwater > Lake | place: Tanzania: Lake... | reverse complement strand
CATACGATATTGAAAAAAATGACTCCAGAGCAAGTACAGAAATTGCTTGCCACCAAGACCTAGACGGAATAAACGCGTTGATTTTTACCGTTTAGCTCGTTAGAATGCTTGTAACGCACCGGATTGATTGACGTGTTGATGGGCGCATTCCGCAACCAATAGCAATGAACCACCACAACGTTTATGCGGTGCAGCTGAGTAGGCGGGTGTTGAAAGATCGCCCGCACCTAATCGAACGGTTGAATCCCAACCGCAGGAGCAGCAAGCCGGTTGTTTACGTCGGTTCAACAGGGCTGACACCAGAACAACGGTTCAACAACCACAAGAACGGGCACAAAGGCAACGCGTTTGTTAAGCAATACGGGTTGAAGTTGTTGCCCCATTTGTACCAGCATTACAACCCAACCACGTTCCACAACGCAGAGGAAATCGAGAAATTCCTAGCCGGTAAGCTGCGTGATAGTGGTTACACCGTGTTGGGTGGAAACGAAAAGACTGCGGCTGAGCTCGGACCAGTAGGATTATCCCGGCATGGTTTGCAGATAGAACTGAGTAGTCCCAAAGAACAGAGCGAAAACATTAACCGACAAATAAACGATTTGCGTCGTGGTAGCTTGGGCGACATGGTTAGGGAGACTCGTATTCGGGACATACTAGCCCGAATTGAGACTCACCGCCCTCCTGACGTCGACTCCCTACCTGCGGATCTTCCAAGCCATTGGGAAAATAGAGCTGCCAAACTTATAAACGCACTACCTAGTCAGCGTCGTCAGCAGCTAGCTAATGAAAAATTGCCGGGATTGTATGATGCGTTAAATCAAGCACAAGCTCAAGCTAGGCTAGAAGGCTCGGCTTATACAGGCAGTAACAAAATCTGGCTGAACAAAGACCACTTGACGGATACTCCCTGGGACCTTGACCCTTCGCAAGCAAAACAGCATCCTTTCGCGTACAGTACCATCAAGCCCAGATCGCTGATCGCACACGAAGCTTGGCACGCAAAAAATCCAGCGATACCTCAAGTTAACTGGGGAGCACAGAACCTTACCCCACAAGTCAATTTTGGTCGTAGTGAGACACTGGCTCGCTGGTATGAAGGTTTCCGCTCTGAAAAAAACATGAATCCGTTGAGTGCGACTGCCCGAGGGCTCACTAATGCGGCAAGATATCAGGCGAGAAGGTTAACTCATCCGAACTACTACCCTGGGCACACCTTAGACTCCGCATGGGACAGATTGACTGACCCCTACTTACCACACGGTAAGACATTGCCTGCCGTAGACCTAAAACCAGTTGTGACAAGTATGGGTAAAAATCTAGGGAAAGGAATGGTGGCTGGAGTCCCTATTTCCATGGGATTGGAAGCGGCGGCCCCTACAGCGATGAGCACTCCTGCGCAGCAAGCGAGTCACCCAGTTACCAGTTATCTTAACGATGTAGCTGGTCATTGGCTGGACTCTACCAAAGCGATAACAGGAGGGGCGGCCACTGGTGCAGCTATCAGTGGTGGCTCTGCAGCGATTCCTGGGGCCATCGCTGGTGGAATCGGTGATCTAGCACACAAAAGTTGGAATGCCGGCCGAGACGTTTGGGACATTGGTAAAAACCTAGCAGGAACAATGCAAGGAAATGCCAGAATCAAGCAAATGCAAAGCAAACTGCAAAGTCCAACGATAAACAAACCTACAAATTAGTTGCGAACAACCCAGACTACCGATAGGATACGGATAACTGTCCGGGCTGTACAGAACGAGTAAAGCTTTACAGCGGCTCAGCCAGCGTGCTAAGGTGAATCCATGCTGTTGATAGACAAAATCCTCAGTCAGATAGGTGACCCAGCCACCTGCAAGCAAATTCGCCCCTTTGATCTCCGCAACCTCGGCTACATCCTCACCAGCCGGAAGATTCCTGTGGGTAGTTCGGCTGGTAAACAACAGAAATTTGTCATCTATGAGGTTGTTGATGAAGACACCAAACGAGCAGTAAGCTTCTGCTATCTGTTCAGCAAATTAACACAAATGGGTATCATCCTACCGGATACCTACGACAACTTCATGTCTGCTGATGAAACTGATTCAACAAAACAGAAACCCCGAGCAACTGTTTAGTCGTTGCCCGGGGCTCTGTTGTTCCACTGCTTAACGGAAGGAGATGGCGTTATGCCTAGCACCATCCTCCAACAGGTTACTCCTCACTCATAATCATGTCAACGCATTTTGCGTAGCCTGCTAAGTCAACAAGATTGTCGCGTTTGTGCTTAAACGATTGCCTGGCTGCTTTGACCAAGATCATCATCAATCCGACGTCCTCAGGCTTCAACCGATCTCCGCGGAAGCTAAAACCGGCCGCTGTCAGCATATCGGCGGTGATTTGAAAGTTGTGCTTTGGAGTTCCATAAGCTGACTGCCGCTCACTTGTCACAATCTTGTCAGCTTCCTCACACACGCTCATTTTTGTTTGGGTTGGTTCCATGTTGTTTTTGTTGGTTAGCAGCTAGCTGGTCGAACTCTTCGGTGACAGCTACTTGTTGCTGGTTGAATTCAATGATCAACCCAAGCTCGTTCATTACAGCATTGTGGATGGTTCCGACGATTTGCTCGGGGTTCAACGGTTGACCAGCTGTTTGCCCTTCTGTTTGCTGGTGCATCGCCTGGCTGAGTCCCAACGCGACACCTTCATACACCGCGCGTTCGATTATTACAAAAGTGTTGATCTGCATGTTGGTTGTTAACTTACCACTGATCCACGTTCTGTCAAGCGGTCGGTGTAGGCTTTTACACACAACTTGTCAACCACCTCGTTGTACTCGTTGCCGTCATGCCCACGCACCCATTGGAATGTTGTGGTCATCAGTTGTTGCTTCAGCCCCAGCAACTGCCGCCAATACGGCTGGTTCTTAATCGGCCCGGTGGTCGATTTCCAGCCGTTCCGCTTCCACTTAGCCGACCATTCGTTAATCCCTTTGACCACATACTCACTGTCACTGTAAACCACTGATTCTTCCGTAGGCGCGTTAGCGATCAACCATTTCAACGCCTCGATAACAGCGGTCAACTCCATAGTGTTGTTGGTGACCCCCTCCCCCTCCTCGTACCCAGCCATACAAATCAGTTGATCGTTCAGTGGGTTATCCACAACCACCCCCCACCCCCCTATCTTGTTTTTCATGGATACCCCGCCGTCTGTATAGATCAAAAGCATGGTGTAATGTACCACACGGCTGTGGGTTGTCAACCCCCTCCCCCTCCCCTCTTAGTATCAACCGGTTAACAGCGGTATAGTTCATTAGACAGGGCGGTTTTAGCCTTATGTCTCATGGTCAATAAACGGAACAGTCATAACATACGACTGTTCCGTAATAAACGGAACAGTCATAACATACGACAGTATCCGGGCCAGTGGGTAGGTTAGTCCTCAACCAACCGAAGCTCTTTTTGCTTTGGGGCCAGCGCCATGCGTAATAGTCAACCGAAAGGTTCGTGCCGCTGGGGAGTTCTTGTGTTACCAACAAGAAGAAGAAAAGGACAGGGTGGCTTCCAACTCGCTAGAACGAGAGAAAGGCCCCGGTGTTAGGCGTGGTCAAACGCCAAGATCCGGTTAAAACAAAAGCAGCTCCTGGCCCGGGAGCCAAGCGTGTTGAGTATTTTAGACAGGAGGTTTTAGCCTTATGTCTCATGGTTGTGTATCCGTCTGCCTGCACAAACCCATGTAATACGTACAGACGACGCCGAGCCTAGAGCTTACAGCGTAGAATGTAAGAGTTGTACATTCGTAGGGATCAGCTACGAATGGGTAACTGCTCGGCCCTGTTGCGAAATTGGGACTCCCTAAAGGAGCCGCGCAACAGTGCCTGATATCTGGTCCAGTACGGGTAATGTCAACCCACCGTACTGATATGTGCCTAGGTTGATAGGCCATACTCCGGCAAGACCGGGTAGTAGTTGAGGTGTGTGCCGCGCTTATCCTACCGCGGAAACCTCAACAAGCAACCAGGTGGTATTCCTGGCTCTGCCCCTAATTTGGCCGAAAGGTCGAAACTGCTGTTGGAGACAACAGCAGTCCGTGCTCTGTATTCCCACGCCCTTAGCAGGGTTGGATTCAACTACCTTTGGTGGGTAGTAGGATTCAGGAGCACTGTGTTGTAAAAACCTGTGAAGAACACGCTGGCAACAGCGGACACCAAATTAGTTCATCACAGAAAGACTGGTCGGTTGTTTGCAAAAACAACCGTGAGCAATCTGCCCTTCGTTACAGATTGCAACAAATACCAGCACCGATGAGTTGTTTTTTTAGGTATAATTAGCCTGAAGAGCAGTTCAATTGATCGATCACTACCAGCGACCACCGTCGGTCTCATTCAACACGTTGTAAAACGTGAAGACTGTGTGGTTCGGGTTGCGACGCTGAATACGTCAAGACTGTCTTGTGATTGGTTACAGGTTACTCCGGTAATTCCGTGGAAGAAGAACGAACTGGTTGTCTGGACAACAACTAGAAAGTAGTAAGGCAGGCACAAGCCTGTCTGTGCGTCTGTTTGCATTTCGGGGGCGACCCTGAAAGAACCAAAAGTTGCAGGTCTACGACCTGCAACGTAAAAGCAAAAACAGATACTGACAAGGTAACTTGTCTTTTAGTCCAGTCGATAGCATGTCGCAACCGTAAGGTTCCGGCTGAAAGGAGTAGCGATTGACGCGAAACAGGAGGAACAAATCGACAGCTGGTGGTATCAAAATTGATTTATAAATCAACCAGCCTTGCACACAACTACTTAACCCCGGTCGCCTGCTGTGTCAGCGGCGCCAGACGCCTGCTGTGTCAGCGGCGCAGACTGGGTAGAGGCTGCTGGGGTTAAACCCAGCAGCCTTCTCTTTATCGTCCACCGAGCGAGTTGAGATAATACAATAGACTCAGCTAAGACTTCGGTGAACGCTTCACTTTCCTGCAGTTCAATAAACACGAACTGCGGGTTAACAACTGGATGGCACGTACGACCACCCAGGAAAGGATGTTGATCCTTTCGCCAACAGGTATAAAAAAATCAACAAGGGTGTGACCACGACCCTAACCGTGGACAAAGCATATGAAGACCATTGTTATCATTGCCCTCAGTATCGTTACGTTGACCGCTGGCTTGACCGCCGGCCAGTCCCCCGCCGCCGAGCTGGAAGTCCGGGCAGCCAAGGCGGACCTCGAGTCCCTGCAGACCGAAGCAAAGGCGTATCAGCTTGTCGCGGACTCCGCGTTCGCCTCCGCATCGGCTGCCGAAAGTGACGCCAAGGCGATCACCAACAGCGTCGCATCGCCACGGTTGGCTGCGCGTGCTGAAAAGCTGACCAAGGCCGCCGCCGAGGTTCGCTCTATCGCCACGACGCTCCAGACCAAGATCAACGCATTGGCGAAAGCGATGAACCCGGAAGGCGTCGGACAGTTGACCGCTGTGCGGGAAGAACTGGCCAAACTCCACAACGAGGCGGAGAAGGTGCGTAAAGCGGCCGTCGCCTTGACGAGCCAGAAGGCGGCTCTGCATAGCCCTCCTTCGTTCTTCGGCGCGCTGGCCGAGGTCAAGAAGTAGGCGTTCGATCCAACACAGGAGGGTGGGCTTCGGTCCACCCTCCTGTTGTCAGCTACAACTTTCAACCAAATCTTTTTTAGCTACTCGTTGTTGGTGGTTGGCTGTTGCTGTTGTTGAATCAAGTCTGTCAGTCAGGCAAACCAATCCTCCAACCAGCCAGCCATTTTTTTTAGCTATCAGCGATTTGTGGTTAAGGCCATCAACCATCCCTTTACCTTATCTAGAGATGTTTTTCGCCTCAAACTTTTAGTTGCCTTTTCAACAGAACGATGGTTAAGTCAACAACTCGACGATGAAACTGCTGCACCGAGACAAAATGCTCTCTCGCCTTGGTTGCTGTATCGACCAGTTGGCTGAGCTGGGTTCCGTTAACAAGCTGGTTGACCTGACTATTAGCTTTCCTCCAACCAATCGTCCCAAAGAACTTGCTGTTTGTATCAACCGCTTTTTCCAAAACCATGTAATCCGTAACGCTGTAGTTGTGGCCGGTTGTTCGGTGTTTACCAGAAAAGAATCAACCAACAACTACCACATCCATTGTCTCCTCGCTGTTAACGTTGATGTTGCTGCTGGATTCGATTGGAATGCGTTTGACCGCTACCGCCGACTACAACGTGGTTACACCGACCAACCAACCAATCGCCGTTTAATGGCCGCTGAACGCCGTTGTTACCAACGTTCACTCTCAACTGAATTGAGATCGCTGACTGCTCAACTATCAGCAGCAGTTCGTCGGCTGGGCGGTCGCTGCTGGCTGTTACCAGTCCGCAAGAACGTTGATGCGCTGAAATACTACTACTACAGCAATGTTCCGTTCACCCGACGGTTGAATGAGAATGGAATCCATTTCTTACGCTACTGGGGTGTTGTCGCTCCATCGGCAACAACCTTCACCTGCTGGACTCCCAGGTTTGTGCAACAACAACAACGCTATCGACGCTTCGGTCAGGCTATCGGGCTGCCTGTCGAACTGAACAACAACGACTCAATGGTTCAACTATTTGGTTGTCGGTGGAAATGGGAGATGCGACGCTTCATTAGAAAGCATCCTGAGGTTTGGTCAGACCGGATGCATGATTATGTCAACAGCCGCATTCAATCGGCGGTCCAGCAGTATGTCAACCGAATGCAACACGCAGCTATCAACAACAATGATCACTAAACAAGCCAATGCTGTCCTCAGCACAATACTCAACCACCCCGATTTCATCCACAGCTTCCTGTCGGTTCAATACCACCTGGACGGTGGTTGCACGCTGACGTTTTATACCGGCTCGAACGATGAATACCGCTGGATGGTTGAGCTCTACCCCGATGGTTCACTCAGCTCGCTGTTGAAACATGATTGCGTAGTTGCTTTTTCAACCAGCTATCCGTTGATCCAACAGGCTATCGACAAGTTGGTTGACTGTTCTGCTGATTGTTGCTAATCTGTTGTTAAATGAGATATGTCTCGATGTTCAAGCTGGGCTACGATATGGAGATTGACCGACTGCAACAGCAGCAACAGCAGCAACAGCAGCAACAGCAACAGCAGCAACAGCAACAGCAGCAACCCCGTCGTTCAACCAACTGGTTGAAGCCGTTGGTTGGTATTGGTGCGGCTGGCGGCCTGGGCTACTTGGCTGACCGTCATCTGAATAACGGCGGTGGGATGACCTGGTTGAAACAACTGTTCAACGGTTCGCCGGCTCAACCAATTGACTACAAACGGGTAGGTCGCGTGCTCAGTGATGCCAATCAACAGATTGGTGAGGCTGGCCAACAAGCGGCTAATGAAGCTGGTCGTGCGACTAGTACTTGGCAGCTAGGACAAGCGCTTGTTGCATCGCCGCGCGTCCCAGCAGCTATACGGTGGGCCCGCGACATCATCCCCAAACAGCACAAGGCCGCCCTTGCTGCAGCAACAGCAGCCCAATCGCTGGCCGCTAAAGCAGGGTTGTCCCACATGCCGGGCATATTTGGCAAGGTTGTTCCTGGTCTGGGTGGTGTGTTTGGTGCGTTGAACCCGGACATTGCTGAACGTGGCTTTGCTAACGTAAACCTTGGTGAGCCTACCAACCGTGTACTAGGTGGGTTGGCAGGAACGGCTACTAGCTTACATCCCGTCGGTATTGCGGGTAACATTATCGGTAATATCGGTATCGGTGCGTACAATTGGCACAACGGAAGGATAGCTGAAGCTGACTCCCATGCCGGCATCGCTGCTGATGCTGCTTTGAAGTTGTGGAAGTTATTGAAGCAGGACCCCACCAATACTCTGCCGTATGCCCGTGGATTCTTACAAATGCCTGTAATAAAAAACATGATCGACAACCCGGCTGAGCGGCATCCAGCCACCAACCTGATACTACAACGGCTTCTTCAGGCCACCAACCAGTTAGAGCAACAATAATATGAATACCAATACAATTATAACCCAGTTTACCGCTGGTTTCTACAAAGAAGCGGCTGACCTCGGTATGAACGTTGAATTCCTCAAAGGCCTGGTGGCTGAGAGCGATGACGCAGTGCAGAAATGGTCGGCTGCGTTCGACGAAATCGAACAGCAGACTGGCGACAAGCATTTCCGCTTCAAAGTTGCTGGCGAATTGGCCGAGTTGTTGAAAGATCAACCAGACACGCCGATGCAAAAGCAGGCCAACGATATATTGCAGCAGATTCTTCAATGGGTTCAGCAAAACCCTGAGCTCCTCGCTGGTGGTGGCATCGGTGGGTTGTTGGGCTTGTTATTGGGCCAGTCTTCTGGCAACCCGTTGATGGGTCTGCTGCTGGGTGGCTTGGGTGGTGCGGGCTTGGGGTACTACGGCAAACAGAAAAACTGGTGGAATAACTTGTTTGATGGTGGTCGTGGTAGTGATAGTGGTAGTAGTGATAGTGGTAGTAGTGATAGTGGTAGTGGTAGTAGTGGTAGTAGTGATAGTGGTAGTGCCTCGGCTTCTTCAAACAGTACGACGTTCAATCCATACATGTATAAGGGTGAAGTCTTTAATAAATCCGGTGATTTATGGATTGGTGACAAGGGTAGTTCGTTTTATGAAACAGACCTTCCCCCTGGCTTTACACCGCCATCGGTGGCTGATGAGCTTGCGGCGCAGGACGCAGCCCGAAACGAGGAGAACACAGGTGGACCTACAGGACCTACAGCAACTACACCTACCCCGGAGGTACCTCCAGACCCAGCTCAAGCTGCATACGACCAGCAAGAACAGTTGAACGCAGGCAACCCCGCAGGCAACCCTATCGTTGACTCAAATTTAAACGACGATCCAGAAGCGGTATCCCGAGGGCATACACAAGAGCCTCTACCGCCAGGGCTCACCACGATGCTTCCGGAGCAACCTCCCGGTCTACTCCACGACCCTCAGTTCAACTACGACCAGCAAGAACAGTTGAACGCAGGCAACCCTATCCTTGACCCACGTTTACGAGGGGCCGACCAAGTTATGCTAGACCGTCTTGATAAGGGCCTAGTCTCACCAGACCAGCTCGCTGAGTACAATCGGCAGCGGACAAGGCTGGACTTGCAAGCCCAGCTAGCGAGTCAACGCAACGCTGCCCGGCAACTCGATGAACAAATCGACGACAGCTGGGCGTTGAACCCTGGTGCTAACGCTAGGAGGGCGGCGATGGCGGTGGTTAGCCCAATCCAGCAAGCTGGCGAACTGGCCACGAACACTTACAACAATGCGGTGGATGACTTGGGTAACCGTATATTCTCCGGGGCGGAGACGGCGAAACGAGTGGGTAATAAGGTCGAGACGGCCGTCCGCAATGCGCCTGGTCAAGTGGTCAATGCAGTCGCAGACCGCATCAGTCCAATTACAGCTACAGACACGCCGTCCGTTCCTAGGGTTCGCCCTCCACTAGTGCCGAAGCCGAGCACGCCGCCGGTCTCCACGAATCCAAACTTCAACTCCGGACCATGGCAAGTACCTAACAATCAGCCTGTAGTTCCTCCACAAGCTCAGCCTCGATAACAACAATGTCACCTCTGTTGAACTACTGGCTGACTAAGGGAGCCGAGATGGGTTACGGATCAGCATTGCTGCCTACTGGAGCACCGGTGCTGACCAACAGTGCTGCTGTGGTGTTGCCCAGTGGATTGAGGACGGAGCCGATGAACCAGCCGGTTAACCGACAGGTTGGCGAACAGTTGCCACCAACACCACCGAAGCCAAAGAAACCGTGGAAGTTCGACCAAGCCAAAATCCATCCGTTGAAGATCCGTTAACATGAACCTACACCTAAACGAATTTGAGGAAGGCTTCAACGAGATGTTGTTGTTATGCAAAACCGGTAACGCTGTCTTTGATCAGGGTAACGGCAACCTGTTCCCAACCAGCAACCAACAGAAGATGTGGCGGTTTGCCAAGGGCGCCAAGCACTTGCAGCTACACGATGGCATCAACGTACATCATTTCAACGTAACCAGCGGTAACTTAGACGGTGAAGACGCCGATCTGGAACGCGGCGAAGTCAACCTGCACGATTTTGAGCAAGGGGCTGTTAGCAAAGGCAAAGCGCAGATTCACCGTTCTGACGCCAGCCATGCTTACCTCACCATCCAGGAGGGTACAAAGAATCCAACCTACACGTTGAGACATATGGGTGGCAATCGCTGGAAGGCTATTGCTAAGAAGCAAAAGCCGAAGCCTACCGGTCCAGTGGTCCCCAGCATTAACGTTGAGCAGTTTCAAAAAGCAGCGTTTGATCTCAACCGCGCTGCTGGTCAAGCCACCATCGGGTTGGCCAACGGGTTGGTACGGCTCGGCCTGTCTCCCGGTGAAGTGAGGGTTCCATTCACCAATGCGTCTGGACCCGGCCCACGGGGTTGGGAGTGGAAAGACGCGCTGATGGCGGGTGGGTTGGGGGCTGGTGCTGGTGCAGCTTATCACTACGGCAAAAAACATCTTTACAACACGCCTGAGGAAAACGAGCAGGAGGAGCAAAACCCCAACCTACTGTTGACACGTATGGCCATTCCTGGCGCCGGCATGGCGGTGGCCAACGCCGGCATGAACAGCCTGTTGACGCATCCCGAGAACGACACAGGCTACTACGATCAGTTAAAACGTGGCCGTGGCCTGCCATTCTTCGGTGATTGGGATCCTCAAATCAAGGGCGGCGCGCCCCTGCGCCGGGCGGAGGGCGGTATGTCATTCTTCGGTGATTGGGATCCTCAAAACAAACCTGTTACACCGAAGCCAGGCCGCCCGCCTCGTCAAGAAATCATAAGGGGTCCGCATCGGCTGCCCGGCCAGCCACAGCTACCAGCTCGTGTATTTGATAACACGTTTTTGGAAAAACCGGTTGCTTAATAACAATGGACATTGATCTGCCAGAGCTGCAGCGTGTGATCGCTGCTGACCGTGCCTTAAAAGAGGAAGAGAAGGCTGAGTTGAAAGCCAGGCTGACTAACCGTGACGATGTGTTGAAGGCATTGTCGTTTGGTCTTGCCGGAGCCACCACTACGCTGTTGATTTCCAAGTACTTGAAGCTGTCCAAGACCGCTCAAGTGCTGTTGAGTATCGCAGGTTTTGGCATCGGCCGCGCGTTGTACAACATCTTGCTTAAAAATCCAGGGCGTGATAACTTTGGGAAAATGAACAAACACAACCAGTATGAAATCAACAACTAAAGAGTTTATCAAGATGGCGATGGCGGTGGAACTCGACCGTTCGGGTTGTACCCTTGAAGACGCCGAAGCGTTTATCAAGTCGGCTGAAGGACAGGCTGAGCTGGAGAAAATCGCTCTTGATCCCCTCGCTACGTTGAAAGCGCTGTCCTTTCTCGGGGGTATGTCTGCTATTGTCCCAGGTGTGGCTACTGGTGTGGGCGCTATGGCGTTGGATGACCAAAGCCGGGATTCCCAAAAGAAAGTGAATTTGCAACTAGCTGAAATCGCACATTACCGTCAGGCAATCAAGGACTTGCAAGCAGCCCAGGCAATACAACAAGCTGGTTAATTGACAACAATGAAACGCGGTTCAACAACAGATTTGGAGCAGTTCGCTTTTTCAGATACGCTGAAAGACGTGGAATGGAAACCACGAGGTAGCGAGGAAGAGACCCGGAAGGAACTGTTTGGTGAGAATTTTGATCCCGAGAAGGTAATTGATAAGTACGAGGAAACAATTGGGATCAAGTCTCCCAACGAGAAAAAGTTCAACGTACTTTACAAGTCAGTCATGCTTTCTCCTGGTGACGATACGGATGACCAGCGTTTGTTGTTCGAATTGATGAATGACAAAGAGTTGTATCCCCATTTGAAAGAAGAGAGCAACTGGACACCTCGCGGTGAATACAAGATGTTTATCATCTACGCAGAAGATCAGGACATTAAAAAGAAAAGGCAGGCTGAAGCTGCACTGAAGCAATCTATGGAGGCTGTACCAAATGAGTAACATCGAAAAAGTCGCAAGCATGTCCCCGCTGGAAATATTTCTTACAACTGGTGCACTAGGCGCAGGTGGCTACGGCACATTACAGTTGCTCAAGGACCTGTTGGCTAAACAACCGTCACAACTGCCAGGTCAAGCCTTGCCCGTGCACATTCCTGATCGCAAGCCTAAAGAAGAGGCACCCACTCATATGGTTGCTAACGACATTGTTGAACCAATGGGTATGTCGTCGGTGAAGCATGCTGAAGAACCCAACGCGTTAATGCAATTTTTGACCCAGCCAACGGACCGGTTGAGCGGCGTGGTTACTGGTTTGCTGGGGTTGCCGTTGGGTGTGATGGGCGCCAAGGGTTTGTACGACCATCTTCAAGCCAACAAACTTGAAGCCAAGCTGGAGGCTGAGAAGAAACGCTACGAGGAGGCGTTGTACCGAGCCAAGTATGGAGAAGCCAGCACACCGGCGCTGGACGATTTCTGCGAGAAAACCGCTACGTGGCTTGACCGGGGTCTTGACCCCGATGCAGTTCAGAAATTTTATAAAACACTTCCGTATAACAACCCGTTCACATCTGCACTTAACTCAGGCACCTATGGTGCGGTTGAAGCCGGCAAGGACACTTGGTGGACTGCGGCAGCGCTGACGTCCGCATTGACCATGGCTGCATTGGCAGCCCAACGGCGCAACAAGGAGAAGAAAGAAAAACGCATAGGTTACCCAACTCGCGTTGTGTTAGAATAATTTCAACTATGAACCGTGACGCATTCTATTCCGGATTTGAGTTCGAGCTCGTCAAGCTGGCCTCACCAGGCAACTATACAGCGCAAGGGACTTCCGCAGCAGCAGCAGCTCCTAAGCCCGATGGCTCGCAGCCAACAAGCAGGTCAGGGCCAGCATCAGGGCCAGCATCAGGGCCAGCATCAGGGCCAGCATCAGGGCCAGCATCACCCACACCTGCACCACAGGTCGTAACTCCACAAAAGCCAATGACTCCACGTAAGACTGAGTTGCTGGAACAGCAAGAAATAGCCAGGCAAGAGGGAGAAAATGCGCCAGGGACATTGGAAGCGCTGCTACATACAACCTTACGCAACCCGGCTAAGACCGTGGCGAGCGTGGTGCCGTGGATGACGGGTGATAAAATTGATAATATGCTTATACATCCGTCTGCAAAAGACAGGATCACAGACCAGATCAACAACATCCAACCAGGCGCTTCGATTAAGCCACTATCCGGCTGGGAGATGTTAGACCGACAGTATGTCCTAGACACTCCTGATCTGTTAGACCATGCCAAAACAACAGCAGTTAACAAAGCCCAAGATATGGCTAGGGGAATGACCGTGGACCAACTCCGCAATTTTAACACCTCTAGCATAGGCGAAAATGAACCGTTGACTAACGCGTTGAAGCAGCACGTAGCTTACGATCCAACAAGTCTCAAAGGGCTGAGCAATGTGATTGGTGATAAGACTTACGGTGCGTATAGTGTAGGTCCCGGATTGGAGTCTAAGTTCACACCCGGCAACATCCAATGGGGCAGGCTGCTTAACGAGCATTGGGGTAAATTGCTAGCTGGTGGTGGTTTGCTCGCAGCATTGATGTGGGCGTTGAGTGGCAATCGTGGGCAGCAACAACAGCAACCCATTGTCATCAACACCGGCGGCTATCCTCAGCAACAGCAACAGCAGCATCGGCAGCTTCCCGGTTACGCAGGTTAAGCAACAATGCACCCCAAGATCGACAACATTTTCGATCTACCAGTACCGGCGCATGCTCGTTCCTGGTTTGATCCTGTAAAAACGAGAGAGTGGGTCTTCGACAATGCTGTTACTAGCTTTAAGCAAGCGTTGAACCGAATTGAAACCAACGAGTTCAAACTCGAGGCTTCAAACTTTCAACTCGATAAGCCAGAACGTCCATTCAGTTTCAAACAGCAAAAAGAAGCGGTGCTGAACAAAACCGATCTCACCGTTCCGTTGAGAGCTACGGTCAAAATGATCAGCAAGAAGACCGGAGCGGTGGTTGATGAAAAGAAGACCGTTATCGCACACATCCCGTATGTCACCGAACGGAACACCACCATCATCAACGGTTCTGAGTATGTCACATCAGCGCAGCAACGGTTAAAACCTGGGGTGTACACCCGCATCAAAGAATCTGGTGAAGCCGAGGCCCACGTTAACGTGTTGCCTGGCAGTGGGATAGGTGGTAAGATTATTTTCTATCCGGACAGAGCGTTGTTCGTCTACATGGTTGGAACGACTCAGATTAAACTGTACGGACTGTTGAAAGAGCTTGGTATCACGGATTCGCAGTTGGAGGCTGCCTGGGGTAAAGAAATCTTGCTCAAGAACAAGCAGCTGCACGACGGGAACGAGGTAGACAAGTTGTACTCGAAAATCTTTAGTCATGAAGTTGACCCTGTTGTTGCTGCAGCTGTACAAGCCAGTTAGTGGAATCTGGAAGTCACTGAAAGACCCGGTCAGCTCGGTGAAGAACCGAACTTTGCGCTGGGGTACCCGCGCCATCGCGTTGGTATCGGTGATACTGGCATGCCAATTCGCGACCATTCGCTGGTTTTCTGATGCACCGGCCAGTAAACCTCCAGTTGTGGCCACCACCAATGCACCAGCGGTTAATCCTCCAGTGGTAACAATAACAGCCAGCCCGGTGGTGCACCTGACTTTCTTGGAAGTCATCACTTACATCAGCACGTTGTTGACCGCACTGGCCGGCATATACACTTATGCGTTGAAGCCTGGTTGGAAACTCTGGAAAGAGATAGCTCAGCTGTTGGAACGTGTGGAAAAGATTTATGTTGAACTCCGACCAAACGGTGGTGGCTCGTTGTATGATGTGATCAAACGGATCGAACGTCAATCCACTTCAGCGATCGAACGCCATCGTGCTCTCATCGACAGTCTCCATATCATCAGGTTTGAGGCAGACGCCGACGGAGCTTGTGAGTGGGTTTCTGCCGCTTACCTTGAAATGGCTGGTGCTTCTAGCGAAGAAGTTCTCGGTACTGGCTGGGTTTCGGTGATTCACCCTGACGATCGTGTTAAAGTCACTGATGAATGGTGGAGCTGCATGAAACACAAACGTGTGTTCAACATGGAATACCGGTTCATTAACATCAAGACCAACGAGATCCATCAGGTTCGCTGCCAGTCTAAACCGATTCTCCAAAGTGACCAAATTGTTGGGTATGTCGGCACGATCCACCCGATCGCCGGCCCGTACGCGGACAAATACAAAGAACAATCTATCAGGTAGCATATTCGCTATAAAATACCTGTTGACGAGCGGCCAGCCATCTTGCTACAGTGTGGTTAAGTGATAGAGCAATCACGCTCACCACAACCAACACTCTAAACAATTATGGCAGATGCATCAAGCATTCGTAAAACTTCAGCCCTACCTGACGCAACAGGGCGCAACAACTCTTCCTTGCGGTGGATTGACGGCGAGCTAGCTGTTTCCAATGGTACGAATTGGACCTACCCGGGTCGCTTTGAAGTAACCTCCGTGGGCGCCACCACAGATTCAGCTTTCTTCGTGGCCACTCGCGCGCTGGAGATTGTAGCAATTCGTGAAGTGCATGCAGTTGCAGGTAGCGACGCAGGAGCAGTCACGTTGAACCTCACCAAGGAGTCAGGAACTACTGCGCCAGGTGCTGGCACCACAGTACAGACCGGCACCCTGAACATGAAGGGCACAGCCAACACAGTACAGACCGCCACCCTTACCGCGACAGCAGCCAACAAGAAGCTGGCCGCTGGTGACCGGTTGTCGCTGAACTTCACCGGTACGGTCACTGACCTTGCTGGTGTTGTGGTCACTGTCACACTGCGTCCAATCTAAGCAGGCAACAAACAGGCTAATCAATCTGCCCAGGAATCAACTCCTGGGCAGATTTTTATTTGACACACAGCATTTCTGCTGTACATTAGCAATGTATGACCGAAACACCTACACAATCAGACAAGATCGTATTCCCAGATAGCGCCGGGCAGCCCCGGGCGTTGCAAGAAATCGACAAGTATGAGCGCAACGGCAATGCAGCAATGCAGAAGCTGCAGCAAGCCATCGCCCAGGCTGAGAACCAACTGAATACCTTGCGTACTTCGTTGATCACAGTTCGGGCACAGCTCGATCTTGTTGCAGACCTGAAGCAGAAGCTCCTAGCTGGCGAAGCCGTCCCAGCTGCACCCGCAGCCACCAGCGAAACACCTCAAGCCGCCAGCGAAACACCTCAAGCCGCCAGCGAAACACCTCAAGCCGCCAGCTAACCATGCCAAAAATCCCTGCAGTAACCACCAACAAGGACCGCGTCTACAACCTGACAGTTGAGTTGAAAGAGGCTAAGCGGGCGAAGAAACAGGCCAACAAAGACGCCAACGAAGAGATCAAGCGGATTGAAGCTGAGATCGAGGAAGTGATTGAGGCAGAAGAAAACGACAACGGGCAGGACGCACCGAAAGATTAGCCATGACTAGCCTGATCGTAGCTGGGTTAACTGTAGCGATGCTGCTGATTATATGGTTCAATACCGACGCAGCGATGGAATACTTGGAGCTTTTCCGTTGCACTGGCTGGACCAAAATCAGTAGTTACCGTACATTTTTATCTGGCTGCGATCAGGCTTCCTATCTCAGCTACCCGAAGTTTTTAGGCGAATTCTATCCATCCTTTATCACAAGGTTGCTCAAATGCGAAATTTGTTGTTCTGTCTGGTTCTCGCTAGCCTCTTGCTGGTTGTTTCTGCCACTCAGCCACTTCCTGGCGGTGTCGTTTGTTGGCTTGAGCTTTTACCGGCTGTTCGATAGACTGGTAAAGTAAGTCATGCCAAAGCAACAACTAGCATCGGTCATCCAGGACGTTGATGAACAGAGCTTCCACGCCCGATACCTCAAAATACCGGCGGTTGACAAACCTGCTGGTTGTCTGCTACCCACCCTGCTCGCCCCTCCGCCTGACCCTCCGCAGGTAAACGAGCCATCTGTAGTCAAAGACTGCAGCTACAATTGGATCGAGGAAGTTATACCGTTAGTCCCGTTCGTTCCACCTTTTCCATGCCCTGACGGGTTTCATCTGGATACCATTCAGCTGGATATTCTTCCATTGCCCGACCATGATGCGGTAGACTTGCTCTCTTTGGACCTGCGCCGCAAGCTTGATGAAAAAGGTGCACGGGACATCTGCCGTTACGAGCTGGTTGGTACTGATGAGATTGTAATTCCTTGTTATCCAAACGGACCGGTCATCGAGTCAACCGCCACCGTTTCGGTATTTTACGAGGAGACAAAAACCCAGCAAGTCACCAAGCTGACTATGGACCGGGACACCGATTACCCTTGTAAATGGTCGTTGGACGGTGACGTATCAGTGGTTGTCCCAAAGGTTCCATGTTCTCTCGGGATTATGTTCCTGGATGGTAACTGGGGCATTCGAGGTAGCGCGCCTGATCCTTATGGCACGGATGCGAATGAAGACCTCATCCCTAAGATGACTGGGGCTACAACACCTTACGGTACAGCCGCAGCTTCGTCAGCACTTCTGACCAACTACGGTTGGAAAGCGATGGATGATACTATCAATGCTAGTGCGCTGTGGGTAGCCAGCGGGCCTGCACCACAATGGATCAGCTATGACTTCGGTTCACCCCAAACCGTCCGCAGCTACACCTTGCGTGTTTGGCTCGACGGTCTGCACTTTCCAACCTCCTGGGAGATGCAACACTCCTCTGACGGGTCTAGCTGGACTACATTGCATACCCGTTCTGGAGTCAGCTGGAGTTTTCTTGAAAAGAAATCGTTTAATGTACCAGAGACTACAGCGAGATACTGGAGGGTTTATGTCACCGCCTGTGGTTCAAGCCACAACTGCACTATTGCGGAATGGGAACTGCGGGGAGCCGGGCCTACCGAACACTTGGTACCTGAGGAGACCAAGAGGGTTGAAGTAACCAAACGGACCGGGTTTGACTGCATCTACGACATCGAGATGCCGGAGTTGATCATTCCTTGTTATCCCAACGGGCCAAAAGTACACGGGCGGGCCAGCATAGTTATCACCGACCGAGGCACACCTAAATCGATACAGACGCTAGGATTTGACGAACGATCCACACCTTCCTGTGACTTTGAGTTCACGGGGCAAATCACGCTTCCTAGTGGAGCCACAGTCGATGTTGATGTCCTCAACATCGATATTCCTTGCCAGACCGGGCTGACGATTCCGACCAAGACATTCAAGATCATTTCCACCGGTCCATCAGTCGAGCCAGACACCGAGATGGAGTTGAAGCTGGTGAAGGATCCGGCCAACATCTGTCATTACAACTTTGAGTTTCCTGACTTGGAAATTCCTTGCTACCCAGATGGTCCAACGTTTTCCGGCGCCGTCGAGGTACTCATCGGGCGCGACCCGCTGCGCACGTCGGTAAAAGAAATTACTATTGGAGCAAACAACGGGGCTACCTGCCAGTTTGACCTTCAAGTGCGGGATGTGGCAAGCGGCGTAGTCGGTGGCGACATCGTTATCCCGTTACCGAACTTTGCAATCGACTGTGACTCGCTGAATTTCCGCGGCGGCATCCGGGTAAAGCAAAATGCCAACGCCCCCTGGCTTACCAACAACATCAGTTTGGTCAACGAAGCCTGCGGTGCAGTGCTCAGCGGTGATCTCAACCTCGACCTACCAAATTTCGTTGTCAACTGCCCGACTATGAAATTCGGCGGGGCCATCGCGGTTCGTACTTTCACCAACGGAGCGCCAGGCCCCGCGTTGCCGTCAACCGTTACGTTGGCGAGAACTGAGTGTGGCGCAGACATCACCGGTGAAATCTTACTGAACATCCCTGCGTTCAATTTTCCATGCCCGAACGGTTACACTGCTTCGTTGCAAGGACCTACCATAAGGATGAACGGTAACCTTGTTAACCACACGTTAAAAATCTCCAGAGTAATTGACCCACTGAACAGTCCTGGGGGCAACCAGTGTGCTTTCCGGCTGGACGGTGAGTTGAACCTGACCGCTGGTGGTGGTGGTGGTGGTGGTGTGGGTTTCAACTACATACCTGACTGGACAGCCGGTCAGGCGATCAGCATCGGCTCGGTGGTTGGAATTGTGGGGCATGAGGGTGGCCGTTGCACTTATTGTGCTATTCGGAATATCGGCACCAACGAACCACCACCGTTAGGGGAGTCATCCGCTTGGCGGTGCATCGGCTGCGAGGAGGGCGGCAAGCGCTATCACCCGTTCAAAGTTATTCAATGTCCTGGTACCAACGCAACGGTAAAGGTAGTCGTGGACTCCAAATTGTCTGATGGCAAAGAGTTACGACCCATCCTCGGGTTGGACACTCCGTTTACGATCGCGCCAGAAGATTCGATTTGGCTAGAGGTGATTTGGGATTTCGGCGCCGAGCCAACATTTTTGTACGCAGGGATAGCTCGCGGCCCGGCGTGGGACGTGGACCACGATTTTGGTAGCCTCGTGGTGCAGCCTAGTATATGGAACCCGGTCGAAGGAGAGGCCGACGCGGTCAAGCTACTTCAACCGGCCGCCTTCGGTGCCGCGTTTGACGAGCCTAAGATCAAAGATTATCTGTTCAAAACGTTCAAACGATGGGCCATCAATACCGCAGACCCGTTGAACGACGCTCATTACACCGATGCAGGTCCGACAGGTCTGGAGGTGACTAACGATTTGTTGTATTGGGCCATCACTGATACCAAAGAGATGCTGCAGAACCTGTTCAACGACCGAAACCGCGTTGCCAATGGTGGAAGGCTGATTAAATCGTACATCATGATTGCAGAGACCAAGTCGGTTGACTGTAACAGCGGATCGGACCTCGAGCTCCCTGCCCCGGGTGACAAAACGTTCGGACTGATTCAGAAACTCAAGTGGCATGTTGTTGATATCGGCGCCACAAAAAACAACAGAGTAACCAGGGTGCTCCGCGTCGGGGGCAACCCGAAGAACAAAGGTAAGCTGGAACTGGCAATCCCACAAATTTCACCGCCAGTTGGCACACCAGTGAATTTTGATGTAGTAGGCATTCCAGCTACAGCTACACCAATAACGGTTGGAATCAAACCAGACGACGTGCACATCTATTACACGACCGGCGCGTCTAGAGAGTTGAAAGAACCGACCTACGATACCTTCAAAGTTTCAGAAGCCAAATTGTACGACCCAAAAATACCTCTGTTTCGCCCGGCTGACCAGGAGTTGCATATTAGAGCGGTGGCGTTTCACCCGTTGATGCAAACCAGCCAAGTGATTGTAAGGAGCTACACCGAATAGTTATGCTTGGTTACCACGAAGAAGGATTGCACCTACCGTTCGCCTACGCAAGGGAAGAGTTGAAGCCTTACGCACCTTCGCTGGACGGTGACGAGTTGCTGACCACAGCCAAATTTGTGGCTGGAAACGGAAGCTGGCCGGTCGGTTTACTACCCAAGGACGCACACGATTTCTGGGCTAACGTTAAGACAATGTATTACAACATTACTGCTGCCGTAATGATTGTCGACGAAGTAAATACATTTGGGTTCAGCTCAGCAGTAACTAGTATGGCGAGTTTGGTTGCTACAGGAGTAACTCGCCGGTTTTGGAATTATCCCAACCGGTCACCAGGTTACCACCGTACTTACAAAGTGACTCCCGGAGGAATTGGAGCTAACGCGGTAGAAGCCATATCGATTGATTTTGGAAAAGCGGTTTATGCCTGGAGAAGCCGAGCACCCAGAGGAAACTACTGGTTTCCCAAGCTAGACATAAACGCGGAGTTGAAAGGAGGTGGTGCGCATCTTACTATATCGGCAGGAGGTACGGATGGTTACCTGTCATTTGAAAGTCTTCCGGGGGCGGTGGGAACTATGCCGGTTATTCCTAGTGTGGGGCTCAGTTTAGCAGTGACGGGGTCGACACAAGTTGACAGCCCTGCGCTGTACGGCACGGTGAAAGCTCTGGAACGCTACGACATGATCGACTTCACCCCAAAGCTAGGCCCAGCTGGTACTGTTGTAAAGATAGAGCAGCCCGCCTGTTCAAATTCTTTCGCGTCAACAGCCTGGCGCGAAGGGTTCAAACACGTAAAAGAAGTGTGGATTGGTGACAAGAAGATTTCAACGTTTAACCCCAACGCGCACATCACCGGGCAGCAGAAAGAGATCATCACCGTAACGATTCCGGCTGGAGCCAAAACCGGACCGTTCAGGTTTATGGCCAAGTACGACAATCAGTCGGGTTACGACGACTACTACTTCACCTGGCAGGACTTCTCGGTGCGGTAGCGGCAGGATCGGCAATGATTTGGCGACGGATGGAACCGGTGAGTCCGGTGACGCGGATGCTGAAACGCCGAGCATCGGTTTCGCTGCGGGAGGTGAGCAGCACTTCGACTGTATCCCCCGT
>Ga0194131_10004356_pt1 | contig 21410 bp, 22 predicted proteins | sample TA2KigO120mmetaG_FD_148631 | JGI IMG/M metagenome (GOLD analysis project Ga0194131, IMG submission 148631) | Freshwater microbial communities from Lake Tanganyika, Tanzania - TA2015053 Kigoma Offshore 120m | ecosystem: Environmental > Aquatic > Freshwater > Lake | place: Tanzania: Lake... | reverse complement strand
GGGGGGGGGGTGACAGCACTGCTGGCAGTCAGCGGCAGAAACTTTAGTTATTTACTAGAACTAAAGTTTATGATAGGGTCCGGCGGTCTACCGCTCTTTCTCATCGTTCATCCGATCCACTTTCCCGCTGCCCGGGCCGTACGGGCGCGCGTGATCGTCGAGATCGCATGGTGCGGCCGGAAGGGGGGGGTAGCGGAAAATGCGGAAAATGCGCAAATTCCCGCGGACCGCCTCAGGCCGCCACGACCAGGGTCGAGGCGAGCTGGCGTACCGACTTCACCATGGCCATGGCGACCAGCTTGCCGGTCTTGCGGTTCTCTTCGCTCACCGCCACGTCCTCGCGGAAGAAGAAGCGGCCGAACGCGCCTTCGGCTTCCAGCTCGACGATGTGCGTGGTGATGCCGGGGTCGGCCACGATCACCACGCGCGTGGCGTCGAGACCGACGCCCGCGATGGCGGCGGCGGCCGAGATGTTGACGTTCTGCGGATAGAGCCGGGCGCCCTCGCGGACCGGCCCGTCGAACACCACGTGCGGCGCTTTCAGCGCGTCGAGATCGACCAAGGTCTCGGCCACCGTGCCCTTCCAGGCCGAGGGATCCTTGCGCACCGTGACAGTGACGCGATCGAGCCCGCCTACCGCCGCTCCGCTCAGGATGTCGAGTGCGCCGATGCCGGCCGAGGGCAGGATCAGGCGCCGGCGGTTGGCCTTGGCGGCGGCGAGCAGGCGATCGAACAGGGCGGTGTCGGTGAAGGCGCCGACCGAGGTCACCAGGAGGTCGGCGCCGCGCTCCAGCACGCGCTGGCCGTGGGTGCGCACCGCCTCGTGGCCGGCACATTCGGCCACCGCATCGAAGGCGTGGGCGAAGAAGCGGTCGGGCTCATGGGTGAGCAGACCACCGCTCACCGCGCCGCGCGGCCGCTTCACCAAGGCGGCCAGCAGCTCGAGGTTCTCGATGGTGCCGGCCTGTAGCGCCGCTTCGACATGCTTGCCGATGGCGCCGAAGCCGATCAGGCCGAGTTTCAGGCTCACGCGAGCTTGCGCTCGGCCCAGCGCGCCCAGGCGATCAGCCGGTCGTCGCTGCCGCGTGGCCCGATGAGCTGCACCGACAACGGCAGGCCGAACGGCCCGGCGTTGAAAGGCAAGGCGATGCACGGCACGCCTAAAAGCGTCCAGAAGCGGTTGAAGATCGGGTCGCCGGTGTTGCCGAGCCCCGACGGCGCCTCGCCCTTGGCCGAGGGCGCCAGCAGCAGGTCGAACTTCTGCCAGGCCTCGGCGAGCTGGGCGAGGGCAAGACGTCTGCGCTTCTTGGCGTCGGCGTATTGCCTGCCGCTCACCGCGTCGCCTTCGGCCAGAGCGCCCTGCAGCGACGGCGAGATCAGATGAGGGAAGCGCTGCCGTTCGCGGGCGTAGGACCGAGTGGCCTCCCGGGTCATGATGCGGTGCTGCGCTTGCATCAGGCCAAGCCAGGTGTCGGGCGCCTGCCACTCGCGCACGCGGGCGCCGGCGGCGCGCAAGGTGCGGGCGGCAAGCTCGATGTTCTTTCTGTTGTAGGCATCGGCCGTCTCCCACCATGGCGTGCGCATCAGGCCGATGCGCGGCGCCCGCTGCGGCGGCTCGGCCGCCTCGTGACCATAGGCGGCGCGGATCAAGGCGAGGTCGTTGGCATCGCGGGCGAAGAAGCCCAGCGTGTCGAGGCTGGGCGCATAGGGCTTGATGCCCGTCATGTCGGCCCAGCCATAGCTGCCCTTGTAGGCGACCACGCCGTTGAAGGCGCCGGGCCGGATCACCGAGCCCGCGGTCTGCGTGCCGTAGCCGACCGGCACCATGAAGTCGGCGACCGCCGCCGCCGAGCCCGACGACGAGCCGGCCGGCGTGTGACGGAGATTGTGCGGATTGTGCGTCTTGCCGGCGTGGGCGCCGGCGAACTCGGTGGTCACCGCCTTGCCGAGCACGATGGCGCCGGCCTTCACGAGCTGCGTCACGCAGGCGGCATCCTTGCCTACGACGTGGTCGCGGTAGATCGGCGAGCCGCAGGTCGTGGGCATGGTCTTGGTGGCGATGATGTCCTTCACGGCGAGCGGAATGCCGTGCAGTGGCCCGACCGGGCGGCTGCGCTTGTCGAGCCGGTCGGCGCGCTGGCGTGCGCCCTCGGGATCGAGCGCCTCCCAGGCATGGACTTGGGCTTCGCGCACGTCGATGCGGTCGAGGCAGGCCTCGACTAGGTCGCGCGCCTTGAGCCGCTTGTCGGCGATGCGCCGCACGGCCTCGCTGGCCGACAACCGATTGGACGATTTCGCCATGTGTCCTTCCCCCTGAAGCGTCGTGCCGCCATGATGGCCGAGCATCGATCGAAAAGGTAGCCCATGAACCCGCCCTTCGCCGTCCGCAAGATCGGCCACGCCGTCGTCAACGTCGTCGATCTCGAGGCCTCCAAACGCTTCTATACCGAGGTGCTGGGCTTCAAGATCTCCGACATCTACCCCGACGGCATGATGCCTGGCGGCATGGTGTTCCTGCGCTGCAACGGCGACCACCATTGCCTGGCATTGATCGGCGGCGCCCCGGCTGCGGGCGAGGCCAAGCGCACGCTGCATCATCTCGCCTTCGAATTGGCGACGCTGGACGAGGTGTTCCGCGCCCGCGATCATCTCGAGAAACACGGCGCCAAGATCGTTTTCGAAGGCCGCCGCCGCGCCGGCTGCCAGGTCGCGGTCGAGTTCCTCGATCCCGACGGCCATCATCTCGAGTTCTACTGGTGCGTCGACCAGATCGGCTCGGACGGCCGCTCGCGCCCGGCCGAGGAATGGCGCCAGACCCTGACCCTGGAGGATGCAGTGCGCATCGCGCCGCCGGGCCAGGACACGACGTTGCACGACGCCGCGCTCGCCGAGCGCGTCGCCTCGCGCCGCAGGGGCGCGCCGTGACCGGATCGGCGATGTATCACGACGGCAACCGCCGCCTGCAGGATCAGTTCGACAGCCGCCGCATGGCGGACCGGCTGCAAGAGAAGACGGTGCATCATGCCTTCACCGAGCAGGACCGCGCGCTGATCGAAGGCGCCCCGTTCTTCTTCCTGGCGACCGCCGACGCGCAAGGCCAGCCGGACTGCTCGTTCAAGGGCGGCATGCCGGGCTTCGTGCGCGTCGTCGGGCCGGCGGAACTCGCCTTTCCCGACTATGACGGCAACGGCATGTTCAAGAGCCTGGGCAACATCCTGGTCAATCCGGCGGTCGGCCTGCTGTTCATCGAGATGGGCGAGAAGCCGCGGCGTGTGCGCGTCAACGGCGCGGCCGAGGTGAGCCGCGACGACCCGCTGATGCAGCGCTTCGTCGGCGCCCAGCTCCTGGTGCGCGTCAAGGCCGATGTGATCTTTCCCAACTGCCCGCGCTATATCGTGACACCGGGTTCGCCCGAGCCCTCGAAGTATGCGCCGCGTCCAGGCTACCAGCCGCCCGAGCCGGCATGGAAAGGCTTCGAGGAGTTCCGCGACTACGTCCATCCGCGACAGACGACGCCGTCGGGGGAACCATGACTGTCGAATACCAGCCGATCCCGCTTGCCGACTACGAGGAACTGCCGGCGGCCGAGATGCAGCGCCGCGCCGACACCTTCCTCGCCGTCATGCGTCGCCGCCATACCATCCGCGACTTCTCCGATCGTCCGGTGCCACGCGCGCTGATCGAGCGCTGCATCGCCGTGGCGGGCACCGCACCGAGCGGCGCCAATCACCAGCCCTGGCATTTCGCGGTGGTGGGCGACCCCGAGCGCAAGGCGCGCATCCGCCGCGCCGCCGAGGCCGAGGAGCGCGAGTTCTATGCCGGCAAGGCGGGCGAGGAGTGGCTGGCGGCACTGCGGCCGCTCGGCACCGATCCCAACAAGCCGTTCCTCGAGACCGCACCGTGGCTGATCGGCATCTTCGGCGCGCGGTCGAGCCGCAGCGCCGACGGAGTGATGCGCAAGAACTACTTCGTGCCCGAATCGGTGTCGATCGCCACCGGGTTCTTGATCGCCGCGCTGCACCAGGCGGGCCTCGCCACCCTCACCCACACGCCGAGCCCGATGGGCTTCCTCAACGAGATCTGCGGCCGGCCCAAGACCGAGAAGCCCTACATCCTGCTGGTGACGGGCTATCCCGCTCCCGACGCCACCATCCCGCGCCATGCCACCGAAAAGAAGCCGCTGTCGGAGATCTGCAGCTTCTTGATGTAGCGATTCAACTCACGTCTTCTTGCCGAGGCTCTTCACCTTTTCGCGGAAGGTCTGGAAGGCGACGTAGAGGCCGGGGATGACGAAGATGCCGAGCATCGACGCGGCGATCATGCCGCCGAACACCGCGGTGCCGACCGCGCGCTGGGTGGCGGCGCCGGCGCCCGAGGCGATGACCAGCGGCACCAGGCCCAGGATGAAGGCGAACGACGTCATCATCACGGCGCGGAAGCGCAGGGCGGCGGCGGTGGTCGCCGCGGTCACGATGTCCTTGCCCTGGGCGCGCTCCTCCATGGCGAACTCGATGATCAGGATGGCGTTCTTGGCGGCAAGCGCGATCAGCACGACGATGCCGATCTGTGCGTAGATGTTGTTGTCGAGCCCGGCGACCAGCAACGCCAGCACCGCGCCGAACAGACCGACCGCGACCGACAAGAGGGCGGCGATCGGAATCGCCGTGCTCTCGTACAGGCCGACCAGGAACAGGTAGGCGAACACTACGGCGAGCGCCAGGATGAAGCCGGTCTGGCCGCTCGCCGCCTTCTCCTGCAGCGCCGTGCCGGTCCATTCGTAGCCGTAGCCCAACGGCAGGTTCGACTTGGCCAGCGCCTCCATGGCGGCGATGGCGTCGCCCGAGGAGTAGCCCGGCGCCGGCGCGCCGTTCAGTACCACCGAGCGCAGGTTGTTGTAACGCACGATCGAGGACGGCGCGGTTACCAGCTCGATGTTGGCCACCGCCTGCAGCGGCACCAGCTCGCCGCTCGTCGAGCGCACGCGCACGCGGAACACGTCGTCGACCTTGCCGCGGTCGGCGGCGTCGGCCTGCACCTTGACCTGCCAGGTGCGGCCGAACAGGTTGAAGTCGTTGGTGTAGGAGCCGCCCAGCGTCGTCTGCATCGCCGAGAAGATGTCGGAGATGCCGACGCCCAACGCCTGGGCGCGTTCGCGGTCGAGCTTGAGGTTGATCTGCGGCGTCGAGGCGCCGTAGGTCGTGAACACGCCGGCAAGCTGCGGCACCTGCTGGGCGGAGATCATGAGCCCGCGCGCCACCGCGGCGAGATCGGCCGGCGGTGCGCCGGCCAGCGACTGGATCACGAACTCGAAGCCGGCCGAGTTGCCCAGCCCCATGATCGGCGGCAGGTTGAAGGCGAAGACATTGGCCGAGGCGATCTGGGCGAAGGCTGCGTTCAGATCCTCGAGCGCCTGGAACACCGAGAGCTTGGCGTCCTTGCGCTCGGCGAACGGCTTCAACCCGACCACGACCAGGGCGCGGTTGGGCAGCGCCAGGCCGTCGATCAGGCTGTAGCCGCTGACGGTGAAGATGCTCTGCAGCCACGGCCGGCCGGCCACGGTCTTCTCGACTTCGTCGATCGAGGCGAGGGTGCGGTTGGTCGAGGCGGCGTCGGGCAGCTGCAGCTCGGCCATGAAGGCGCCCTGGTCCTCGTCGGGCAGGAAGCCCGACGGCACCAGGCTGGCGACGCCGCCGGTCGCCGCGACGAAGCCCGCGACCAGCAAGAGCGCGATCAGGCTGCGCCGCGCGATCGGCGTCACCAGCCGGACGTAGCCGTCGCGGCTCTTGTCGATGCCGTTCTGCAGCCAGGCCATGACGCCTTTGGGCTTCTTGCGATGGCGCAGGATCAGCGAGCAGAGGGCAGGCGACAGCGACAGCGCGTTGATCGCCGAGATGATCATCGACACCGACACCGCGACCGCGAACTGCTGGTAGAGTTGGCCGGTGATGCCGGGAATGAACGCCGTCGGCACGAACACCGACAACAGGACCAGCGTGATGGCGATGATCGGGCCGGTGACCTGGCCCATCGCCTTCTCGGTCGCCTGCGCCGGCGTGAGATGGGGCTCGTGCTCCAGGATGTGCTCGACCGCCTCGACCACGACGATGGCATCGTCGACCACGATGCCGATCGCCAGCACCAGCGCCAGCAGCGAGATGGTGTTGGCCGAGAAGCCGAGCGCCAGCATGACGGCGAAGGTGCCGATCAGGGCGACCGGCACGGCGATGATCGGGATCAACGTGGCGCGGAAGTTGCCGAGGAAGACGAAGACCACGATCGAGACCAGCACGAAGGCCTCGATCAGGGTGTGGATCACGCTCTCGATCGTCGCTTCGACGAACACCGTGGTGTCGTACATGACGTCGTAGGCGACATCGTCGGGGAAGCGCGGTTTCAGCTCGTCCAGCGCCTTGCGCACGCCCTTGGCGGTGGCCAGCGCGTTGGCGCCGGGCAGCTGGAAGACCTGGATACCGGAGGCCGGCTTGCCGTTGTAGCGGCCGATCGAATCGCTGGTCTTGGCGCCGAGCTCGACGCGGGCGATGTCCTTGACACGCACCAGCGCGCCGTCGGGCTGGGCGCGCACCACGATGTCCTCGAACTCTCCGACCGTGGCGAGGCGGCCCTGGGTGGTGATGTTGAGCTGGAAGCCGACATCGTCGAGCAGCGGCGCCGCGCCGATCAGGCCGACCGCCGCCTGCACGTTCTGCGCCTGCACCGCCTTGACCACGTCGTTGGCGGCGATGTCGAGGCTCGACATGCGGTCGAGGTTGAGCCAGATGCGCATCGAGTAGTCGAGGGCGCCCGCGTCATCGACAAGGCCGACGCCCGGCACGCGGCGCAGCGTGTCGAGCAGGGTGATGGTGGCGAAGTTGGACAGGAACAGCCCGTCGCGGCTGCCGTTGGGCGAGTACACGGCGACCACCTGCAGGAGCGCCGACGACTGCTTCTTGGTCGTGACACCCAGCCGCTGCACCTCGGGCGGCAGCAGCGCCAGCACGGCGTTGACGCGGTTGGTGACGTTGACGGTGTTGAGGTCGGGATTGGAGCCGACCTCGAAGGAGATGGTCAGCTGATAGCTGCCGTCGCCGCCCGACGTCGACTTCATGTAGATCATCTTCTCGACGCCGTTGACCTGGCCTTCGATGACCTGGGCCACGCTCTCCTCGACCGCCTGGGCCGAGGCGCCGGGATAGCTGGCGACGACGCGGACCTGCGGCGGCACGATGTCGGGGAACTGCGCCACCGGCAGGACGGCGAGCGCGAGCAGGCCGGCGATGGTGATGACCGTCGAGACGACGAAGGCCAGCCGCGGCCGGCGGATGAACAGCGACGAGATGGTCATGACGTTATTGCTGCGGCCGGGCAGGAGGGGCGGGCGCCGGCGTCGGTGCCACCGTCATGCCGGCGCGCACGCGCTGCTGGCCCTGCACGATCACCTTCTCGCCGGGCTTGAGGCCCTCGCTGATCACCAGCAGGCCGTTGCGCACGATGCCGGTCTTCACACGCCGCAGCTGCACCACGTTCTTGTCGTCGACGACGAACAGATAGGGGCCGGTCTGATCGATGGCGACCGCTTGCTGCGGCACGGCAATCACCGACTGCGGCTTGCTTTCCTCCAAGACCACCCGCACGGTCTGGCCGTCGGTCAACACGCCGTCCTTGTTGTCGAAGACGGCACGCACGATCTGGCCGTCGGTCTTGGGGTCGACCGTGACGTCGATGAAGTCGAGCTGGCCCTTCTCCTTGTACAGGCTGCCGTCGGCCAGGCGCAGCCGCACGATCGGCGGGTCGCCGGCGCTGGCATCGCGCTTGGCCTCGAGCAGCTCGCGTTGCGTCACCGGAAACAGCACGCGGATCGGGCTCTCGCTCACCACTGTGGCCAGCACGCCCGAGTCGGGGCTGACCAGGTTGCCGGGCGACACTGCGGCACGGCCGATGCGGCCGTCGATCGGCGACTTGATCTCGGTGTAGGACAGCTGGATCTCGGCGTCACGCAACTGTGCCTTGGCGTCCTCGAGCTGCGCCTTGGCCTGGAGTTGCTCGCTCAGACGCTGGTCGTAGGTCTGCTGGGTGCCGGTGTTGCTCCGCAGCAGCTCGGTGGCGCGCTGCAATTGGAGGTCAGCGTTGGTGAGCGCCGCCTGGGCGGCGTCGCGCTGGGCGACCCTCTGGTCGACCGCGGCCTGATAGGTCTCGGGCTCGATGGTGAACACGACCTGATCCTTCTTGACCGGGTCACCGTCCTTGAACTTGCGTGGTCCGAGGAAGCCCTTGACGCGCGCCCGCAGATCGACCCTGTCGACTGCCTGGGCTCGGCCGATGAATTCGGCCTGGTCGGCGATCGCCGTCGACTGTGCCGGCTGGACGAGCACGGCCGGCGGCGGCGCCTGCTGGGCCAAGGCGCCGGCGGCGCCCCAAGCCGAAATCCAGCCCGCCGCGAGCAATGTCACGACTTTCGACCGCGGTCCCCGCATTGTCTTCGTCCCGTCCCGTAGTAACCTGAGCACACTGCCTTAATTCTACCAGGCGGTCACGGCAAGTCTGGGCCGCGGCGGGGAGAAGGGAGCAGAGCGGCCGTGATGCGGTTAGTCGTTCTCGTGCTGTTGCTGGCGCTCGGCGTCGTGTCTCATGACGCGATTGCGCAAAGCCGCAGCAGCTTCGGCAATCCCGCCGAGTACGACGCCTACATGGCGGCGCTGAACACGCGCGATCCGGCCAAGCGGGCGACGGCGATGGAAGTGTTCATCGCCTGGTACCCGCACTCCGTGCTGCGCACCGAGGCTCACCAGCAGGCCATGGCGGCGTGGACCGCCGCCAACCAGCCGGCCAAGGCCGACTACATCGCCGGCAAGCTCCTGCAGCTCGATCCCGACAATGTCGCGGCGCTCGCCAATCGCGTCTACGCCGCCCATACGCGGGCCCTGCAAGGCGACTCGTCGGCCGTGGCGTCGATGACGGCGACGGCCGAGCGCGGTCTCGAGGCGCTCGCCAAGTGGCAGAAGCCCGCCGCGCTCGACGAGGCTGCCTTCGCCCGCACCAGGAAGCAGATGAGTGCGGTGTTCAACGGCGCCCTCGGCTACGGCGCCCTGCAGGCCCGGGACTACGACAAGGCGCGGCTGCACTTCCGCGAATCGGTGGCGGCCGAGCCCGACAATCTTCAGGACGTCTATCAGCTTGCCGTGTCGCAGCTCGAGGGCACGCCGCTCGATGCGCTGGGTTTCTGGTTCGCTGCGCGGGCGATCGTGCTTGCACGGGCCGCCAAGAACGACACGGCGGCCAACGACATCGACCGCTACGTGCGCTCACGCTATCGCGTCTATCGTGGCAGCGAGGAAGGCTGGAACGAGCTTTTGGCGCGCGTCGTCGCCGGCGAACGTGGCCCGCCGGCCGGCTTCGTGAGGTCGATCCCGCGCGCCCTGACGCCAGCCGAGCTTGCCGTGCAGCTCGCCGTCGACAGCGACTTGTCGGCGCTCGGCTTCCCCGAATGGGCGCTGGTCCTGCGCCATCGCGACGCCTCGCCGGCCAATCGCGAAGCTGCCGACAAAGTGTGGAAGGCGATCCTCGACAAGCAGCAGAGCGGCGGGCCGCGGCTGAAAGTGACGGTCAAGGTGATCGCGGCCACGCCCGAGACGGTCGAGGCGGCATTCACCGACGAGGCCCAAGCGGCCAATGTCGCCGACCTGCAGATCGTCATGACGCGCCCGCTGCTGCCGCCGCCAGCGGTCGGCAGCAAGATCGTCATGATCGGAACCCTGAGCGACTACCGCCCGCAGCCCTTCCTGTTCACCATGACGCGCGCCGAGCTCGCGCCGGAATCGATGCCGGTCGCCGGCGGCCAATGCGCCGATCCGCGGCCGCAAATGTGCACGCGCGACTATCGCCCGGCCTGCGGCTTGCGCCGAGACGGCGGTCGCCAGACCTATGGCAACGCCTGCACAGCCTGCAGCGATCCGCAGGTCGTGAGCCAGGCGGCCGGCGCCTGTCCCTAGGAGCCGTCGGTCGCCAACGCCGACGCGATGAGCGCGCCCAACGCCATATCGTCTTCCGCGCCGAAGCCGTGATACAGGATCTCGCCGGACCGGCCGATCAGGATGGCGGTCGGTGTGCCGCGCATGCCGTAGCGGGCCATCGTCACCGGCAAGGGGGAGCCGTCGCCCGGCCGATCGACGCCGATCGGCATGGTCAGCCGGTACTCGTGGATGAAGGCGGCCAAGGCGGTCGGCGTCATGGCGTCGTGGTGCTCGAACACGGTGTGCAGGCCGATGACACAAAGGTCGGTGTTCTTGAACAGCCGATGGGCCCTCTCGGCCTGCGGCGTGCCATGGGCAACACAGCCGGGGCACAGCATCTGGAAGGCATGGACCAGCACGACCCTGCCGCGCAGCTGGGCGAGCGTCAGCGGCTCGCTGTTGAACCATTTCGCGACCGCGAGCTCTGGAGCGATCTGCCGTTGTTCGCCGCTGTCGGTTGCCATCGTGGGTTCCTCTTCGCCGCCGGACGACTCGCCGAGGTCAGTGCGCCATCAAGAGCGGCACGCGGCAGGACGAGATCACCTTGCCGGTGGCGCCGCCCAGGCCGAGGAAGCTCAGCACCTGGCCGCGGCCGTAGGCGCCCATCACCAGGAGATCGGCGCCCTTGCCGTGCGTGTAGTCGAGCAGCGCGCGGCCGCGCGAGCGGCCCGACACCGCGCCGGGATCGATGGCGTCGATCGTCGTCTTGATGCCGTGCCGGCCGAGGTTGCGCGCGAGATAGTTGGCGCCGACGTCGTCGGGCGTGCTGCCGACGACCAGCATGGTGATGGCCTTCGCCTTGGCGAGCAGCGGCAGGGCATACTCGACGGCACGCGCCGCTTGGAAGCTGCCGTTCCAGGCCAGGACCACGTTGTCGAAGCCGCCGCTGCCGGGGTTGGGCGGGGCGATCATGACGGCGCGGGCGCACTCGTAGATCGCGCAACGGTGGCCGGCGCCACGTTCTCGGGGTCGGCGCCCGGCCGTCCCAGCACCACGATATCCGAGCAACGGCCCATCGCCACCAGCGTGTCGAGCGTGGCGGTCTGCGCCGCCGTGTAGGTGGCGCCTTTCACAGGCTTCACGATCTCGTTGTAGGCGCGTTCGCTTTCCTTGGCGCGTGCCGTCAGTCGCTCTTCGTCGAGGTCCATGACCAGCGGCATCGCCTCGCCGCTCATGGCAAGTCCGCCGACCATGCCGCCGGCCGGTCCGACGGGCAGGTGCAACGCGTCGACCGTGCCGTCGAACGAGCCGGCCAGACGGACGGCGAGCTTGAACGACATGGCGGCATCGGGGCCGCCTTCGGACACGGCGAGGATCGACTTGAACCTCAGCAACTCCCCCAATCGAACGGTCGCGATTAAGAAGGGCCGGCGCGCGACACGCAAGCCGAGACTTTCGTTACCCGCCTCACCTTGCGGCGCGAGCAAGCTCGCGCTGGCGGATCCAGTGGATGAAGGGCAGAGCCAGCAGCACCATCCAAAGCTTGCCGAGGATTTGCCCTTCCAGGAAGTCGAGGCTGCCGAACGCCAACCACAGGAACAGGATGCTGTCGGCGATCAGCCCGATCACCGAGCTTGCCAACACCGCCAGGACCAAGTTGCGCTGCTGCAGCGGCGTGTAGACCGCGAAGTCGGCCAGCTCCGAGAGCAGGAAGGCGGCGGCCGACGCATAGACGAGTGGTGGCGGCGCGACAGCACCTGACAGCAATGCGCCGGCGACGATGGCGGTCAGCGCCGCCGCCCGTCCCAGCCGGCGCTGCACCAGGTCGCGCAGGACCAGCGCCAGACCGATCATCAGCACGCCCGACGGGGCCATCAGCGGCATGCCCTTGGGCCCCCACGGCCAGACCGGCAGCAGGCAGGGTCCGTGCGGTGGCGAGCAGACCGTCCCGAAATTGCCGATCATCCAGTTGGCGGCAGGAATGCAGGCCATGAAGGCCAGCAGGGAGAGCAGAGCGATGGCCTTCTGCCGGGGAGTGGCCAACGGGGCGGGCGTCATGGCGCGCGCTCCTAGCAGGTCCGCCCGGGCGGCGAAACCCCAACGGGGAAAGATCACCATTCATGCACCATTCCGCTCTGGCGCCGGCGCCCGACTAGTGATCGACTTGGCTTCCGGGAAACGGACGCGGGCTTGCCGGTGCGTCGTTTCGGGCCTGCAGGCCCACAGCCTTTCTCCCGGGGCGCATTCCGTCGAACCGCTTGCGGAGGAGGAACCATGTTCGTCTCCGACATTCTTTCGCAGAAGGGTAGTGAGATCTTCTCAGTGGGGCCGCGCAGCTCGGTTGCCGAGATCGCGTGGCAGATCAGCGACCGTCGCGTCGGCTCGCTGCTGGTGCTGGACGTGGACGGCTCGGTCGCGGGCATCGTGTCCGAGCGCGACCTCGTTCGGGCCCTCGCCACGCACGGTCGTGAAGCGTTGGTGCTCGAGGCCCGGCAGATCATGACCCGCGAGGTCGTGACTTGCGATCCCGACGATTCGATCGACGAGATCATGCAGATCATGACCAACGGTCGCTTTCGCCACCTGCCGGTCGTCCGCCGCGGCGAGCTGCTGGGATTGGTCTCGATCGGCGACGTGGTCAAGGCGCGGCTCGAAGAGGCGCGTCACGAAACCGAGGCGCTGAAAGCCTACATCGTCGCCGGCTGAGTTTTTCTCGCGCCGGCATCGACCGTCTCGCGATAGAGTGGCCGCCGGGGTATCGGGGGCCACGTCATGTCGGTCGTTCGCCTGCTCGTCTTGTCGGCGCTCTTCGCGTCGTTGAGTGCGGCCGCGTCGCAGGCGCAGAGTCCGTCGACCGAGGGCGGTGGCACGATCACGATCGGCCGCGACGTCAAGCGCACCGTCGGCACCATCACCGGCATGGCCGCGGGCGATGTCGCCTGCTACCTGACACTCAAGGACGATCGCGGCGCGCGCTTCGAGGAGATGGCCGCGTTCGATATCTGCGAGCAACGCGCACTGATCGGCCGTCGCGTGTCGCTGACCTACGATCTACGCAGCGTGATGGCGCCGGAATGCCAGGGCGATCCCAACTGCAAGAAGGTGCTGCGCGCCATCGTCGTCATCGCGGTGCGGCCGTTGATTGCCGGCGCCACGTCGCTGTGCGCGCCCGACGAGGTCGTGGTGTTCAGCTGCCGAACCGGTGACAAGACCGTGTCGGTCTGCGCCGCGCGCGGCGCCAGGGCCAACCAGGGCTACCTGCAGTATCGCTTCGGCCGTCCTGCGGCGGGTGCGACGCCGGAGTTCGTTCTGCCCGAAGAGAAAAAGCCGCCGGCACACGCTGCGAGCGGCCGCAGCGTGCCGTTCGCCGGCGGCGGCGGTGCGTGGCTGCGGTTCGGCCAAGGGGCGCACGACTACATCGTCTACACCGGCATCGGCAGATGGGGGCCCGACGGCGCGGTCCGCGAGAAGAGCGGCATCGTCGTGGAGCAAGCCGGCAAGCCGATCGCGTCGCCTCGCTGCAGTACGCGGCCGCTCAGCCTGTTGGGGCCCGACTGGTTCGAGCAGGTCGGCCTGCCGAGCGGTCGCGACTTCGACTTTCCGGACTGAGCGGGCGTCTTGGTCTTGCCGGCCGATCTCCGATAGGGTTCGCGCAAACACACGGGAGATCGCATGTCGCAACCCCTGCAGGGCAAGGTCGCGCTGGTGACCGGCGCCGGCAAGAACATCGGCCGCGCCATCGCACTCGGCTTGGCGCGCGACGGCGCGGCGGTGTTGGTCAATGGCCGCACCGACAAAGCAGCAGTCGATGCGGTGGCGGCCGAGATCGAAGCGGCGGGCGGCAGGGCGGCCGCCGCCATGGGCGATGTCGCCGACCCCGCCGTGGCGCCGCGGCTCGCCGAGCAGGCGGCCCAGGGTTTCGGCGGCGTCGACATCCTGGTGAGCAACGCCGGCCTGCGCCGTCAGACGTCTTTCCTCGACATGTCGTTCGCCGAGTGGCGCGACATCCTGTCGGTGGCGCTCGACGGCGCCTTCCTGCTTGGCAAGGCGTTCGTTCCGCAGATGGTCGCCAAAGGCCGAGGTGGCGCCTTCGTCGCCATTTCCGGCGTGTCGACCCATGTCGGCACGCTCAATCGCTGCCATGTCTCGGCGTCGAAGTCCGGCCTCGAGGGCCTGATGCGCGCGCTCGCCGTCGAGCTGGCACCTCACCGCATCACCTGCAATGCGCTGGCGCCGGGCGCCATAGACACCCAACGCGCCGCGTCGGCCGGGCCGCCGCCCGCCAACCGCACCAATCGCCCGATACCTCTGCAACGGTTCGGTACGGTCGACGAGATCGCTGCGATGGTGCGCCTGCTGGTCGGGCCGCAAGGTACTTTCATCACCGGCCAGACCATCCACGTGAATGGCGGCGAGTTCCTGACATGAGAAATCTCATCACCGACGTGCCCGGTGTGCTGGTCGGCAATGCCCATGACGCCCGCGCGGCGACCGGGGTCACGGTGGCGATCTTCGACCAGAGCGTGGTGGCGAGCGTGGCGACCTTGGGTGGTGCGCCCGGCTCGCGCGCCGTCACCCTGCTCGAGCCCGAGATGACGCGCGGCGCGATCGACGCCGTCGTGCTGTCGGGCGGCTCGCTCTACGGCCTCGACGCCGCAGGTGGCGTCTCGGCTGTCCTCTGTGCCCAGGGCAAGGGCGCGCAGTTCGGCGGACTCACCCTGCCGGTCGCGGTTCAGGCGATCCTGTTCGACCTGATGAACGGCGGCGACAAGGACTGGCTGACCCGGCCCGTCGAGCAGCGCCCGCCTTATTGGGATCTCGGTCGCGACGCCGCGTTAGCGGCGGCCGCCGACTTCGCCTTGGGGACGGTCGGCGCCGGCTATGGCGCCACCACGGCCGGCCTCAAGGGCGGTTTGGGCTCGGCCAGCGCGCGCACGCGGCAGGGCTTCACGGTGGGGGCGCTGGTGGCGTTGAATGCCGTCGGCTCGGCCGTCATCGGGGATGGCCCGCATTTCTGGGCGGCGCCTTACGAGCAGGGCGCCGAGTTCGGCGGCTTGGGCTGGCCGCAGGCCATCACGGGCGAGGCACTCGCGGTACGCTTCAAAGGCCAACCGGCGCCGGCGACGGCCACCACCATCGGCATGGTGGCGACCGATGCGACCCTCACCAAGGCCGAATGCAAGCGGCTCGCCATCATGGCCAATGACGGCCTGTCGAAAGCGTTGCGGCCAGTCCATGCACCGACCGACGGCGATACGGTGTTCGCGGCGGCGACCGGACGCGCCGGCCCCGCCGGCGATCCGCCGCTCCTGACCGAGCTCGGCACCGTGGCGGCCGACTGTCTCGCCCGCGCCGTGGCGCGCGGCGTCTACGAGGCGACGGCGCTGCCCTACAAGGCCGCGGCGCCGGATTGGAAGACGCGCTTTGGCGCACGCCGATGATGGGATTCGTCGCGGTGTTCGTCAGCGCGGGCGTGGGCGGCGCCCTCAGGCACGGCGTGAACCTCTGGGTGGCGCACCGCTTGGGCACGCATTTTCCGTGGCACACATTCACCGTCAACGTCGCGGGCTCGCTGTTGATGGGACTGCTCGCCGGCTGGTTCGTTTCGCGCGGGCTCGCGATGTACGGCGATCTCGGGCTGCTGCTCGGTGCCGGCGTCCTGGGCGGCTTCACCACCTTCTCGGCCTTCTCGCTCGATGTCGCCCTGCTGTGGGAGCGGCCCGGCCGTTGGTTGGCGGCGCTCTATATCGTCGGCTCGGTGGCCGGTGCCATCGCCGGGCTCGTGCTCGGGTTTTGGGTCATGAGGACGGCGCTGGCGTGAGGGCTGGCGCGCACAGGCCGTACGACGTCATCGTCGCGGGCGGCGGCGCGGCCGGCCTGATGTGCGCCATCCGCGCCGGCCAGCGCGGGCGGCGCGTGCTGGTGCTGGAGCACGCCGACAAGGTCGGCAAGAAGATCCTGATCTCGGGCGGCGGGCGCTGCAACTTCACCAATCTCGGCTGCCGCCCCGACGCCTTCTTGTCGGCCAACCCGCATTTCTGCAAATCGGCGCTGGCGCGCTACACCCAGCACGATTTCATCACCCTGGTCGACAAGCATCGCATCGCCTGGCACGAGAAGACGCTGGGCCAGCTCTTCTGCGACGGCTCGGCACGACAGATCGTGGCCATGCTGCTCGCCGAAAGCCGGGCCGTCGGCGTGGAGATCGCGCTGGCCCATCGCATCACCGGCGTCGAGAAGGCCGATCGCTTCGTCGTCGACACAGATCGCGGCGGCTTCACGGCCGACTCGTTCGTGCTGGCGACGGGTGGCCTGTCGATCCCCAAGATGGGCGCAACGGGCTTTGCCCATGACATCGCGCGGCGGTTCGGACTGGCCGTCACCGAAACCCGGCCGGCGCTGGTGCCGCTCACCATGGAGGTTCCCGAGTTGAGCGGTGTGTCGCTGCCGGTCGCGGTGCGGCTCGGCCGCGAAAGCTTCCGCGAGGCCATGTTGTTCACCCATCGCGGTCTGTCGGGGCCGGCGATCCTGCAGATCTCGTCCTACTGGCGGCCAGGCCAACGGATCGTCGTCGACCTGCTGCCTGATCTCGATGCCGATGCCTTCCTGAAGGAGCGCAAGCAGGCGCGGCCACGGGCCGAGCTGCGCACGGTGCTGAGCGAAGTGTTGCCGCAGCGGCTGGCCCACCATCTTGCCACCGAGGGCACGATGATCGGCCTGCGCGACCGCGACCTCGCCGCCCTGGCGGGTCGGCTGAAGGCATGGGCCATGCTGCCGACCGGTACGGAAGGCTATGCCAAAGCCGAGGTCACGGCGGGCGGCGTCGACACCGACGCACTGTCGTCACGCACCATGGCGGCGCACAAGGTGCCGGGCCTCTATGTCGTTGGCGAGGCCGTCGATGTCACGGGCTGGCTGGGCGGCTACAACTTCCAATGGGCGTGGTCGAGCGGCTGGGCGGCGGGCGAGGCAATCCCGAAGAGTCAGTGACCCAGGTAGCTCTTGCGCAGCTCGGGATCCTGCGCGAGGTCGGCGGCCTTGCCCGACAGGGTGACGCGGCCGTTCTCCAACACGTAGGCGCGATGAGCGATGGCCAGTGACTGCACGACGTTCTGCTCGACCAGCAGGATGGCGAGTCCGTCGGCGTTGAGGCGGCCGATCAGGCCGAACATCTCCTCGACCAGCAGAGGCGAAAGACCGAGCGAGGGCTCGTCGAGGATCAAGAGCCGAGGCTCGCTCATCAGGCCGCGGCCGATCGCCAGCATTTGCTGCTCGCCGCCCGACAGCGTGCCGGCGAGCTGTGTCAGCCGCTCGTCGAGCCGCGGAAAGACGCCCAGCACGCGCTCGAGGTTGCGGGCCCGCGCCGCCCGACCGCGGCGATAGCTGCCGAGCTCGAGATTGTCGCGCACCGAAAGGTTGGGAAAGACGCGCCGGCCCTCGGGCACCTGGACCAGTCCGGCCTCGACGATGCGCATCGAGGGCGCGCCGGTGATGTCGGCGCCGTCGAAGCGGATGGCACCGTCGAACGGCCGGTAGAGGCCGCAGACATTGTTGTTCAAGGTCGACTTGCCGGCGCCGTTGCTGCCGAGCAGGGCCACGATCTCACCCGCGCCGACGGCGAGATCGACACCGCGCAGCACCTCGATCGCGCCATAGCCCGCGCGCAGGGCGGCGACCTCAAGCACGCAGCACCTTGGCGGCGCCATGGCCGAGATAGGCCTCGACGACCTCGGGGTTCTCGGCGATCGCCGCCGGCGTGCCGTCGGCGATCATGCGGCCTTGGTTCAGCACGTAGACGCGCTCGGCGAGCGAGGTCACGGCCTGCATGACGTGCTCGATCAACAGGATGGTGACGCCGGAATCGCGGATGGCGCGGATCACGGCCACGATCTCGGTGATCTCGGTCGGGTTCAGCCCGGCCATCACCTCGTCGAGCAACAGCAGGCGCGGGCTGGTGGCAAGCGCGCGGGCGAGCTCCAGCCGCTTGCGGCCAGCGACGGTGAGATCGGCGCCCATCTGGTCGAGCTGGCCTGCCATGCCGACCATGCCAGCCACCGCTTCGGCCTCGCGCTCGGCGCGTTTGCGGTCGGCGGTCCGGAAGTAGGCGCCGACCATGATGTTCTCGCGCACGCTGATCTTGGCGAACGGCTGGGTGATCTGGAAGGTGCGCACCATGCCGGCGGAGCAGATCCTGTGCGGCGGCCAGCCGGTGATGTCCTTGCCCTCGAACGCCACGCGTCCGGCATCGGGGGCGTGGAAGCCGGCGATGGCTGCGAACAGGGTCGTCTTGCCCGCGCCGTTGGGCCCGATCAGGCCGACGATCTCGCCTTGGCGCACGTCGAGCGAGGCATGGTCGACGGCCTTGAGGCCGCCGAACGATTTCGACAGCTCGCGCACCTCAAGCATGGCGCGGCTTGCGGCGGAACAGGCCCATCAGGCCGTCCGGCAGACGGGCCACGATCAGCACCAGCATGATGCCGTAGACCACCAGGCTGAGCGGTTGCACGTTCTTCAATGCCGGCACGACACTCGCCAGCCCGCGTGTCACTTCGTTGATGACGGTGAGCGCCACCGAGCCGATCAACGGGCCGAAGATCGTGCCCGCACCGCCGACCATGCTGACCAGCAGCATCTCGACCGACTTGTCGACCCCGAAGGCGATCGAGGGGTCGATGTAGAGGTACTTCTGAGCATAGAAGGTGCCGCCGGCAGCGCACATCGCGCCGGACAGTGTCAGCACCTTGACCTTCTCGGCGAACACGTCGATGCCGAGCGCGCGTGCCGCGTCCTCGTTCTCGCGGATGGCGACCAGCCGGGCGCCGAAGCGGTTGCGCGTCAGCCGCCAGGCGATCAGCAGCGAGATCACACACAGCGCCAGCGCGAGGTAGTAGAACCAGATCGGATCCCTGAACTGGAAATTGAGCGGCCGCTGATCGGCCTTGATCAGCATGCCGAGGCCGCCACGCGTGAACGGCACCGAATTGGCGAGGATGCGGAAGACCTCGGCGAAGGCCAGCGTGATCAACGCGAAATAGGAGCCGCGCAGTCCGGCGCGAAACGACAGCACGGCGATCATCCAGCCGACGATCGCGCCGGCCAGCATGGCGGCCAGCCAGGCGAGCCAGGGATTCCAGCCGTAGGTCACCTGCAGGATGGTCGAGGTGTAGGCGCCGGTGCCGAAGAACACGACATGGCCGAACGAGGTCTGGCCGGCGAAGCCGCCGGCGATGTTCCACGACTGGCCGATGAAGGCCACGAAGAACACCAGCAAGCCGATGTTCACGAAGTAATTTGACGCGAACAGCGGAAAGATCACCGCCGCGGCGAGGCCCGCGCCGCACAGCGCGATCGTCCGGTTCATGCCTTGCTCCCGAACAGGCCGGTCGGCTTGAACAGCAGGATCAGGATGAAGATCAGCGAGATGCCGATCTGGCCCAACTGCTCGCCCAGGAACAGGCCACCCAGCGCCTCGGTGATGCCGATGATGAAGCCGCCGATCGCCGCACCGATGAAGCTGCCCATGCCGCCCAGCACGACGATGGTGAAGGCGACCAGCACGAAGGCGTGGCCCGAGGTCGGCGTCACATAGAAGGTCGGCATCAGAAGGCAGGCCGCCGCGCCCAGGCAGGCGATGCCGATGCCGTAGGAAATCGCGAAGATGTTGTCGACGTCGATGCCGACCAGCCGCGCGCCCTGGCGCTCCTTGGCCACGGCGCGGATCGCCTTGCCGGTGTCGCTCTTGGCCATGTAGAGGCCGAGGATGACACACAGCACCAGCGAGGCGGCGAACGAGATGATCTTGGGCAACGGCAGGAAAGCCGCACCCAGCTCGACGAACCGGCCGGCATAGGGTACGTCGATGGTCTGGGTATCGCCGCCGAAGAACAGCAGCGCGATGTTGTCGACCACGATCGACAGGCCGAGCGTGATCAACAGGATGTTCTCGTCGCGGCCGTGGCTGAAACGGCCGATCACCAGCCGGTAGAGCACGAAGCCGAAGACGAAGGCGCCGGCCGTCACCAGCGGCAGGGCGATGTAGGGATCGACTCCGACCAGGCGCCACAGCCAGAACACCGCATACATGGCGAGCATCAGCAGGCTGCCATGCGCGAAGTTGATGATGTGCAGGACGCCGTAGATCAGAGTGAGGCCGACGGCGACCAGCACGTAGATGCCGCCGGCGAGCAGCCCGTTCAGCACGCCGGCGACGATGATCTGGGGGTCGAGCACGCCTCGGAAGAGCCGCTGCTCAGAGCTTGGGTTTGGGGAACACCGCCTTGGCCGAGGCGAACTCCTCGGGTGCGATCACTTCGATGTCGCCCTTCAGCGACTGCATGACTGCGGGCTTGGCACCCTGGTTCTGACCGTTGACGAACTTGGTCGGGCCATAGGGCATCAGCTCGGCCTTGAAGCTCGAGTTGGCGAGTGCGTCGGTGAGCTTGGCCTTGTCGGCCGAGCCGGCACGCTCCAGTGCGTCGGCCAGCAGCATGACGTTCGAGTAGGTGAGGTAGACCTCGAAGGTGAAGAGCGCACCGGTCGCCTCGACGCGCTTCTTCAGCTCCTGCGCCTTGGCGCTCCTGGGATTGAACCAGTGATTGACGTCCATCATGTACTGCGAGACGTCGGGCATCTCCTTGACGAACTTGTAGTTGAAGCCGCCGCCCAGCACCGAGTAGAAGCCCGCGACATTGACCTTCTGCTGATAGAGCGTGCGCGCCAGCAGCATGTATTCGTTGCCGTAGTTCGACATCATGACGATGTCGGGCGCCATCGAACGGATGCGCAGCGCGATGTTGTCGAAGTTGCGCGTCGGATTGTCGTGCGCGATCAGCTCCTTGGCCTCGATGCCGATCGACGGCAGCTTGCCCTGCAGGAGCTTGGCGGTGCCGGTGCCGAACTCGCCCGATTCGTGGACGATCACCGCCGTCTTGGCGACGCCGCCCGCCGCCTTGTTGATGGCGCCCAGCGCGGCGATGCCGTCGTCGACGCAGACGCCGAAGCCGGGCTTGAGGCGGAACACGTTCTTCAGGCCGCGATTGACGATCAGGTCGGAGGCACCGACGTCGATCAGGAACGGCGTGTTGTATTTCGCGGCCGCCTGGCTCGCTGCGATGCCGACCGGGCTCTGGAAGCAGCCGATATAGGCCGCCACGCCCTGCTCGTTCATCTTCTCGACTTCGGCCACGCCGACCTCGACCTTGGACTGGCTGTCGCCGAGCAGCGCCTCGATCTTGGCGCCACCCATCGACTTGATGCCGCCTGCCTTGTTGACGTCCTCGACGGCCATCGTGCCGCCGAGCCGGCTCTGCTGGCCGTTGTAGGCGACGAAGCCCGTCACCGGATGGATCATGCCGACTTTCACCGGCGCCGGCTGGGCGCCGAGGATGGCGGGAAAGCCGAGAGAGCCTGCGAGCGCTGTCGTGCCGGCGACGAAGCCGCGGCGCGAAACCAACTTGTCGATCT
>Ga0194131_10004355_pt1 | contig 21410 bp, 13 predicted proteins | sample TA2KigO120mmetaG_FD_148631 | JGI IMG/M metagenome (GOLD analysis project Ga0194131, IMG submission 148631) | Freshwater microbial communities from Lake Tanganyika, Tanzania - TA2015053 Kigoma Offshore 120m | ecosystem: Environmental > Aquatic > Freshwater > Lake | place: Tanzania: Lake... | reverse complement strand
ATGGACCGAGCGCAGGCTCGGCGACGAGAAGCTCGCCAGCGTGTAGTTGCCCGCCGACAGGCCGACCTCGACCAGTGCGCTGGCGGGCTCGCCGGTCTGCACGCGCAGCGTCGCGGTGGTCGCGAACAGGTCGCGCGGCTGGTGCACCTGGATCGTCGGCGCGGTCGCGTCGGCGGGCAGGCCGGCCGTGAACGCGAGCGGGTTGGAGCCGAGCGCGACCTCCAGCGCATCGCCATAGCCGTCGAGATCGGTGTCGGGAGCGCCGGCATCGGTTCCGAGCAGCGCCTCGCTGCCGTCGAACAGCCCGTCCTCGTCGCGGTCGATGCCGAGGCGGCGCCCGGTGCCGGGCGCGACGGCCGTGAACACGATCTCCGTCTGCGCGGCGAGCACGTTCGCGGTCAGCGCCGCGCGGTCGGTCCACGTTCCATCGTCCTTGCGGTAGCGCCACTGGCTCGTGCCGGTGTCGAACTCGAAGGAGATCCCCGTGAGCGCCGAGGTCGACAGCAGATTCACGCGTCCGACGACGTTGACCCACGGCGACGCGAGCTTCGCCTGCGTTTCGGCGAGGTTGAGCCATGCATCGAACTGCGCCTGGTTCGAGGCCGTCGCGCGCTGCTGCAGGCCGACCAGCGGCGAGAGCCCGGTGTCCCACTGCTTGACGAACTCCGAGACGTTCGCCTTGTCCGTGCCGGTGAATCCGGAGAACACGCCGAGTCCGAAGAAGGCGTCCGGAAGCTCGAAGAAGTCGCGGATGTCGGCGCCCGAGCCGTCGTGCGCGGTGCCGAAGCCGGTCAGGCTGCGGAATTCCTTCTCGTACACGCCGCGCAGCGTCGGCGTGTTGAAGAACATCGTCTCGGCGTCGAAGTTGACCGTGCGCTGCGCGCCGGTGAAGTCGGTGCCGCCCGCGAAATCGGCCTTGTGGCAGGTGATGCACTTCAGGCCCGCCGCGAGCGGGTTGTAGTCCTTGCCCGGATTGCCGGCCGTCAGGCCGAACAGCGTGCGACCGGTCTGCGCGTTCCCGAGGTACTGCCGATCGCGCGGCTGGTACGGGTTCGGCGGGAAGGTCAACGAGCGGACGAAGTTCGCGTACTCCTGCATCCCGGCGTTCGAGACTCCGCTGCCGCCGAGCAGTCCGACGAACGCGCCCTGGAACATCTGGAAGAAGCGGCGGTCGCCGCGCCAGTGCAGCGGTGCGCCGTTCGCGTCCGACAGGCCGCGCAGCGTCTGCGTGACCATCGGGCCCTTCATCGGGTGCGTCTGCTCGACCGTCTGCGCCGCGACGACCGCGCCGCCCTGGCTCTGCGACCCCGTCATCAGGTCGGCGAAGTAGTAGCCGATGCCGCCCTCGGGATCGCCGAGGTCCCAGGCGAGCTGGTCCATGTGCCCGGACACGTGGCAGGTCGCGCACGAGAGGTTGTCGTTGCCGTGGCCGGTCGATGCGCGCGCGTCGTACAGGTGCGTGCGGCCCACGCGCACACCCTGCGGCTCGGGGTCGTAGCCGACGGCGATCGGAGCGGAGACGCCGAGCGCGAGCGGCGCGTGGTCGTTCGCGATGTCGAACGCGCGCAGCGCGTGGTCGCCGCGCGAGAGCACGTACAGCACCGCGCGCGCGGAATCGACCGCCAGGCCGACCGGAACCTCGCCGACGTCGATTTCGTCGATGAGCTCCGCACTCTGCGCGTCGAGCGCGACGACGCTCGCCGCGCCGACGCATGCGACGTACGCGATCGGGCGCGGCGCGCGCGTCTGGACCGGTGCGCTCGTGCCCTGGCCGCTGGTCGCGCCGCCGGTCGTCGTGCTCGGGCCGCTGCCGTGCCCGGAGCCGACCAGGCCGCCGCCGGAGCCGCCCAGAGGCGGGCGCGTCGGCGCGTAGAACGCGATCGCGCCCGGCTGCGCGTACTCGCGGCTCGTCAGCGGCGGCGCGAGATCGACCTGCTGGAGTACCGTGCCGCCGGGCGTGACGATCGCGATCCGGTTGTCGACGGCGGCGCCCTTGACGTGCGGCTCGAAGCGCGTGCGGTTCTTCGCCGCCGTGTGCGCGATCCACAGCTCGCCCGTCGAGGGATTGCGCTCGACCGAGAACAGCGTCGTGCCGACTCCGGTCGTCGCCTGCGGGTCGAGCACGTTCGTCGCCGGATCGATCGAGAACACGTCCTTGTCCGCGAGTTGCGGCACGTGCGCCGGATGCTCGAAGTCGTTGACGATCCGCGAGACCTGCGGCACCGTCCAGCCGTTGATCGGGAAGGGGAAGAACGGCGGCAGGCCCCCGAAGCCGGCCAGGCCCGGCGCCTTCAGCGACGGATTGAACTGGAACGGCGGATCGAACGCGTCGGCGACCGTCGGATCGGCGAGCCCGAGGGTCTTGGCGGCCGCGAACTCGAGCGTCGTCGTGTGGTTGCCCGAGTTCTGCGGCACGACGAATACGCGCGGGGCGCCGCCGATCTTGCCGAGCGCGAGCGCGCGCGGCTTGTGGCCGGCGATCGCGACGCGCGCCTGGATCGCGTAGGGAGCGCTCGCCGACGCGATCACGACCGCGTGCTCGACGAAGCCCGTGGGCGCGACGAGCGCCGGGTTCGCCGCCGAGCGCGCGCAGGCGACGAACAGCTTGCCGTTGGCCACGAGCAGGTCGGACGGCTCGTCGCCGACGGGAATCAGCGCGCGCACCGTGCGGGTCGCGACGTCGATCACGGCGACGTCGTCGGAGACCTGGTTGGCGACGAAGGCGCGCGACGGATCATTCGGATCGAAGCACACCGAGACCGGGTCGAGGCCGGTGAAGACCGAGCCGGCGCGCAGCAGCGTGCCGTCGGGCTGCACGTCGAAGATCTCGGCGCGCGCGTCGCTGGTGTTGAGAGCGACGAGGCGGCTGCCGTCGGGCGAGAGCGCCAGCGGGTGCACCGGGCTCGATTCGAAATTCAGGAAGGGCGCGGTCGCGCTGGAGACGACCTGTGCGGTCGTGGGGGGGCAGAACGGGAGCGCAAGCAGCGCGGCGCTGCAGAGGTGCAGGAACTTCATGGCGGGGAGCGGTTCGGGGGCCGAGGCACCCCCATCCTAGCGGCCCTCCCGCGGGCGCGGGGGGCCTACTCCTCCGCCGACGCGTACTGCCGCGCGCTGCGCTTGCGCGCGATCTCGGTCAGGCCCTTCTTGCGCAGCCGCAGGCTCTTCGGCGTGACTTCGACCAGTTCGTCGTCCTCGATGTACTCGAGGCACTCTTCGAGCGACATCAGGTGCGGCGGCGTGAGCGAGACCGTTTCGTCCTTGCCCGCCGCGCGCATGTTCGTCAGCTTCTTCTCGCGGCAGATGTTGACCATCAGGTCGTTGTCCTTCGCGTTCTCGCCGACGATCATGCCCTCGTAGACCTCGGTTCCGACCGGCACGAAGAACGTGCCGCGGTCCTGCAGCGAGAACAGCGCGTAGGGCACGACCGGGCCCGCGCGGTCGGCGATCAGCACGCCGTTGATGCGGTGCGGAACGGCGCCCTCGCGCGGTCGCCAGCACTCGAAGACGTGGCTGAGGATCGCGTTGCCCTGCGAGAGCGTCATCAGCGCCGTGCGCGCGCCGATCAGACCGCGCGAGGGGATCAGGAACTCGAGCTTGACCTGATTCCCGTGCGCCTCCATGTGCGTCATCTCGGCGCGTCGGCGGCCCATGAACTCGATCACGCGGCCGGCCGAGTCCTGCGGCGTCTCGATCACCGCGCGCTCGATCGGCTCGCACGTCTTGCCGTCGATTTCCTTGAGGATCACGTGCGGCTTGGCGACCGCGAATTCGAAACCCTCGCGCCGCATGTTCTCGACCAGCACGCCCAGGTGCATCGTGCCGCGGCCCTTGACCTCGAACGCATCGGTGGTTTCGGTCGGCGCGACTTCCAGCGCGACATCGCGCAGCGAGGCCTTCTCCAGGCGCGCCATCAGGTGGCGCGAGGTCACGAACTGACCCTCGCGGCCGGCGAACGGCGAGTCGTTGACCTGGAACACCATCGAGATCGTGGGCTCGTCGACCTTGATCGCCGGCAGCGGATCGGCCGCGTCGACGGGGCACAGCGTGTCGCCGATCTTCAATTCCTCGATGCCCGCCACGACGGCGATGTCGCCGGCCTCGACGAATTCGGCGGGCGTGCGCGTCAGACCCTGGTAGCGGTAGAGCGTCCGCACGACCGTCGCGATCGGCTTGGCGCGGTTGGGGTGGCACAGCCAGACGCGCGCACCGGCGCGCAGCGTGCCGCGGACGACGCGACCCACGCCGATGCGCCCGACGAAGTCGTCGTGGTCGAGCGTCGCGGCCTGGAACTGCAACGGGCCGGATACGTCGCCGGCCGGCGCCGGTACGCGCGCCAGGATCATCTCGAACAGCGGCAACAGGTCCTCGGTGCGCTTGTCGAGCTCGAGGCTGGCCCAGCCATCGCGGCCCGACCCGTAGACGACCGCGAAATCGAGCTGCTCGTCGTGCGCGCCGAGTTCGAGGAACAGCTCGAAGACCTCGTCCAGCACCTCGTGCGCGCGCGCGTCGGGCCGGTCGACCTTGTTGATCATCACGAGGGCCTTCAGCCCGCGCTCGAAGGCCTTTTTGAGCACGAAGCGCGTCTGCGGCATCGGCCCTTCCGCCGCATCCACGAGCAGCAGCACCGCGTCGACCATCGCGAGCGTGCGCTCGACCTGGCCGCCGAAATCAGCGTGGCCCGGGGTGTCGACGATGTTGATGCGCGTGCCGTGCCAGTCGATCGCGGTGTTCTTAGCCAGGATCGTGATGCCGCGCTCGCGCTCCTGGGCATCGGAGTCCATGACCCGCTCGGCGATCTGCTGGTTCGAACGGAACGTCCCGGCGAAGCGGAACATCGTGTCGACCAGCGTGGTCTTGCCGTGGTCGACGTGCGCGACGATCGCGATGTTGCGGATGTTGGCGGAGGGCATGGCGGGCCAAAAATGGCGCAACAGGATAGTCGATCGCGGCGCTTCGCGATACGCAAGACTTCAAGTCCGCGTGAGCGCGAGCGGACGCGAGGCCCGCCCAGGCCATTCGGACGGCGGCGTCGAGCGAGGCAGGCCGGCCCGTTCGAGGCAGCGCCCGACGAGGGCCGCGCACGCGCGCGCGTCGGCCAGTGCCCGATGCGGCGGCGCATCGCCCAGCCCGAGGAATCGCATCAGCGTGCCGAGCCGGTGATCGGGCGCATCGAGGACCGTGCGCCGCGCGAGCTTCAGCGAGTCGTACCACGGCTCGGTCGGCGCGGTCCGGCCCGCGCGCGCATGCGCATGGGCGAGCACGCGCGCGTCGAAGCTCGCGTTGTGCGCGACCAGCGGCACGCGGGCGCGCCAGCGCTCGAAGCGCGCGAGCGCCGCGTCGAGTGCCTCGGCCTCGGTGAGGTGATGGTCGCGGATCCCGTGGATCGCGCTGGCCGCCGGGTCGATCGGCACGCCCGGGTGCACGAGCGCGTGGAAGGCGTCGACTTCGCGGCCGCCGACGACGAGCAGCGCGCCGAGCTCGAGCAGCCGTGACGGTCCGCGCAGGTTGGCGGTCTCCGTGTCGATGGCGATCCAGGCGTCCGACACGCTCAGGGCTCCCCCGGCTGCGCGGCGTCGGGGGCCGGCAGCGCGCCGCGGATGCGCTGGTCGATCAGGTTCGCGGCCGTGGCCTCGTTCGTCAGCACCACCACGAGCGCGTTCTCGCCCGCGCAGCGCGAAAGGCTGGAGCGGAAACCATCGGTCCGTCCGTCGTGCGTATGCCAGACGCGACCATGCTCGCCGGCGACCGCGTACCAGCCGAACGCATAGCGGCGCTCCGGCGCGACGAACACGAGCGCGCGCTCGCTCGAGTCGAGCACCGCGTCCGTCGCGAGCGCCGCATGCCACGCGCGCAACCCGTCGAGCGAACACAGCAGCCCGGTCGCTCCCCGATAGCCGGGCCCCCAGGCCCATTGGCATGCCCTCGGCGGTGGGCCGGGCCGGCGGTAGCGATGGCGGCGCAGTGCCTGGGCGGACGTGTCCCCGTCGCACTCACCCACGAAGCGCGCGCTCGCCATGCCGGCCGGTTCGAGCACGGATGCGCGCACGTACGCTTCGAAGGACCGGCCAGAGCAGCGCTCGACCAGCAGCGCCAGGAGCAGGTAGTTGTAGTTGCAATACGCGAAGAGCTTGCCGGGCTCGTGCGCGAGCGGCCGGGTCAGCAAATGGCGCTCCCAGGACAGCGAGGACTCGTCGAACGCGGCTGCTTTCTCGTCGGTCTCGGCGGTCTGGCGCAGACCCGAGCGGTGGCACAACAACTGCTCGACCGTGATCGCGCGCTGCGGCGCCGGCGCGCTCTCGAAGTGCTCGCCCAATGTGTCGTCGAGCGCCAGCCGACCCTCTCGGACCAGCCGCAGCACGGCGGCCGCCGTGAACTGCTTGGACACCGAGCCGACGTCGAACAGCGTGTGCGCATCGACCGGGCGGCCCGCCAGATCGGCCGGACCGAAGCCGCGCTCGAAGACGGTCTCGCCGCGCCACACGACCAGCAGCGCGCCCCAAAACGGCCGCGTGGGGTCGGGCTCGGCGGCCTGCTCGATGCGCGCGGCCAGCGTCGTCCGGTCCAGCGTCGTCCGGTCCAGCGTCGCTCGGTCCGGCGTCGCTCGGTCCGGCGTCGCTCGGTCCGGCGTCGCTCGGTCCGGCGGCGGCGGGCCCGAGGCAGTCGGCGCTTGCACGAGCAGGGCGGCGCACAGCGCGGCGAGCATGCCACCACGCTACCACGAAGTTCTCGCGTGGGCGTTCAGCCCCGGGCCAGTGCCTGGAAACCTTCTTCGCCGCGCAGCCCGTCGAGATCGCCGTTGCGCTGCAGCTCGCTCTGCAGGAAGTATCCGCGTGCCTGCGCGTCCCGGAGCAGCCCGATCGCGACCTCGCTGTCGCCGACGACCGCGTGCACGCAGGCGGCGTGGAAGAGCGTGAAGCCGTCCTTCGGGTACAGCTCGCGCGCGCGCTGCGCGGTAGAACGCGCGTCGTCGGCGAGGCCCATGCGCGCCAGCAGCAGCGCGAGGTGCACGCGCGCGTCCTGATCGTCGTCGACGTTGCGCAGACGCTCGCGCCCGGCGGCGATGCCGCGCTCGGCGATCTCCAGCGCCTCCTCGTAGCGGTCGGAGGCCTTCAGCACGCAGTAGAGATGGTCGTAGGAACCGATGTTCGTCGGCCTCAGCCCGATCGCGCGCCGCAGCAGCGGGGAGGCGGCCTTGAAGTTGCCTTCGCGCGCCAGTTCAGCGCCCAGTAGCCGGTGCGCGAACCATTCCTTGTTGTCGATCTGGATCGAGATGCGGTATTCGCGCTGCGCGGCCGTGTGCCCGCCGGCGACCGCCAGCGCGAAGCCGAGCGAGGTGTGCGCCTCGGCGCATTCCGGCTGCAGCACCAGCGCGCGCCGCGCCGACTTCTGTGCCTCCTCCAGGAAGGTGCGGTCGCCGTCGAAGTACAGGAACTTGCGCACCAGCGCCTCGGCCATCCCGGCGTGCGCGAGGGCGAGGCTGTCGTCGGCCTCGATCGCGCGGCGAAACGAGCTGATCGCCGCGAGCAGGTGCCGCGAAGTGCCGCGCATCATCACGTCGTGCGCGTACAGGATGTGCGTGCGCGCGCGCGCGGGCTCGCGCTTCTGCTCGGCGGGCATCTTGTACGCGTGCTCGCCGAGGCGCTTCTTGAGCATGCGCGCGGTTGCGCCGACCAGCTGCGCCTGCAGGCCCCACTCGTCGGCATCCGCGTGCTCGACGCGCTCGCGCGCGAGCTCGACTTCCTTGCCGCTCTCCTCGACGCGCGTCAGCACCCACTCGAGCGTGCCGCTCGGCGGTTGCCAGTCGAGCGAGCCGCGCAGCGCGAAGACGTCCTTCTCCGTGGCCGGCAACGTCTCGCTCTCGACCAGCGTCAGCTCCAACGCGGTGCCGCGCTCCAACGTCGACTTGAGGTCGCGTCGGAGACCGCTGGCGAGCAGCCGCGCTCCCTCGCGCGAGTTGACGAGCGCCAGCGGCATCAGGAACACGGCGCCGCGCAGCGTGACCGCGCTCTCGACCCCGCCGGTCAGGCGCAGGCTCTCGGAGACGGCCAGCAGCGCGCCGTGCGCCGCGGAACCGCTCGCATAGCGCTGCTGGGGGTCGCGCGACATGCACTTCTGGATGAAGTCCTCCAGCGCGCGCGGGATGCTGGGGCGCACGAGCGTCGGGCGCTTCGGATTCCCGTCGAGGATCGCCATGCAGACCTCGGGGAAGGAGCGCCCGGGAAACGGCAGGGTGCCCGTCGCGGCGTGGTACAGCACGGAGCCGAGCGCGAACACGTCCGAGCGCACGTCGAGCTCGTCGCCGCGCACCTGTTCCGGCGACATGTACAGCACCGTGCCGACCAGCAGTCCCGACTGCGTGATATTGGACTCGCGCATCGAGCGCGCGATGCCGAAGTCGAGCAGCTTGACCTGCCCGTTTTCGAGCAGCATCACGTTGCCGGGCTTCAGGTCGCGGTGGATCAGGCCCTTGCTGTGCACGAGCGAGAGTCCCGCCGCGACCTGCAGGCCGATGCGCACGCACTCGTCGGTCGACAACGCGCGCTGCTTCAAGACCTTGTCGAGCGTGCGGCCGTCGAGGAACTCCATCGCGATGTAGGAGGTCCCGTGGTCCTGGCCGTACTCGTAGATCGTCGCGATGTTCGGGTGCTGCAGCAGGCTGGTGTGCTTGGCCTCGCGTTCGAAGCGCCGCGACGATTCCGGATCGATTTCGACGTTCGGCCGCAGCACTTTCAGGGCCACGACGCGCCCGAGCTGCGTGTCGGTGGCGCGGAACACCTCGCTCTGCGGCCCTTCGCCGAGTCGGTCGGCCTGCGGGTCGAACTCGAAATGCGAGAATCTCATCGAGAGGGGGGACCGAAAGTGTAGAGGCGCTCGCGCGGCGCGTCGAACCGGCGCAGAATGCATCGACATGACGAGCGCGAAACCGGAGCCCGAACCGACGTCCTTGCGCGCGGCGGTCGCATTCGAGGAAGGCGATTTCCATGCGCTCTCCGAACGTCTGTGCGGTGATGCGCAGTACAACGACCGGCGGCTGCACGCGCGGCGCAAGCTGTTGACGCTGGGCAAGGAACTCGTGGAGCGCGCGCGCGAGCAGGGCCTGGAGCTCGAAGCGCGCACCAGCCTGCACGCGCCGAGCTCGTTCAACGGGATGCGCGTGAGGCGCCTGTGGACCTACGCGTTTCGTGCCAAATCCGAGAAACGCAGGCTCAAGGCCGAGCTGGGCGCCGAGCTCGGCGCGGATCTCGACGCCGCGTATCGCAACGCGTTCCTGTGCATCGCGCTCGAAGCGGAGCACGTCGAAGTTTCGCTGCGCCTGCATCCCGACGGTTGGTACGACGGGCAGAACCTGCTCAATCGGCTCAAGCGCGAGGGGCTCGGTCCGTGGCTCGAGGAGTTGAACGCGCTGCGCGGTTTCTTCCTGCGCATGCACGATTGGAAGGGGGAGTGGCGCTGCGGCGAGCTCGATACGGCGAAGCTCAAGGACTACCTCGGCTACTACAAGCCCGGCGAGCATCGGATGTCGATCGAGCGGCGCTACCCGGCGCCGGCCGGCGCGCGCGGCGCGGTGCTCGACCCGGGCGTGCCCGGGATGCTGATCGACGAGGCGCTGCGGCTGCTGCCGCTTTACCGCTACACCGCCTGGTCGAAGGAGAGCGACTTCCTGTTCGCGCGCTGAGGCGGCTGCCTTAGGCTGGAACGCATGCAAGTCGTCGACCTCGCCGACAAGCTCGCGCGCATCAGCGAGCACTGGCGCCCGAAGATCGTCGCCGAGCTGAACGGCCAGGAAGTCAAGCTCGCCAAGCTCCAGGGCGAGTTCGTCTGGCACACGCACGCCGCCGCCGACGAGCTGTTCCTCGTCGTCACGGGCGAGTTGCGCGTCGACTGGCGCGACGCTGCGGGCGAGCACAGCCTGAAGCTGCGCCCCGGCCAGCTCGTCGTCGTCCCGCGCGGCGTCGAGCACCGCACGGCGGCCGAACTCGAGACCGCCTGCCTGATCTTCGAGCCGGCCGACGTGCTGAACACCGGCGACGTCGTCGACGCGAAGCTGACCGCGCCGCGCGGCGCGCGGATCTGACCGCGCTACTGCCCGATCACGAGGTCGACCGCGTCGCTCGGGTGGATCGAGAAGGCCGGCAGCGCGACGAAGAAGCTCTGGCCGTGCGCGGCGAGCCCGCACAGCGAGGTGTCGAGCGGCAGCGGCAGCGAGGCCGTGCCCGGGGCGCCGGTCCACAGGCCCGACTTGGTCAGGCCCGGCAGCGGTCCGAACACGTTGACGAGCAGCGTGCCCGAGCCGCCGCCGCAGCCGTCGAACAGCGGCAGCGAGAGCACGCCGTTGAAGTCGATGGCGGTCACGACCGGCGCGCCGGGCGCGATGCCGCAGGCGGCGGTCGGGTTGTGGTACACGAGCCCGAAGCCGGCGTTGCCGACGAGCGGCTGGCTGTTCGCGGTCAGGCTGTTCGGCACGTTGCCGGCACCCGTGCGGATCGCGATCGACGGCGCACAGCCGGCCGGGTCGGAGACGAAGATGTCGTCGCGCGCGTTCGTGTCGTTGGCGACGAGGTTCGTCGCGCCCGAGTCGAAGGCCACGAAGCGACCGTCGCCCGAGATCGCCGGCAGGTCGGAGGCCTGGTTCGCCAGCACGCCCGCGCTCGACTTGGACAGGTGCTTGGTCGTCCCGAGCAGCCGATCGCGCACGTAGATGTCGTCGGCCGTGTTCGTGTCGCCGGCGTGCAGGTTGTTTGCGGCGCTGCGGAAGGTGACGTAGCGGCCGTCGGCCGAAATCTCGGGATAGTGACTGTAGAGGTTGGCCTGGCTGCCGTCGTTGGCGAGGCTGACGAGCTCGGTCGTATTCGTCTGGAGGTCGCGCACGAAGATGTCCTGGTGTCCGTTCAGGTCGTTTGCGACGAGGTTGGTCGCCGTGCTCTGGAAGGCGACGTAACGCCCGTCGGCGGAGATGTCGGCTTCCGAGGAGTCGCCGTTCGCCTGCGTTCCCATGCTCGAGATGCTGACGCGCTCGGTCGTGTTGAGCAGGCGCCGCCGCACGAAGATGTCGGACTTGTTGTTCGTGTCACCGCCGATCAAGTTCGTCGCAACGCTTTGGAACGCGACGATCGATCCGTTGCCCGAAACCGACGGATTGTAGGAGTGGCTGGTTCCAGGAAGGCTGCCGGTGCTGACACTGATCTTCTCCGTCAACCCGGCGAAGATGTCGCGCGCGAAGATGTCGGTGAATGCGCCGTTGTCGTTTCCCGTGATCTGGTTCGAATCACTCTCGAATACGACGCACGAGCCGTCGGCGCTGATCTGGGGGCTGAGCGAGTCGCCGAAGGTGCTGGGCGCGCCGGCCGTGCTCTTCACGACGAGTTCGGTCGTGCCGAGCTGTCGATCGCGCACGTAGATGTCCATGTAGCTGTTGACCGGCACGAGGTCGAAGTTCGTCGCGCCGCTCTCGAAGGCCACGAAGCGACCGTCCGCGGAGATGGACGGGAATTTCGAGTCGCCGTTGCCCTCGACTCCCGCGCTCGACACGCTCAGGCGCTCCATGGCCCCGGTGTAGCGGTCGTGCACGAACACGTCCTCGCGGTTGTTCGCGTCGCCGCTCACCAGCCCCGGCGACTTGCTGAAGAAGGCGACGTAGCGGCCGTCATGGGAGAGCGCAGGCCCCTCCGAGTGGCCACCGGTCACCTGGGCGCCGGCGGAGGTCAGGTTGACGCGCGAGACGGTCTGCGCGAGGGCGGGGAGTCCGAGGATCAGGCAGGCAAGCGGAAGGTTCTTCATGAGAGGCGGCCGATGGGCCTCCCTTCCGCATCCGGGCGCCGGCGCGAGCGTTACGCGCCGCTCAGAGGATCTTGAACGTTTCGATCAGCGAGGCCAGCCAGCGCTTCGACGGACCGTTCGAGTCGTCGGTGAAGAGCTGGAAGTGCACCTGGAAACCCGAGAGCAGCGGCTCGTTGGGGATCGGCAGCACGAGCGGCAGCGGGTTCGCGTGGCCGTTCAGCGTGCCCGAACCGAGCACGATGATCGGATTGCCGACGCCGATCGTAATGCCGAGCGTGGTCGGAATCGCGACCTTTCCGAAGCCCGCGGCGAGGATGTACGGACTTCCCGCCGGCCCGGTCAGCGCGAAGGTGGCGTTCGTGCCGATCGCGCCCTGCGGCGGGTACGCGGTGATCGCCGACAGGATCCGCAGCGCCGCCTCGTACACGCGGATCTTGCCGGCGCCGTAGCGCAGGTCCTTGCCCGGCAGGCCGAGATCGAGCGCGGTCTCCTGCAGCGCCTGCGCGACCTGACGCGGCGGCACGCTCGGATTGGCGTCGATCATCAGGCACAGCGCGCCGCCGAGGTGCGGCGTTGCGGCGCTCGTGCCGCCGAAGGACGGGTTGTAGCCGGTCGCGCCGTTGGTCGTCTTGACGTTCACGTAGGCGGCGAGATCGGGCTTGAGCAGGCCCGGCAGCGTGCCGCCGAGGTACGGATAGTCGAAGTACGCGGGGTTCTGCGGGAACGGATAGTTCGGGTTGGTGAACTTCACGTCCTCCCAGGCCGCCGGACCCTGGCCGCTGTCGGTGTACAGCGCATCCGAGCCGAGGAAGATGCCGGCGCAGCCGAGCACCGCCGACACGCCGGACTGCACCTGCTGCGGGTGCGACCAGGGCGCGGGGCAGTTGCCGGGCGTCCCGATGTTGTAGGGGATCGGGTACGAGAAGGTCAGCGCGCCCTGATTGCCGATCGAGTTCGCGTGGATGATGCCGGCCGCGAGCTCGGCATCGGTCGAGGCGCGGAACAGCGGGTAGTTCGGCGTGCTCGGCCACTTCCACGAGTGGCTCGAGGTGATGCAGTCGAAGCCGGCGGCGATCGCGTATTGATAGGCGGCCAGCATGCTGCCTTCGCCGTTCACCAGCGCGGCGGCCCAGGTCGACAGCGGCGCCATGCCGGTGCGCACGCCGTTGTTGAAGGCGCCGTTGCCGCACACGATGCCGGCCGTGTTGGTGCCGTGCTCGCTGAAGATCGGGCTCGGGTTGTTGTCGTTGCTGACGAAATCCCAGCCCCACAGGTCGTCGATCTTGCCGTTGTTGTCGTCGTCAAGGCCGTTGCCCGCGACCTCGCCGGGATTGGTCCAGCGCTGCGGCGCGAGCGCCGGATGCAGGCTCTGCACGCCGTCGTCGATGATCAGGATCCGCGCCTTCAGGCCCTCGACGCCGACCGCCCACAGGGTCGGAGCCTGCAGGGCCGAGATATTCGGCTCGGGCGCGATGAGCGGCGGGCCGCTGGCGACGACCGACAGCTTGTCGATCACGTAGCCCTGGCTCGGCAGTCCGCCGCTGCCGCCCCAGCCGAACGAGATGCGCGTGTCGGGTCCGAGCGTGAGCCCCTGCTGCATCGCGACGAGGCCGAGGTCGAACGTGAGCGTCCGGTACGCGCCCGCGGGCGGCATCGGAGCGAAGGTCTTGTACGTCGTGCCGTCGATCGAGATCGACAGCACGTCCTGCGGGTCGGTCGGCTCGTCGAAGGCGCGGATGTCGAAGCTGAGGATCGCGCTCGTGACGGCGGAGAGATTGAGGTGCAACACCGCGCGAGCGCTGCCCGGACCGGCGCCGTCGAGCGCGAGGTGGTAGGTGCCGTCGCTGGCCGGACCGTGATCGGCGGTCACGTAGGCCTGTCCCTGGCCCGTCAGTTCGCGGTGGAACTCGGCAGGCAACGCGCCGGACTCGAAGGACGTCGCGTAGGGCAACACGCCGATCGAGTACAGGGGCGGCGGGGCGACGTCTTGCACGAGCTCGAGCGGGACGTTCGGATCGTGCGTGACGCGCGCGACGCGCTCGAGCGCGGCGATGCGCGCCAGTGCCGCCGGCGTCGCCTGCACGAGGTGCGCGTTGCAGGTCCACAGCATCTCCGAGTAGGCGATGCGGCCGGCCGCGCGCTCCGTCTCGATCAAAGCATTCAGTTCGGCCTGCGAGCGCAGCGCGAAGCCCTCGAGCCGCGCGCGCGTGAACGACGCGCGCTGGTGCTTGGGGAGTGCTTCGGTCTCCGCGATCAGCTGCTGCATGTCGACGCGCTCGTCGAGCGCGACGATGACCGGCACGAATTCGCCGCTTCCCGCCGTGGCGAGCGCCGCAGCCAGGTCGGGATCGACCTTGGAGGCTGGCGCGGCGCCGAGCGCGGTCTGCAGGAGCAGCGGGATCAGCATGGGGATCAGCGGGAATCCGGTGTCAAGATCGACATTCTAGCCGATCCGACTGATCATTCTTCCCACAGGCGGCGCAGCGCGCGCAGGGCCTCCTGCGCGTCCTTGCCGCCCCGTCCGCGCCAAGCCGAGTACAGCCGGGCGGCCGCTTCGGTCTCGAGCGGGTCGTCCAGGCCCGGCTCGCGCAGGTGTGGAATCGCCTCGCGCCGCATGCGCCACCAGTTCTGCCAGCCGTAACGCGTCTGTCCGGGGCCGATCAACAGGTTGACGACCAGCGCCGTGCGCACCTCGCGATCGGTCTCCTTCGCGATCGCGGCGAGCAGGCGATCCCCGATTTCGGGCGTCGCGAGCTTCCACGTGCCGCGCGCTGCCGCCAGGCGCACGCCGGGATCGGGGGAGTCGAGGCGCTTCAACCAGGAAAGCGGCGTGGTCGGATCGAGCGTGCGCTCGAGCGCGGCGCGCGCCTGCGCGACGGCGGCCGTCCGATCCCGCGCCAGCACCTCGGGGCCGCAGTTCTCGAGCGCGGTTTCGAGCCAGGCGCGCCAGCCCGCTTCCGGAGCCGCGCGCGCGATGTCGAACACGAGCGCCCAGCCCAGGAAGTGCACGAGCAGGTTCTCGCGCAGCGAGTGATCGCGCCCGCCGTCGAGCGCGAGCAGATCGCCCAGCTCGGCGTCCGAAAGGCGCTGCGCGCGCAGCTCCTTCCACGGCCAGAACGCAAAGCCGTCGATCACCCACGCGCCGTCCACGAGCGCGCCGTCGGAGTACAGGCTGGCCAGCCCCTCCTCGAACCACAGCGGCGGCGTGAGCTCGAGTTCGGCCAGCCGCGCGTGCACCAGCTCGTGCGCCGCGGCCGAGGCCTCGGCCTCGCCGAGGTAGATGCCGCCGCGCGAGAACGGCGAGCCGTCGCCGCGCGAGTGGAACGCGCGCACGCGCGCCGGGCCCATGCCCGGCACCTCCAGCAGCGGCTCCTCGCCGTCGACCACGCGCCCGCGCACGCCGCTCTCGAGCTCGACGCCGCCGCTCCACGCGTGCACGGCGACAGACTTCTCGAAGGGCCCCATCTCGCGCTCGATCGCGGCGAAGGCGGGCTCGAGCGCGCGCTCGAAGGCCGCGCCGTCGATGGGCGCCTCGTCCCGCGTCCACAGCGTCCAGCCGTCGAATTGCTGGCGCTGTTTCCACGCGCTGCATCCGCCCGCGAGCAGCGCACAGGCGACGATCATGGCGGCGAGGCGGCGGTGCATGCTCCATTCCTAGCACAGCCGCGGGGCCGCCCAAGGGATTCCAGCCGTCAAGGATCGAGAAAAAAGGGCCGATACGCGCGCCGGAGCCCCACCCGATGGTCCCACCCCAACGGCAATCCCGGACACCGAAGCTGTCGGTCGTGATCCCGACCTACGGACGCGGCGCCAAGTTGGCCGCGCTCGTCGCCAGCCTCGAGCGGCAGACGCTGCCCGCCGACCAGTTCGAGCTGATCGTTGTCGACGACGGTTCGCCCGAGCCCGTGCAGTTGGACGTCGCGGCCCTGCCGTTCGCCTGTCGACTGGAGCGCCAGTCGAACCAGGGCCCGGGGGCGGCGCGCAACACGGCTCTCGAGCACGCGCGCGCGCCGCTCGTCCTGTACCTCAACGACGACGCCATCGCGTCCCCCGAGCTGCTCGCGACGCACTTGCGCACGCACGCGCGCCTGCAGGCGCCGCGCGCCGTGCTCGGGAGCTTCGACTTCACGCCCGCCGCGTTGCAGAGCCCGCTGACACAGGTGCTCTCGCAGACGCGCATGTTGTTCGACTACCCGCTCATGCAGGCCGGGCACGAGTACGGCTGGCTGAACTTCTACACGTGCAACGTGAGCCTGCGCGTCGCCGACGTGCGCGCGGTGGGCGGCTTCGATGCCGCGCACTTCCCCGAGGCGATCATGGACGACACCGAGCTCGGCTACCGCCTCGAGCGGCGCGGGTTGCGCGTCCTCTACCAGCCCGAGGCCGCCTGCCTGCACGATCACGAGCTGCGACCCGATGCGTACCTGAGGCGCGCGATCCGCCTGGGCGTGAACCAGGCGCGCTTCTATCGCGTGCACGGCGATCCGGTGTTGATGCGCGGGAGGCCGGGAGAGGATCTCGACACGACCGTGCTCGAACCGGCGCGCAACTCCATCGTGCTGTTCCAGCCGCACGCGGCCAAGGGGGTCGCGCTGCTCGAGCGGATGGAGCGCGAACTCCACGGGCAGACGATCGAATCTTCGCAGGTCCGGTCCAGCGCCGAATTGCTGGCTCGGCTAGCGTTCGTATACGCGGCGCGCGGTTGGCTGCTCGAGCTGCACGGCCGGGATCCCTTCGACGTGCTCGCGGGCGCGCCGGGCGCCGGCGAGCTGACCTCGCTGATCGTGCTCTCCAAGAACGCGCGCAGCGTGACGGTGCGCTGCATCGAGGCGCTGCGGCGCGCGGCCGACCCGGCGCATCCGCAGGAGATCCTGGTCGTCGACAACGGCTCGACCGACGGCAGCGCGGAATGGCTGGCCGCGCAGCCCGACGTGCAGCTCGTGCGCAACGCGACGAACCTGGGAGCGTGCCGCGCGCGCAACCAGGCGCTGCGCCTCGCCAAGGGAGAGTGGATCGCGTTCCTCGACAACGATGCCTTCGTGCAGCCCGGTTGGCTGAGCCGACTCAAGCGGCACGCTGGTTTCGACGAGCGCGTCGGTCTGGTCGGGCCGCTGTCGGACCGCGCCGCGCATGGGCAGCAGATTTCGTTCCAGCAGACCGCCGGCGAGCCGCTCGATCCGATGGCGCTCGCGCACTCGGTCGACTCCAAGCTGGCGCGCGAGAAGCACGCGCTTTCGCGCGGCGCGACGCTGATGTCCTCCTTCTGCATCCTGGTCCGCCGCGCCGTCGTCGACAAGATCGGCGGCTTCGACGAGCGCTTCTCGCCCTGGGGCTTCGAGGACGACGATTTCACGCTGCGCGCGCGCCTGGCGGGTTTTCGCGCGCGCGTCGCCCACGACGTCTTCGTGCGGCATGAAGCCTACGGCGGTCCGAAGGCCGACTGGCACAGCGAGCTCCTGCGCCGCAACTGGCGGCGTTTCGCGCTGAAGTGGGGGCTCGATGCCGCCTGTCACGGCGACTACGGCGGCCTGAAGGAACTCTTCGCGGCGCAGCCGCCCGCGCAGCGGCTGCACGAGCCTTTCGACGGCTCGCAGGAACTCGACCCGGCGGATCTGGAGCCCGCGCGCGGCGCGGTGCGCGCCGCTTGAGCCGGCTGACCCTGTGCCTGATCGCGCGCGACGAGGAGCAGATGCTCCCCGCCTGCCTGGTCTCCGTGCGCGGCGTGGTCGATCGCATCGTGGCCGCCGACACCGGCAGCACGGATCGCACCAAGGAGTTGCTGCGGGCCGCCGGGGCGGAGGTCTTCGAGTTCGCCTGGTGCGACGACTTCGCCGCCGCGCGCAACGCGGTGCTCGAGCGCGTGCCGAGCGGCTACGTGCTGGTGCTCGACGCCGACGAGCGCCTGGCCGCCGGCGGCGGCAAGCTGCTGCGCGAGCAGGTTCGGCGCGCGAAGCTCGACTGCGGCCTGCTGCCGCTGCACCACGCCAGCGCGCTCGATGCGAGCGAGGCCGAAGTACTGTCCGGCGCCCGCCGGCTGGTCGAGCCGGTGTTGCTGCCGCGCCTGCTGCGGCGCACCGCGGACCTGCGTTGGGAGGGCGTGGTCCACGAGCACGTCGGCGCTTGGGTCGCACGGCCGGGTCGCAAGATCGTCGAGCTCGATGCGCCGATCGTGCACTACGGCGCGGTGCCCGAGTGGCGCGCGGCCCGCGGCAAGCGCGAGCGCAACCTGGCGCTATTGGAGGCGCGCTGCCTCCTCGAACCGAACGACCCGACCCCGCGCGCCTATCTCGTCAACGAGCTGCTGCGCATCGGCGAGCGCGCTCGCGCGCGGACCGAGATCGAGCGCGCGCTCGAACTCGCGCGCGCCGCGCGAGCGGCCGGGGTTCCGCTGGACCCGACGCAGGTGCTGACCCTGCATGCCTACACGTTGCTCACGGGCGGCGAGTTCGACGCGGCCGAGCGCACCTTGGAACTGGCGCGCGAGTGGAACTGCAAGCACCCGAACTTCGACTTCCTGCACGGGGCGCTGCTCGAGCACCGGGCGAGCAGGGTGGGCACCGATCCGGGGCTGTTCGAGCGGGCGGCCGAGTTCCTGGAGCGCGCGCTGGCCGCGCACGGGCGATTGTGGGCCGCGGAAACACTGCCGGGAGCCACGAGCCATGCCGCGGCGCTGCGTCTCGGGCAGGTGCGGCTCGCGCAACGCCGCTACGAGCAGGCCGGTGAGGCCTTCGAGCGCGTGCTCGCCGAGGAGCCGCAGCACGAGCAGGCACGGCTGGGCCGTTGCGAGGCGCTGATCGGCGCCGGCGCCGCCGCGCGCGCTCTTTCCGAACTCGAGCCCCTGCTCGAACAGGCCGGTCCCGACGGCTGGTTGGTCGGAGCCTGGGCCGCGCAGGCGCTTGGGCAGCATTCCGATGCGCGGATCTTCCGTGAAACGGCCGTTCGATTGGCCGCCGCGAAGGCCGGTCGCACGCCGCGCTGGGCGCGCGTGGCGCGCGAGCTGGCGGACAGCGCGGCCGCATAACGCGTACTGATCGAGCAAGCCCACTGAAAAAGTCCTGTCAGGGATTCGAGAGTAAGGACAGACTCTCGCCCGGACGGACGATGGGATGGGTGCCCCGCAGGCGCTACCCCTGAGGTGGGGAGCCGTTGTCGCGGGAAGTGCCGGGAGATGAGACCGGGAAAGGGAGGAACTGCTTGTCAGCGATCGAGATCTTCCGACTGCAGCCAGGAGAGCAGCTCGAGCTGCGCGTCAGCAGCGCGAGCCGCGCCTCGGGATGGCGGCTGCTCGTCAAGCGCCCCTACGAGGGCGCCAGTCCCAATATCGAACTGCAACTGCGCGACGCCGGCGGGTCGGACCGCGGCCGCTCGCGCCTGGCGCTCGAGGACGGCTACCTGGCCATTGCACGCGAGCTGCGCGGTTGGCTGCGCGCGGCCGGAATCGAGGCCGAATTCGACCTCGTTCCGCTGCACGGCCAGGGCCAGGCGCTGAGCGAGAGCTCGAGCACCCCCTGAGACCGGCTATAGTTCTGCGGCCCCGAGCGGGCTCCGCGTGCGTAGCTTCCTGCTGGTCTGTGACTCCCTGGGCGTCGGCGCCCTGCCCGACGCCGGCCGTTACGGCGAGTCGGATTGTCACACGCTCGATCACCTGGTCGCCGCGGCCGGGATGCCCGTGATTCCGAGGCTGATCGAGCTGGGCCTGGGCTGCGTGCCCGGCGTGCGCTCGCTGCCGCGCCCGGACCGGCCGGCCGGCTGCTACGGCCGCATGGCCGAACGCTCGCCCGGCAAGGACACCTCGACCGGGCACTGGGAGATGCTCGGTTGCCCGCTCGAGACCGAGTTCCCCGTCTATGCGCAGGGCTTCCCGCCCGCGATCCTCGATCCGTTCGTCGCGCGCGCGCGCCTGCCGGGCGTGCTGTGCAATGCGCCGGCCTCGGGCACCGAAGTGATCGCGCGCCTGGGCGACGAGCACGTGCGCACGGGCAAGCCGATCGTCTACACGAGCGCCGACAGCGTGTTCCAGGTCGCCGCGCACGAGCAACACTTCGGACTCGAGCGGCTCTACGAGGTCTGCGAGATCGCGCGCGAGATCCTGACGCCCTACGGCGTCGGTCGCGTGATCGCGCGGCCGTTCGTCGGGAAGCCGGGTGCGTACGAGCGCACGTACAACCGTCGCGACTACTCGCTCGTGCCGCCGCGCGAGACCGGGCTCGATCGGCTGGCCGGGGCCGGCGTGCCGGTGGTCGGCGTCGGCAAGATCTCCGACATCTACGCCGGCCGCGGCGTAACCGAGTCGATCCACACCGAGGGCAATCGCGACGGCATGCGCGCGCTGCGCGAGCGCGCGCGCACGCTCGAGCGCGGCCTCTTGTTCGTCAACCTGGTCGACTTCGACATGCTGTACGGGCACCGCCGCGACGCGCCGGGCTACCGCCGCGCGCTCGAGGAGTTCGATCGCGACCTGGTCGAGCTCGAGCGCGAGCTGCGCCCGCACGACGCGGTCTTCGTCAGCGCCGACCACGGCAACGACCCGACCTACACGCGCACCACCGATCACACGCGCGAGTACGTGCCCGTGCTCGCGTTCGGGCCCGGCTGTCGCGCCGGCGTCGACCTCGGGACGCGCGCGAGCTTCGCCGACCTCGGGGCGACCGTCGAGGAGTCGCTCGGGCTCGTTCCGGCCGGGCCGGGCCGCTCGTTCTGGAAGGACGTGCGCCGCACGTGATCGATGCGCGCGCGGTGCTGGCGAAGAAGCGCGTCGGGGGCAAGCTCGAGCGCGCCGAGATCGAAGGCTTCGTGCGCGCGTACGCGCGCGGCGAGTTGGCCGATTACTTCGCCTCCGCGTTCCTGATGGCGGTGTTCGTGCGCGGCATGGATGCGCGCGAAACCGCGGATCTGACGCGCGCGATGCTCGAATCGGGCGAGCGCTGGTGCTTTGCACTCGGTCGTCCGACCGCCGACAAGCACTCCACGGGCGGGGTCGGCGACAAGGTCTCGATCCCGCTGGCGCCGGCCGTCGCCGCCTGCGGCGTCGCGGTGCCGATGGTGTCGGGGCGCGGGCTGGGGCACACCGGAGGCACGCTCGACAAGCTCGAGTCGATCGCCGGCTTCCGCACCGGACTGTCGCGCGCCGAGTTCGAGCGCGGGCTCGTGGACTGCGGGGTCGCGTTCGGCGCGCAGACCGAGGAGCTCGTGCCGGCCGACCGCAAGTTGTACGCGCTGCGCGACGTGACCGGGCTGATCGAGTCGGTGCCGCTGATCGCCTCGTCGATCATGAGCAAGAAGCTCGCCGAGGGGATCGATGCGCTCGTGCTCGACGTCAAGTACGGCTCGGGCGCCTTCCTGCCCGAGCGCGAGCGCGGCGCCGAGCTCGCGCGGGCGATGCTCTCCATCGCCGGCTCCTTCGGCCTGCGCGCGGTCGCGTTCCCGACCTGCATGGGGCGGCCGTTGGGCGACACGGCCGGGCACGCGCTCGAGATCGGAGAGAGCCTGGAGTGCCTGCGCGGCCGCGGACCGGCCGACCTGCGCGAGTTGGTGCTCGTGTTCGGAGCGAGCATGCTCGCGCTGAGCGGGGCCGCCGCGAGCGAGGCGGAGGGCCGCGCGCGCATCGCGCGCGCGCTCGACGACGGCAGCGC
>Ga0194131_10004351_pt1 | contig 21424 bp, 15 predicted proteins | sample TA2KigO120mmetaG_FD_148631 | JGI IMG/M metagenome (GOLD analysis project Ga0194131, IMG submission 148631) | Freshwater microbial communities from Lake Tanganyika, Tanzania - TA2015053 Kigoma Offshore 120m | ecosystem: Environmental > Aquatic > Freshwater > Lake | place: Tanzania: Lake... | reverse complement strand
CCACCGGCGCCGGCACCGCGCGCCGCCCCGGCACGCCACGCCCGGCGCCGCGCCACGTCGAGCGCCTGCAGCACGACCGCCGCTTCCTCCGGGCGGAGCCGCGCCTCGATGCGCACCATGCCGTCGTCGGTGTCCCGCACCCGGACGAAGCGCGCGTGCTCCTCGTCCGCGAGGCTCGGCGGCCCTCCCACTGCCGCGTCGGCGACGACGCGACGGTAGCCACGGCAGATGCGCTCGAGCTGCGACGCGGTCGCGTGCACCGCCATCTCGAGCAGCGTCGCCTCGGTGGCGGCGCTCGCGACGCGGGTGATCGCGCGCACCTTCGAGTAGCTGAGCGCACCGCGGCGAAGCGCATCGTCGACCAGCGGCAGCGTCGCGAGCGCGTGCGCCACGCGGACGCGCTCACGCGCGGCGCCGAGGTCGAGGCCGATCCGCCAGTTGAGCCAGTGGGCACAGGAGAGAGCGCCGTGCGTCGCCCAGCCGCTACCCTCGTCGAAGCGGCGGATGAGCGTCAGCAGCCGGTGATCGGCGGCGTCGATGAGAGACGCCACCTCGGCGATCTCGTCGGCGAGCCGGTCGACCTCGGCGGGCGCGAGGGGCGCGGCGAGACGCTCGAGCGCTGCGGGATGGATGCCGGATGTCGCGATCATGCGATGGCTGTACCACCGCCGTTTCGAGGGGGTCTGCGACGGCGCGTGCGCGGCGATCTCTGGGCGCGAGGGGCGAGGCGGCCCCGCGCGGCGCGCGTGCGCTGGCGGGCTTCGCAGGCGCGCGGCGGGGGCGTCTCGACGGTCCGTTCGCGATGGCCGGGTGGCCCTCGCGGAATCCGTCAAGGACTGCACGCACAAAAAAATCTGGCCGACCCCGAAAGGCCGCGCGGCCAGGTCGTCGATGCCTTGGTGCAGCGCGTGGCGGCCGCACGGCAACCGCACGGCAACCGCGCGGGCCTCGGCGATCGCAACGCGGAATCAGGACGACTTTTCGCGCCGGCTCGAGCACGCTCCGAACCGCTCCCAGGGCGGCCTTCGGTAGCCTCGAGCTTGCGAAATCACCCGTACAAAGGCCCGAAGCCCCTGTACCTTCAAATCGGATGCACCGTAGGCGCCAAGCGAAGGCAGCGACTAGAGATTCTTCCCATCCACCATCATCGGCTTCATCCGGGCGGTATCCGTGCCATCCAGGCACGCGAGGTTGACCACCGCACCCACCACCGCACCTTTGTCTTTCAGGTAGGTGAAGGTGCTGATGCCGCAAGTTTTGCAGAAGAAGTGATCGGAAATTTCCTTGCTGCCATAGCGCGTCATCTCATCCCGGCCCTTGAGCAATTGGAAATTTGTGATTGGTTCCATCTGGAAGATGGTTGCGCGGCGGGTGCAGTAGCTGCAATCGCACTGCATGGGCAGGTTCAATTCCGAATCCAGCTCAAACTGCACTGCGCCGCAGTGGCAATGGCCGTGATACTTTTTCATGCCTTCCCCCATCTTCGAATGGATGTGGTCGCCATCCCGTGGGCTGGCCGCCCGGCGCTCGATAGCCATCCGAGCATCCTGTCGCCATCCGAGCGTCCATCCGACCGTGTGCCGCGCGCCATCGCGACGTCTGTGCCGGCACGCCCGGGCCCGCCGGCAACGGATCGGGGAAGACGATCGAGGCTTGCCCATGGCAGGCCGACCGCGTAACCCGGCGCGATGCACGCCTTGACCCGCACTCTCGCCACGGTCGCAGCGCTGCTCGTGCTCGCGTCGTCCGTCCGCGCGGCCACGCCCGCACAGCGCTGCGAAGCCGGCGTTGCGAACGCGCTCGCGGGCTGTGCGTCGCGCGTCAGCGCGCTCACGCGCCGCTGCTACGCCAGCACCGGGGCCGCGTGCCTGCCGGGCGACGCGGGCGTCGCGCGCGCCGTCGCCGGGCTCGAGCGCACGATCGGCGAGCGCTGCGCGCCCGACGCGACCGCGCAGGCGGCGGGCTACGGCGCCGTCGTCACGACCGCGGCGCTGATCGACCGGGCTCGAGAGGCGTGCCTCGGCGAGGCGGCGACGATCGCGGCGCGGACGTTCGGCGGTCCGCAGGCGGCGCTGCTCGACGGCGCCGCTCCGGCCGATGCGTCGTGCCTCGACGCGGCCTTCGCCGAGAGCGGCAAGCTGCTGCTGTCGGCGTACCGCGTGCAGGGCTCGTGCATCCGCAAGGCGCACGCGGGTGGCATCTGCAACCCGGCGCTGGTCGCGAACAAGGTCGCTGCCCTCGAGCAGAAGGCGGCGGCGCGGATCGCGGTGCAGTGCACGTCGCTCGATGCCATCCTGAAGGTGTCGCCGCAGCAGCACGCGGCCCGCGCGACCGCGCAGTCGAAGTGCCTGACGGCGACCGCGCATGGCGACGCGGGTCCGCTCGAGCTGCGCTGCGGGCCGCGCGCCGACGCGCCCGTGCCGGCGCGCGGGCAGTGGGTGAAGGTCACGCTCGACGAAACGACCTGGGGGTCGCGCTGCGGCGACGGCAGCGCGTACGCGTTCTGGCTCCGTCTCGCCCCCGCCGGAGCGCCACTCTCGCGCGTCGTGACCGACCTGCAGGGCGGCGGCGTGTGCCTCTTCGAGAACGACTGCAGCTCGGCCAACCCGAACCTGTTCCGCGCCGAGGAGGGGCAGCCGGGCGGCGGCTATCTGTCCACGAACGCAGGCGTCAATCCGTTCCACGACTGGACCATGGTCTTCATGCCGTACTGCACGCAGGACCTGCACATCGGCGGCGGCGTCACGCAGGCGTTTTCGTCGATCACCGTGCACCGCTACGGCGCGAACAACACGCGCGCAGCCCTGCGCTACGTGCGCGACGTGCTCTGGGCCGCGACCGAGGCGGAGGATCCTGACGGCTGGCACCCCGACCGGCTGCGCGTGATGTACGCCGGCGAGAGCGCCGGTGGCTACGGCGTGATGTACAACTACCACGACGTGCTCGACGAGCTGCGGTGGGCGAACACCACCGCGGTGCCCGATTCGGGCCTTGCGCTGGGCCCCGGGCTCGCCGTGCTGGCCGCGCTCAACGGACCCGTGACCGGCTGGAACATGTTCCGGACGCTGCCGCCCTACTGCACCGCGGGCGACTGCGCGTCCGGGCCGGTGATCGAGGCCGCGACGTCGGACCGGCTTCTGGGCACGCCATGGCAGCGGATCCTCAACGTCTCGAACCAGGTCGACTCCGTGCAGAGCAGCACGACGTTCTTCTCCAGCCTGAGCGCGTGGATCAACGAGGTTCGCGCGACGTACTGCGACGAGCGCGGCCGGAACGGCGTCCACTGGTTCCTCCCCGCCAGCACGAGCTCCATCCACACGATGCTGCGCAGCGACACGCTGTTCTCGACGCTCGCGGCGCAGGGCGTGGCCGTGCGCGACTACGTGTCGGGCGTGATGAGCGATCCGACGACGGCGCGCGATCGCGTCGACGAGGGTAGCCTCGTCGTGACGCGTCCGGGGGTGAATCCGTTCCCTTGTGCGCTGCCGGAGCCCTGATCGCCGCCGGAGGGGCGCGAGCGCTGGCACGGGCTGGAGCTGCGCTCGCGTTCGGCGCAGGCGGCGGCCGCGCGTCGATGCTAGGGGACGCCCCATGTCTGTCCGCGACGGAGCGTGGGCGTGGCTGACGCTCCGGACGGCGTGATGCGCCGCCTGCGGGCGCTCGCGCTGCCGCTCGTCGTCTACGCGGCCGCGGCCGCCTGGTTCACGTGGCCGCTCGTGTCCGTCGGGACCGATCACGTCGTCGTATCGCCGGTCCTGCTCAACGACGTGTATCTCGTCCTGTGGCTGCTGAGCTGGGTTGGCCGGGCCCTGCTGCACGACCCGTTGAACCTGTTCGACGGCAATGCGCTGCACCCCACGCCGCGCGTGATCGCGGCCTCGGAGCACCTGCTGGGCGACGCGCCACTCTTCCTGCCGGTGTGGCTCGCGACGGACAACGCCGTCCTGGCGCTGAACGTCCTGATCTTCGCGAGCTTCCTGCTGTCGGCGCTGTCGATGCACTTCCTGGCGTGGCGCTGGACCGGTAGCCCGGCGGCGGCGTGGGTTGCGGGCGCGGCGTTCGCGTTCGCGCCGTGGCGCCTGGAGGCCGGCCGGCCGCACCTGCTGCAGGTGCAGTACCTGCCTCTGATCGCCTGGGGCCTCGACCGTGTGGTGCAGGGCGCCGGGCCGCGTGTCGCCGTGCTCACCGCGATCATGCTCGCGTGGCAGGTGCTGTGCTCCTACTATCTCGGCTACGCGGCGTACCTGCTCGCAGGCGTGTTCGTGCTCGCGTGGCTCGCGGTCGGCGAGGGCCGCGACGACGTTGCGCGCTGGCGCGACCTGGCGATCGCGCTGCTGCTGCCGCTGGTCGTGATCGTGCCGCTGTCGCTGCCTTACCTGATCGCGCGCCGGAGCGGCGGGCTGGTCACCGACCCGACCGGAGCGCTGCTGCACCTGTGGTCGGAAGCGGGGCGCCCGGAGACGGTGGTCGCGACGTTCTGCGGCTGGGGCGCGACGGTGCTCGCGGGCTGCGGCGGCGCCGCGGCGCTCGCGCGCTGGCGCGTGGAGCACCGGCAGCGCGTCCGGTTCGTTTTCCTGTTCGCGACGTTCGCGCTGGCGATCGCGCTCGCCGCCGGACCAGGGGGCTTCGCCGGTGGCCGGGTGTCGCCGTACACGTGGCTTTCGGCATTGGTGCCCGGATTCGGCAGCCTGCGCTCGCCCATCCGCTTCGGCATCCTCGCCGGCCTCGCGGCGAGCGTTCTTGCCGCCTTCACGCTGGCGCTCGTGGAGCGGTGCCTGCCGCCGCGCACGGCGCAGCGCGCGCGCTGGCCCCTGGCGGTGATCGCGGTCGCTGCCGTGGTCGGGTGGGCCGTCGTCACGCCGCCGCCCCAGCACGTCGCGCAGCGTGTTCCGCTACGGGCCGACCTGTCGGCGGCGCACCGCTGGCTCGCGCAGCACGGCCAGGGCGGGCCGCTGCTCGAACTCCCGTTCGATCGGGCGCTCGGCGTTGCGCAGGCCAGGGCGATGTTCGTCAGCACGTACCACTGGCTGCCGCTGCTGAACGGCTACACCGGCTACGTTCCTTCGGCGAGCGCCTTCCTCCTCGCGCACGCGCAGCAGCTGCCGTCGCCCGGGTCCCTGCAGCTTCTCGTCGATTGCACCGGCCTGCGCTGGATCCTCGTCCACTTCGCGACCGGCGTGCGTCGCGACGCCTGGCGACGCACGCCCGGTGTGCGTCTCGTGCAGTCGTTCCCGCCCGATTCGGAGCGCAACCAGTGGGACGACCTCTACGAGGTGACGACCCCCCGCGCCGGGGCGTGTCCCGGGCTGTTCGTCGCGAACACAACCGCCGCGGGCCACGCGATCGCGACCGTGAACGAACCGCGAGGTACGCTCGAGGCTCGCGTGCCGCCGGTCGTATCTCCCTTCCGCGAGAGCCGCCTTGCGCTCTCGCTGGTGAACGATGGGGACACGACGTGGCCGGCGACGGCGACCGATCCGCGCCGGCGCTTCACGGTGGCGTACTCGTGGGAGCCCGCCGCGGGCGCCGCGGCCGCGGCGTGGGAGCGGATCCTGCTGCCGGGCGACGTCGGACCGGGTGAACGGATCGATCTGACGGCGTGGCTCTGGCCGCCGGCACCGGGCGAGTATCGGCTGCGCGTACGGGCGGGGCAGGGCGACGACCCCGCCGCACCCCTCGTCTGGGAGGCCCCGGTGCGCGTGGGGACGCCGCGATGAGCGTGCGGGGAGCTCGGGTGGCCGCGGGCTGCCGAGCCCGTGGCGGCCGAGGCGCTTCCGGGCGAGCGACGCCGGCGGCGTCGTTCGCTCAGAAGTAGCCGGCCATCAGCCGATCGACCCACTCCGGCACGCGGGCGTTCGGCGCTGTGTCGAACACCGGGAAGTACGGCTTCAGGTCGAGGATCGGGGTGCCGTCGATCGCGTCGAGACCCGTCACCGTGAGGCCGTCCTCGGTCACGCGCACGATCGGGCAGACGGTGACGCCGATCGGGTTCGGGCGGTCCTTGGCGCGCTGCGCGAAGATGCCGAGCTCCGGCATGTCGGCGAGCCCGCGCGGACGCCGGACCAGGTGGCGCTCGGGCTCGAAGCGCGCGCCGTGCAGCAGAGCGACCACCAGCACGTGCGAGAACTCTCCGAGCCCGCGCAGCCCGGGGCGCAGCCCGGGCTCGACGACGATCTGCGACTCGATCGTCCCCCAGCCCTCGTCCACCGGATCCTTGACCGGCGACCGGACGGTCCCGATCGGCCGCAGCACGTGCTCGTCTTCCGCCATGGCGTCCTCCTCGACAGCACGACGTCGTATCATCTCCGCGCGCCACTGCCGCACGCGTTCCGGCGTCGTGGAATCGTCGCGCGGCCCGACGTCACGTCCGACGGCGTCAGGCCCGGCGCCGGCCGGCGTCGGCGGCGAGCCGCTCGAGGACGTCGTCGAGGTCGTCGAAGCGGTCGAGCGCGGGGACGTCGGCGGGCAGCGCGCCGGGGCGCGGCAGCGCGAGCGGGTTCGCCCACACCGCGTGCAGTCCCGCGCCGCGCGCGGCCAGCACGTCGTGCTCGGGGTGATCGCCCACGTGTACGGCTTCGTCCGCCGCCACGCCCGCGTCGGAGAGCGCGCGCTCGAACATCGCCGGATGCGGCTTCGCGCGCCCGACGGTCTCGGCCGACAGCACGACGTCGAACAGCCGTCCCGCGCCGATGCGCTTGAGGTCGGCGTTGCCGTTCGACAGGGCCGCGAGCGTGTAGCGCCGGTGCGCGCGCTCGAGCGCCGCGAGCACGCCGGGGAAGAGCTCGACCTGGTTGCGCAGGTGCAGGAAGACGTCCATCGCCTCGGTCGCGGTGCGCGTCGCAGTGGGCTCGTCGCGGCCCGACGCGAGCAGCATCTCGCGCATCGCGTCCCGGCGAAGCGACGTGAGATCGTGCACGTAGTCGGGGCGTGCGCGCAGCAGCTGGGTGCGCTTCTCGCGCACCCACGCGGCGTCGAAGCAGATCGCGAGGTCGGGGACCCGCGCGACCAGCCAGTCCCACGTTTCGCGTTCGGCGCGGACGAGCACCGGCTCGACGTGCCAGAGCGTGTTGTCGAGGTCGAAGCAGACGAGGCGGAGCGTACCCATGGCGCGACTTCCATTCGTGCACGTGCACGGCGCTCGCGCCAGGGCATCCTGGCCCGCAGAGCCTGCAGCGCCCGCTGTGCGGGCATCGAGCCGTGCGCGCCGCCGGTCGAGAGCCGCCGCGCTGGACCATCCGGTATTGCCCGCGCCGTGCGCGCGGCGTACCTCTGGTGGTTCGCGATGGACCGTGCAACGGTCCACCGCGAACGCACGACGCCCAACCCCACCATCGTCACGGAGATTCCATGTCCGACGCTCCTTCCCGCTTCGAACGACTGAAGTCCGAGTTGCGCGCCGCGCCGCGCTCGTGGCTCGTGACCGGCGGCGCCGGCTTCATCGGCAGCCACCTGCTCGAGGAGCTGCTGGGCCTCGGCCAGACCGTACGCGTGCTCGACAACCTCGCGACCGGCAAGCGCGCCAACGTCGACGCCGTGCTCGCCGCGGCCGGTCCCGACGCCGCCAGGCGCTGCACGTTCGTCGAGGGCGACATCGCCGACGCCGCGACCGCGGCGCGCGCCTGCGCGGGTGTCGACTACGTGCTGCACCAGGCCGCGCTGGGCTCCGTGCCGCGCTCGATCGCCGATCCGCGCGCCAGCCACCGCGCGAACGTCGACGGCTTCCTCGAGATGCTGATCGCGGCGCGCGACGCCGGTGTGAAGCGCTTCGTCTACGCATCGAGCTCGAGCGTCTACGGCGACGAGCCCAACCTGCCCAAGGTCGAGTCGCGCGTCGGCCGCGTGCTGTCGCCGTACGCCGGGACCAAGGCCGTGAACGAGCTGTACGCGGGCTTCTTCCAGCTGACGTACGGCCTCGAGTGCGTCGGGCTGCGCTACTTCAACGTGTTCGGGCCGCGCCAGGACCCGGATGGGCCGTACGCCGCGGTGATGCCGAAGTGGGTGAAGGCTCTGCTGCGTGGCGAGCCCTGCACGATCAACGGCGACGGCGAGACCAGCCGCGACTTCTGCTTCGTCAAGAACGCCGTGCAGGCGAACCTGCTGTCGGCGGTGGCGCCCGCGACCTCGACCGATACCGCGTACAACGTCGCCTTCGGCGAGCGCACGACGCTCACCGACCTGTTCGCGATGCTGCGCGACGGGCTCGCCGTGGAGCGTCCCGAGCTCGCGTCGGCGCAGCCGGCGTTCGCCGACTTCCGTCCGGGGGACGTGCGCCACTCGCTCGCCGACATCGCGAAGGCCCGCGAGCTGCTCGGCTACGCGCCGACGCACGACGTCAAGAAGGGAATCGGCGAGGCGCTCGCCTGGTACGCCGCGCAGTACGGCGGCTGACGACCGCGGTGCGGGCCTCGCGCGCCGACCCCGCCGCGGAGCCCGCTTGTTTCCCGCGCGAGGGTCGTGGTAGGCCCCGTGCATCTCGAGGGCATTCTCGGACAGGAGGTCATCGTGATGCGGACGCCAGCCCTGGCCTGCGTGATCGTGCTGCTCGCGGCGAGCGCGGTGCCGGCCGCGACGTTTCAGGTCGACGACACCGGCGACGCCGTCGACCTGACCCCGGGCGACGGAATCTGCGCGACCGCCGGCGCCGCATGCACGCTGCGCGCCGCGGTTCAGGAGGCGAACGCGCTCGCCGGTGACGACCGCATCCGCGTTCCGGCCGGCACATACGCGCTCACGATCGCCGGCGCCTTCGAGAACGCCGGCGCGACCGGCGACCTCGACCTGACGGGCCGCCTGCGCATCGTCGGACAGGGGCCGGAGGCGACGATCGTCGACGCGGGCGGCCTCGATCGAGTCATCGACGTTCGTCCTGGTGCGCGCGTCACGCTGGTGCGCCTCGCGGTGCGCGGTGGCAAGGCGAGCAATACCGAGGTCGGCGGCGGGATTCACACCGATACGAGCTCGCGTCTGGTGCTGGAGCGCGTGCTGGTCGAATCGAACGAGGCGCTGGTCGGGGGCGGCATCGGCGCGGGCGGCCGCGTCAAGATCACGGCGTCGACGGTGCGCGACAACTTCGCCGAGGCCGGCGGCGGTCTCCTGACCACGACCGATGCGACGATCCGAAAGAGCACGTTCGACGGCAACGTCGCCGACGGCATTCTCGAGATCTTCGGCCACGACATCGCCGCGACTGGCCCGGCCACGGTGACGATCGTCAACAGCACGATCACCGGCCAGATCCAGACGTCGTCGATCTGCAGGTCGGAGCCGGTGCAATCGACGGTGGGAGCGGACTTCGTGCTGTCGAACGTCACGGTGAACGACGTGTCGAACATCGTGCGGACGCTCGACTCCTGCACGCCGGGCGAGGGCGAGGGCACGTTCACGCTGCGCAACTCGATCGTCCAGCAGTGCAACGCGACGCTGATCTCCCAGGGCTACAACTTCGTGCAACCCGAAGGCTGCGGCATCCTCGGCGACCTCACCGGCGTCGTCGTCGGCGACGACCCGCTGCTCGGCTCGCTGCTCGACAACGGCGGCCCGACGCAGACACTGCTGCCCGTCGCCGTGAGCCAGGCCGTCGATGGCGGCAACCCGGCGACGCCGGGCAGCGGTGGCTTCGCATGCGAGCCGTTCGACCAGCGCGGCGTGGCGCGTTTCCTCGGGGCCGGCTGCGACATGGGGGCGGTCGAGGGGCACTGACCCGGCGAATCGAAGGTGCGCCCGGCGGGCTCGGGACGCAACGCGCGGGCGAGCTACTTCAACCCTTCCTCGAGCACGCCCAGGTCGACCAGACGCTCGATCCGGTCGGCGTCGTGCGCGACGAAGACCTCCACTTCGGGGTTCAGCTCGGCGAAGGTGATCAGCGCGCGCAGCTGGTCGGCGACCGCGGCCGCGTCCTCGTGCAGGAAGTACTCCGAGACCAGGCGGGGCCGCGTCCGGGCCGTCTGGAGGTTGCGGAAGCTCCAGGCAAGGTCACCGGCGTACAGCAGCTCCCGCCCGTCGGCGGTGCGGACGTAGAACAGCAGGTGCCCTGGCGTGTGGCCCGGGGTCTCGATCGCCACGACGCCGGGCGCGACCTGCGCGAGGCGCTCGAAGTCGAGGATGCGCTTCAGGTCGTCGAAGCTCTCGACGTCGAAGGCGAGCGTGGCCGCATCGCCGTTCTCGATGTCGCCCTTGCGCCGCAGGCCGGATCGCTGCTCGGGCGTCACCGCGGTGCGGGCGAGCAGCGCGCGCGGATCGGGCGCGTCCACGAGCCCGCCGAGATGATCGCGGTGCACGTGGCTGATGAGGATCGTCTGCGCGGTCGCGAGTGCGGCCTGCATGCGCGCGAACTGCTCGGCGTCGAACGGCGCCTCGTCGCCGAGGACCTCGCGCTGCGTTGCGGCGCCGAAGGGCGCGTCGATCACGACGTGGCCGTCCGGGTACACGAGCTGCAGTGTGACGAAGACTCGCGTCTCGGCCGCGAATCCGCCCCAGGCGGTGCTGATCCAGGCGGGCGTCTCGGTCTGGCCGACGACGCCGACGCGGACCTCGAACGGGCCCGTGCCGGTCGCGGTCCGGCGCAGCTCGTCGAGCGCGCCGGGCTGGGCGAGCCAGAAGCTCGAGGTCGCCGGTACGGGCACCGAGCTGCCGAGCCACCACAGAGCGACGGCGGCCACCACGACGAGGACCGCCAGCGTGCGGCGCACGATCACCATCGCGGAGAGATGGTCCAGCGCGCGGCCGCGGTCAATCCGGCGGCCTCAGGCGGGCGGCCGCTTCGGCGACCGGCGCGGCGCTCGCGTGACGCCGCGGCAACGGCAGGGTCGCTGGCGTCGGGCCGCTTGCCGCGGCTCGCGATCTGCGGCAGCACGCCCGCGGGGGTGCTGCATGGCGACGCGCGTTCTTTTCATCCGTCACGGTGCGACGGTGCTGTCTGCGGAGGACCGCTTCGCCGGCGCGACGGACGTCGAGCTGTCCGACGAGGGGCGCCGGCAGGCGCGTGCGCTGGGCGAGCGCCTCGCGAGCGAGGTGATCGGCGCGGTCTACGCGAGCCCGATGCACCGGACGATCGAGACGGCGCGCCTGGTCACCGCCGCGCACGGCCTCGAGCCGAGCACCGATCCGGGGCTGCGCGAGATCGACCACGGCCGCTGGGAGGGTCTCACGCGCAAGGAGGTCGAGGAGCGCTTCGCCGACGAGTACGCGGCGTGGGAGATCGACCCCTTCCTGTCGGCGCCGCAGGGCGGCGAGGCCGGCGTCGCGGTGATGGCCCGCGCGCTGCCGGTGGTCCGCGCGATCGTCGAGCGTCACGCCGGCTCGACGGTCGTCGTGGTGTCGCACAAGGCGACGATCCGGCTCGTGCTCGCGACGCTGCTCGGCATCGACGCGCGCGGCTACCGCGACCGCCTCGACCAGGCGCCGGCGTGCCTGAACGTCGTGGACTTCAAGGACCCGGTGCGCGCGCGACTCATGCTCTACAACGACACCTCGCACTACGCGGAGCAGCCGCGGCCGGCCGGACCGCACCTGTCGCCGTGGTGGGACGCGGTCTGAGAGGGGGAGCACGATCTGCGAACGCCCGAAGGAGGCGGGCCAAGGGCCCGCCTGAAGGCGGGGTGAAGCCTGCGAATTCACTTCGCGGTCGAGGGGAGGGCCGCGGTGGAGCGGGAGGACTGGGCCGACGAGCCAGGCCGAGCGGTCAGACCAGGACCGGCGACGGGAACGCGCGCTCGACCAGCTCGCGGCAGAAGGCGAGGTCGACCTTCGGCACGTAGTACGGCGACACGAAGCCGCCGTCGAAGCGCTTGAACGGCACGAGCCAGCGCTCGGTCCACTCCCGCTCCTGCGCGGTCATGTACGGCGCCTGCACGTCCGGGTGGATGTTGTGCCAGCGCACGACCCACGCGACGTGCTCGGGGACGAGCCCGGCGATGCGCGAGTGCAGGAACTCGCCGTGCCCGAACTGGAAGACCGCGCGGGCGAGCCCCGCCCCGGGCTCGCCGTCCGCGATCCGCTTCGTCGTCCCGACCACGTTCTCCGGCGCTTCGTGCGCCAGCAGCAGCACCTTGCCGAGGTCGTGGATCAGCGCGAGCAGCAGCATGTCCGGGTCGTCGACGCCGTTCGCCTGCATCGCGGCGAACGCCTGCTGCGCGTGCACGAACTGGCTGCCGCAGAACAGGCGCCGGTCGCTCGGGTCGATGCACAGCGCGAGGCGCTCCATCAGGTCCCACATGCGGACCTGGCCAAAGACCGCGCTCTCGTAGCGCGTCTTCAAGGTGCGCACGTCGTCCGCGGTCTGTCGTGCGCGCGCCTCGTCGATGCGCGACGCCTCCCGCCGGAAGGAGTCCATCCCACCCGGAACGTCGAGCGGCCAGGCGAGCGCGTGTAGCTTGACGTCGCGGATCTCGGTGCGGAACCGGTAGCCGAGGGCCACGCCCGCGGCGCCGCTCGCGAGCGTCGCGGCACCGCCGAGGAGCAGGGCACGGCGCGACGCACCGCGCGCGCCGTCCGTCGTGCGCTCGTGGAACGCTGCGTCCGCCACGCGTCCGTCCGGCGCGGCGGCAGCGTCGTCGTGCGAAGGCGCGGCCGAGCGGGCGGATGCATCGAGGCGAGGCATGGGCGTTCTCTCCGGCGTGCGCGATCGTCGCGCGACGCGTGCCGGACCTTCGCCTCGCGGCGATCGCGAGGCCACCGGCTGCGGATCGCGGGTCCGCCAGACGAGGATCTCGCCGCCGCGCAGCGTGCCGTCGAAGCGCCCGACCAGCTCGAAGTCGCGGTCGAGCGCGCGCGCAACGTCGGCCCGCGCGCTCCGCAGGTGCACGGGAAAGGAGTGCACGAAGCAGGTGCGCGCGGCGCCCGCCCGCCCGCACGCGGTCGAGCTCCTCCGCCGTGCCGACCCGCGTCCACGGGAGCCGCCAGGCGTCGCGGCAGACCGGGGTCGCGGGACCGGAGGTCGTGAACGCGTCGTCCGGCTGTCGCAGCCGCTCGACCAGCGCCACGGCCTCCGCGTAGCGCTGCTTCGGGCCGTACGCGCCGGGAAGGCCCAGGGCCACGGCGCCGACGAGGGCGGCGACCGCCGCCGTCGTCGCGCGTCCGACCTGCGCCGGATCGTGCGTCACGCGTCGCGCGACCGCCGTGCCCAGGGCTGCCGCGCCGGCCGCGGTGACGAGTGCGGCGAGGCCGCCCGCGAAGAAGAAGAAGCGCGGCCAGAGGTGGTGCCCCGAGCCGACCACCACCACGAGCCCGACCGCGACCGGGGCGAGCAGCAGCTCGAGCAGCACCGGCGCGCGACGCGCGACCGACACCACGCCCGCGACGCCGCAGACCAGCGCGCCCAGCGCCAGCCCCGGCCGCGGGAACGACGCGAGGACGCGCGCCGCGGTTTCGCGCACCGCCCAGCCGGTGCTCGACCACTGCGGCACCGTACCGCTGCGGCCCTCGACCGCGGTGACGGCGAACAGGTCGCCGATCATCGGCGCGTAGACCGCCGCGGTGACGACGGCCGTGACGGTCAGTCCGAGCAGCGGCTCCCGCAGACGGCCGATGAGCGCACCGGCACGCGTCGGACCCGGCAGTCGCCGGCGCAGGACGAGCAGCGCGTGGCCGACGACGACGAACAGCATCGTCGGGTGGATCCAGGCGCCGAGCGCGAGCGTCACGCCCCACGCGGCCCACGTCGTTCTCCGGTCGCTCGCCAGCGCGCGCAGCAGGAGCAAGCTCGACACCATGGTGAAGAACAGCAGCGCCATGTAGCCGCGCGCGTTCTGGCTGAACCAGACGTGCACGTCGGAGACCGTCAGCAGGGCGGCGGCGGCGAGACCCTCGCGGCGCGACAGCAGCTCGCGACCCAGAGCGTACGTCGCGGCGATCCCGAGCACGCCGAACACCAGCGCGGGCGTGCGGAGCGCCGCCGTCGAGTCGCCCAGCAGGACGATCGAGACGCGCGCGAGCAGCGAGTAGAGCACGTGCTGATTCTGCGACGGGTAGCTCGTCGCCAGCTCCGCGAGGTCGAGCCGCGACACCAGCACGTGGGTCAGGATCTCGTCGAGCCACGCCTCGTCGCCGAGCCGGTGCAGACGCAGCACGGCCGCAACGATCAGCAGGACACCGAGCAGGACGCCGAGCAGGAGGGCGGATCGCCGTGGCGACATCGCGCTCTCCTACTCGATCGCACGCCGGCGAGCGACGCGCGCGTGCGACGGCGGATGGCGGGCGGGACGGGCCGCGACGTGCGCAGCCCGTCCCGCGTCCGATCAGCCGTCCGAGGAGCAGCCCGCGCCGCCCGCGACGCAGACGCCCGGGCACTCGACGAGGCCGCCCAGCGGATCGCACGAGCCGCGCGGGTCGTTCGCGCAGCAGCCGGCGTCGGGGCACGAGACGCCGATCACGCCGCCGCAGCCCTGCACCGTCTGCTCGCCGCCCGGCGCGATCGCGTAGCAGGCGCACTCCTCGCTCTCGTAGTCGAACGGCAGGCAGGTGCCGCGTGCGGTCGCGTCGCCGACCGCGAACGCGCAGTCGCCGCCGCACTGTCCGGTCGCACCGCCGCCGCAGCCGATGCACGACGGATCGGGATCCACGACCTGGCAGCCGCATCCGTTTCCGATCCGGACGACGGCGAGGTCGATCACCTCGCCGGCGACGTCCTGGCACGCGCCCAGCGTCGCGACGAAGCATTCCGCACCCACGTTGCATCCGCCCGCGGTCGTCCCGGCGGCGGTCGTGGCCGAGGTGCCGTCGAGCGACACGATGATCGACGGCGGATCCGACGTGCGGCCGATGATCACGATCTCGGGATCGGAGGTCGGCGTCGCGGGCAGGCCGTCGACCGGCAGGAAGAAGCTCGCCTGTAGCGTGATGTCGTCGGAGATCAGCGACCAGCCGGTCTCGGCACACTCGCTCGCGGTGGCCGTGCACGCGCTCGCACCCGAGCACGAGAAGCGGAACTCGCTGGTCGGGTCGGACAGCGTGCCCGTCGAGTCCGCGCGCTGCGTGCAGTAGACGAAGGACGGCGGGCTGCCGTCGGGCTGGTAGACGTTGCCGGTGACGCTCAGGAAGCGATCGACGACCAGGCCTTCGGCGCTGATCGACGGCTCGAGGCTGTACGAGATCGACCAGCGTTCCGGGCCGACGTCCTTGGTGACGAGGAAGTTGTAGCGGTCGAGCGTCAGCGTGGCGCCGCGGCTCGTCGTCCCGCCGGCCCAGGCGGTGCGCGGCTCGAGGAACTCCGCGTCACGCTGCTTCACCACCCACGTGCGGAAGCCGGAGTAGGCGCCCCTGGCCCACGCGGCGAGCCGCTCGGCGAGCCCGCGCTCGACGGCCGGCGCGCGCGGCGGCGACCAGCCGGCCCGCGCGAGCGCGTCGTGCGAAGCGTCGCTCGCGGGGAAGAGGAACGCACCGATGCCGTCCGGCGGCAGGAAGAAGCGCGCCGGCACGGACACGTCGTCCGCGATCGGCGTCCAGGCGTCGCGGGCGCAGGCCTCGGCATTCGTGGTGCAGGCGTCGCTGCCGCTGCACGAGAGGCGGAAGAAGCTGTCGGGATCGGTCAGCGTGCCGTCGGAGTCGCTGCGTACGAGGCACGTCACGAAGCTCGCAGGCCCGCCGTCGGCCCGGAAGATGTTTCCGGTCACGTTGATGATGTCGTCAGGATCGTTGCCGTAGAGGTCGACGTTGATCGTCCAGCGCTCGTTGCCGAGATCCTTGTTGATGAGGAAGCTCCGCCCGTCGGGCGAGAGCGTCGAGCCCGCGGGCGCCTGCGCGCGCGCGGCCTGCGCGCCGAGCAGCGCGACGATGGCGAGCGTCGCGATGCGAATGAAGCGACCGGTGAGGTGTGCGCTCATCCTGTTCTCCGCGTCATCGGGGCCGCGGTGCGAGCTCGCGAATCGATCCGCTGCCTGCTTCCGCACCATGGTCCTTGGTCGTTCACGCCAGAAGAGCAGCGCCGGCGCCGTGAAGCAACCGTCGCCGCCGCGCAGCGCACGCGCGTTGCGCTTCGCGAGAGCAGCGGCCGACGGGCTACGTCTCGCGAGAGCAGCGGCCGACGGGCTAGCGCTCGCTCGCGACGTCGAAGTAGCGCTGGTAGCGCTGCGCGCGCTCGCGCCAGTAGCCCGCGTCGAGGCCGGTGTCGGCGAAGTCGTAGTGATGCAGGCCGTGCTTGCCCTGCGGGTTCGCCGCGATGAACGTACCCATGCGCGCTTCGGCCTCGCGCGTCAGCTCGAGACCGAGACGCCCGTAGATGCTGCGCACCGTCGTCAGCGGGTCGGCGAGGAAGTCACGGAACTGGACGTCGATCACGCGTGCCGCGGGCACGGCTCCGCTGTCGCGAGCCGCGACCGAGCGGTCGAGCCCGTCCATCAGGTACTCGGCGAACTCCTGTCCGCCCTCGGAGATCGAGGCCTCGTCGGTCGCGAGCAGGCGCAGCGTCGAGATCAGGGACGCGAGCGAAGCGATGATGCGCAGCGGATCGCGGTGCGTCTGCACGAGCAGTGCGTCCGGGTACTCGGCGAGGAGGTCCGGCAAGCACCACACGTGCCCGGGCGACTTCAGCACCCAGCGCGTGCCGCGGTGGTGCGACTGCAGCACCTGCAGGTACCTCCGGTGCCAGCGGTACGCGGGTGCCATGTCCGCCTCGTAGAGCAGCCACCTCGCGTACGACGGTACGCGGTACTGCGTCGGGAAGATCATGCTGCGGAAGTCGCCCGCGGTCATGCGCACGCACTCCTGCGCGAGCCGCGCGCCGATCGGGTGCATGGTCTTGAATCCCGGGATGACGAGCTCGGCCATGTCGAGCTGCTGCTGCGCTTCGTCGATGCGCGGATCGGTCTCGTACGTCGCCGTCTCGGGCGGCGGCAGCGGCTTGTCGACCTCCCAGGTGAGTGGCACGCGGTTCGCGGGATCCTGCGCGAGCACGTCGTGCAGGATCGTCGTGCCGGTGCGTCCCTGGCCGACGATGAAGATCGGCGGCACGACGTCGTCGTGCGCGAGACCGGGGTGGCGCGCGTGCCAGTCGACGATGCCGAGGCGGTTGGCGAGGTACATCTGGATCTCGCCCGCGGCGACCTGCACGCCGATGTCGTTCAGGCGGGCCTCGCCCCTCAGGGCCTCGACCAGGCGTGCGAGCCCGTCGCGCCACGTGTCGTCGCCGAGGCTCTCGAGACCGGTCGCGGCGCGTGCGGCTGCCAGGAGCGCGTCGCCGTTCAGGATCGAGGTGTCGGCCATCGCGCGCTTCTACATGGACAGGCACCCGGCGGCCATACGGCTTCCCCGAACGCGCGGGCGCTCGCTCAGCGAATGCCGCCGCGCAGGAAGCGCACCAGCGCTTCGCTCGCCTCCTGCTGCACGTCCTCGAAGCTGCCGCCGAAGGTCCCCGTCGAGACGCTGCCGTCGATGCGGCAGCTCGCGAGCGAGTCGCTCGAGCCGTCCTGCACGTCCCACACCGTGTCGAGGTCGCCGGTGCCGAAGCCGTAGCGCGACACGAGGCGCAGTGCGCGGAAGCCCGGCTCCCAGCTCTCCACCGTGCCGACCACGCGCGCGGTGTGCTGCTTCGGCGATGGCACGACCTCGATGCCCGCCGCGAGCAGCGCTCGCGTGACGATCCGCTTGAAGCCGCGCAGCTCGTCCGCGGACATGTCGCCGCCCGTTCCGTCTCGGATCGTGAGCGACACGCGGTCGAGCGGCAGCGGCACGGGGCTCGTGACGTCGAGGTTCGCCGCGGCGCAGCCGGCGGCGAGCGCCGCCGTCGCGACCGAGAGGAGAAGGAGCAGCCGAGAGGTCGTGCGCGGCGCGGGCACGGTGCGGGAATCTGGCACACCCGCGCTGCTTCCGAAACGGCGCGCCGCCACGCCCGTTTGACGCCCGATCCGCGGCACGGGAGACTCCGCGGTGCGGTTAGCCCGGTTGGCGGCTGACGTCCTCACCGGCTTCGCCGACCACGAGGGATGAGCCTGCAGGGCGTTTTCATCTGCCGCGCGGCGACGGAGCAAGGAGCGACGATGGGTGAGATGATCGAGGTGAAGCGTCCCGACGGCGGGGCCTGCCCGGCCTACCTGGTCGAATCGAAAGCCGGCGCATCGGCCCCGGGCTTCGTGATGATCCAGGAGTGGTGGGGGCTGAACGACCAGATCCGGGGCATGGCCGAGCGGCTTGCCGGCGAGGGCTACCGCGTCGTCGTCCCTGACCTCTACCGCGGCAGGAAGGCGACGACCCCCGACGAGGCCGGGGCGCTGATGGGCGCGCTCGACTTCGCGGATGCCGGCAAGCAGGACGTCCGCGGCTGCGTGCAGCACCTGAAGAAGGGCTCCGCGAAGGTCGCGGTGGGCGGCTTCTGCCTGGGTGGTGCGGTCACCGTGATCGCGGCCGTGCACGTTCCCGAGGCCGACGCGTCGGTCTGCTTCTACGGCATCCCACCGGTCGCGGTCGCCGACCCCGCGCAGGTGAAGAGGCCGTTCCAGGGCCACTTCGCGATCATCGATGACTGGTGCACGCCCGCCGCGGTCGACGCGCTCGAGCAGGCGCTCGGCAGGTCGGGCGCGTCGTTCGAGGTCCACCGCTACCAGGCGCAGCACGCGTTCATGAACGAGGCCCGGCCCGAGGTCTTCGACGCGGCCTGCGCCGACCTCGCGTGGCGGCGTACCAGGGACTTTCTCGCGCGCACGCTGCGTTGACGCATCTCGATCGTTGACGTTTTCGGCTGGCGCGATACGTCTCGAGTCCGATGCGCCGTGACGTGCTCGTCTGGCTCGCTCTCGTGCCTCTGGTCGCGCAAGGCTGCGCCGCGTTCCGGGTGCTTTCCCGGCCCGATCCCGAGCCCGCTCCGGCCGCGGCGCCGTGGGCGGTGCGCTGCACCTGGGTCGAGCACCGTCCCGCGGGTCCCGAGCAGGACCTGGGCCCTCTCGACCACGGCCGCCTGTGGGCGCAGGACCCGAACGGCCGGCGCGTTGCCATCCGGGGCGGTCTGGAGGACGGCTTCCTGCGCGTCGACGACCTGTTCGCCTGGACGCCCGAGCGCGGCGACGAGCCGCTCGGCGTCGCACCGTCGGTCGACGCGCTGCGCTGGCTCTGCGCGGAGACGGTCGCGACCGCGTTCGCCGGCCGCGACGTCACGGTCGACCGGATCGCCGCGGCACGCGACGGCGAGGAGGTGGACGTCGCGCTGGCGCTGGCGGACGGTCTGCCGGGTGCCCCGAAGACGACGGCGAAGCGCCTCGTCGTCTTCGGCGACAGCCTGTCCGACCCCGGCAACCTGAAGCGTCGTATGCTCGTCTTCCCGAACGCCCCGTACTACCTGGGGCGCTTCAGCAACGGCCCCGTCTGGGCGCAGTACCTCTCCGAGCGGACGGCGCTGCCGGTATACAACCACGCCGTCGGCGGCGCGGTGTCGGTCGCGCACCCGGACGTACCGGCGAGCAGCATCGTCTCCGCCGTGCAGCAGGGCGCGCAGTTCCTGCTGACGGGCAGCGTCGAGGAGTACGTCACGCACTACCTGACGCTCGATCTGCAGGATGGCCAGCTGCAGCGAACCAACGACACCGTGTTCGTGCTCTGGAGCGGCGGCAACGACTATCTCTCGAAGGAGCCGATCTCCGGTGACATCGACACGCTGCTCGACGAGCCCGGCGATCCCTCCGGATACTTGACGGTCGTCGACCAGACCACCACCGCGATCGCGAACCAGGTGCGCCGCCTGCACGCGGCAGGCGCGCGGCGCTTCGTCGTCATGACGCTGCCCGACCTCGGGACGGCTCCGGGCGTGCTGCACAACGAGAGCTACCGTGCGGACGACGGCGTCTCGGAGAACGAGCGGCGCGCACAGCTGTCGCGGAAGCTGTCGGAGCTCACCCGGCACCACAACGACGAGCTCGCCGACAAGGTCGAGCAGGTGAGGCGTGCGCTGCCGGGCGCGTCGATCACGTTGCTCGACACGCAGAGGGCGATCGCATCGATCCTGGCGGGTCGCCTGCCCGGGACCGACGGGGAGAAGCCGGGTGGCGGGCGCTTCGCATACGGGTTCGACCTGCGCTCGCTGCGCTCCACCGAGCTGCGCGACCGCAAGGGCGTGATCCCCATCCAGGATCGCTGCTACCGCGGTGGCTACCTCGGCACGGGCGACCCGGAGAACGTCTGTGACGAAGCGGCGCGTGCGTTCTTCTGGGACATGGTGCACCCGACGAGCTACGCGCACTGCTGGCTCTCATTCTTCGTCCAGAGGGACCTCGTGCAGGCAGGCCTGCTCGACGGCGAGCCCGATCCGCGCGCGCACCGTGCGTACTGCGATCGCCGGCAGGAGCCCCTGCCGCAGGCGAACGCGCTGCGCGAGGCGGTCCAGATCTCGGCGCCGTGAAGCCGGCGCTCGCGGGTCTGCGCGTCCTCGACGCTAGCGACGAGGCCGGACGACTCGCTGGGCGGCTTCTCGCCGAGCTGGGCGCGGACGTGGTGCGCATCCGGCGCGGCGTGTCCGGTGCCGCGCTCGCCGGCGCTGCCGGCGCGCGCGGCGGCGTCCTCGACTGGTGGTACGACGGCGGCACGCGACGCGTACCGCTCGACCTCGCCGACGCGCGCGACCGCGGCACGTTCGCCGACCTCGCGGCGCGCTGCGACGTGCTGCTGGAGACCGAGCCGCCCGGACGCCTCGCGTCGCTCGGGATCGGCCACGAGGCTCTCGCCGCCCGCAACCCCCGCCTGGCGCACGTCTCGCTGACGCCGTTCGGGGCGACGGGCCCGCGAGCGCACTGGCAGGCGAGCGACCTCGTCGCGAGCGCGCTCGGCGGCGTGCTCTCCGTGAGCGGGACACCCGACGCACCGCTCAACGGGTGGGGCCGGCAGTCGTTCAACGTCGGCGGCTTCTACGCCGCGATCACGGCACTCGCAGCGCTGCGCGCCGCGCGCACCGGACGGCGTGCCGTGCACGTGGACCTGAGCCTGCAGCACTGCGTCGTCAGCTGCACCGAGCACCTGCTGATGTACTGGTTCTTTCCGGAGGCGTTCCCCGAGCGCCTGGCGTCGCGTCAGGGATCCCTGCACTGGACGCGCCTGTACGAGGTCGTGCCCTGCGCGACGGGCCACGCGATGGTGACGCCAGCGCCGAACGCGAGCCGCCTCTTCAAGTGGATGGCGGAGGACGGCATGCTCGGCAGCATCGCCGCCGATCCCCCGCGAGACGCGGCCGGGTTGTTCGCGCGCAGCGACGAGGTGATGTCGACGATTCGCGCGTGGGCCGCGACCAGGCCCGCGGCCGAGCTGTTCGCCGAGGGGCAGCGCCGCCGCCTGCCGTTCGGCGAGGTGCGATCCGTGCGCGACGCCGCGAGCAGTCCGCAGATCGAGGCGCGCGGATTTCTGCGTCCGCTGAACGTCGATGGCGCGCAGGTGCGCGTTCCAGGGCCCGCGTTCCGCATGCTGGACACGCCGGCCGCACCGCCGGCGCCGCCGCCCGGCCGCGGGGAGGACTCGG